>OLPA01000157.1_pt1 | contig 57336 bp, 72 predicted proteins | sample 1672811 | NCBI WGS metagenome assembly OLPA01 (sample SAMEA3136726, study PRJEB25190) | human gut metagenome | biome: human gut; feature: human-associated habitat; material: faeces | place: Austria | collected 2013
AGTTCGTGGGGCAGGTGCGGGAAGCGGGCTTCCTCGCGTCATGACCGGGCAGTTCGAAGGAGCGTTGGGCATCGAGGACGTGCTCGCGCGCGAGGGCGTGTACGTGGGCACCACGGCGGGCGTGAGCATGTGGCCCCTGCTGCGGCATCGGCGCGACACCGTCGTCGTCGAGCCGTGCGCGGGCAGGCTGCGCGTTCACGACGTGCCCCTGTACCGTCGCGGCGACGCCTACGTGCTGCACCGCATCGTGGAGGTTCGGCCCGATTCCTACGTGATCTGCGGTGACAATTGCGTGGAGAAGGAGCGCGGCGTGACCGACGAGCAGATCCTCGGCGTGCTCGCGGGGCTCTACCGCGACGACCGGCCGGTGAGCCTGGACTCGCGCGCCTACCGCGCCTACGTGCGTGCGTGGTGCGCGCTCTACCCGGTGCGCCGCATATGGAAGAGGGTTCGCGCGAAGGCGGCCCGCGCCCTGCGATCCGCGAAGCGGCGCGCATGAGCGTGCGGGGGTGGATCGTGCGCGCGGCCGGTCGCACAGCGTGGCTCGTGGCGGCGCTCTGTGCGCTGCAGAGCGCGATGGCGGTGAACGGCATCGCGTTCGCCCTGCTCATGCGTCAGGCTGTCGATGCCGCGGTAACGGGGCTCCCGGAGGCTTTCCAAGGCGCGGCTGCGGCGTTCGCCGGGCTCGTGCTGCTTCAGGTGGTCCTGCGCGCCGCTAACCGATTCGTGCTGGAGCAAGCGCGCGCGTTGCTGGACAACCGCTTGCGGCGACGGGCGTTCGCGGGCGCGCTCGAGCAGGAGTATCGGGTGGCCTCCTCCTTCCACACGGGTGCCCTCATGAGCCGTATGACCTCGGACGTGGCGGTGGTCACGGAGGGCGCGACCAGCTTCGTTCCCAACCTGGTTTCCATGGGTATCCGCGTCGTGGGCGCGTTGGCGGCGATGTACGTGCTGGTGCCGACGCTCGCCCTGGTGTTCTTGGCGGCAGGGTGCGCGGCGGCGCTCCTGTCGGTGCTCTTGCGCGGCTGGCTGAAGCGTTTGCATCGCGGGGTGCAGGAGGCCGAGAGCGACGTCCGCTGCTTCTTGCAGTAATGCCTGGAGAGCCTGCTGTTGGTGCGTGCGTTCGGCTGCGAGCGCAAGGTGGAGCACGCAAGCGAGCGCGCCATGGACGAGCACGCCCGCGCGCGCATGCGCAAGGCGAACGCGTCCAACCTGTGCAACACCGGGCTTACGCTGGCCATGCAGGCGGGCTATGTGCTCGGCTTCGCCTGGTGCGGCTGGGGCATCTTGCAGGGTACGGTGAGCTATGGCACCCTCATGGCCGTCGTCCAGCTGGTGGGGCAGATCCAGTCGCCGTTCGCCAGCCTGGGCGGCACGTTTTCCAGGTACTCGTCCATGCTGGCCAGCGCCGAGCGGCTCATGGAGCTTGACGGTGCCGGCGGTAACGGCCTCCGGCCGCTCCGTCTCGCGCCGGAGCACGAGCACGGGCTTGCCGAGCGCGGGGGCCTCTTCCTGGATGCCGCCGGAATCGGTCATGACCATGTAGCTGCGCGCCATGAGCCGGTGCATATCCACGGCGTCGAGCGGCGCGATGAGCCGGATGTTCGGCACACCGCCGAGCAGCTCCTCCGCCGTGCTGCGCACGACCGGGCTCAGATGCACGGGGTAGACGATCTCCACGTCCGGGTAATTGAGCGCCAGACGGCGCACGGCGGTGAAGATATTGCGCATGGGCTGGCCGTAATTCTCACGCCGGTGGCAGGTCATGGCGATGACCCGCCGCGAGAAATCGACCTGCTGGAGCTCGTCCGAGACGAACTGCTCTCCGCGGACGGTGTAGGCCATGGCGTCGATGACGGTGTTGCCGGTGACGAAAATGTCGCCCTCCACGGCCTCACGCTCGAGATTGTGGGCGTTGTTTGCAGTCGGCGCGAAGTGCAGCGTGGCGATGCGGCCGACGAGCGAGCGGTTCATCTCCTCCGGGAAGGGGGACCAGCGGTCGTACGTGCGCAGACCGGCCTCCACATGGCCGACGGGGATCTTGGCGTAAAACGCGGCAAGTGCTCCGGCAAACGTCGTCGTGGTGTCGCCGTGGACAAGCACGATGTCCGGCTGCACCTCGCTGAGCACCTCGCGCATGCGCTCGAGCACGCGCGTCGTGATGGCGGTCAGATCCTGCCCCTGCTGCATGATGTTCAGGTCGTAATCCGCCCGGATGCCGAAGCAGTCCATGACAGAGTCGAGCATCTCCCGGTGCTGCGCCGTGATGCACACGATGCTCTCAATCTCGGGGTGCTTTTGCAGTTCGAGCACGAGCGGCGCCATTTTGATCGCTTCCGGCCGGGTGCCGAAAACGGACATGACTTTAATGCGTTTGCTCATCGTTGACCTCCTGCGCAGGCGCTTCGGCAGCTGTGGTGCCGCTGGCCTGTTCGGTTTTGGAAGATACGTCTTTTTCCGCTTCGGCCGCTTCAGCGTCTGTCCGTGCGTCCGCTGCGGCCTGTGCTTCCTGCAGCTCCACATCGATGTGGTGCTTATGCACGCTCTTGCGGATGAAGGCGCACACGACAAAGCCGATCAGCAGCGCGAGAATGAGCAGCGCGATGCGGATTGTGCCCTTCGTCGTGAGCACGACGGCGGCGAGGCCGAGCGTGGCGCTGATGGCGTAGAGAATCGCGACGGCCTGCTTCTGATTCAGGCCAAGATCCATGAGCTTGTGGTGGAAGTGGCCGCGGTCGGCGTGAAACGGGCTCTGTCCGTGCAGGATGCGGCGGCAGAACGCAAAGAGCGTGTCCGACAGCGGCACGGCCAGTGCGAGCACCGGCACGACAAACGTGACGATCGCGTAGAACTTGAACAATCCGAGCACCGACACCGTTGCCAGCACGTAGCCGAGCAGCAGGGAACCGGTATCGCCCATGAAAATGCGGGCGGGATTGAGGTTGTAGGGCATGAAGCCGATGCACGCGCCGGCAAGCGCCGCGACGATGAGCGCCACGTTCGGCTCCGACACGAGCAGCGCCACGACCAGAATGGTCACGCAGCTGATGGTCGACACGCCGACGGCCAGACCGTCCAGTCCGTCGATGAGGTTGACGGAGTTGGTGATGCCGACGATCCACAGCACCGTGATCGGGATCGCGACCCAGCCGAGGACGATGGCCTCCTGGCTGCTGAACACGTTCGGGTTCGACACGACGTTGATGACCACGCCATGCAGCACGGCGATGACGGCGGCGAGGATCTGGATCAGGAACTTCGTCCACGCGCGCAGGGAGATGATGTCGTCGATCACGCCGGTGATGACGATGATGATCGACCCGAGCAGAATGCCGCGCACCTCCTGCGTGATGTCCGCGAACAGGAGCATCGACACGATGAAGCCCAGAAAGATGGCCAGACCGCCCATGCGGGGGATGGGATGGTCGTGCACGCGCCGGGCCTCGCCCGGTACATCCATGGCGCCGAGTTTTTGCGCCAGGATCTTGACGACCGGCGTCAGCGCAAAGCTGACCACGAACGCGATGAGGATCGCGAGCATGACTTTGATCCAGACAGCAGTGTTAAGAAACATGAGAACCGATCTCCAATAATGTAAGTATTATTTGGCGACGAAGCCGACCTTCTTATAGACCTTGCGCAGCGTCTTGTTGGCGATGTAGGACGCCTTATCCGCGCCGGCTTTGTAGACGGTCTCGAGATAGGCCTTGTCCTTGAGCAGCCGCTCGCTCTCCTCGCGGATGGGGCGCAGCGTCTCGACGACAGCTTCGCCGACGGCGGGCTTGAACGCGCCGTAGCCCTGGCCCTCGAATTCCGCCTCGATGGCTTCGAAGGTCTTGCCGGTGCAGGCAGAGTAGATGCTCATGAGGTTCGACACGCCGGGTTTGTTCGCCAGATCATAGCGCACGCAGCGCTCGGTGTCGGAGTCTGTGACGGCTTTTTTGAACTTGCGCATGATGACGTCCGGCTGATCGAGCAGGTACACGGTGCCGTTGGGATCCTTGTCGGACTTGGACATTTTGTTTTCCGGTGATACAAGACTCATGACGCGCGCGCCGACTTTCGGAATGTACGGCTCGGGGAGCTTGAACACGTCGCCGTAGATGTTGTTGAAGCGCGTGGCCACGTCGCGGCAGAGCTCGACGTGCTGCTTCTGATCGCTGCCGACGGGGACATAGTCCGGCTGATAGAGCAGGATGTCCGCCGCCATCAGGGCAGGGTAGGTGAACAGGCCGCCGTTGATGTTCTCGGCGTTTTTGGCGCTCTTGTCCTTGAACTGCGTCATGCGCGAGAGCTCGCCGAACATGGTGTAGCAGTTGAGCACCCAGCCGAGCTGCGTGTGCGCGGGCACATGGCTCTGGATGAAGAGCGTGTTCTTTTCCGGGTCGAGGCCGCAGGCGATGTATTGCGCGAGCTGCTCGATGGTGCGGCGGCGCAGGTCAGCGGGGTTCTGCCGCACGGTGATCGAGTGCAGGTCGGCCATGAAATAATAGCAGTCAAAGATCTCGGCGCGCTCGCTCCAGTTTTTGATCGCGCCCAGATAGGACCCGAGCGTCAGATCGCCGGAGGGCTGGATGCCGGAGAGCATGACTTTTTTTGCAGTTTTTTCTTCCATTTTTTATTACTTCCTTAACTGTTGTGCTGAAAAATCGCATTTGTTTGAATATTGTACCACAACCCGTGGTGGAATACAACACAGAAAGTTCCTTGACAATCCATGCGATGTAAAATAAGATATAAATAATTATGGTTTATCTATCCGGAGGATACAGAGAATATGAAAGATCAAAAGTGGTTTGAAGACATGGAGCAGCGCATCCCGCACGGCGAGGTGCGCACCCGTTTCGCGCCCAGCCCGACGGGCTATATGCACGTCGGCAATCTGCGCACGGCGCTGTATACGTACCTGATCGCGCGGCACGCCGGCGGAAAGTTCATCCTGCGCATTGAGGACACCGATCAGGGCCGTTATGTGGAGGGTGCGGTCGATGTCATTTACAGCACCATGCGCGCCTGCGGCCTGACGCACGACGAGGGACCTGATGTCGGCGGCCCGGTCGGCCCGTATATCCAGACCGAGCGGCGGGGACTCTATAAAGAATACGCCGAGCTGCTCATTGCGCGCGGCCACGCCTACCGCTGCTTCTGCGATAAGGACGACGCTGCCGAAGAAAATGTTTCCGACGGCACTGTCATCCACAAATACGACGGCCGCTGCTCGCGCCTGAGCGAGGAAGAGATCGCGGCCAATCTCGCGGCGGGCAAGCCCTATGTCATCCGCCAGAAGATCCCGCGTGAGGGCAAGACCACGTTCCACGACGAGATCTTCGGCGACATCACGGTCGATAATGACACGCTCGACGACCAGGTGCTCATCAAGCGCGACGGTCTGCCGACGTATAACTTCGCCAACGTCATCGACGACCATCTCATGGGCATCACGCACGTCGTGCGCGGGTCGGAATACCTGTCGTCTACGCCGAAGTATAACCTGCTCTATGAGGGCTTCGGCTGGGAGATCCCGAAGTATATCCACTGCTCGCCGGTCATGCGCGACCAGCACAACAAAATGTCCAAGCGCCACGGCGACCCGTCGTATGAGGATCTGATTGCGCAGGGCTACCTGTCGGAGGCTGTGGTCAACTATGTGGCGCTGCTTGGCTGGGCGCCCGGCGGCGAGCGGGAGATCTATTCGCTGCCCGAGCTCGTGGAGGCGTTCGACATCAAGGGCATCTCCAAGTCTCCGGCTATCTTTGATATTGATAAGCTCAAGTATTTCAACAGCGAGTATATCCGCGCCATGACGCCGGAGCAGTTCGCCGCCGTGGCCGCGCCCTACATCCGTCAGACGGTGAAAAACCCCGCCATCGATCCTGCGCAGATCGCGCCGCTGCTGCAGCAGCGCTGCGAGGTGCTCACGGACATTCCGGAGAAGGTGGACTTCTTCGATGCACTGCCGGAGTACGATATCGCACTCTACACGAACAAGAAGTCCAAGACCGATCCTGCCGTCTCGCTCGAAATGCTCAAAACGGTGCGCCCCGTGCTCGCGGAGCTCCCGGTGTGGGACGATGAGACGCTGCTCGCGGCCATGAAGGATCTGGCCGAACGGCTGGAAGTGAAAAATGCGAAGGTGATGTGGCCGGTGCGCATTGCGGTGTCCGGCCGCGCGGTGACGCCCGGCGGCGCGGTGGAGATCTGCCGTATCCTCGGCCGGGATGAGTCCCTGCGCCGGGTCGATGCCGGCATCGCCAAACTGGAAGGATGAACGGCATGAAAAAACGCACGGGCGTGGAGTGGGCGGTCATCGTCATGGCCGTCGTGGTCGTGCTGCTCGCAATCGCGCTGATTGTGGTCAACGCGGCCGGTATCCGCATCCATAAACCTGCGCCGGAGGCCCCGGCCGCGACAAATCTGCCGCAGTTTCCGTTTTCCGACGAGCCGGAGCTGATCCTCGGCAGCGGGCAGGCCCCGTCGCGCGACGCGCAGCAGGCGGTTTCTGTCGGCGGCGTGGACAAGACCATGCAGCTCGTCAACGGCTCGTTCGCACAGCGCGGCGGCCCGGACTTCTCGCTGTATCTGGACGCTTCCGTGTTCCTGAGCACGGAGATGGACGGCAAGTGCTGCTTTGCCCGCGCGGACGACACGAGCATGGACGCCTATCTGGAGATCGGCTATCACCCGGGCGCGGACGCGCAGACGCTCGCGGGCACGATCCTCAATGACTACGGCACCATTGCAAACACGGAGATGCTCGGCCAGGTCAAGCTCGGAGATTTGAATGCCTATGGTGTCAATGGCGCCACGGTGCAAAAACAGCTCGAGGCATACCTGATCCAGACGGCGGACGGCTGCGTTTCGGTCGTGCTCTGCCGGGCAGGAACGGCGCCGGCAGGCTGGTATGAGAGTCTGCTCGCCTCGGCGCAGACGCTGCAGATCACCGGCTGAGAAAAACTGCACATCAAAACCACCCTTTCCGGCAACACTAGTCCGGAAGGGGTGGTTTGCTATGAAGAAAAAAACGCGCGTGCTCATCATTTCCTACACGGCAGCGCTCGTCGCGGCGCTCGCGATCGGCCTGATCGCCTGCCGCACGGACGCCAACCGCCGCCAGACGGCCATGGACGCCAATTACCGCCACGCTTACGGTGAGGTGCTCAACGCCGTGCAGGAGCTCGACAGCTCGCTGCAAAAGAGCCTGTATGCAACGACAGCGGCCATGGAGTGCACGGTCTGCACGGACATCTACAGCAATGCGCAGACGGCGGAGATGGCACTCGGCGTGCTGCCGGTCAACTCGCACGCGCTCGCGCGTATCGCGCGCAACATCGCCCTCGCCGGGGACTATGCGCGCACGCTCTCGCGCAATGCGGCGGAGGGCAAAACGTTCACCTCCGAGGAACTGGAGCACCTGCGCGCCTTTTCTGACGCCACAACGCAGCTGAGCACGCAGCTTGCGGCGCTCGGCCAGTCACTCTATGACGGTGCAGTTACGACGACAGCGCATATGCGCAGCACGGAGTCGCTGGAGAATCTGGGGCTGGAGACGGATCTGTCCGACACGCTCGAGGCGGAACTCGCGGCGTTGGCCGATTCGTTTGAGGAGCTGCCGCTTCCGATCGCGGGCGGCAGCTATCAGGTGCGCACGGCGGCGGATTACGCCATGCTGGCGGGCCGCGGTGAGGTCACGGAGGAGCAGGCGCAGGCCGCGGCTGCGGCTTTTCTGGACATGGATGCGGCGCGTCTGCAGGCGACCGGCCGCTCGGAGGGCGTCGTACCGTGCTGGAACTTTGCTATCGACGACGGGGACGACACGTCCTATATCGCGGTCACGGTGTCCGGCGGGGAAGTGCTGCGCTATTATTCCTCTTGCGCCGGCGGCGAACCGGCGCTTTCCACCGATGAGGCGGTGGAGGCGGCCGCGGCATTCCTGCGCGCGCGCGGCTATGACGGTATGCGCCTGATCGACACGGAGGACGCGGGGCAGTCGCTCATCTGCACGTTCTGCTATGTGCAGGATAATGTCCTGTGCACGGCGGATCAGCTGCGTGTGCGCGTCCGGCTCGACGACGGGACGGTCTGCGGCTTCTCGTCGGCGTTGTATCTGGACACGCACCGGGCGCGCACGCTCCCGACGGACACCATCGGCATCGAGGCAGGACAGGCGGCTGTGCCCGGGGCGCTGCAGGTCGTGAATACGCGCACGGCATTTCTCCGGCTCTATGGCGCGCGTGAGACGCTGTGCTATGAGTACCTGTGCGAAACGGATGATGGGCAGCGCTGCGTCATCGCCGTCAATGCCCGTACCGGGCAGCAGGAGCGTATCCTGACCTCGGATTTAGCCGGCGGGGTGCAGATGCAGTTTTGATGTGTCTCAAAGAGGGAGGGCGGAAAGTTCTCCCTCTTGACGAAAAATTGCGAACAGTGTATGATAGAAAAACAAATGCGTATCAGATCTTTACATATTGGAGGCTTCTTATGAGCGTCATTCCCAAGATTACCTGCCGGCGCTGCGGACGGGAGTATTCCGGTCTGCGCAGCCGCTGTCCATATTGCGGCACGGGCCGCAGCAGATCCGCGGAGCGCATCCCGCTGCGCACGTCCAGCGAAAATGCAGGTACCCCGGCGGCAGAACACGCCGCGGTCAATACGAAGTGGCAGATGCTTTTTGGCGGTATTTTGCTCATCGCGGTTGTCGCGGCCGTCATCGTGCTCATTACCGTGAGCCTGAATGCCAGTAAAAATGGTTCGGCTTCTGCGGCGCCGACCCCGCCGGCGACGGTGTCCAGCGCAGCACCGGTCACCACGCCGACTCCGACCCCGCAGCCCACCCCGACGCCGACACCGACACCGTCGGTCACGAGCATTACCATCACGTTCCTTGGCAGCAAGCGCACGGAGTTTGCGGCCAAAGTTGGCGATGAAGTGCCGCTCGGAACGACGATTTATCCGGCCGGCGGCGACCAGACCGTCACGTGGTCGAGTAAGGATGAATCCATCGCCACCGTCAGCGACAAGGGTGTCGTGACCGGCGTAGGCAAGGGTACAACGACGATTACGGCCGAGTGCGGCGGTGTGAAGGCCGACTGCACGGTCTATATCACGGCGAAGTAAAGCGCCCTGTGTTCGACGGCTCCGTTTTTTCGGAGCCGTCGAAAAAAAGGGGGTTGACAAAAAAGTATAGATGCGTTAGAATAACCAACGCTGACACGGACGATTAGCTCAGCTGGTATGAGCATCCGCTTGACGTGCGGAGGGTCACAGGTTCAAGTCCTGTATCGTCCACCACAAAGAATCCCGCAATCCATTGAGATTGCGGGATTTTTTGCGTTTTGCAGCACGTCCGCATTGCGTCATGCTGCCCGCTGAGACGGGCTAAAAATGCGGCTATTAGGCATCTGCCGGGGCGTTTGGGGATACTTTTGGGGATATTTTTTCGGCGGCCGGAAAGGCCTGCAGCACGGTGCCGAGGTTGGCCTCCGGGCTGCGCTCGATGAGGTGCGTGTAAATGTTGAGTGTGGTCTCCACCTTGGAGTGCCCGGCCAGGTGCTGCACGACCTTGATATTGGCCCCGGACAGGATCAGATTGGTGATGTATGTGTGCCGGAGGATGTGCGGCGTGAGGTCAAAGTCGATCGTGATCTGCACCTTGGAGTTGCGCACCGTCTCGCCGAGCTTTTTCTCACGGAGCACGGTCTCGCCGCGCTCCGTGCGCTTGGCCGTTCCGGTCTGGCGGCGCGTGATGTAGCGCCAGGAGTTGCGGTACGCCGTCATGCTCAACGGCTGGCCGTCGCTGCCGCTGATGACATAGTCGCCGGTCGCGGTATGCTGCAGGTCGGCGAGGCAGCCGACGAGCGCGGGCGGGATTGGGATGTCGCGCCGGGCGGCCGCGCTTTTGAGCTCGTCCGAGACGACGGGCTGATTGTGCACCCAGCGCAGCGCGCGGCGCACGGAGATATACGGTGCAGCGCCGTCGAGATGGACGCAGTCCCACTCCAGCCCGAGGATCTCCTCGCGGCGCAGGCCGGCATAGAGGCCGAGCATCACAAAGGGATAGATGCGCGTGCCTGCGACGGCAGTCTCCAGCGTCTGCATCTGCTGGCGGGACAGCGCCTCCTTTTCGGCGGCCTTTTTGCCGCCAGCGCGCAGCCCGGCGCACGGATTGTGCCGGACGACACCGGCACGCTCGCCCGCCTCGAAAATTTTTTTGAGCGCGCAGACAATCTTATCCTGCGAGCTGCGCGATAGGTCGCCGCAGGCGCGCATCACCTCTGCGATATCGTCCTCGGAGACCTCCAGCATGTGCCGCGCGCCAATAATCGGGCAGATGTGGCGGTTGATGGCGATGGCATAGTCGGACTTGCGGCTGTCGCTGAGGTGCGCCGTATAGAGCTTATACCATGTCTGCGCATACTGCCACACCATGGGATTGGACGCCAGCGCCTTGCGGCGCTCGACCTCGGCTAGACGCTCGGCAACCTTTTGCGCCAGCTCCTCCGGGTCCTTGGCGTACACGGCGATATAGACGCCGCGCTCGTCCTTAATCTTTTTTTTCAGATATTTTTGCATAGCTTCACATATTTTTCGCGCCCGGTGTATCAGCACCGGGCGCTTGTTGTTATGTGTCCAATGTGGACACGGTCTCCGGATCCGGCTGGATGCGGAGCTCGATCGCGGCACCGTAATTGCTCTCGTCGCGGTCCATCTCGTAGTGCTGCATCTGGTACTCCTCCACGCAGCGCACGATCTTGTATCTGCCGCCGTAGATCTCGGCGGTGACGCCGAGCACGCGGCCGGACCGCTGCAGCTTGTGGATGCGGCCGGTGCTGCCGCGCTTGATATACCCGATGTGCTGCCCGGCGACGAGCACCTTGATGGCATTGGGATCCTGCTCGTTGCCCGGATCGTCCACCAGCTCGACCGGGGAGTCCGGGAATGTATACTGATAGATGCGCTGCTCCTCCATGCCGGCGTCGATGATCTCGCGCTGGGTCATGTCGTAGTCCGGGTTATCCTCGGCAAGCTCCATGATTGCGTCCAGATGGTAGGTCGCCCCAGCGACCTTGTGGCGCTCAAACGTCGCGCGCGGCCCTGCTGGCGCTTGGGTGCCGGCCGCCTCTGTGCGCTGCGGTTGTGCAGCGGAGGAGACAGTCTGCTGCGTTTGCGCAGCGGCGGCTGCCTTTTTGCCGCGGCTGCGCTGGGCAAAAAAGGCAATCAAAAACGCCAGCGCTGCGGTCGCCAAGATGCTGCCGACCGTACCCGGCTCCTGGTCTCCGGTGATCCACATAATCATCCAGCACGCGAGCATCGACGCGATCGCTGCCCAGATCGTCCAGTACTGGTACCACTTTTTCATGCTTTCCCCTCCCGCGCCCCGACCGGGGCGCATCTTAAAATTTTGCGCGCAGCTCGACCACGCGGCCGAGGATCTGCACGGGCAAGCTCTCAATCTCTGCATTGCTATAGTACATTGGCTCGTAGGCCGGATTGCTGGGTATCAGCGTCACGCCCTGCGGGCTCTTTTTGATGCGTTTGACGGTCGCATCGTCACCATTGACCAGCACGACGGCAATATCACCGCTGTCCACGTCCGGCTGCCGGCGGACGATCACGACGTCGCCGTCTGAGATCTTGGGCTCCATGCTGTGGCCCTTGATCTGCAGGCCAAAGTACTCGCCGCCGCCGGCAGTATCGGCGCTGATGTCCTCCCAGTCGATGATCTCCTCAATCGCGTCGATGGGGATGCCGGCTGCCACGCGGCCGAGGACAGGGATGCGGATGTAGCCGGGACGCGTTGGTGTAGCTGGCTGCCCGCCGAGTAAGTAGTCAAGCGACACATCAAAAAATTTTGCAATCCGCCGATACGTGTCAGTGTCCGCCTCATACTTTCCGGTCTCGTACCCTGACAGGGCAGCTTGGCTGACATTAACCGACCTAGCAAGGTCTGCTTGCTTGACGTTGTCGCGCTTGCGCAGTTCTTTGATTCTGTTCATTTTTATCAACTCCGTTGATATCAAGATAATTGATAAAAGCCGGAAAGTAAATGCGATATCAAGATAATTGAAAAAATATATTGACATATCAACATTCTTGATATAAGATAGTAAATGCAATCAAGATAATTGATAAGCGGAGGTGATACCTTGGACGGCATCAAAATTTGCCGCGCGAAACGCGGTTTGACGCAGGCGGAGCTCGCGTCCGCGCTGCATGTAGGGCAAAGCACGGTCGCAATGTGGGAGACCAGCGGGTCATACCCACGCGCCGATATGCTCCCCGCGATCGCGGCAGCGCTGAGCTGCACGATCGATGACCTGTACAACGTGCCGGCCTGACCGGCTATCATCATGTTATCAAAGGATGTGACACAAAGCCATGCAGCACAACTACCACAATATCAGCCAAACCGGCAGGAGGATTGCCGGCATGACCCAGGAGCGCTGGGCGGAGGCGCTGGACATCTCCGTCGAGAGTGTGCGCCTGTACGAGTCCGGCCGCGGGATGCCGTCCGACGACGTTGCGACGCGGATGGTCGAGGTCTCGGGCGCGCCGGTGCTCGGCTACTGGCACCTGCTCAACAAGAGCCGCGTCGCGGCCGACCTGCTGCCGCCGGTGGACACCATCGCCCTGCCGCAGGCCGTGATCCAGCTGCTGCGCCGGATCCGCGACTTTGACAGCGCGCACCGTATTGACCGCCTCGTGGACATCGCCGAGGACGGCCGCATCGACCAGGACGAGCGTCCGGACTTTGAGCAGATCACGCGCGAGCTCGACGGGATCGTCCAGGCTGCCATGCAGCTCAAGTATGCGAGGGGAGGGGACACAGATGGCTATGCTGACGACTAAGGACGTGTGCGATCAGCTGTCGATCTCGCGGTCGTCTGTCGGCCGTCTGGTCGCGCTGGGGGACCTGCCGTGCTACCAGCTGGGCAAGTCCCTGCGCTACTACCAGGCGGACATTGACGCCTATCTGGAGCGCTGCCGTGTCAAGGTGTCGCCGGCCATCACCTGCGCGCCGGTGCAGCAGCCAGCGCCGCCAAAGCGCAAGCGCGGCCGCCCGATCAAAAACACGACGCCGGAGTATTACCCCGGCATGAAAGTGGTGTGACCTATGCAGACGAGACAAAAAAAGAGCCGTGCCCGCGGCAACGGACACGACTCAGGTGCAAAAAAGTGCAATAGCTATTGCACTTACATCTTACAGCAAAGCCAAAACGATTGCAAGGGGGGATTTTGAGATGGCCGTGATGCGCGTGGAAAAATCGGCAAACTACACCGTCATGAGCAACTGCCACCTCGACGACACCCGCCTGAGCCTCAAGGCGATCGGCCTACTGAGCAAGATCCTGCGTCTGCCGGACGACTGGGATTACACGCTCGAGGGCCTCGCCCGCATCTGCAAGGAGGGCAAGGACGCCATCCGGTCGGCGATCGTGGAGCTGGAGCGGGCGGGCTACATCGAACGCCGCCAGACGCACGCGGTCGACGGGTCCTTTGCGGGCAACGAGTACATCGTGCACGAGGCCCCGGTTGACGCCGATGCGGCACCGTCGTCGGAAAACCCGACAACGGGAAACCCGTCGACGGAAAATCCAACGCAACCAAGTACTAAAGATACCAAGTACTTAGATACTAATACCCCCCTTACCCCCCAAAGGGGGCGGCGAGCGCCGAAAAAAGTGGCACTGTGGAAACCGGAGCGCTTTGCAGCATTTTGGCAGTACTACCCGCGGGGCGAGTCCAAACAGGCCGCGATTGCCGCCTGGGACAAGCTCCGGCCGGATGACGCGCTGATCGACACCATCGCCCGCGCACTCAAGCGCCAGATGGCCAGCGAGGAGTGGCAGCGGGGCGTCGGCATCCCGTATGCGTCGACATACCTCAACCAGCGACGCTGGGAGGACGAGCGGCATGAGCCGGCCGAGCCGCAGGGCGAGGGAGGAGGTCTCCCGCTATGGACGTAAAGCAAGCCCTAATCGACGCGCAGGCCGCCGTGATCGGCAGCGTGCTGATCTCGCCGGAGATCGTCGGCGACGTGATGCTGCGCGTCTCCGCGGACGACTTTTTGACGCCGCAGTACCGGCATGTGTTTGACGCCATCCATGAGCAGTGGGCAGCATGCCAGGCTGTGGACGTGGTCACGGTGCTGCACCGCCTCGGCGACGCTTACCGTCCGCTGCTGGTGCAGATCATGGCCGACACGCCGACGGCAGCCAACTGGGAGGCCTATGCCGATGTGATGCGTGAGCAGGCAAGGCTGGCGCGCATCAAGGACGCGGCCGCCAAGATGCTGGACGCGGCCACGCTGTACGAGGCCCGTGCCGCCGTGGAGACGGCGAGCGAGTGCCTGTGCGACAGCAAGACGCTGCGCGTGGTCAGCTGGTACCAGGGCCTGTGCGAGTTTTACCAGCGCCATGCCGACGGGCATCAGCCGGACTATCTGCGCTGGGGCATCCGGCAGCTGGACGAGCGCCTGTATGCCGAGCGCGGCGATCTTATCATCCTCGGCGGGCTACCGTCCAGCGGCAAGACGCTGCTGGCGACGCAGTTTGCGATGCACATGGCCCGGTCGGGCCTGCGCGTCGGCGTTTTTAGCCTCGAGACCTCAGACGCCAAGCTGTACGACCGCATGGTCGCGCAGGTGGAGGGCATCAGCTTTGGCCGCATCAAGCGCAACCAGATGGTTGCGGACGACTACAAGACGGCGTCGACGGCGCTGCAGACTGCGCAGCGCATCAACCTTGACGTCATCCGGGCCTCCGGCTTTAGCGTCGCCGATGTGCAGGCGGTCGCCATGGCGCGGCGGTATGACGTGATCGTCATCGACTACGTGCAGCTGCTGCAGGCAAAGGGCAACACCCGCGTCGAGCAGGTGACCAACATCTCGCTGGCGCTGCACACGATGGCGCAGCGCGCCGGCATCGCCGTCATCGCGCTCTCGCAGCTATCGCGCCCGGAAAAGGGGCAGCAGCGCAGCCGTACACCGTCCATGTCCGATCTGCGTGAGTCCGGCCAGCTGGAGCAGGACGCGGATGCCATCATGATCCTCGCGGCGCAGCCCGGCGGCAACCGGGCACTGTCGATCGTCAAAAACAAGGAGGGCGAGCGCGGGGCAATCGAGCTGGTGTTTGACGCTGCGCACCTGCGCATGGCGCCGCTTGTGTCCAAATCGGACACGGCAGCAGACCATGACGACGAGGACGACTGGCCGCGCATGCAGGCGTGGCCCAAAGCGGACACGGGAGGTGATCTGCCATGATGGTCGGCGACAAGCTGCCCGGCATGGTGCCGTCCTACGGTGCCACCTGCACGGGCTTCGCGTCGGACGGCGAGGGCCACACGGCGACGGTCGTATACATCCACCCGCAGCGGCGGTTTTACAGCGTCGAGTTTGTGTTTGCCCGCGGACGCAGATTCCGCGAGAGCTTTTATTTCCCGGACCGCGCCGGCGGTGCTCCGATGGCGCGCACGACTCGGCAGCCGCGGCTGCCGGGCAGAAAGAAAAAATCGAAGAGGTGCAAAAAATGAAATCAACGGGCATTGTCAGGAAAATCAACGGGCTCGGCAGGATTGTGCTCCCGGTGGGCGTGAGACGGATGCTGGGCATTGAGATTGGCGACGGCGTCGAGATCTACGCGGACGGCGGGGACGTCATCCTGCGCAAGCATGTGCCAGGGTGCGTGCTTTGCGGCGAGTGCCGCGACACTATCGACTACATGGGCGTCTGTGTGTGCCGCAAGTGCGTGGCCGAGGCGGCCGCAACCGCGAAAGGGGGCTGCGCCGTATGAAAGTCATCAGCATCGTAAATCTCAAGGGCGGCGTCGGAAAAACCGCCACGGCTATCAACATGGCCGCCATCCTGGCGACGGAGCACAGCAAGCGCGTGCTGCTGATCGACGCAGACCCGCAGGCAAACGCGACCCGCTTTTTCGGCGGAGATAACGCGCCGATCAAGCTCTACGACGTTTTTACCAGCCCCGGATCGTGGGAGGAGTACTGCTGGATGACGCAGGTCGATGGCGTGGATATTATCCCGGCCAGCATGGACCTGCTGCAGCTCGACGTCGCGGTGGCAACCGCGGACAAGACGCTGATCTCCGACTTTGGCGAGTTTGTGGAGACGATGCGCGATGAGTCGGACTATGACTACGTCATCATCGACTGCCCGCCGGGCTTTACGGCGGTGTCGATCGCGGGCATCTCCGTCAGCGACGACATCATCATCCCGGCCAAGGTCGACGCCTTTGCCATCTCCGGCATCGACGAGCTGACGGCGCAGATCCGCGCCGTGCAGACGGTGCGCAGCGGCATCCGGATCGCCGGTGTGCTGGTGACGATGTGGCACAACGCGCCGGTCGTGACGCAGGGCGAGCAGTACCTGCGCGCCATGGATGTGCCGGTGTTTGAGACCACGATCCGCCGCACGGACAAGATGGACGAGGCGACCTTCGCGCGCCAGCCGATCAGCACATACAGCCGCTGGTGCGCGGCCGCCCGCGACTACCGCGATTTTGTGGACGAGTACCTGGGCAAGGAGGCGGCAGACGATGAGTAATTTTAACCTCGCGGACTACATCAAGCCGCCCGAGGACGCGTCCAAGCCGGCCGAGCGCAGGCTGCAGATGATCCCTACGCGCAAGATTTTCGCCAACGACAAAAATTTTTACGACACCTCCAAGGTCGATGACCTGATCGACAGCATCCTGATGCAGGGGCTGCTCGACCCGCTGACCGTCCGGCCGTCCGGCGACGGCGAGGGCTACATCATCATCTCCGGCCACCGGCGCCACCGCGCGCTGATGACGATCCTAGACGACCAGCTCGCCGAGGACACCAAGCCGTTTGAGATGACGCCGTGCTTTGTGCGCGAGCCGGGCGACGACCTGATGGAGGAGCTGATGCTGATCCAGGCCAACAGCGCGACGCGCGTACTGACTTCGGCCGAGACTTCCAAGCAGGTCGACCGCGTGCGCGATCTGCTGTACGGGCTTAAGTCGCAGGGCTACGAGTTCCCTGGCCGGATGCGCGACTACGTCGCCAGCGCGTGCAACATATCGGCATCCAAGATTGCCCGGCTGGACACGATCAAGGCCAAGCTGATCCCGCAGATCAAGCAGTACTATGTCGACGGCCGCATGCCCGAGAGCGTGGCCTACGAGATCGCCAAGTGCTCCGAGGATGACCAGCAGCTGATCGCCAAGGTCAAGGGCAACGGCCAGGACGGCCTGTGCGCCATGCGCTGCGGCGAGGCCGAGCGCATCCTGAGCGACCGCGACAGTCTCGCCGCCCGCAAGTGCAAGTATGCATGTGGCGTCCCGTGCGGCAACGTGGTCAAGTCGCTGCAAAAGACGACCGGCAACTACATGCGCAGCTGCGAGCACACCTGCTGCATGGAGTGCTACGACATCGCCACGTGCGACAAATACTGCAAGGTCGCCAAGGACAGGCACCTGCAGATCCGCGAGGATAAGGCCGAGGCCGAGCAGCGCGCGAACGACGAGGCTGCCAAGCGCCGCGAGGAGCGCGGGAGCAAGTGCCGCATCTACTGGGGCAGACTGACGCACGCGCTCGCCGAATACGGCGAGCAGGAGGCAGTCGCCGAGGCGCTGCACACCACTGTGGCGGGGCTTGCGAGTGGCGGCACGTATTGGGCGCCTTACAGGAGCGTGGCTGTCGAGTCGCTCGACGCGCTGGTCGCGGCTGCCGACATCCTCGGCGTGACCACGGACTATTTGCTCTGCCGGACGGACAACCCGCACCTTACGGTGCTGCCGCAGCGCGAGAGCAAAAAGGAGGACGACGCATGAAAATCTACATAGCAGGTAAGATCACCGGAGACCCGTACTATAAGGCCAAGTTTGCCCGCGCCGCTGCGGACATCGCCGATGCCGGCCACACGCCCATCAACCCGGCCCTGCAGCCGGAGGGCATGAGCAATGCCGACTATATGCGCATCAGCTTTGCGCAGCTGGACAGCGCCGACGCCGTCGCGTTTTTGCCAGACTGGGAGGACTCCACAGGTGCTCGTCTCGAGCACCTCTGGGTGGAGTACACCGGCAAGCCGACGTATGACATCAAGTCTGCGCGCCATTACAGGTGGACGCTTGCGACGACACGCGAGGGAGAAATCCGCGGCGTCGTCGACGGGCGCTGGGATTTTAACGGCATGACACGAGACGAGGTAATGGATACGATGCGGCTTTGCACCGGCGCAAGCCTGGAAAACTGCGACAAGTGCCCGCTGCATGCCGTCGACCACTGTGATGATGTACTGATGCAGGCGGCCTTTGAGCTGCTGCAACACCACCAATTTTTAATCGACGAGCAGGAGGGCGGCCATGGCAAGTAATAATCATGCGTCGCGGGAGCTGGTCGGCCTGTCACTGCGGCTGCACGAGCTGGCGATCCATACTGGGGACCTCAAACACAGCTGTCTCGCCTGCGGCTATGAGCACAACTGCGGCATCCACGGCTGTGCGGTGCTGCTGGCGGCAGAGGAAGCTGTGGTTAAGCTCAAGGCCTACGTGGATCTCGGCTTTGAGCCGGAGGAGTACAAGCAGACAATGAGCATGGACATCATAGTCCGCTGTGCGGCAGCCGCGCTTGGCGTATCGGCCAAGCAACTGTGCGAGGTGGTAGCGCTGGGGAAGGCCGGGCGCTTGATGGTGCTGCCAGAAGGAGGAGAAAGCGATGGCTGAACACATCGATGAATCGGAAGTGCTGCAGAGAGCGCTGGACACCTACGGCTCGCTGCCGCAAATCGTGATGATTTTCGAGGAAATGAGCGAGCTGCAGAAAGAGCTGTGCAAGTACTTGCGCGGCAAATACTCGCCGGAAAACATCGCCGAGGAGATCGCCGACGTGGAGATCATGCTCGAGCAGATGATGATGCTGTTTTGCTGCGCAGATGATGTGCGCGACTGGCGCAGACGTAAAGTCGCGCGCCTGAAAAAGAGACTGGACGGCGACAGCGATGCATAGCGTCACGTACAAGCGGCGCGACTATCTTTTCGCCGTCCGCCGCCGGCGCGTGGACGATCTGCAGCGCTGGGTGCTGTGTCTGCGCTCGCCGCGGACGCACGAGTGGCTGCCGATCCTCGGCGAGCGACCGTTTGTCGGCCACGCTGAGGCGGAGGCCAGGCTCGCGCGGCTGGCAAAGGACAACAAATGGGAGGTGGCCTATGCCTACGGCATAGAGTTCGCGCCGCCCGAAAACAAGTAAAAAGGGATGGCGGGGCTGCGGCCCCGCCGTTTTGCGTCCTGTTAGGAGGCTACATGGCAAAAACAAAACGACTTAAAAAGCAGACCGCCGGACGTCTTGTGCGCGCTGTCTGCTATACGCAGGTGCTGTCAACGGACACGCCGAGGGCGCGAGCCGAAAAGGCCAAGTGCTCCACGGCGGCGCGCAGGAAGTTAAATTACCGCTTTGCGTACCAAAAGCTGCAGATGCAGCTCGCGGCCAACTTTACACGCCGCGATCTGTATGTGACGCTGACCTACGACGACGAGCACCTGCCGCCAAACCGCAAGGCGGCCAAAAAGCAGGTGGCCGCATTTTTCGACCGGATGCGCCGGCAGTACCGGCGGGCCGGGCGCGAGCTGCGCTATGTGTACGTCACGCAGGAGCTCCAGCGCGACGGCAGCCGACGATTGCACCACCATCTGATCATCAGCGCCACGGGCAGCGGCGACTATGACACCATCCGCGCGCTGTGGCCCAACGGCAGCAACGTCGAGATCATGCCAATCGGCGAGACCGAGATGTATGTGCACGACGACTTTCTGGAGCTGGCACAGTACCTGCTCCACGAGCGCAACCCGGACGCGCCGGCCACCGCGGTCGGCGACCGCGGTTGGAACGCCAGCCGCAACCTGCGCAAGCCGGTCGAGGAGTCCGAGATGGTGGACGAGTCGGTCACAGTCACCGCGCCGCCGGGCGCGTACATACTGGACACGGACCACAAGCAAAACGAGTTTGGCTGCTATGATTATATAGTGTATCTGCTGCCGGAGCGCCGAGCACGCAAGGAGTAGATGCCTATATTATCTGTCTTGGGGTTGTGTATATCTTTAGACGCAGCCCAAACAAATTGGAGGGATTTACTTGCAAAAGGATTGCAAAAGCAGTAAAATGATAGTGCAAGGCAACCGGGCCGTGTGCCCAGTGTGCCAAGCAGTGACGCGCGTCGTCATCCTGCCGGACACGGTGGTGCTCAACTTCCCGCTGTACTGCCACCGGTGCAGACGGACGACGATCGTCGACTACAACCGCATACGCCTGAGCGATAACGCCTGAGCGATCTGATTACGCAGCAATGTGTGTCAGTCGCTCGGGCGTTTTTTATTTTGCGCAGATCGCCGGGCGTCTCGGAGGTGATAGCCCGTTATGGCGACCGGTATCTACGCAGACAAGCGCTGGCCGCCGCTGCGCGCCCGCATCCTGCGCCGCGATGACTACCTGTGCCAGCAGTGCCTGCGATACGGCAAGCACCGCGCGGCGACGACCGTGCATCACTGTTTTCCGGCCGGGCGCTATCCAGGCTATGCCTGGGCGGCCTGGAATCTTGTCAGCCTTTGCTCGCGCTGCCACGATGCGATGCACGACCGCAACAGCGAGCAGCTCACGCCGCTGGGTGAGCAGTGGCGACAGCGCGCCGAACGCCGCAAGCCCCCCCTCTCGTGACATCCAGCGCTTACCATCCGGGGACCGGTGGGGGGGACTCTTTCCAACCGCGCCGGGTTTCCGGCGCGGGGGGATCGCGCGGGAACAAGTCAACCGGGCGCACGCGCGGGAACCTTGGAGGCGGCATTTTTGCGGCCCTGCGATTTTTGCGCAAAAACGAATCAATCCCGGCCAAAAACGTGGCCGGAACCGTGTCCAAATCGGACACAAAAGGAGCGTGAGACATGAGCAAGCGCGAGGATGCGATCCGCGACAACATGCGGCTCGCCGGCACCTACAACCAGGCCTTTGAGCCGATCATCAAAACGCTCGCCCGTGTACAGACCGAGCTCGCCCGCGCCGAGAAAGACTGGCGCGGGAACGGCGGCCACTTTGTCGCCAAGTACACCAACAAGTCCGGCGCGACCAACGTCGTCAAAGACCCGTACTATGCCGTCGTCGAGAGTCTGCGCGCCCAGGTCGTGGACATCTCCGCGCAGCTTGGGCTGACGCCGACCGGCCAGCGCCGGGTGCTGGGCAACGCAAAGGCGCCGCCCTCCGGCCCGTCCGCGTTGGAGCGGGCGCTGGCGCAGGCACGAGAGAGGGCGGGCAAATGACGCAGCGCGACATGGGCAGCATCCGGGCAAAACTCGGCGACCATCACAATGCACAGGCGGTCTGGGACTACGTCACCGGCTGCCTGGACGGCACGATTCTCGCCTGCCCGGACATCCGGCAGGCGTGCGAGCGCTTTCTTGCGGATCTCGACGACCCGCGCTGGGACTTTCGGCCGGCCGAGGCCGAGTACGCAATCGAGCTGATTGAGACCATGCTATGCCACCAGCAGGGGCAGCGGCTGGACGCAACTCCACTCCGCGGACAGCCGTTTTTGCTCCTGCCGTATCACAAGTTTTGCGTGTACAACCTCCTTAGCTTTTACCTTGCCGGCACAGACGAGCGCCGGTTTAAGGAGGCGTTTATCTTTGTACCCCGGAAAAACATCAAGACGACGTTTGCGGCCGCGCTCGCGTGGGCGCTGTCGCTGATCGAGTCGCCGTCCGGGTCCAAGGTGTACATCGTCTCGGCGGCACTCAAGCAGTCACTCGAGTCTTTTGGCTTTTTGGCGTACAACGTCCGGCGGCTCGGCCTGTCCCAGGACGACGACCCCAACGGTCTGCGCATCCTGGACAACAACGCAGAGCGCAGTATCTCCGGATCGGTCGGCGAGGGGTCCATCTACATCAACGCGCTAGCGTCCAACCCGGACCAGCAGGATAGTTTTAATGCCAACATCATCATCGCCGACGAGCTGCACGCCTACAAGTCGCCCAAGCAGTACAACGTCCTTAAGGAGGCGACCAAGGCGTACACCAACAAGCTCGTCATCGGCATCTCCACGGCCGGCGACCGCGAAAACAGCTTTTGCGGCCACAGGCTTAAGTACTGCCGGCAGATCCTCAACGGCACGATCAAGTCGGCGGACGCGGATGCGCTGTTTGTCTTTATCGCGGCGGCCCCGGTCGACGAGGCCGGGAACGTGGACTACACCAACGCCGACGTGCAGCGCATGGCAAACCCCGCCTATGGGGAGTCCATCCGCCCGAATGACATCATGAACGATGCGCTGCAGGCCCAAAACGACCCGCAGCAGCGCAAGGACTTTTTGGCGAAGTCCTTGAACGTCTATACCTCGGCCATGAAGGCCTATTTTAACATCGCCGAGTTTCGGGCGTCGGATGCCAAATATAACTGGACGATCGAGGAGCTGGCAAAGCTGCCGATCAAGTGGTATGGCGGCGCGGACCTGTCCAAGATGCACGACCTGACGGCGGCCTGTCTGTATGGCGTGTACCAGGGCGTCAACATCATCATCCCGCACTGCTGGTTTCCGGTCACGGCCGCGGCCGTCAAGGCCGAGGAGGACAACATCCCGCTGTTTGGCTGGCAGGAGGACGGCTGGCTGAGCATGAGCAACGACAAGTCCGTCAACCACGCCGAGATCGTGGCGTGGTTTGTGCGGATGCGGCAGATGGGCTTTAAGATCGCCGAGGTCGGCCACGACCGCAAGTTTTGCCGCGAGTACTTTGCCGGCATGCGCAAGGCCGGCTTTAAGATCATCGACCAGCCGCAGTACTTTTACAAAAAATCCGAGGGCTTCCGGCACATCGAGGCGGCTGCGAAAAACGGCCTGCTGTACTACCTCCACGCCGAGCCCTACGAGTACTGCGTGCAAAACGTCCGGGCAATCGAAAAGACGGACGATATGATCCAGTACGAGAAAATCGAGCCGACGCTGCGCATCGACGTCTTTGATGCGTCAGTGTTTGCCGCGATTCGGATGCTGGAAAACAGCGAGAAAGCAGCCAAGGACCTTGGCTGGTTTGCGTGAGGAGCGTGAGATATGAGACTTTTCGCGGGCCGCAAGGCGGCCAAAAAGCGAGGTGTCGGCGGCCTGATCGGGTGGATCGTCGGCAGCGACGGGTCTGCGATGCAGGTGCCCGGCTACACCCGGCTGATCGACTGCCCGGAGGTCGCCGCGGCGGTCGACGCGATCGCCGGCAGCGTCTCCAGCATGACCATCCATCTAATGGAAAACACCAAGGCGGGCGACGTGCGCGTGCGTGATGCGCTGGCGACCAAGGTGGACATCAATCCCTATGGGCTGACCACGCGCAAGACGTGGGTCGAGTGGATCGTGCGCACGATGCTGACGACCGGCGACGGCAACGCCTTTGTGCTGCCGGTGACGACCAATGGCTACCTGGACGACCTGATGCCGATGCCGGATGCAACCGCGCAGCCGGTCGGTGACAGCTACGTCGTGCAGTGGCGCGGGTGCAGTTTTGCGCCGGACGAGGTGCTGCACTTTGTGCTGCACCCGGACTTGACCTATCCGTGGCGCGGCACCGGCTACCGGGTGCAGCTGCGCGACGTGACCGCGGGCCTCAAGCAGGCCGCCGCGACCAAGAAAGGCTTTATGTCCGAAAAATGGAAGCCCTCCATTATTGTCCGCGTGGACGGCATCGCCGAGGAGTTTGCCGGGAAAGAGGGCCGCCGTAAGTTTTTGGACGATTATCTGAGCACCGACGAGGCCGGAGAGCCGTGGGTGGTGCAGGCGGACCTGATGGACGTGCAGCAGATCAAGCCCCTGTCGCTGCAGGACCTGGCAATCAACGACGCCGTGACGCTGGACAAGCGCACGGTCGCCAGCGTGATGCACGTCCCGGCATTTTTGCTGGGCGTCGGGGACTATGACCAGGACGCCTACAACAACTATGTGCGCTCGACGGTGATGGAGATCGCAACGGTCATCCAGCAGGAGCTGACCAAAAAGCTGCTGCTCTCACCGTCCCGATACTTTAGGCTCAACCCGCGCAGCCTGTACGCCTACAGCATGGCCGACCTGTCGTCGGTCGCGTGCGACCTGTATGTGCGCGGCCTGATGACTGGCAACGAGGTGCGCGACTGGCTGGGCATGACGCCAAAAAAGGATCTTGACCAGCTCGTCATGCTGGAAAACTACATCCCCGCCGGCATGATCGGCGACCAAAAAAAGCTGATCCAGGGTCAGCAGAAGGAGGACAAAGATGCCTGATAGCAACAGCCGGCAGGGCCGGCAGCTGCGGAGCACGCCGCAGCAGTTTCGCACCCGCGATGATGGCGATGATCTCGTCATCGAGGGTTATTTTGCCGTGTTTGACAGCCCCTATGTCCTGTGGGACGGGGCAACCGAGATTGTCAAGCCGGGGGCGTTTGCCGGATGTCTGTCCGGCGACATCCGCGCACTGATCGACCACGACACACGGCTTGTGCTCGGCCGCACCAAGGCCGGCACACTGACGCTGCGCGAGGATGCGCGCGGCCTGTATGGCACAATCAAAATCAATCGAGACGATGCCGACGCCATGAGCCTCTATGCGCGCGTCCAGCGCGGTGACGTCGACCAGTGCTCGTTTGGATTTGACATTGAGGAGGAGACCTTTGTCGACCTCGGCGGCGGACAGTGCCGCTGGGAGATCAACAAGGTCAACCCGCTGTATGAGGTCTCTGTCGTGACCTACCCGGCCTACGAGGAGACCGCCGTCAAAGCCCGCCATGCGGATCTCGCCGAGATCCAGCGCCGGCAGGCCGAGGCGTGGAAAACCAAGATGATCAACAGACTGACAGGAGGAGACAACCATGGCACTTAAAGTACTGCTGCTGCGCAATAAGCTGTCCGCCGTCAACGCGACACTTGCACAGCTGCGCGAGCAGGATACTGCGCTGGAGACCCGCGAGAGCGAGCTGGCCGCGGACATCGAGGCGGCCCAGACCGACGACGAGCGCGCCGCCTGCGAGACGGCAATCGGCGAGTTTGAGGCAGACCGTGACAAGGTAACAGCAGACATCGAGGCCGCCGAGGCGGATGCCGCGAGCCTGACCGAGCAGATCGAGGCCGCCGAGGCCAATGCCGCCGAGGCCCGCAGCGCAAACAACACCAACCCCACACATCACATTGAGAGAGGAGCACACAACACTATGCCTACCAACACCGCGGGCGGCGATGCCCGCAGCCGCTTTTACGGCATGACTTACGCCCAGCGCGACGCATTTTTTGCCCGCGAGGACGTCACCGCATTTTTGTCCCGCACCCGCGAGATGCTCGGCCAGCAGCGCGCCGTGTCCGGCGCCGCCCTCGGCATCCCTGAGGTGATGCTGGACATCGTCCGCGACAACATCAACCGCTACAGCAAGCTCATCGGCTTTGTCCGTCTGCGCCAGGTGCGCGGCAAGGCGCGCCAGAACATCGTCGGCACCGTGCCGGAGGCCGTCTGGACGGAGATGGTGGGCGCGCTCAACGAGCTGACCATCACCATCAACCAGATCGAGACCGACGGCTACAAGGTCGGCGGTTATGTCTTTGTGTCCAACTGCTACCTCGAGGACGATGACAACATCGGCCTTGCGACGGAGATCCTCGACCAGCTCGGCCAGGCGATCGGCTACGCGCTGGACAAGGCCATCCTGTTTGGCACCGGCACCAAGATGCCGGTCGGCATCGCCACCCGTCTGGCGGCTGCAACGTCTCCGGCGTGGTGGGGCACCAATCAGGGCGCGTTTACCAACCTCAGTACCAGCAACGTCAAAAAGCTCAACATCGCCACCAAAAACGGCGCGGAGTTTTACGCCGACCTCATCGGCGCGCTGGGTGTCGCCGATACCAAGTACTCGGCGGGCAAGCCCGTCTGGGTGTGCAACCACAAGACGCACATCGACCTGCAGGCCAAGGCGCTGGCCTTTAACAGCGCGGCGGCCCTGACCGCCGGCGTCACCTCCGAGCTGCCGGTCATCGGCGGCCAGATCGTAGAGCTGGACTTTGTCCCGGACAACCAGATCATCGGCGGCTACATGGACCTGTACCTGCTGGCCGAGCGCGAGGGCACGACACTCGAGCAGTCTGCGGAGGTCAAATTTATCGAGGACCAGACGGCATTCAAGGCGACCGCCCGCTACGACGGCAAGCCGGTGCGCGGCGAGGCCTTTGTGATCGTCCGCTACGATAACACCGCAGCGACCACCAGCCTGACCTTTGCGTCTGACGCGGCCAACACGACGCCGACCACGCCGCCCACTGGCGGCGGCGACTAATGGCGGACGTCAGCTCGGCTGAGACGGTGCTTGCGCTGCTCAAGGCTGATCTCGGCGTGACGCACACCAAGCGCGACGAGTACTTTGCGGCGTTGATCGCAGCCGCGGCCAAGATGCTGCGGACGGAGGGCATTATCCTCGACATGGGCGACCAGGGCGACCAGCTGCTGCTGGAGATGTATGCCGCGCACCTGCACGAGCGCCGGCAGCAGCCGACTATGGCTATGCCGCGCTACCTGCGGGCAAAAATCAACAATCGGCTCTGCCATCAGCAGATGCAGGGCTAAGGCATAACATGCCGGTGTGTCCAAACTGGACACACCGGCGAAGGAGGGAGACGTGTGTACGATGATGTAATCAATCTGATCGCTATCGACGAGCGCGGCAACGACGTCGGCGAGCACGAGGTGTTTTGCCGACGCGAAAGCATCACGCGCGCCGAGCACTACCAGGCGGCGGCCGTCGGGCTGCACCCGTCGGTACAGTTCCGGCTGGCCGACTGGCGGGACTATGACGGCCAGCGCTTTGTCGAGCACGAGGGCAAGCGCTACATTGTCGAGCGCACCTACGAGACGCGCGACGGCGGCCTTGAGATCGTGGTGAGGTGACGGCATGCGCGACGAGACTGTAACCATCTCTACTCTGGACAGGGCAATCACCGGTGCGCTGGAGGAGTACAACGCTGATGTGCAGAGCAAGATCCGCACACTGGTGGACAACGCCATGCGCAAGCTGGTCAAGCTGACCAAGGCGACGGCCCCCCGCGACACCTGCGAGTATGTCAAGCACATCACCTCAAAGACGACCTCCGACACACCGACAAACTACGCCAAAACGTGGTATGTACGCGGGGAGCGCGCCTACCTTACGCACCTGCTTAACTTTGGCCATGCCAAGGTCAACGGCGGGCGCGTCGAAGGGACGCACTTTTTGGATTTTGCCAAAAAGCAGGTCGTCGAGGAGTACCTCGACGCCGTAAAGGAGGCGCTGAGCGGTGGCTGACATCATCTCTACGGTGCTTGACGGCATCCAGCACATCGAGACGTGCTGGGCTATGCCGCCGTCGCTGCCGTATGCCGTCTATCACGACCGGGCGACCCGCCGCGGCGCCGACCTGTATAACGGCATCACGGAGCACAACATTACGGTCGAGCTCTACGCGCAAAAGCCCGCCGAGGATCTCGAGGCTCTGATCGAGCAGCGCCTCGACGCGCTCGGCCTTGAGTACGTGCGGGAGGAGCGCATGTGGATCGACACGGAGCACTTTTTTGAGACGGTGTACGATTTTGCGTACACCGAGAAAGGATTTGCATAATTATGGCACTTACAAAACGCAAAGACATCACGCTTGGGTCCGGCAAGCTGTACGTGCAGGAGTACACCGGCACGACGGTCCCGGACACCGATACCATCTGCACGGCTGATAACATCATCGGCTATATCTCCGGCGGCGCGACGGTGTCGTACAAGCCGACATACTACACGGCCAAGGATGACCTCGGCCTGGTCTCCAAGACGCTGATCACTGCCGAGGAGGCGACGCTCAAGTCCGGCATCATGACCTGGGACGGCAATACGCTGGCCAAGCTCAGCGCGACGGCGCGCGTCACCGAGACGGATGCCGCCAGCGGCAAACCCGCCAAGCGGTCCGTTAAGATCGGCGGCGTCGCCAACGACGACGGGAAAAAATACGTCCTGTGCTTTTGCCACGAGGACAAGGACGGCAAGCGCAAGCTGTACGTCCGCATTGTCGGCAAAAACCAGTCCGGTTTTGAGATCGTGTTTGCCAAGGACAAGGAGACCGTCGTCGACGCGGAGTTTAGCTGCGATCCGATGGACACCGACGGCACGCTGATCTACTACGACGAGGTGTATACGGCATGACCAACAGATATGCACTGGGCCAGCACAAGTCCACATTTACTTTGGAGCTTACTGACGGCCGCGAGGTACTGCTGACCGTGCCGCCGCTGGGCGTGTTTAAGCGCATGACGACGCTGCAGGATAACGCCAATGTGGACGACCTGATCGACATCGTCTGCGACATCCTTAACTGCAACCGCACGGGCGCGGCGTTTACGCCCAAGGATGTCGCGGCGCTGTTTGCCTTTGACGACCTGGTCGGCTTTTTTGGCCAGTACAGTGCCTTTGTGGCCAGCGTGTCCAAGGCAAAAAACTGATGATCCCGTACTATCCGGCCGATGAGGATAGTACGGGAAACCACTATGTGATCGAGACCATCGGCGAGCATCTGGTGGCACACTACGCCAACATGACGCTGCCGGCGGTCGATGACCTGCTGCTGGACGACTATCTGCTGCTGCTGCGCGATGCATTTATCGCGCGCAAGCTCCGGACGCCGGACGGCTGCGAGTACCTAGATAACGCCTGGAGGCTGGAGCAGACGGAGCCTGACATCGACGCGCTGCGCAGCAACTTCGGCGGCCGGGAGGAGGGAGGAGACAAATGAGCAGCAACGGGACAACACTCAAGGGTGTCACTGTACAGATCGGCGGCGACACCACAAAGCTCGGCGAGGCGATCCAAAAGGCCCGCAAATCGGCGAGCAGCCTGAGCAGCGAGCTCAAGGGCGTCGAGTCGCTGCTCAAATTTGACCCCACCAATACGGTGCTGCTGGCGCAAAAACAGCAGATCCTCGCGGAGTCCATCTCCGGTGCCAAGGACAAGCTCAAGATGCTGATCGCGGCGCAGGAGTCGATGTCCAAGCAGCTCGCCGATGGCAATATCAGCGCGGCGCAGTACCGAGACTACCAGCGGGAGATCGAGGCGACGCGCCAGCAGCTCACGCGGCTGGAGGCGGCCGCAAAAGATGCGGGGGCAGCAGCTGGCGAGTCCGGAGATAAGGCAAAAGAATCCGTAAGCGGATGGGCCAAGCTGGATAGCGTACTGTCCAAGCTGCAAGCCGCGGCGCAAGAGTCGAGCCGCATGGCGACGTACACGTCCGGGGCTTGGGGGAAAGTAAAGGGCAAGCTGGCCGACATGGCATCCGCGGCAGCCGGCGGCGCACGGCAGGCGCTGCAAAAGCTCGGCGATGCGGCGCACGCCGCCGGCGAAAAGGCCGAAAAGATCACCGGCGCGTGGACCACGCTCAAGGGCAAGCTGTCGGACGTGGTGTCCGCGGCTATCAGCCCAGCGCGGCAGGCGCTGCAAAAGCTCGGCATCTCTGCCAAAGACGCCGGAGACGATGCCGAGAAATCCTCCGGAGGCTGGACGGTCCTCAAGGGCGTGCTGTCCGATCTGGCGGCCAGCGCTATCAAGACGGCTGCTGGCGCTGTGCTCAAGGCGGCAAAAGACGTGGTTTCCTCCGGCATGGAGTATAACCAGGCCATGGAGGGGTACGTTACCAATTTTACGACGATGCTGGGCGGCAGCTCCGAGGCCGCCAACGGCATGGTCGGCAGCCTCCAGAAGCTCGCGGCGGCCACGCCGCTGGCCATGTCGGACCTCGCTGGCGGCGCGCAGACGCTGCTTGCCTTTGGTGTGGCATCGGATGACGTCTCCGGTACGCTGCAGCGCCTCGGCGACATCTCACTTGGCAACGCCGACAAGATGCAGTCGCTCGCCCGCGCCTACGGCAAGGCCACGGCGCAGGGCAAACTGACCGGCGAGACCGTCCAGATGATGATCGACGCTGGCTGGAACCCGCTGATTGACATCTGCGAGCAGACCGGCGAGAGCATGGACGAGGTGCAAAAGCGCATGTCTGCTGGCTCCATCACCGCGGAGGAGCTGACGCAGGCCGTAAACCACGCGACCGACGCCGGTGGCAAGTTTGCAGGCGGCATGGAGGCCGCAAGCAAGACGGTCGAGGGCCTGACATCGACGCTGCAGGACAACGTCAACGCGCTGCTGGGCAAGCTGATGCAGCCGGTATCAGATGCGATGCTGTCGACGCTGCTTCCGACGGCGATCGACGCCGTCGACCAGCTGACGACGGCGTTTGAGGACGAGGGCATTGATGGCTTTTCGCGGGTCGCTGGCGATTTGATCGCCACGCTGTCCGCGCAGCTTGCGTCGTATGCGCCGGAGGCCGTTCCGGCGGCGCTGGCGTTTGTCGGGTCACTTGTGACTGGGCTGCTGTCCGCGCTGCCTGACCTGACCGGCACGTCCGTGGAGCTGGTCGGCGCGCTGCTGCTCGGCATCGCGGAGCAGCTGCCGGGCATCATCGTCGCCGCGGCGACGGCGGTGCAGGGCATCGCCGATAAGCTGACGGCACCGGAGTCCATCACGCTGCTGGTGCAGGCTGCTGTGCAGATCCTGCTGGCGCTGGCCAATGGCCTTGTCGGAGCGCTGCCGGAGCTGATCGACACCATCCCGATCATCATCACCAACCTCGTCGACGCGATCCTGGCGTCGCTGCCTGAGATCATCGACGCCGGCTTGCAGATCATCCTGGCGCTGGTGTCCGGCATCATCGCAAGCACCGGCCACCTTATCGCCGTTGTGCCCAAGCTGCTGGCATCCCTGATCCATAGCTTTGGCTCCGCCGGCGCGGCGATTGCTGGCATCGGCGTGTCCATCGTCGACGGCATCCGCAAGGGCATCACGGAGCAGTGGCAGCGGCTTAAGTCGGATGTATCCAATCTTTTTACAGGGCTTGTCAGCTGGATCAAGAACATGCTTGGCATCCACAGCCCGTCGACGGTGTTTGCGGGCATCGGCGTCAACATGGCCAAGGGCATCGGCGCCGGCTGGCAGGATACTATCGGCGACATCAACAAGGACATCGCAGCCACGCTGCAGCCGCAGTATGTCGTCGGCGTGGATATGCAGGGACTGTATGCGCAGTCGGCTACGCTGCAAGCGGCCGCTGCTCCGGGCGCCGGCGGCGACGTCGCCGCCGTGCTCGAGCGCATGGACCGCCTCGAGCGCGCGATCACAGGGATGCAGATCTACATGGACGGAGACGCGCTTGTCGGCTCTGTCGCCACGCGCATGGACTATGCGCTCGGCGGCATCTACACAAGCAAGGCACGGAGGACTATCTAATGGCACTATCTTGCAAAATCGGGGGCGTGCAGTACGCCGGCCTGCAGCTGATGGGCGTGCAGATCGGACTGCCGGCCGTAAAAACGCAGACCGTCAGCGTCCCCGGCGCGGACGGCGAGCTGGATCTTACCGACGCGCTGACCGGCGAGCCTGTCTTTGGCAACCGCACGATCAAGCTTAAGCTTGGTTTTTGCCCGCGCGGACCTTTTGACTTTTACGCTTTCGCCGCTGCCGTGCATGGGCAGCGGCGAAAGCTGGAGCTCGACGGACGTGACGGCTATTACATCGGGCGGTGTACGGTCGGCACGCCGGACACATCGCTGGCCCGCACGATCTTTGACCTGACGATCAACGCAGACCCTTACCGGCTGGATGACGCCGAGGTATCCGTAAAGATCCCGATGCTCGCGGCGTCGGACAACGTCTTGGTCGGCCGGAGCGTGACGGCGATCGGATCATCGTCGTCGGTTGACGAATACTTTGACGTCGTCGGAGACGGCGCGAGCAGTGTGCTGCGCATCAAATCTGTTGCCGACACCGGCGCCGGCGTATATGGCTTTGCGCGCTTTAAGCTGCCTTGGCTGGTCGCCGGCAGCTGCCTTGTGTCGGCAGATATCACTGGTGGGTGGTACACCATCGTGGACGCATCCGGTAAGACATACGGCGACGGCAAAAGCAGGTGGATCTCCAGCGTGCCGGCCGGCGGGCTGTACATGATGATGGAGACAATCAATCCCGGCGGGTGCACAGCAAGCAACATCAAAATTTTCCGTGCACAGCCAGGAGCGCTCGCCGGGCTGTGCAGTGACCGGCTGATGTATCCGGTGTCCGATAAAGGCGGTGTGCAGATCTATCGCTGTGATCGCGCGTATGCCCCGGCGACGCTCGGCGACCGCGAGACATCCAGCCCGTATCTGCAGATCCGCAAGACGCCGGACTACGCATACGCGATCGGCGGCGCGGCTGGCGAGCTTACGCTTACCGGGCGGAGGGGGTGGATCTGATGTACACTGGCTATACAGACGGTACGCTGCTTTTTGCAGTCGGCATGGCCGGGCGCGAGATCTCTGCCGGCACGCTGCACCGCGCAGTCGGCGAGATCGACTCGGCGAATCTTGTGCTGCCGCCGTCCAACACGATGCGCGACGTGCCAGTCAAGCGCGCGTCCGTCATATCGATCCAAAAAGACGGAGTGGAGATCTTTCGCGGGTCCGTGGCGGACACGTCCACGGATCTGCGCGGCAGCCGCACCTACAGCGTGGACGGCGCCATGCTGTGGCTCGCCGATATCCGCAAGCCGCCATTTGTGATGACGGAGGACACCGTGACGTACTACGTTACGGCGCTGCTGACGCAGTATAACGCCGCGTGCGCACCTGCGCGCAAGATCTTGCTTGGCACGGTGGACTCCACGATGCCGAAGCTGTCCGTGCAGCATGCAGAGTATGTATCTACGCTGGCACTACTGCAGGAGGCTATGACGGCCGTCGGCGGGACGATGCGCCTGCGATACGCCGCCGGCAACGTATACCTGGATGTGCACAAAAGCTATCGCCATATGTGCACGCAGCAGGTGGATATCAGTAAAAATTTGCTAAATCTTACCGACAAAATCGACGGCGCGAGCTTGCTGACGCGCGTCTACCCAGTCGGCAAAGACGGGCTGACGATCGGCAGCGTAAACGGCGGGATCCCGTATCTGATCAACGCTGACGCCGAGGCGCTGTATGGCCGCATTGACGGCACGCTGCGCGTGGACACGGACGATGCGGCTGCGCTCAAGGCGGCCGCGGCCACGTACCTTGCGCAAAACTGCGGCCTGTCGCGCGGCATCGAGGTCAGCGCGGCGGACCTGTCCGGCGCTGACACGGAGCTGGAGCCTTTTGATGTCGGCGACAGCGTGCGCGTGGTGTCGCCGCCGCACGGCATCGACACCGTGATGACGGTGTCCAAAGTGGACACAAGTCTCGTCGGCGGCAAGGACAGTCTGACGCTCGGCTGGGGCAGTAAGACGCTCACCGGCGCCGTCGTCTCCGGCGGCAGCGGCTCGTCTGGCGGCGCAACGACCTCTGGCGGCGGCGGGAGCGGCGGAGGCACAGTGCAGAGCGTCAACCATGTGCTGCCAGATAACGCCGGAAATGTGCAGCTGACGCCGAAAAACGTCGGCGCGGTAGATGAGGATGAAGAGCTGACGATCCTTGAGATCGTGGACATGTGGAATCACGCTTAGTAGGGGGAGGACTATGGCAACAAAATACGCAGGGCAGAACGCCCTGAACAAGCTGATGCAGATCGTCAAGGCGGCGATCGACGCTAAGGCCGATAAATCCGCGCTGGATGGCAAACTGGACAAGACCGGCGGCACGATGACAGGCGATCTGACAGTTATCGGCGCGAATATCGCGGCAAAACGTTCGGATAAAGTCGGCGGTGACATTAAGGCAGATGGAGCGGTGTCGGCCTTCAATTTTATCATTGACATTGGCGCCGGGGACAAGATGGCAATCTTCAAAACTGGAGACACGGCCGCCGCGTTCAGAAGTACGCCCGGTGCCGACTATATTCGCTTCGCAGTCGGCACGCCGACGGGTGGCAACGACGCAACGACGAAGGATTACGTAGACAACAAGGTATCCGGCCTGCAGACGGCCGATCAGGTGCGGGCCGCCATCAGCAGCGCGATCACCGGTGTGTACACGCCGAAGGGGTCGATCGCGTTCAAGTCTTTGCCGACGGCGGCGGCCGGAAACAAGGGCTGGGTGTACAACGTCACCGATGCCTTCACGACCACGGCGGCGTTCGTCGAGGGCGCGGGGCACAGCTACGGAGCGGGCACAAATGTAGTGTGCGTGGACGCTGGCAGCGGCAGCTACAAGTGGGACGTGCTTGCGGGCACGATCGACCTGACGGAGCTGACCGCCACAGAGGTGCAGAAACTCTGGGACTCCATCTGACGGGGGGGCTAACTTATGCAAGCAAGCGGAAGCGCTGCAATTAAAAAGCTGATACAGCTCGTCAAGGCGTCGCTGTCCGGCAAGATGGACAAATCAGGCGGGACTTTTACGGGCAATGTCTCCGGGCGGTATTTTACCGGCACGTGGCTGCAAACGACAGAAGCAACCGACCTCGGCCGCGTACCCGGAAAAATTGCCGTGCTGGATGAGTCTGGCTGGGTGTACTACCGGACACCGGCGGAGCTCAAATCCGACATTGCAGCGAGTGCGTCCGGCGTGGACTACATCGAATCGCAGGGCACGACCGGCAGCTGGACGTGGCGCAAGTGGCACAGCGGCATCGCTGAGATGTGGGCTATTTTTGAGGCCACATCTTTGGTTGTAAACAACGCATGGGGGTCGGTGTATTATGGCACATGGATGGGCGTGGCCGCAAACAAGGCCGGCCGAAAATATCCGTTTGCGTTTAAGGGCACGCCGGTTGTCATTGCAACGCCCTATAGCCCGTCAACCGACTTCTGGTTGCTTACGGACAGCACAAACAACGTCGGGACGCCACGGACATACGCACCGGCCTATGCTTGCGTGCTGCCACGCAGCGCCACGATTACAGGCCCGCAGATACACTATCACGTTATCGGCAAGTATAAGTAATAAGGAGGGCATGAATGGAAATTGTACAAGCATACGCTACAAAAAATCGATGTTATCAGGTGGCTGCACCGCTGACGCCGCGGGGGCTGATGCTGCACAGCATTGGGTGCCCACAGCCCAACGCGGCGGTGCTGGCACGGTATTACAACCAGTACCAACCGGGCGGCCAGTCGGTCTGCGTGCACGGCTTTATCCAGCGTGACGGCACGTACTACCAGACGCTGCCGTACAACCTGCGTGCATGGCACTGCGGCGGCGCGGCGAACGCAACGCACATCGGCATCGAGATGACCGAGCCTGCATCTATCGCTTACACCGGCGGCGCGAGCTGGCGCGACCTTGACCCGGCTGCGACCGAGGCGCACGTGCGCGGGACGTATGCCGCCGCCGTGGAGCTATTTGCTCAGTTGTGCACACAGTTTGCACTTAACCCGTTGGAGGACGGCGTGATCATCAGCCACGCCGAGGGCGCGGCAAGAGGCATCGCCAGCGCGCACGCAGACCCCACGCACCTGTGGCGGGCGTTTGGGCTGACGATGGACGGCTTTCGGGCAAACGTCGCGGCCAAGATGGCCGCTGGAAAAGATACGGAGGAGGACGACATGGTAAGATACGACAGCATTGACGACGTGCCCGGTTGGGCGCAGGACACAGTGCGCGCGCTGATGGACGCGGGTGCGCTGCAGGGTGACAATCAGGGACGGCTGGACCTGTCGCTGGATATGATTCGCGGCATGGTGATCGGCAAGCGGTACGCGGACGCGCGCAGCCCCAGATACGCCACGATCGACGACGTGCCCGGCTGGGCGCGCGAGGAGACGCAGCGGCTGATCGACCGCGGCGTGCTGGCCGGTACGATCGGCGGCAAGCTGGATCTGTCGCTGGATATGCTGCGCACGATGATCGTGTGCCAGCGGATGATGGAGGACACTGCCCGATGACTACATATCAGTGGCTTTGCCTGCTGGGCGTGCCATCGCTGCTGATCGCGGCGCTGCTGGCCATGATCCGGCATCTGGCGGCGCAGATCCAGCACGATCGCGCGGACACAGCGGCGACAAAGCTCGGGGTGCAGGCGCTTTTGCGTGCACAAATGATATCCGACTACAACAAATGGTCCGACCGGGGCTATGCCCCGATCTACGCAAGGCAAAATTTTGAGAATTGCTGGGGGCACTACCACACGCTTGGCGCAAACGGCGTGATGGACGATATCCACGATAAATTTTTGCAGCTCCCTACGCAGGAAAAATGACACAGAAAGGATGATAAAAATGGAGCTTGGTATTGCATCTGTGGCGGCGATCACCGCCATCGCGTATCTGCTGGGCATGGCCGTCAAGGCGACCGAGGCAGCAGATAAGTGGATCCCGATCATCTGCGGCGCGGCCGGCCTGATCCTCGGCGTCGTCGCCTGGGCGATGGGCGTGCCGGACTTTCCGGCGCACGACTGGCTCAACGCTGCGGCCGTCGGCATCGTGTCCGGCTGGGCGGCAACGGGGCTGAATCAGAGCGTCAAGCAGCTGACGGATAATAAATAATTGGGCAAAGTAAGGCCGCCGGAGCGTAAGTGCTCCGGCGGCTTTGTGATTTTAAATTTCTGTGCCATCTGGCAGCGTAAACTTGATGTTGACTTTGCAGCCGAGTGCTTCTCCGACGCGCTCCCATTCTTCTACGGTAAATTTTCCGGTATTCAGCCGTTTGTTAAGCAGCTGGGGGGACCATCCGAGCCGTCGCGCCAGCTCGGAGTTTGTAATCCCAAAATACGCAAGCTTCATTTCAATTATTTGCCGCGCTGTCACGGTATCACTTCCTTCTGTTAGATAGCATAACCTATTTAGTTTAACGTGTCAACTAAAAATTTTCTGAAATATCCGAAAAAGTTAAAATATATGGTTGACATTATAAACTATTTGGTTTATAATAATACTCGTAAGGCAGAGGGAAACCTCTTGTGAAAGGAAGTGAGGGAATGACCGAGATGAACGTCACAGAGGCGCTGCTGAAAGCAATCCTCGAACTCATCGAGAAGTGCGAAACGCTTGAAGAACTTCGCGAGAGCGTCAAGCGCATCATGCATGAGTAAACAAAAAGAGTAGCGGCACCGACCAAAGCCCCGCTACTCGCACCCGAGAAGGTGAGCCGGGAGCCTTACCCCGGCCACCTTGATTATAAACCGAGTAAGGCAGAAAAATCAAGGAGGAAACACTATGAAGTACGAAGTCTACGAAAATAACGGCGGCGCCGTTATGCTCGCTATCCTCGACGACGATTGCAAGCCGGCCGCCATTTTTGAAAACTGGGAGTATGGTCAGCGCGGCGTTTTGGCCGACGCACTGCAGGAGCTTGCCGCAGATCCGACGGCGTGGAGAGCGTGGGACGGCGACCTTGTCGAGCGCATCGCGTCCGAGTGGCCGTACAGCGGTGAGGCAGAGCCGCCCACGCTTACCGAGCTTTACGACGAGATCAGCGGGAGCGATGCATGCATCATTGACAGTGACGGCGATATGATCCCCGCACAGCGCATGGGCGCCGCGGCTCTCAAGGCACTTGGCCTGAGCCATGAGGATGACGATCAGTAATGCGTGCGGCAATCTATATCCGTGTATCAACGAGCGAGCAGGCGGCAGAGGGATATTCCCTCGCCGCCCAGCGCAAGAGCTTGATGCAGTGGTGCAATGGCCGCGCCTATGATGTAACCGGCGTGTATGCGGACGAAGGGATCAGCGCGAAGGACATCAAGCATCGACCGGCAATGCTGCAGCTGCTATCCGATGTGCAGGCCGGAGAAATCGACGTTGTGTGCGTCTGGGCGCTCAGTCGATTGACGCGCAGCGTTGCTGACCTATACAGCGTGTGGGATCTGTTTGCGGCGCACAACTGCGGGTTAATTAGCTACACAGAGGCTTTTGACACGACCACGCCGACCGGGCGCGCAATGATGGGCATGCTCGGGATTTTTGCTCAGATGGAACGAGAATTTACGGCAGAACGTGTCAGCGCGGCGATTGCCGAACGGGCAGCGCAGGGAAAGCGGACGTGCAATGAAGTCCTTGGCTATGACCTCGATGGCAAGGACAGCCTGAAGATCAACCCGGCGGAAGCGGAGCGCGTGCGGTATATTTTTGATCGTTACTTGGAATATCGCAATCTGTCGGCCGTTGCCGAGCTGTGCAGATTGCGCGGCTACACCGGGAAACGCGGTAGAGTACAGACTGCCGAATCAATCCGGCGGATACTTATCTGTCCGGTATATGCTGGCTACAACAGCTATAAGGGCCAGTTGTACAAGGGATGTCACGCGCCCATCATATCTGTCAAAGATTACAATCGTGTGCAACGGATACTACAGCAGCGAGGGAAGCGAGTCAGGATACTGTATCAGCAAATCAAATGACAAACTGCGGTGGCATAGGGATAATCATGGGGATATATATTTGCGCCATATCTCGCAATGCAGTAATACCAATGCATAGTGGCAATGCACACCATGCTTGACGTGCGGAGGGTCACAGGTTCGAGTCCTGTATCGTCCACCATAAAAATGCCGCGACGTTAGTCGCGGCATTTTTATATTTTCGCAGCATTGAAAGAAAGAAAAAAGGAGACTGGCAGCAGTGCACAGTCTCCAAGGATGTAGTCAGCAAAGTTTGCAAGACAGGGCTGACCGCAGTGGTTTTATTATAGTGGGATTCCGGAATGCTGTCAAGATGAAAATAACAGAAAGAAACATTTCTTCCGAAAACAAGAATCGACAAATTTCGCATATTTCTCTGCAAAAATGAAAATTGATACTTGACAACCGTGTGCGTTATCATTATAATGAAAAAGCTGCATCGGGGTGTAGCGCAGATGGTAGCGCGCATGGTTCGGGACCATGAGGCCGCGAGTTCAAGTCTCGCCACTCCGACCATAATGTGGAGACAAAAAAGATGTCTCCTGCGAAAAGCCCGAATATATCGGGCTTTTTTGCTACCCAAACGGCGATTTTTCTCTGTACCAAAACACAGATGTAAAATCGCCGTTTTCCCTTTGTGGATAGACTTGAACTCCCGAAAAGTAAATATCAGATACACAGGCAGATAGAAAGCAAAAATCTATCTGCCTTTTTTATTACCCTAAAAAGGAGAAATCAGATATGCTGTCCTTTATTTCTCTGCACAAGGAAAATTGGCGCAATCACAGCTACGCTGCCGCCCGCTGTGTCGGGGATCAGGTGCTGTTTCAAATGCTGAAAGCGAATTCCAATATCGACACCGTCTGTCTCTGCATGGACAACGATGCCGCAGGTCAGGCGGCGAACAAAAGAATATCCGACAAACTCTTTATACAGGGCATAAAACGCGAAATCCTCGTTCCCGAATTCAAAGATTGGAACGAGGACTTATTATGTGACGAACAGGAGGAAACCGAATGCCAAACATTGCAGCTTTAATCACCGTTGCCGCAGTTATGTTTGCCGTCCTCGGTGCGATAACGCTGATTGCTCATATCTACAAACTCAATAACATCAAGAGCAAAACGGTCGGTGACGGTCAGCATGGCACGGCTCGGTGGGCAAACAAAGCGGATATCTGTTGCCTGCATTAACGGTTATGTAGTATTTTTCGTTTTCCATCTTCATCCCTCCAAAATCGCATAAGGTTTAATATATCGGCAGCAGGGTATTTATCCAAGAGGTTTTTCCACCAAGGGGCAACTGCGTTCTCGGGGTCCCCAAAAAGCTATACAGCTTTTTGGGGAGAGGAGGAGCAACGGAGCAGATGAGCTTTTGCCGTTCTACGGCGAAACAATAGTGCGGAGTTTGCGACGACGAAGTGACAGGTGCCACCTGTCATGACGGAAGGAGAAAGTGAGCTTACCCAACTGAAGAATAACTACAGCAGAAAGGAAAGACAAATAACTCTATCAAGGCAGAGTATAAGATGGAATCAGCTCAACTTGTGCAGGTCAAAGACCGCCCTTTTTTCTCTGTTGTGGGGTAAAAAGTGTGGCTTTTGTGCAAAGCCTCGTAAGAAGCAGTTGAGAAACAGACGGATTTATGCTATAGTTTAATTTGAAAAGGTATACCCAAGGAAAAACAAAAACGAATGAAGGCGAAATGGGGTCTGTTTATGACCGAACAGAAAAAGAATACGATCATAACAAGCGGCATCGCTGTACTTGCCGTGATACTGGCATATTGCTTCCGAATTGTAGGCAGGGGCAGCTTCTACCCGATGCTGTTTTCCTATCTGCGTAGCTTTATCTATATTGGCCTATTCGCTGCCTGGGGGCTCTCCGTCCGTCAGCGGATCGTGCAAAAGCAGGTGCGCAGGTTTATGACGGTCACCGCAGTACTGCTCATCATATGGATGGTAGTCCGTTCGGCAAAGTATTTTATATTCTGGCAGCCGGACGCCGTCCGTTACCTGTGGTATCTGTTCTATCTGCCCATGCTGTTTGTGCCTATGCTGGCACTGCTGATTGCCATGTCATTGGGAAAGCCGGACGAATACAAATTCCCCAAGGGAATGTCGGTTCTGTGGATCATCTCCGGCGTATTGCTTCTGCTCGTGCTCACAAATGACATGCACCAATTCGTATTTACCTTTCCGAAGGACGCCGCCGTGTGGACAGACAAAAACAACGGTTACTCGATAGGCTACTTCATGATTGCAGGCTGGCAGGTGCTGTGTGTCTTTGCCGCACTCGTAATTATGTTTTTCAAATGCCGTGTGCAAAAAGGAAGGCTCCACTTTCTTCCCATTGTTCCTATGCTGCTGGCGATTGTTTACAGCGCACTTTACTATGCGGGTGCAGATTGGCTGCTCCACTTGTTCGGCGATATTGCCGCGTTCCAAAGTGTGATGTATATTCTGACCTTTGAGTTTTGCATCGCCTGCGGATATATACATTCAAACAGACGTTATGTGGACTTGTTTGCCTCCTCTGTCGGCACATCGGCAGAGATTACTGACAAGGACTTTACCGTTCGGTATGCAGCTGTAAACACTGCGCCTATCTCAAAGGAAACGATGAAAAAAGCCGAGCAAAGCCCGGTCACGATGGGCGGCTTGACCGTTCACACCATGCCCGTTGACGGCGGCTATGCCGTATGGACAGAGGATGTGTCGGCTTTGCGTGACATCAAGGAGAACTCCGAGCTTCTTGCAGACGAGCTTGCCGACAGGAACGAAATACTCCGTTATGAATACAAGCGTGAAGCCAAGCGCCGCAAGGTGGAGGAGCAAAACCGCCTGTATGACCTCCTGCGTTCCGCTACGCAGACGCAGATCGACCGCATTGCGGAGCTCACTAAGGAATACCGCCGAATCTCAAGCACCGATCCCGGCAGCGCCAAAACGCTCCTTGCCGAGATTGCCGTGCTGTGCAGCTATATTAAACGCCGCAAGCATCTGACGCTCCTTACCGACCGAGATATTAAAATAGCGGCAACGGAACTCCACCGTGCCTTCAATGAATCGCTCCAAACGCTGAAGCTGTTGGGCGTCCGCAGCTCGCTCTATGTGGACGAGTCTCTTTCCATGCTCTCCGGCAAAACGGCGACTGCTGTATTTGATTTTTACGAATCGGTTATTGAAGCCGATATTTTGAATTTAACAGGCATACAGGTAAGCCTCATAAAGGCAAACGGCTTGCGCTTGTCACTGAATGTGTGCTGCAAGGCCGACCTTTCCGCTTTGGCAAGCGGAGACAGTATCCGCTGTGAAAAAGAGGATGACGAGGAATACCAGCGCCTTGTATTTGAAGCGAAAGAAGGTGACAGGAAATGAGTGCATTTTCTTCCCTTTCTGAATTTTGGCAGACTATGCTGCCGTTTATCATGCTTGTGGAGATCGTCCTTGAAATCGGGCTGTTTATGTATCAGCTTCTTCGCAGCAATAAGCCGGTGCGCAGCTTGCTGACTCTGGCGGTTATGGCGGTGATGATCCCACTGCTGTTCTCCGTTTCCCGGGCAGATCCCGATAATATCAGGGACGCATTTCTGCTGGGCGCACCGTGGCTGATATTTGCCGCTGCCATTTTCCTTGCGGCAGTTCACTTTGCCATTGCTCTGCCGCGGGAATACCGCCGTACAAAGAACGAGCTCTCGCCGTTCTCCATTAAGGAAGCAACCGATAAGCTGCCTATGGGCATCTGCTTTGCTGACCCGAACGGTAGGATCATCCTATGCAACAACCGTATGCGCAGGCTGTCCTTTGCCCTTTGCGGCCACGAGCTGCAAATCAAAAGCGATATGGAAAATGCCCTGAGCGTGCCGGACAGATCCGTAACCGTCAAGGATGATTGCTACATCCTGCCCGACAAGACCGTCTGGCAGTTTCGCACACAAAATATCACCGTGGAGAGCGATGACCGCTGGCAGCAGATAACGGCGCACAATGTAACCGAGCTGTATAACGGCTACCAAAAGCAAGAGGAAATAAATAAAGAACTGGCAGAAGTCAATCGAAAGCTCAGGAAGATGTACGCTCGCATGGAGGATGATGTCAAGGAGAAGGAAAGCCTTGACCTAAAGGTCTATATTCACGATACCATCGGGCGGAGCCTCCTGACCATTCGTGACATCATCGGCAGCGGCGAGGACACCGAGAGAAAGCTCGAAGCCCTGCAAAACGCCGTCGGTATGCTGGCAAGCAACCGCGTCACCTCCGTCGGCACGATGCAGGAGGTGCAGCAGACCGCAAAGCAGCTCGGCGTAGCCGTTGAGGTCGAGGGCTATCTTCCACGCGATACCGCCGCCGAGGAGCTGACCGTTGCCGCCGCCAAGGAGTGCGTGACCAACTGCATCAAGCACGCAGACGGGAATGAGGTATATATCCGCATTGCCGAGCGCAATAATTGCCACGACATTACCATAACCAATAACGGCAGAGTGCCCACGGGACCGATAAGAGAGGGCAGCGGACTTTCCGCGCTTCGCCACAGCATTGAAAGCCACGGCGGCGAGATGCATATTTCCCATGAGCCGCGCTTTGCGCTTCTCATCACGATTCCCGAAAAGGAGAATGAGCTATGATAAGCACCATACTTGTAGAGGACGATCTGTACATCCAAAAGCACTTTACCGATTATCTTGCCGCAGACGGCGGGTTTAACCTCGTCGGCGTTTTCCGTGACGCCTTTGAAGCGGAAAAGCACTGCGACGCCACCGTAAAGCTCATCCTCATGGATGTGCAGACGCAGCACAAGCACTCCGGTCTTGCCGCCGCGGAGCGCATCAAGAAGGCCTTTCCGAAAATCAAGATAGTAGCCGCGACCTCGCTTGTCGATCCGCAGGTGCTGCAAAGAGCGAAAGCGGGCGCAGCCGACAGCCTGTGGTATAAAGACCACGGTACAGAGGAATTGATGAGCGTGGTAAAGCGCACCCTGGCAGGCGAAAAGGTCTTTCCCGACTCCTCACCCGTCATCGAGATGGAGGGCACAATGTCTGATAAATTTTCGCCGCGGCAATTGGACATACTGCGCCTTTATATAAAGGGCTTCACCTATCAGGAGATAGCCGATAAATTGGGCATCTCCAAAAACGGCGTTCGCTGGAATTTGGACGATATGGTGGGAAAAGGCGGGTTTGAAAACCGAGAGGCGCTCGTTGCGACCGCAATTGAAAATAAGCTCATGGTAACGACTTTGAAGGACAAATAAATGCAAATTACCCCTTGACCGAGCAGGTCAAGGGGTACTTTGCGCAAAAAAGGCAGAATTATTTTGAAAAAACATTTTTTTCGCTCCGTTACTGGCACTTGTGCCAGTGACAAGCCTTAAAAAATCCGTAGAATAATATGTGTATAAATATCGTTGTGTATAGACAAGGCGGTGGTGAAGGATGAAAAAGATCGTGCTGGATATTCAGAGCGATATCCATGCGCAAACCATGGAGCGAATGCTGATGCAGAAGCTGGACGATTGTCAGGTCGTGATCTCCGAATCGCCTGACACGACCGCCGAGTGGTGCAAAACGCATCGACCGGACGTGCTCTTAATGGAGGTCAAGGCGTATTCGCCATGGATGTTCAAAGAACGAATGGCAATCTGTGACAAGGTAAAACGAAACACGGAAAACTGCCGTGTCATTCTCTTTGTGGATGATGATACAGACGGAGAGTTGACCGAGCAGGTGCGGCAGGCAAAGCGCGAGGGTCGGATAGACGCTTTTCTCTTCGGTTCGGTATCCGAAAACTATTTTGCTTCGGTCATCGACAGTGTATAAATCAGGCAACACAAAACGCATAGACAAATCTTCAAAATGATTTTGAGGGAAGAAATGATAGTATGACAAAAACGAACACACGAAGGCGCATCGTCAGCATCCTGCTGGTGCTTATGATGCTGCTCTCGCTGATGCCGAGTCTGGAGCTTCATGCCCACGCCTTTTAGGACGACTACGACAACGGCTTCGATTGTCCTAACTGCGACCACTACCATTTTGGCAGCGATTATATGTGTGACTGCCTGTTCTGCACCATTGACTGTAACTACGAGTGCTGGGTTGAAACCCATTGTAACGACTGCGGTGTGTGCTTTGGAGACACGCCCTACTGGTGCGAGGAGTGCTACAAGTGCGCGGAGTGCATGGAGGAAAAACACTGCTCCACCTGCGCCAAGTGCTACATCGGCGAGGATGACCAGCTGTGCGGCGAGTGCTATAAGGGCCCCTGCTGCTCCATAACCATCTGCGACTCCTGCGGCTTCTGCGATGACTGCGCAAACGATGACAGCGACCCGATGCACTGCTCGCTGTGTAACGCCTGCTTCGGTGCGGTGGACGAGTGCGTGGACGACGATGATACCGGCGTCATCCACTGCGTCGATTGCCACACGGCCTGCGAGCAGTGCGAGGAATGCCTGCTGGCCAAGGAGAGCTGCGAGGACTGCGGCCTGTGCCTGGAGTGCTGCAGGGACAACTCCGATGCCGGCGGCTGCCCGGACGGCGAGACCTGCGTGGAAAGCGCCGAGTGGGACGATCACATCTGCCCGGGCTGCGACGGCTGGGTCACGGATAAGGAAGACGAGGACGAGTTCTGCGAAACCTGCGAGCTGTGCAAGGAGTGCTGCGAGGGCAACTCCGGCTGCTCCACGGGAATGTGCGCAATGGAAAAGAAAACCATGATTTGATGGGTCCGTACCGGACGAAAGATGAGTTTGTAAATTGGTTGAAAGTGCAGTGTCATATGGACTTCGATGGCTTATCTTTCAGAATAGCATTGAGCAGTTTCTTCAGAAACTACGGCAAGGATAATACAGATGAACGCCGACCACTGAGAGGTATCCCGGGACAGGATATGGAAAAAATCCATTGCCCTGTCGGTTGCTCTGTTTGACAGAAATAAAGACATCCAAGTATACCGTCAGAACCTTGCCGAGGAAAATAAGAAACGCGATGTCTTTAAATAAGCTTAAAAATACCACTTTGTGTCAAGCCTTGTCGGCGGCAAAGATAAATATGAGGCGGATGATATGATGAAGCTAAGTAAATATATTTTAACCATACTTATAGTTCTGGCTGTGATTGCCGCGTTTTCGGGCTGTAAGGCGAAACCCTCCGATGATCCTGATTTGACCGAAAACAAAACAACCGATGTCTCCCACTTGACAACCGTGCAAAATGACACCGATCTTTCGAGGCTTCAAAAAACCATTCTCGATAACAACGAATCGGTTGGTATTGCCTATATCGGTTATGTCGGCTATGAGGCGAATGAGCAGGAGGTTTACAGTTTTTTAGATAACAGTCAGTATGCGGATAAATATGATTTCCTCTGCGGCTCTCCACTTGTAAACGTCGGCGGTGCGGAGCTGTATGCGGTAGTTATTGCCGATACTGAATACATTGCTTCTGTCTATCGGGCGGAAATAACCGATAACGGCGAATACTCCGTAAAGACCGACGATGCAATTTATAAATACAGCGGCTACGGAATTGATTATTTTTTACTGCGCTGCAATGAAAGCGAAATACACTCAAACGTATCGCTGTTTTTTGAAAAGGGAAACAGCTCTTTTTCGGTGTTTCCGATGCTCTCCGGGATAGACGGACATCTTGTCGCTGAGAATTTTTATGATTTTTCCATATACAGTGATTACGGCGACGACAGTGAAGCCGAGGATAAAAATGTTACAATAGCCAGAGAAATTCTTTTGGAGTCTCAAGAGGTGCAGTACTACATAAATATCGGTATGAGTGTGCAATATACAGGGCAAATCCAGGAAATTTACGGTCGCCCGTGCTGGATTTTTGCGCTTGGCACAAACAGAGACGACCAATTCGTCAGAGAGCGCTATTACGGAGTGTGTGACAACCTTGTTTATTTTTACGATGCGTTGAATGACACATGGGAAGTTCTCGGGAACGGATAAAGGGCAAAAATGAATTGCTTGAAGGAATTTTTATAATGTGACTTACCAAAGCGTGCGAGATTGCCCGCTTCAAGGGCGTTTTTAAGGTCAACACATACTACGGCAATTCAAAAACACAGCATTAATATTACCTTGTTGTTCCTTGCGCAGATGAAGCTTATATTGTTGACTTCAGACTGGAGAAATTATATGACGATGATATTTCCGATACGAAGGGCATGGAAGAGGCTTTCTTAAAGGGCATTAAGGTGTAAAAGAATAATTAAAGTGCATTAAAAAGGAGAAAATTTTTATGGGATTATTTGACAAAAAGTTCTGTGACGTATGCGGTGATAAAGTCAATCTGCTCACTCAGAAAAAGCTTTCGGACGGACAGCTTTGCTCAGAGTGCAAGCAAAAGCTAGGCTCATTCACAAGCGGCTGGAAGCAGAGAACCGTTCAGGATGTTAAAGCTCACCTTGAACAGAGAGAGCAGAACAAGCAGAAGTACCGGCAGTTTAACTGCACCGCAGCGGCGGGCGGAAGAAACAGTACGCTTCAAGCGGATTTTAATCACCGCTGGTTTATCTTTGCTGTTGATAACAGAGATTTCAGGAGCGGCAACCCTCAGGTGTTTGAGTTTTCTCAGCTTCAGGATTTCTGGATCGAGCCGGAATACAGAACACTTGACGATTCGGATAACGACGGCATCCCCGACAACCGGGATGATTTCGACAACAGACAGCTTAACAATCAGGGCGGCTTCGGCGGAAACATGAACCGAATGAACAATATGATGAATACATCCATGCTCAATATTCCGCTTGCTGCTCAGCCGTTTGTGCGTAATTCAAGCTCATGTTCCTCGCCTAACGAAATCCGTGAGGTATCCAACATAAGAGTTTGCTTCCGTGTTACCGACCTATATATAACGAACCCGATAGGTTTTGATGTAACATCGGGCATTTCATCGGGAAATCAGATGGAGCTTATGAACGCTTATGAAACAGCCGTTCAGGTTATGCAGCTTTGCCGGCAGATAAAGCAGGACGGAACTTCCGTAAACCAAGGCTACAGCCAAATGAGTCAGAGCTACGGTCAGCCGCAGCAGAATATGGGCGGATTTGCAGGCAACACGGTCCAAAATGTCGCCTACACCGCAGCAGCATCCGCTCAGGTTCAAAACAACGCCTATAATAATGCTGCACCCGTTACACCGCAAACAGTTGACGCTTCCTGGATTTGCTCATCCTGCGGCGCACGTAACGAAGGCAAATTCTGCCAATGCTGCGGCTGTGCAAAGCCTGCAGCAATGCCTTCACGCTGCCCGAGCTGCGGATGGACTCCGGCAAACGGTCAGCCTATGCCGAAATTCTGCCCCGAATGCGGAGCACGCTTGTAATTTGAAGCGAGCAGACTGCATTAAAAAAGCGAGCTTATTTTTGCTTATGCAAACAGAGGTGCATCGGATACAAAGGGACTTCTTGTCAAGCTTGAAATCGATAATAAGAATATCAAAGCTGACGACCCGTTTATCAAAGAGCTTCTTGACAGCCTTAAGATAGTTATGGCTTAAAAATTCGGGGACTGTACCTGAGCATTTTCAGGTACAGTCCTGCTTGCAAAAGGAGATCTTGTTATGAGTAAATTAAAAGAAAAAAAAGATATTAAAATGACTATATTTATTATAGTTGTCGGCGTCAGCTTGATGGTTGCGGGCATTTACGGAGTTGTTTCGAGCAGAATTGAAAGCAGAGATTATAAAAACTCAACCGATATACAGAAAATTTCTGCCGTTATTATTGACTTCTCAACCAGCAACAGTAAGGATGATTCCGGTGATGTAAAGTATACAACATATAAATTTAAGGTTTCATATGTTATTGACGGAAAAACCTATAAGGGAAAATGTGAAGAGCGCGTCTGGTGGAACAGCTACGAAAAAAAATATACCTATGATAAATTGAGAAAAGGCGACACAATAGATGTCGAGGTTTATAAAACCTCAAAAGGTGATTACAAGCTTTCTCCTGAGGGAAGTCCCGTTGATTTTCTGCTCTATTGTGCGGCAATCCCCGTCGGTTTGTTCTTTGTTGTTATAATGATATGCGACATTGCAAAAGACAACCGAAAAAAGAAAAACGAAAACGAAATGATCAGCAAGGAATAAATCAGAGGTGCTTATATGGATTTATCAGTAGCGCTGATTATTGCGGCTTCCTTTGCGATATTATGTACATTCCATATCGGTAAAAGAATACTTACCATAGATTTTTCGGAATACAGCTCCAAAAACTCTAAAAAAGCCAAACTGGAAAGATTGCTTGTGAAAAAGGGCACTCCCCTTCAGAATTCAAAAATCCGAAGAGATATAAGAAATGCCTTTGAAAGAATTCTGATATCGCTCGGAAAAGCGGATAAAGACCTTCTTCCGGCAAGAATGGATATGGCATTCCGAAAAAAAATCGTCAGTCAAATCAACAGACTTAACAAAAATAAGCTTTGCCGAAAAATTTACGTTACGGATGTTGTTCCCATCCCTAAAAATGACTTTGAAACATGGAGCGATGACGGCAGAGAATGGCGTGAATCGGTTTTAAAGTGCAGCACACTGGAGCGTTTCGAGTCAACCAAAGACGACACGGTTCAGCATGAGATATACCGTAAAAATTCATATCTCAGAATACTCCAGTCAAGACACGTTCGCCTCGCCGATCAAAAAGAAAAAAAGAAAAGCTATTATAACGATATGTTAAGAATAACCTGCCCGTCCTGCGGTGCAAGTGTCAAGCTTGACAGTCAGCAGGTTACCTGCGAATACTGCGGCGCCGTTATAAAAAACGAGTTTTACGATTGGCAGACCGAGTCATTTGAGATTTATGAATCTATCAGTACAAATCTGAAAAGATTTTTACAGCTTATTGTGTCCGGCTCCATACTTTTCGTATGTGTCTTTCTGTGCTTATATTTAATCAAGGACACCGAGATTTCTCTTGCGGCCGGCGTCGGTGCAGCGATTCTTGCTTTGGGAGTGATTGTCTCGCCTATTATCTACGGAAAAGTTAAGCAAGACAACCTTGCGAAGAAAATCGTAGGATACTCAGAGAATTACCTCAGAGCCTGCTTAAACGAATACTTCTTGAAAAATGAAAGCGACAAGGATATGCTTGATTTCAGCGTTGATACAATCAAGCTTTTAAAGGTTGCAAATACAGACGAGATAACAAAGGTTACGGCTGAAATTTACGGAACCAAAACATTCCTTCCCGAAAATCAAAAGCCGTTTACAAAAAAAATTAAAAAGAAATTGACCCTGCAAAGAGCAAGAAATCCGGAAAAAAGAAAGACTGACGGTGATTTCTTTACTGAAAAAGAATGTCCGAGCTGCGGTGTAAACTTCCTGCCTGATGAAAACGGATGCTGTTCTTATTGCGGTTATACCCTTCACGAAGATAGCATAAAGTGGAAAATAAAAAGCTGAATCTTGTTAAAATCATTCCATGCCGATTAAGGTAATGAAGGAAAACAGATTGGAGGATACAATGGGAATTTTTGATGAATTAAAAAACACAGCACAGCAGGCAGTTGTTTCCGCCGTACAATCTGCGGGCAACAAAAGGGAAACATTTACATTTTCCGCATTGCCCGAAAGCCTTACCGAAATGCAGGCGCTCCCCGAGGCAAGCCTTGATACTCCGTTCCAAGCCGCCGCTCTCACCGTGCTGGCATTGTGTGCATACGCTGCCGACAAAAACATCGGAACAGAAATGCTTAATTGGCTCAGAGGTCCGCGTCCGCTGAACGGAATGGAAATTTCCTTTTTGAACGACCGTTTCCGTGACGGAAAAACCTATCTTCCGTTTACTTATTTTGCGGGTTCGACACCCGAGAATAACTACACTCCTTCCGAGCCATATACAATAGTCGTCGAAAGCAATCATGTTTCGGCGGAGGAGCAGGGATATATGAAGCTCTTTATACCGTGCGGCGGTGCAGATGACCCGCGTCCGATAAAACTTCGTCAACGCGGAAGCGACGGAAAATGGTTCTTATGGGAGCAGTACCTGCTGACCGGCGTACGTACCCCAAAAACGGCAGATCCTTGGGCATAAAATATTAAAAATTGGCTCCGCGGCTTTAAGGACTCTGTTTTTGCAGCAGAGCGAGTGCTTTTACTCGCCCACGGGAACCGAAGCGGCACCAAAAAGCCTGACAGAGCTTTTTGAAAACCTTGTGCAAATTGAATATTGAGCAGCAAGAGTGGCTTGAGATCTGTGTTGGGCAGGTATCAGGCCATTCAATTTATGCCTGATCCCGCGGTTGTTATAATAATCCGGATAATATCCGATTCCGAATCGGACGAGCGCATCCGGGTCTTGCGGATATACAACAATCACCCGATGGAATATGACGATACGCTCGTCCGACAGATTATTGAATGCGTAGTGGTGGAATCAAAAGAGAAAATAAAGGTGGTCTATATCGGCGGCACGGAAATCGAGATGACGCTGTAAACAGCCTTGAAAACAGAAACGGAGTGATGTAGAATGATTGTGACGAGTGTTCAAATCAAGACAGCGAAAACGCAAAAACATCTCTATTGTCTTGTCTTCACATATCGCTGCGGACGTTGTATCGTTCGCAGCGATTTTTTATTCCCACATCCCTTGCGCAACCGGAGCAAATTCGATATGATAGGACTACCGATTTTTTCGTTTTGGAGGAGAAAGTATGAACATTGCTGTCATCACCGGTGCATCCGCCGGTATCGGCCGGGAGCTCGTCTATGCCGTGGATAAGGACGCGCGCTATGACGAGATCTGGGTCATTGCCCGCAGAAAAGAGCGGCTGGAGGAGCTGCGCGACAAGTGCACGAACCCTATCCGTCCGATCGCGCTCGATCTCTCGGACCTGAGCAGCATCGACGCCTATCAGGCTCTGCTCGAGCAGGAGCAGCCAGAGATCAAGATGCTGGTCAATGCGGCCGGCTGCGGCGTGTTCGGCCCCTTTGCCGAGGCGGACCGCAAGAAGCTGCTCGCCAGCGCGCAGCTCAATTCGCTCGCGCTCACGGGCATGTGCCACGCGAGCCTGCCGTATATGCACGCCGGCAGTAGCATCATCAACATGGGCTCCAATTCTGCCTGGCAGCCGGTGCCGTATCAGGCGGTTTACGGCGCAAGCAAGAGCTATGTCCTGAGCCTGTCGCGCGCGCTCGGCCGCGAGCTGCGCCCGCAGGGCATCCATGTCATGTGCGTCTGCCCCGGCTGGATCAAGACCGAGTTCCAGCAGGTCGCGCATCATGATGAATACATCCGCTACGTGGACAAGTGGTACGGCCCCGATGAGGTGGCGGCGCAGGCCATGAAGGATCTCAAGAAGAAAAAGAGCGTCTCCATTCTCGGCCACCCGGTGCGCCGCCAGGTGCGTCTGGTCAAGCTCCTGCCGGTGGACACCGTCATGGACATCTGGTGCAAGCAGCAGGGCATCGAGTGAGACGGACTCTGCAGCCGTGAAAGGGCTGACTCTATGCGGGAATTTGATGTATATTGGAAATCAAATAAAGAATGGTATGAATATGATGGCCTTGTTCCAAAGCTGAAAGAGGATGCGCCCAAAGAAGCCCAAGAGAGCTTTGAGCATTATTTGCAGCAGAAAAAAGAAACGGCAACTGAAGAATGAGCCATTAGATTTGAAATGATAGAGCACCATGTGTCCGCATGGTGCTTTTTCATGCAGCTGAACAAGGGATAGGCAAGCGGCTAGCTTGTGATGTACTAACCCCCAGCCTGTCTGCATACACTCCTGTTATCGGGGGTGATGTGCGTGAAACGCTGGAAAGTTTATTTGTGCGCGACGGTGTTCCTGCTGCTGACGGCGGTGAAGATGGTCGCCCCGGCGGCGGCCGCGGATGCGCGCGAGGTGCTGCTGCCGGCCATCAATACGGACGACGACTACAAGTCCGTCTTTGCCGAGATCCGCAGCGTGTTTGCGCCCGCACAGGTGCAGGCACAGGACGAACAGCTGCGGCAGTATCTGCCCGCCGTGAATGTGAACATGTCCGCCTGGGCGACACCCACGCCGGAGCCGACGCCGACACCCACGCCGGAACCGACCCCGGAGCCCACACCGGCTCCGACGCCCGAACCGACGCAGCGCCCGCAGTTGCAGGCAGCCTTCGCTGCGCGCGAGACATTTCTCAACGAGCAGGCGGTCTATTCCGGCTACGCGGTGCCGGCCAATGTCAGCTATGTGGTCAGCGAGCTGCCGTTCGCGCACGCGTCGCCGGTCGCGGGTTACACCTCGTCCGGCTTCGGCTACCGGCTGCACCCATTGGAAAACAAGGTGAAATTTCACTACGGCACAGACTTCGCGGCCAATTCCGGCACGGCGGTCTGTGCCTTTGCTGACGGCACGGTGCTCGCCGCCGGGCAGGACGACGGGTACGGCAACTACGTGAAGATCCGACATGCCGACGGCTATACGACGCTCTATGGCCACTGCAGCAAGCTGCTCGTGCGCGCCGGGCAGACGGTCACGATGGGGCAGGAGATCGCGCTCGTCGGCGCGACCGGCAAGGCGACCGGGCCGCACCTGCACTTTGAGCTCATGCACGACGGGTATTACTATAACCCGGAGTTTTACCTCGCCGCCGTATGAAGCGCCGCCGCTTTGCGCTCGATATCCGCCCGGGCGCAGTCGCCCTGCTTGCCGGGCTGTATTTTCTGCTGCCGCTGCGCTGGTGCGTACGTCTGGCGCTCGCCGTGGTGGTGCATGAGCTGGGCCATGTTGCGGCGCTGGTGCTGTGCGGCGCGGAGGTCTACGGCCTACGCATGGAGGCCTGTGGGCTGGCGCTGCGCTGCGCGCCGCCGGAGGGCGCGGTGCGCACGATCGCGGCGGCGCTGGCAGGCCCCGCCGCCGGTGCGGGGCTGTTTTGCATCCTGCGCGGGCTCGGATACCCGGAGGGGGCGGACCTGAGCCTGCTGTACGCGTGCGCGAATCTGCTGCCGGTGCTGCCGCTCGACGGCGGCCGCGCGCTGGAAGCGGCGGTCACAGCGCTGGCAGGGGAGCGCGCGGCGGAGCGGCTGCTGGACGTGCTGGGCCTGGTGCTGCCAGTCGCGCTCATGGGGCTCGGCGTGGCGCTGTTTGCGCACGGTATGGGGCTTGCGCTGGGCGTGTTTGGCGCGTGGCTGGCGCTTTTGCAGCCGGGAATGACTTGCCAAGGGGGAAAACATGATGTAAAATACTCCTACTATCATATGTAGGAGTGTAGTATGGATCAGCGATTGGAACGCATCCTGCCGCGCGTGCAGAAGCCCGCGCGCTATACCGGCGGCGAATACCGCCAGATCATCAAGGACAAGGCGGAGGTGGACCTGCGCCTCGCTTTTTGTTTCCCGGATATTTATGAGATCGGCATGTCGAACATCGGCATGCGCATCCTCTATGCAACCATGAATCAGGTGCCAGGCGTCTGGTGTGAGCGCGTGTTCGCCCCCTGGGGCGACATGGAAGCCGAAATGCGCCGCGCGGGCATCCCGCTCTACGCGCTCGAGAGCGGCGACCCCGTCAGCGCGTTTGATGTCGTGGCGTTCTCGCTCGGTTACGAAATGGCGTATCCCGCCGTGCTCAATATGCTTGATCTGGCCGGCATCCCGCTGCGCAGCGCCGACCGGCCGGAGCTGACGCCGCTTGTGATCGCGGGCGGCACGGCCTGCAGCAATCCGGAGCCGATGGCCCCGTTTTTCGACCTCATGATCATCGGAGAGGGCGAGGAGGTCAATAATGAGGTGCTGGCGCTGTTCCGGCAGGCACAGCAGGCCGGCTGGAGCAAGACGCAGTTTCTCGAAGCGGCGGCGAAGATCCGGGGTGTGCTCATCCCGTCGTTTTATGTCTCGCACTGGAACCCGGACGGCACGCTGCACGACCTGACGCCGACGCACGGCGCGCCCGCGCGCGTGACCAAGCGCATCATTCAGGATCTCGACGCCTGCTATTATCCGACCAATCCCATCGTGCCGAGTACGGAGATCGTGCATGACCGCGTGAACGTGGAGCTGTTTCGCGGCTGCATCCGCGGCTGCCGCTTCTGCCAGGCGGGGTATGTCTATCGCCCGGTGCGCCCGCGCAAACCGGAGACGATCATCCGTCAGGGCATCGAATCGCTCAAAAACACCGGCTATCAGGAGGCGACGCTCCTGTCGCTCTCGAGCAGCGACTACCGCCCGCTCGACGAGGTGTGCGACGGGCTGCTGGAATACTGCGAGCCGCGCAGCATGAGCCTCGCGCTGCCGTCGCTGCGCGCGGACAACTTCTCCATGGACATCATGAGCCGCCTGCAGAAGGTGCGCAAGGGCGGCCTGACCTTCGCGCCCGAGGCGGGCACGCAGCGCCTGCGCGACGCGATCAATAAAAACGTGCGCGAGGAAGACTTGCTCCATTCCTGCCAGGTCGCCTTTGAGGGCGGGTGGAACGGTGTCAAGCTCTACTTCATGCTCGGCCTGCCGACGGAGACGGACGAGGACGTACTCGGCATCGCGGAGCTTGCCAATCAGGTGCTGCACACGTGGCGCATGCACGCGACGAACAAGGCCCGCGGCGTGCGCATCACAGTCAGCACGTCGTGTTTTGTGCCGAAGCCGCACAGCCCCTTCCAGTGGGAGGCGCAGGTGACGATGGATGAGTACAAACGCAAGGTCAATCTCCTGCGCGAAAATATCAAGGCCAAGAACGTGACCTACAACTGGCACGACCCGGACACCAGCTTCGTTGAGGCCGTGCTCTCGCGCGGTGACCGGCGCATTGCCGACGTCATTGAAGAGGTCTGGCGCCGCGGCGGCAAGCTCGAGGCCTGGGGCGACTATTTCTCGTTCGACCGCTGGATGGCGGCCATGGACGCCTGCGGCGTCGACCCGATGTTTTATGCCTGCCGCGAGCGCGGGAAGGACGAGTTCCTGCCGTGGGACATTGTGGACATGGGTGTGCGCCGCGCGCACCTGTGGCATGAGCGTGAGCAGGCGTACAAGGCCGAGCTCTCGCCCGACTGCCGCAAGCAGTGCACCGGCTGCGGTGCGCTCTCACTCATGACGGAAGGGGGCAAGTGCGATGCCTGAAAAGCTGAGACTGCGGTTTGAAAAGACCGGCCGCGCGATCTATATCTCGCACCTCGACCTCATGCGCACGATGCAGCGCGTGTTTCTGCGCGCCGACTGCCCGCTGAAATATTCCGAGGGCTTCAATCCCCACGCGCTCATCTCCATCCTGCTGCCGCTGTCCGTCGGCGTCGGGAGCGTGTGTGAGCTGATGGATTTCCAGCTGCGCGAGGAAGTAGACCTCGCCGCGCTGCCCGAGCGGCTCACGGCGGTCATGCCGGAGGGCATCCGCGCGCTCGAGGCGTACTCCGGCGGGCGTAAGGTGCGCGAGCTCAAGTGGCTGCGCGTGACCGGGCGGTATGAATACGACAACGCAGACCCGGCGGACATGGCGGAAAAGCTCCGCGCGTTTTACGCGCAGGATGCCATCGTTATCACCCGCAAGACCAAGCGCGGGGAAGGGCAGATGGACATCGTGCCCGCAATCTCGGAGCTGCACGTGCGCCCGGAGGTGCGGTTCGTGACGATTGAGGCCGTTGTCTCCGCACAGGAGCCGACGCTCAACCCCGACCATCTCGTTACGGCGCTGCATCAGCTGGCGCCCGAGCTGGCGCCGGACTTCGCTGCTTTCACGCGGCGGGAGGTCTACACGGAGGATATGCAAATTTTCCGCTGAAAACACTTGCAAACCGACACGGGATGTGCTATTATCTTATGGCTTGTGCGAAACAGCGTTTCGCAAGATAACGACGGTCCGCTGCCGTGACCGGCTCTGTCCACCGGTATGAACGTCTGATAAAGGAAGGATTTCATTATGGATCTCATCAAAACTCTGACCGCGCAGTACATGAAACCCGAACTGCCGGCCATGCGCGTCGGCGACACCGTGCGTGTCACTGTCCGCGTCACCGAGGGCAACCGTGAGCGTACCCAGGCTTTCGAGGGCACCATCATCGCCAAGAAGCACGGCGGCATCAACGAGACGATCACCGTCCGCCGCATCTCCTACGGCGTGGGCTGCGAGAAGGTTTTCCCGGTGCACTCTCCCACGATCGTGTCCGTCGAGACCGTTCGCCGCGGCAAAGTCCGCAGAGCTAAGCTGTACTACCTGCGCGACCGCGTGGGCAAGAGAGCCAAGGTCAAAGAGCTTATCTAAGTGGATACTGCAAAAAAGAGGCTTCGGCCTCTTTTTTGCGTTTTCGGGGCGTTTTTGTGATGCCGCCGGAAAAGAATTCACACAATTTTAGTTGCCGAAAACGGGTCTGAGCGTGTATAATATAGTTTACGAATTTTTTACACCGAGGTTTTGAAAATGGACAGCAAGAATCCGAGCGGCGCCAAGGGCCGCGCCGAAGTATACGATTGGATCCAGTGCATCATCTTTGCGCTGGTGTTCTGCGTGCTGCTGTTTGTGTTTGCGGTGCGTATGGTCAACGTCGTCGGTCACTCCATGGTGCCGACGCTCGAACAGAATGACAAGGTCGTCATCTCCAACCTGTTCTATCATCCGAAACAGGGGGACATCGTCGTCCTGCGCAAGCAGACGCTCATGGAAGAGCCCATCGTCAAGCGCATCATCGCGACGGAGGGGCAGACCGTGGACATCGATTTTGACGACGGTGTGGTCTACGTCGACGGCAAGGCGCTTGACGAGCCGTATGTCAATGAGCCCGTGCACGACCGGGAGAATTTTGAGGGCAAGATCACGGTGCCGGAAGGCTGCGTGTTCGTCATGGGCGACAACCGCAACGCCTCCACTGACAGCCGCGACGCGCGTCTCGGCTGCGTCGATGAGCGTTATATCATGGGCCGGGTGTACTTTACACTCTTCCCGGTCAAGAACATCGGAGTTGTGAAATAACATGGCGCAGGACTTTGAAAAACTGAATATCCAGTGGTTCCCGGGCCATATGACGAAGGCCCAGCGCATGATCGAGGAGCACATGAAGCAGGTCGATGCCGTGTGCGAGATTCTTGATGCGCGCATCCCGATGGCGAG
>OLPA01000167.1_pt1 | contig 56353 bp, 65 predicted proteins | sample 1672811 | NCBI WGS metagenome assembly OLPA01 (sample SAMEA3136726, study PRJEB25190) | human gut metagenome | biome: human gut; feature: human-associated habitat; material: faeces | place: Austria | collected 2013
CCGCAGATACCGAAGCGGCGCACGGGCCTTCCCGGCCCCGCATAGCGCAAACCGTTTGCGCCGAGGCTGTCCTTGACATGGCGCAGGAAATCCGCAAAGTCCATCGTCTCCGGCAGCTCGCAGAGGCGGCTTATGCCTTCGTCCGTGTTGAGAATGCCGATAACCCGGCCGCCGAGCGCCGCCGCGAGTGCGTCGTTCACGCCGCCCTGGGCCGCGTCAAGATTCGTATGCATACAGATAGCAGACATGCCGCCCTCTATGATGGCCACGAACTTGCGCGCAGCGGGGTCACCGTCCGTCACGGACTTGAGACCCTCAAAGGTAAGCGGGTGGTGCGAGACTATGAGCTCGGCACCGATGTCCTTTGCCTCCGCTATGACCTCGTCGGTGATATCAAGCGCAACGAGGACGCGGCTCACTTCCCTGTCGGCGCGCCCGGCGAGGTGGCCGACGTTATCAAAGCCCATCTTAAGCTCCACAGGGGCGCGGAGGGCCAGCTTTTCAAATATTTCACTTACTTTTGGCATTTACGGCTCCTTTCTCAGCTCAAGCAGGCGCTTGAGAGTCTGGCGCAGCTCAAAGGTATCGCGCCGCTTTTTTTCCGAGCTCTCTATACCGTCGATGGCACGCTGCACGCTTGCTATTCTGGCGTCCAGCCAGCGCTGTAGTAACGGGTCGCCCGCGGCTGTAAGCGCGTCCTCCGCAAAAAGCGCGCCCTTGTTCCCGGCGCGGGCGGAGATTATCACATACAGCCGTTCACCCTCGGCGGCGAGGACGGCGTTATCTATCGCGTAGCCCGTCACGCGCAGCCAGACGCACAGCTCGTCTACCTTCGTCTGCGGTTGGAGCACGAGATGCGTACCGGAGAGCGTCCAGGGCGCTCTCCTGAGTATACCCTCGATAGTCTCTCCGCCCATGCCCGCTATGACAACGGTGTCCGCCTCCTCCGCTCCGGGAAAATCCAGCCCGTCGCAGAGCTCAAAGTGTATCGCGTCCTCCAGGCCGTATTCTGCGGCCGTGGCCCTGGCGCTGGAGAGCGGGCCGGGGCGTATATCCGTCGCGGCTACGCGCGCGGCCTTTTCATTCTGTAGCAGCCAGACGGCCAGATGGCCATGGTCCGTGCCGACGTCCACGGTAAAGCGGCTCTCCCCGACAAGCCGGGCGGCCGCAAGCAGTCTCGGTGTGAGTTTTACCTTGTCCATTATATATTAAAAAAGCCGGCCTCAGCCGGCTTTTCCTTTCAGCACATTGCGAGATACGCCTTGAGGTCGGCGAGGAACTGATCGGGGTCCACCTCGTGCGCGTAGCAGGCCTGCTCGAGCGTCTCACCGCTGGAGAGGGCGCAGCCCATGCAGTGCATCCCGATGCTCTGGAACGCAGGCATGGCCTGGGGAGCGTTCTCGAGTATCTCGGAAATCATCGTGTTCTTGGTGATCTCAAACATCGTATTCCCTCCGTAAAGATGTTAAAAATTAAAACGATTGGGCGCCTGAAGGCGACCCAATCGTTTCTACGGCAGTACGCTTATTCAGGCGTTGTCCTGCTGCTCGCGAATCTTAGCAAAGCACTCGCTGCAGTACACGGGACGGTCGGACTTGGGCTCGAAGGGAACCTTCGCCTCGCCGCCGCACATGGCGCAGACAGCGGTGAAGAACTCGCGGGGACCGCGGGCCGCGTTCTTGCGGGTGTCGCGGCAGGGCTTGCAGCGCTGGGGCTCGTTCTGGAATCCACGCTCAGCGTAGAACTCCTGCTCACCGGCGGAGAACACGAACTCCTGACCGCACTCTTTGCATACCAAGACTTTGTCTTCGAACATTTTTTACCCTCTCTTTTGATGATACTCGCCTTTCGGCTTTATTGCGCTCAGCTCCTGCTGATATCGCCTAGGAATGGTTGTCTCGCCAGTTTGCGGCGGATACGCTGCACGGCGTTGTCAACAGCCTTTTCCGTGCGCCCCACGGCTTCGGCTATCTGACGGTAGGAAAGCCCGTCGAGGAAGTGGAAAAGAACCTCTGTCTCGAACACGGACAAACACCGTGAAAAGTTGGAATAAAACTCTTTTTCGCTCTCTCTGGCAAGAACCTGTTCCTCAGGGGTACGCCTGAAAATTTCCGGCTGGGTCGCTGGGCCGACTTGGGATTCTTCTGAGAGGATGATATATTCCAATGACACGCCGTCATTCAGCGGGCCATGTTTCTTACGCGACGCGGCCTTTACGGCCTCGAGCACGCGATTGCGTATGCAGGTCTCTGCAAATGTCTTGAACGACGCTCCAGAGGCTTCGTCATAGCAGCGGATGGCAGAAAGCAAGCCGAGCATGCCCTCCTGAATGAGGTCCTCGCTGTCCCCTCCCGCAAGGAAATACGGGCGGGCACAAACGCGGACGGTACGGGCGTATCGCTCTATGAGCTCCTCCTCCGCGCCAGCGTCTCCTTTGGAAGCAAGACGCCACAGCTCTGTGTCTGTTAGTACAAAATAATCTGTCATATTACAATCTGCTTTATGATTATATTACAAAGTTCTGGAAAGTCAAGACAAAATGTCGTTTTTATGCTCGATTTTCGAGAATTTTTTATAGGTTGATTCATTTCACAGCGAGAGCTGCTCCTGCTCCTGTGCCGGGAAGTCCAGACCGAGGTGCTCATAGGCGCGGCGGGTGGCGCAGCGGCCTCGCGGTGTGCGCGTGAGATAGCCCTGCTGGAGCAGATACGGCTCATAGACGTCCTCTATTGTGACAGTCTCCTCATTTATCGTGGCAGCCAGAGTATCGAGGCCGACCGGCCCGCCGCCGTAGAGCTCAATTATGCTGCGGAGCATGCGTCGGTCGAGGGAATCGAGGCCTTCTTTGTCGACCTCGAGGCGCAGCAGCGCGTCATTGGCCACTTCGCGGGTTATGACGCCGCCGGCGTTGACCTGCGCAAAATCCCGCACGCGGCGGAGCATCCGGTTGGCTATTCGCGGCGTGCCGCGGGAGCGAGAGGCTATCTCGTCCGCGCCGTCGGGTTCTATCTCGACGCCGAGTATCCCGGCGCTTCGAGTTATTATGCTGCGCAGCTCATCTATCGTATAGAGCTCCAGCCTGAGCGTAACGCCGAAGCGGTCGCGCAGAGGCGCGGTGAGCTGGCCCGAGCGTGTGGTTGCGCCAATGAGCGTGAAGCGCGGAAGATCGAGCCTTATGGAGTTGGCCGAGGGTCCCTTGCCAATGATGATATCGATGGCGTAGTCCTCCATCGCAGGGTACAGTATCTCCTCAACCGCGCGGTCAAGGCGGTGTATCTCGTCCACGAAGAGGATGTCGTTCTCCTGGAGATTGGTCAGCAGCGCGGCCAGGTCTCCGGCTTTGGCAATTGACGGGCCGGAGGTCATGCGCATATTGACGCCCATCTCGTTTGCAATGACCTCAGCAAGAGTGGTCTTGCCAAGTCCCGGGGGACCGTGCAGCAGCACGTGGTCGAGCGGCTCGCCGCGCATCTTTGCGGCCTTGATGAACACGCTGAGGTTCTCCTTAACCTTCTGCTGACCTATGTATTCCCTGAGCGTTCTTGGGCGAAGGGATACCTCTGCCGTATCCTCGGGCAGAATAGTCGTGGAGGTTATGAATCTCTCCTCATTCTCATCGGAAAAGCTGATGCTCAAGCGTGTTCACCTCACTTCATCATGTTCTTAAGTGCCGCCTTGATTATCTCCTCAGTGCTAAGCACGGAGACATCCACGCCCTTGAGGGCCTGGGATATCTCAGCAGGGCCGTAGCCTAGGACGCCGAGCGCGGAGGACGCGTCGGCCAGCTTGCCCTCTCCAACGGGAAGGGACACTCCTGGCCTCACCGGAAGCTCAAAGCCCGCGCTCTCCTTGGCAAGCTTGTCCTTGAGCTCGAGGATGACGCGCTGGGCGATCTTTTTACCTATTCCAGGGGCGACGGTCAAGGCCTTCTCATCGCCCGAGAGGATTGCCATGGACAGCGCCTCCGGCGTGTGCGCCGAGAGTATAGAGAGCGCCGCCTTGGGGCCTACACCCGATACGCCGATGAGCAGGTCAAAGCTTCGCTTCTCGCTCTTTGAGGCAAAGCCGAAGAGCTCAAAGGCGTCTTCCCTCACGCTTTCCGATATAAAGAGCTTGGCCCGTTCTCCGCTGCGCAGCTGCGCCAAGGTGTTCAGGCTCACGTTCACAAGATATCCAACGCCGTTGCAGTCAATGACGGCCATCCCCTGGCCGAGCTCGGCGACTTTTCCGTCTAGATGGTAGAACATACGCTGCCTCCTGTTTTGTCAGCCATGAGCGAGGTGGAGCTGCGCGCATGGCAGAGCGCTATAGCCACGGCATCCGCCGCGTCGTCCGGCTTGGGCACAGCTGCCAGATGGAGCAGCCGTCTCGTCATGTCCATCACCTGGCGTTTTTCCGCCTTGCCGTACCCCACCACAGCCTGCTTCACCTGGGAGGGTGTGTATTCATACACGGTGACCCCCAGTTGGGCTGCGGTCATGAGGATGACGCCTCGGGCCTGGGCCACGCCAATGCCGGTGGTCACATTGGTGTTGAAAAAGAGCTCCTCAATGGCCATGACATCCGGGGCAAACCGCTTGATCAATGTCTCCAAATCCTCATGGATTTGGAGCAGGCGCCGGGGCATGGGGACCCCTGCCTGGGTATTGATGGCCCCGCACCGAAGCAAGCGGGCCTGTCCCCGCTGTGCCTCTAAAATGCCAAATCCCACAATGGCATACCCCGGGTCGATGCCAAGAATCCGCACATTCTTTCCTCCCCTCTGCTGCATTCGGCACCCATTATAGCATAGGAATCCGGAGGGGTGCAACCCGGTCACCTCTGTTTTCGCGCCGCCGCCTCCAGGAGAATCCCAATGCGTTCCCGCAGGGCAGAATTCCCCCTGCCGTTCCCTCCTCCATTCCATGAAACAAGCTGCTGACCAGACCTCCGGCCAGCAGCTTTGTTGTTTCTGTCAATCCTTCAGACGGTCCTCCAGGCCCGCCAGCTCTTCCCGCAGCGCCTGGGGCAGCTTGTCGCCAAACTGTGCGTAGAAGCTGTGGATTCCCTCTGTCTCTTTGCGCCAGAGGTCCCGGTCCACAGACAGCAGGCCAGCCAAGGTCTCCCGGCTCACGTCGATGCCCTCCAGGTTGATGTCCTCCGGGTTGGGCAGGTAGCCGATCTCGGTCTCCCGGGCGCCCACCTCATCGAAGCAGCGTTTGAGAATCCACTCCACCACCCGCATATTCTCCCCGAAGCCGGGCCAGATAAACTCGCCCTTCTCATCGGTGCGGAACCAGTTGACATTGAAAATCTTCGGCGGATGGGCGATGTCCCGCTCCATATCCAGCCAGTGCTGCCAATAGTCGGCCATGTGGTAGCCACAGAAGGGCAGCATCGCCATGGGGTCCCGCCGGGTCTCTCCCACCGTACCCTCTGCGGCGGCAGTCTTCTCCGAGGCCATAATGGAGCCCACGAAAACCCCGTGCCGCCAGTTCCGGGACTGATAGACCAGGGGCGCCGTCTTGGCCCGGCGGCCACCGAAGATGATGGCGGAGATGGGCACCCCATGGGGGTTATTAAACTCCGGGGAGATACAGGGGCAGTTCTCCGCCGGGGCGGTAAAGCGGGAGTTGGGATGGGCCGCGGGTCCCTGGGCGGTCTCCGGGCTCCAGGGATTGCCCCGCCAGTCCAGGGCATGCTCTGGGGGATGCTTGTCCAGTTTCTCCCACCACACGGTGTTGTCGTCCAAATTCAGGGCCACGTTGGTGAAAATGGTCCCCTTCTGGGTGGTGGCCAAGGCGTTGGGGTTGGACTTGGCATTGGTGCCTGGGGCTACGCCAAAGAAGCCCTTCTCCGGGTTCACCGCCCACAGCCGGCCATCTTCTCCCACACGAATCCAGGCGATGTCATCCCCCACGCACCAGCATTTCCAGCCGTTTTTCTGATAGCCCTCCGGGGGGATCAGCATGGCCAGATTGGTCTTGCCGCAGGCAGAGGGGAAGGCACCTGTAATATAACGGACCTCCCCCTGGGGATTCTGAATCCCCAGAATCAGCATGTGCTCCGCCAGCCAGCCCTCCTGCCGGCCCAGGTTGGAGGCAATCCGCAGGGCAAAGCATTTCTTTCCCTGGAGCACGTTGCCGCCGTAGCCGGAGTTAATGGACATAATGACATTGTCCTCCGGGAACTGCACAATATACCGCTCCTCCGGGTCCAGGTTGGCCCGGGCGTGGAGGCCCTTGATAAACTGTTCATCCAGGTAGGGCACAGCCTTCTGGCCCGCCCGGGTCATAATGGCCATGTTCAGAACCACGTAAATGGAATCCGTGAGCTCAATGCCATACTTGGCAAAGGGAGAGCCCACAACACCCATGCAATAGGGAATCACGTACATGGTGCGGCCTTTCATAGAACCATCGTACAGGCGATGCAGCTTGGCATACATCTCCTCCGGGTCCATCCAGTTGTTGGTGGGACCGGCATCCTCCTGTTTCTTACAGCAGATGAAGGTCCGGCTCTCCACCCGGGCCACGTCGCTGGGGTCGGACCGGTGAAGATAACAGCCGGGGAGTTTTTCCTGGTTAAGCTCGTGGAGCTCTCCCGTGGCGCAAGCCTCCTTCCGCAGCGCTTCCAGCTGCTGCTCACTGCCGTCGATCCAAATGACCTGGTCTGGCTGGGTCAGCTTTACCTGCTGGTCAATCCAATCCAGCACGGCTCGATTTTTTGTCAATTCCATGTAAAATGCCCTCCTTAGAGCCACCCTTAGCTTCTTTCCATTATATCTCTTTGCAACTTTTTATGCAAGTGACATCCTTCAACTTCCCCTGATTTCTTTTAGTTTTCCCGTTAATTGGGCAAAGTCCGCAAAAGTAAGGCGCTCCCCACGAATGGTCTCCGTCAAATTGCAGGCATGGAGCAGACCACTCAGGGTCTGCTTTTCCACACTTTTTTCCAAAAGAGGATACAAACAGTTGACAAGGGTCTTCCGCCTCTGGGCAAATGCCGCCCGGACCACCTGAAAAAAGAGGTCCGGGTCCTCCACCACCGCCGGGGGCTTTTCCCGGATTGTCATACGGATCACCGTGGAGGTCACCTTGGGAGCGGGAAGAAAGCAGGAGGGAGGCACATCATACAGCAGCGCGCAGTCGGCGTAATACTGGCAGAGAAGGGTGAAGGCCCCGTATTCCGGCGTTCCAGGCTGGGCACAGATCCGCTGTGCCACCTCCCGCTGGATCATCACCGTCACCGCCTGAAAGCATTGGGCCTGGAGCAAGGCTGTGATCACCGGGGTTGTGATATTGTAGGGCAGGTTGGCACAGGCCACCACCGGCAGGCCGGGCATCCTCTCCCGGCAGAGGGCGGCAATGTCCGTCTTTAAGATGTCCCCCGGGACAATCTCCACGTTGTCATAGTCTGACAGGGTCTCCGCCAGAATGGGCAGGAGGGTGCGGTCCAGCTCCACAGACACCACCTTCTCGCCCCGCCGGGCCAACTGAGCGGTCAGCGGGCCAATGCCGGGACCGATCTCCAGCACCCCTACCCCAGGGGCTGCGCCTGAGGCCTCCGCAGTCTGCCGGGGGACCCACTCCTGGATCAGGAAATTCTGGCCCATCTGCTTGGAAAACCGAAACCCATGGCGGCCCAAAAGGGCCTTAATCTCTTTGGGATTGCACAGATCCATTGGCAATACCTCCTGTGGGCATTTTTTTCATCATAGCATAGGCCCGCCGGGATTGCAATGGCACACACGTCCGGGCCCCCGCTCCCTTTCGCAGCACAGAGGTGACCAGCCATCTCTGCCGCGCATAGGATGAGAAAAAAGGAGGGATTATTTTGCCCATTATCTATTTGTCACCTTCCACCCAAGAATACAATGAATATGTCAACGGCCTGGGAAATGAGGAGGAGTGGATGAACCGCCTGGCAGACGCCATGGAGCCCATGCTCTTTGCCTCGGGGATTCAATACACCCGCAACACCCCCGACATGACGGCGGCCTCCTCCATCCGGGCCTCCAATGCCGGGAACTACAACCTGCACCTGGCCCTGCACACCAACGCCTCCGGCGAAGACCAGGCGGGCCAAAACCGGGGGATCATCGCCTTCTATTTCCCGGGAAGTGCCCGGGGAATGCGGGCTGCCCAGTTCTTAGCCGATGGCCTCAAGGCCATCTACCCCCTTCCCAACCTGGTCCGCACGGAACCCACCACCACCATCGGCGAGGTTCGCCGGGTCCGGGCGCCGGCGGTCCTGCTGGAGCTGGGGTTCCACGACAACCCGGACGACGCCCAATGGATCGTCACCCACATCGACGCCATGGCGGAGAGCATCGTGCTCTCCCTCACAGAATATTTCGGCATTCCCTTCTTCCCTGACAGCTATCCCCTGCCCGGGGAAGTCCGGGCGGAGCTGGGCGCCCTGGATGTTTACAGCCGGCCTGACTTTGACACGCCGCCCATCGCCCAACTCTACGACGGCGCCCAGGTGACGGTCATTAACGAATACTATGGCTGGTACCTGATTCAGTTCGGCGATCAGGTCGGCTATGTCGCCGCCGATTTCGTGGCGGTGGAGTGACGCCTCTCTTTTGATCCTTATGTTCATAATTTGTTCACTTAAAGTTAGTAAATTATCCACTTCTTCTCTCCCCCCGTATGCTATCCTAAGCATGTAAACAGAAGTCAATCAACATTACCTCTCTCTTTTCTCTCTCTTCCTAAATACACTGCAAAAAACCGAACGCCTCTGCGTTCGGTTTTTTGCGTTCCGCGCGGGTGCCGGTTCTCCCCATAGAAAAGCGCCGGAGTGATCTCACTCCGGCGCTTTGTTTCGTTTTCCAATGGCTCAGAGCTTCCGCCGCTTCTGCACGGAACGCACTCTGCGCAACATTTTAATCAGGTAGTAGAACAACCCGATGAAGTACGGCACCCCAAAGTAGGTCAAGGTGCTGCGGGTCACGGAAAAGTCCTGGTTATACAGGCACATGATTCCAACAATCACCGTAAAGCCACAGATGATGAAGAGAGAAATATACTTCGGAATCCTCAACACCTTATACTCCATTGATTGCTTGTTTCCAATCACTTTTCCTGCCCAAAGATCCATGAGGAGAATCAACACGATACTGATAATCGCATACAGAACCAACTCCATCATAATCACTTGGTTGTTGGCAACATCCTCTAAGGCCTTGCTGGCCGCCGCTGCTTCATTCATGGGGTACTCCTTTGAAAACGTAAATTAGCAAATCACAGAATTAACCGAACGGACTAAGAGAATCCGGCTTAGGCCTGCTTTCTCTCTTCCATGCCGTGGAACACGCCTTCCTTCAGCTCTGTCTGAGACTTGCCTCTGCGCTGACCGCTGGCGGCCAGGTAAAGGATCAAGCCGATGATCATCCAGCCGACGAACATGATGCAAGCCGTGCTCTTCATGTACATGGGGCTGGCGGGGATGAACAACAGGATGAAGACAACCGTGGACACGATGCCGGCAAACCAGCCCATTGCGGCGCCGCCGGGGACCTTGTAAGGACGCTCCAGGTTGGGCTCCTTCTTCCGCAGGAACGCCAAGGAGTAGGAGGTCAGGCCCCAGGACAACACGAAGGCTGCGCCCGAGAAGGAAGTGATGTCGCCGATCAAGCCAGCGCCCAGGAAGGGGCCGATGAGGGACAGGCCCAGGCAGACGATCAGGCCGGGAACGGGGATGCCGTTCTTGTTCTGCTTGGCAAAGATCTTGGGCATCAGCAGGCCACGGGACATGCCCATGAGCAGCATGGCCGAGGACATGAAGAAGCCGTTCCAGGTGGTGAACAGACCGGCAATGGCGCCGATGGTGATCAGCCAGTAGAAGAACTCACCGGCAGCACCGCCGTAGCTCAATCTCAGCATGGTTGCCGCCGCAGGGTTGGTCATGATGCCGCCGACCGCAGTGGGCTGTGCGAACTCCTGCCAATCCCAAGCAAAGCCGAAGGAGAACAACAGGAACGCATAGAACACGCAGGCCAGGGTAACGGAGAGCACCACGGTCTTACCAACGGACTTGATGTCGCCGCCAGCTTCCTCAACGCCCTGGGGAATGGTCTCGAACCCGGCCAGGAAGAAGGGAGCGGAGGACATGATGGCGAGGATACCGCCAAACATGCTGCTATTGGTTGCCTCAACATAACCCTGACTGGGGTCACCATAGATCATGGGGTTGCTGGTGTCATAGAGGGGCTGCCAGTGCTCGGGGCTGCCGTGGAGCAGAGAGGCCACAGCGCCGACGACAGCGGAACCCACCAGGATGAAGCACAGGATCTTCTGCACACCTGCCGCCGCAGCCAGGCCACGCATGTTCAGGGCGAACAGCAGGAAAGAACAAATCACGCCAATGATGATGGTGGTCAGATGGATGCCGGTGCCCGCCACATAGTAGAGGGGTTCACCGTCGGTCAGCCCAGGGATCAGATACCCCAGAACGTCGGTGATCTGAATGGCTTCCCAAGGAATGATGGATACGAACCCGCCAAAGGCCGCCCAGCCGGAAATCACGGCGACCTTGTCATTAAACGCACGGAATGCGAATGCCATGCCGCCGCCGGCGACGGGCAGGGCGGGAACCAGTTCGCAGTAGCACAGCGCGATGGGAACCATCATGATCAGTGCTGCGATGTAACCGAGACCGGCAGGAATGGGGCCGCCACTGCCGCTCATCCAGTTGTTGATGGAGACGGCCCAGCCGACTCCCACGATTGCGCCAAAGCCAATGCAGAAAAAGTCAATAGCGCTTACGCCTTTTTTCTCTCCCTGATTACTCATACATTTTACCTCGTTTCTTGTTGAACTCTAATTGGATCATCTCAACTATCATTCGCACGCGGTCTCCGGTCTGGCGGGTGGCTCATTCATGCGCCAGGCCGAACTTCTTCTTTTGTTTCGAGTGTGCTTTCTTCGAATGTCTTCCTGCATTTGAGGAAAATTCACTCTATTTTTTTCCTTCTTTCTTGCCTCTCACGCACCCTCCCGGGTCACCGCATCCCTCCTTTTGGGTTCAGGTTGAGCCGTACTCCCCATCTGTTTTTTCGTCTTTTTGACGAAGCCACAGACCTTTTGAGTGGCTTCATTATATCACACTGTATAGAAAAAATAAAGAGAAAATTTAGTTTTTTAGCAAAATTATCAGGTAGGAACATTTTTCACTTTCTTTTTTAGGTTTCGCCCGAGGATTTGTTTCTTTTTCCTTCTGATTTTTTTGCATCAATTTGTTCTAAATATTGCAGAAGGGCGGTTTTCTCATTGGGAAGGGTTCCCTCCAGCACACAATCCAGCAGCCGGCGGAGAGCCATTCCAATCGCCGGGCCTTGGTAACCCAACGCTAACAGCTCCCTTCCCCCCACCGCCAGCTCCCTGACGGTCAGACAGGGCGCCTCAGCCAGGACCTCCCCGGCAATCTTTTCCAGGCGCCGGAGGTGGTCCAACCTTGTGCAATATGCCGGGGCCTGGGCGGAGGCATCCCCCCGCTGGATCTCCAGCAGATCAAAAAAGCGCTCCGGCCCCAATTTGTTGAGCCAGCGGCGCACCCGCTGGGGGCTCTCCTCGATGACCGCGTCATGGTAGCGCACCAGGCACAGCACTTGCTCCCGGGTCCGCCGGGGAAACCGCAGCCGGGTGAGGATTCCTTCCGCCAGCTCCACGCTCCGCCGGGGGTGCCCGTAGAAATGTCCCTGCCCATCCTCTCCCAGAGAAAAGGTATCTGGCTTTCCCATGTCGTGCAGCAGCATCGCCAGGCGCAGAGGGAGCCGGGGGGGCACATGGTCCACTGCCACCGCCGTGTGGGTCCACACGTCATAGCAGTGGTGGGCATTCCGGTGGGCAAAGCCCACCATGGGCAGCAGCTCCGGGATCACCACCCCCAGCACGGCGGGGTAGGCCCGTAAAATCCGGCCGGCCGCCGGGCCGCAGAGGAGCTTTCCCAACTCCGCAGCACACCGCTCGGCGGACACCTTGGTCAGCAGGGGGGCGTACCGCCGGGCCGCCCGGTCGGTCTCCTCTTCCAGGGAAAAATCCAGCACCGCAGCGAAGCGAAGTCCCCGGAGAATCCGCAGGGCATCCTCCTGAAACCGGGTTCCGGGGTCCCCCACCGCCCGCAGGCATCCCGCCCGCAGATCGGCCTGCCCCCCAAAATAGTCCCGCAGCCCCCGCCCCGGGGCATAAGCCATGGCATTGATGGTGAAATCCCGGCGGGCCGCGTCAGCCCGGAGATTGTCAGCAAATGTTACCCCGTCCGGGTGCCGGGCATCGGAGTAGGCTCCGTCCACCCGATAGGTGGTGATTTCCAGGGGCATGCCCTCCAGCAGCACCGTCACCGTGCCGTGCCGGATGCCGGTTTCCAGGACCGTCTCCCCCTGAAACACCGCCTTGGTCTCCTCCGGCCGGGCGGAGGTGGCCAGATCATAGTCCTTAGGGGCACAGCCCAGCAGCATATCCCGGACACATCCCCCCACCAGCCAGGCCTCAAACCCAGCCTCATGGAGCCGTGCCAGGGCCCGGGCCGCCGGGGGGGCAATGGTCCCCATCATGGCTGCGCCTCCCTCTGGCTCAAGGGAAAGAGCACGCGCACCCGTGTCCCCCGGCCCAGCTGGCTATCCAACTGAATTTTGGCGTCGTGATAGGCGGCAGCGTGCTTGACAATGGACAGGCCCAGGCCCGTGCCGCCGATCTCCTTGGAGTGGCTCTTATCCACCCGGTAGAACCGCTCAAAGACCCGGTCCGTCTCTCCAGGCGGGATGCCAATGCCCGTGTCCTGGACCGTCAGCACCACCCGGTCCCCCTCCCGGGTCACCGAGACGGCCACATGGCCATTCTCCTGGTTGTATTTGATGGCGTTGTCACAGAGGTTAAAAATAATCTCCGCCAGGAGCTTTTCCGCGCCGTCCACCCGCTGGCGGCTCCCGGTCAGGGAGATGGCAATCCCCCGCTGCCGGGCCGCCTCAGCCAGGCTGGCCACAGCCCTTTCACACAGGGCGTAGAGGTCAATCCCCTGGCGGCGCTCCTGCCCGGGCGCGCCCTCGTCCAGATGGGAGAGGTTCAGGATATCCTCCACCAACGTGATCAGGCGCTGGGCCTCCTCGTAAATCTTGCCGGCGAAGCGCCCCACGTCCTCGCTTTTCACCATCCCCTCCCGGATGATCTCCGCATAGCCGGAGATGGAAGTCAGGGGGGTCTTGAGCTCATGGGAGACGTTGGCGGTAAAGTCCCGGCGCATCCGATCCTGCTTCTCATACTCCCGTTTGAGCTGCTCCATCTGCCGGCGGATGCCGGCCTGGCCGGCGGGCGGGCAGAGGGTACGGGCTTGGGGCGGGACCGGCCGCTTGGCGAACCACGTCCCCAGCACCAGGCCGGCGGCCAAGGGGAGCAGGGTTTTCATCGGGTTGGGCATGGTGGGTTCCTCCTGTCAGATGGGTTTCGGGGGTGTCTTTCCCTGGGCATCCATCGTTTTCTCCATTATAACAGGGGGGCAGAACGGGAACAAGCCCCTCCCTTACAGGGGATTCGGCTGTAAGGGAGGGGCTTATGCTGGATTATTCCGCTTCGATGATTTTAATTTGATCGGCTTTCAGACCCGTCTGTTCCATGACGATCTCTCCAATCCGGGCCGCGTCGGCGTCGGTCATGCCGTTCTCCATGGCGGAGACCACCACACTGATGCTGTCCTCCCCCAGGAAGGCCACGCAGTCGGTATAGCCCTTGGCGGTGATGAGGTTCTCAATCTGCGCCTCGGTCATGGTATAGTCCGCCATGGTCTGGATGGCCGCGTTGGCCTGATCCACCGAGCTCTGGTCGGCCTTCTCATCCTCTGCGGCCTCCTGGAGCAGGGAGAGGGCGTTGTCCCGGGCCTGCTGCCGGTTGAGGCGGGCTGTGGAGAAGTAAGTACCAGACTCGGCGTCCGCGCCCTCCTGGGCCGCGGCGCCCTCCTCGGTCTTGGCCCCCTCTTCCCCGGCGGCGCCTTCCTCTGCGGCCGCCCCCTCCTTCTGCTTCTCCAGCAGAGGATCATTCTGACTGCCCACCAGGGCCGCCTCCCCCAGGTTTTTCCCGGCGGCGGTGTCCTGAGAATAGCTCCAGTTCAAATAGACCGCCCCACAGACAAACAGGACGATGGCCGCGGCGATGGCATTGCGTTTCCAGAGTTTCATAGGTTTTTCCTCACTTTCCTTGACTGATCGAAATTTTATCGGCGCCCAGGCCCGTCAGGGCCGACATGGCCTCGGTAAGCTGCAGGCGCACAGTGGGGTCATCTCCCCCGGCGCAGACCAGCAAAGCGCCCTGATACCGGGGGTAAATTTCCTGGACGGTGACGGTCTCCTGGCTGCCGCTGCCCCGGGAGAGGACCACGGTCTCCGTCTTCTCCTCCCCCTGGGACCCGTCCCGGTCCACATTCTCCGCCAGGATCTGCCGGGGTCCATTGGCCACGGTGAGCACCACCGTAACCTCCCCCGCCCCGTGGATCTTGGACAGGGCCTGGGACAGGCGGGCCTCGGTCGCGGCCAGGTCGAAGGCCGACTGCGTCTGCTCGGTTTCCTCCCGTGCCTCTCCCTCCTTTTCCCCGGTGGGAAGGAGCAGCAGGATGAGCCCTGCCAGAATCACCAGCCAAACCAGCCGGTATCTTCCCATCGACGCCTTCACTCGTTGGGCCAGGCGGCCCATGGCTTCTCTCCCGTTCATGGTAGTTCCTCATTCCGATAGATTTGTGCCTCACGAGGAATGTCCAGTTCCTCCTCCATGTAGTGGGACAGGTCCTGCTTTTGCCCCTGGGTCAGCTGGCCTGTGACGGTGGCCCGGATGGGAACGGGAAGCTCTCCCTCCCCCGGGGCACAAACCACCTGGGCCGAGCAGGACGCCCCCAGCTGCTCCCCTTTGTCCACAATGTATGCACTCAATTCCTCCTCTATGATTCCTTTCATGGGTTCATAGGTTTTTTCTTCCAAGGTCTCCTGGCTGATGGCGCCGGCCGGGAGGGAGGACACCATGTCATAAAGGTCCTCATAATCCATGGTTACCAGGGGCTGCAGGATGCCCAGCACCAGAATCAGGCCGCCGGTGAGCTTGCCCACCCGCTTCACCGCCCCCGCCGGCATCAGGGCCTCCGCCGCCGCAATGACCATGGCCGAGACGGTGACGCTGAGCAGCCAGGTTCGTATGATCTCCATCGCTGCCTCCTATCCCACCACCGCCGACACCGTGGAGACCATGGCCACCACCAGCAGCACCGCGCAGGAGGCTGTCATGGCCAGGATCAGACCGAAAGCCGTGCCCAGGGCCTCAATGAGGCCGGTGATCCGTCCGTCGGCGGAGACCGTGGCCGCCAGGGCCGCGGTACATTTATACATTAAGTAGTGCACCCCCAGGTTCAAAAAGGGAACCACACAGATGCCGATGACCGCCAGCATGCCAAACACCCCCGCGGCGTTCCGCAGCACGGAGGCGCCGGCCAGCAGGGTCTCCGCCGTGTCTGAGATGACGCCGCCCACCACCGGCACCATGTTGGAGATGGTGAACTTGGCCGCCTTCACCGTGGCCGCGTCCGCCCCGCCGGAGATCACGCCCGACAGGTTCAGGTACCCCACAAAGGCCAGCAGAACCACGGACAGGAGAATGGTAATCAGCCACTTCAGCAGGCCGCCGATCCGCTTGAGCCCATCGTTGCCCAGGGCCGCCCAGGCCACGTTGGCCGCCACAAAGGCGTAGCACAGCGGGATGAGCAGGGTGTCGATCAGGCGGATCAGGAAGTCCGAAAAGAGGATGGTGGCCCCGTGCTTCACCACCGCCATGGCTGGGGTTCCGCTGGCGGCGGTGGCCATGGACACCGTGGGCAGGAGCACGTCCCCCAAGGTCTCCATATTGAAAATGGCCTCCTCCCCCATGGACAGCAGGGAGTTGACATCCCCCACCGCGATGGCGGTGATGGACAGGGTGGCCGCCAGTGTGGTCACCCCCAGGCCGCTGCCTCCCGTCCCCGCCTTGACCCCTTCCGTGAGCCCACAGAGCAGGGTAACCGCCAGCAGGAGCACACAGCTGCGAACCGACCGCTTCACCACGCCCCCCAGGGCCTCCTTGCCGGTCTCGGCCATGTGGCGGAAGGAGGCGCCCACGTCCAGGCCATCCTCAATGTCATGCTGGCCGGTGTAGGCCTCTCCCGCCTCCTCCAGGTCCTCAATGCCCAGGGACTGGCTCTGGTCCTGCAGGATTTCCTCCTGGTCCAGGGCAAGCGCCGTGGGCATCAGGAGGACCGCAGCCAGGACCACCAGGAGCACCCAGCGCCTCACAGCAGTCCCATGACCAACTGCAGCACCATCTTCAGCAGGGGCAGGGAGACCAGCACCGCTGCCGCCGCGCCGGCCACCTCCACAAAGGATGCCACGCCCCCTTCGCCCGCGTCCCGGCAGAGGGAGGCGGCCAGCTTGGTCACCAGGGCCAGTCCCACGGTCTGGAGCATGGGCCGCAGAACGGTGGGTGAGATGTCGGCCAAATCGGCCAGCTCCTCCATCACATCCCGAATGGTCTCCAGCAGAGGCAGGGTATTCCACAGCAGAAGCACGCAGGCCGCCGCCACCAAAACCACCGCGATCTCCGGGGTCTTTTGGCGCACCACCACCGCGCAGAGGGCCGCCACCACCCCTGCCGCGCCCAGTGCAATCATATCCATAGCGCATCACAGTCCAAACAGGGTCTTGACCAGCTCGAAGAGGTCGCTGATTTTCTGGACAACCATCATCAGCACCACAATCAGTCCCGCCAGCGTGGTCATGGTGGCCTGTTCCTCCCGGCCGGACCGGGTGAGCACTTGGTTCAGCACCGAGACCAAGATGCCCACCGCGGCGATTTTAAACACCAGATCTACGTCCATTCCCGACTTCCTTTCCCCGGGACGAGGGACTCGTCCCTGTTTCCTCTGTTGGCTGTTCCGTTGGTTCCAATCTATGCGCAGCCCAGCTTGTCTATGCCAGGAAGTTTTATAGGAGGATCAGGCAAAACAGCCCCGCTGCAAGGCCCAGCGCCAGATAGACCCGGCAGAGCCGGCGGGCCGTCTCCGCCGCCTCCGCCGCCTGTCCCTCCAGCCCCCGGAGAAGGCCTTCCAGGGCCTGCCGCTGGCTCTCCCCATCGTAGCGGCCCAGCACATCCCCGGCCTCCTGGAGCAGGCGAAGGTCCGCCTCCTCCAGAGGCAGCGCCACCTGTTCCAGAGCCGCTGTCCAGCTCTCCGCCCAGCTCTCCTGGCCGCCCTCGGCAAACCGCCGGCGGCAGGTCCGAAAAAAGGCCGCCGTTGGCCCCTGGGTCCCCGCCTCCGCGCTGGCCATCAAATCCGACACAGGGCGCAGGGAAAAGGCCAGCTCCCGGGCCAGCCCCGCCAGCGTCCGGCGAAACTCCCCCAGACAGGCGGTCCGCTGGCGCAGCCGGCTGCCCCGGAGCAGGCCAAAGGCTGTACAGCCGGCAAAGAGAAGGGTCTTTCCCAACAGCGCGGTCATGGCATGCCCTCCTTCCGCACAGTATAGACTCGCTTGCCCTGGGCCAGGGAGAGCACCACAAAGGTCCGAAAAATCCCCTGGTCCAGCAGTTCCCGGTAGAGGGGCCGCAGCCGCAGCTCCTCCCAGCTTCCCCCGTGGGCGGTGGCCAAAAGGGTCACGCCGCAGCCGGCGGCCTCCTGTATGGCCCGCAGGTCCTCCGGGGCGGTGATCTCGTCCACCGCCAGCACCTGGGGCGCCATCCCCCGCAGGAGCATCAGCAGGGCTGCGGCCTTGGGGCAGTTCTCCAGCACGTCGGTCCGGGGGCCCAGATGGCGGCGGAGGGCGCCCGCGCCCAGCTCCCCCCGCTCGTCGGCCACCCCGACCCGCCGGGGACGCACCCCTTCCCCCAGGGAGACACAGCGGATGAGGTCCCGCAGCAGCGTGGTCTTTCCCAGCCCCGGTGGGGAGAGGATCAGGGTATTGGAGAGTTCTCCCCCCTCCGCCAGCTGGGGCAGCAAAGGGCGCGCCACCCCCGGCAGAGCGTGGGGCACCCGAAGGGCCAGAGAGGTAATCCGACGAAAGGAGAGCAGCTCTCCCTCCCGGGTGGCCCCCTCGCCGCAGATTCCCACCCGCACCCCGCCGGCGGCGGTGACATAGCCGCTGCGCAGCTGGTCCAGCACTGTATGGACCGATCCCCGCCCCGCGGTCTCCAGCACCCGGCGCAACGCCTCCTCCGTCAGCGGGCGCCCCCGCCAGGCGGGGTGGGTCCACTCCTCCCCCGCCTGGACCACCGCCAGGGGAAATCCCTCTCGCAGCCGGAGCTCCTCCACCGCGTCCCGGGCCTTGGGGTCCAGGCTGGACAGCATCTCCCGGAGAAACTGCGGCACCACCTTGTCCCATCCTTCCATGCCGTCTGTCACCTCCTGTTGTTGTCTCCATTCTATGCACGCCTGTCCGAACCCTATGCGTTCAAAAACGCCCGCCTTGCCAAAAACGGTTTCCTTCCTTATAATAAGAGGAACACAATGAGAGAAGGAGAGGAATCGCTATGCGCGTCACCATTCTTGTGGACAACCTTGCCGCCCGGGGGCTGGAGGCCGAGTGGGGGCTGTCCATCTATGTGGAATACCAAGGTCACGCCATCCTGCTGGACACCGGGGCCAGTGACCGGTTTGCCCGAAACGCCGATACCCTGGGGATCGACCTGTCCACGGTCTCCTTCGGCGTGCTCTCCCACGCCCACTGGGACCACGGGAACGGGATGGGTACCTTTTTTGCCCGCAACCCCACCGCCCCCTTCTACCTCCGCCAGGGCTGCGGGGAGACCTGCTATGACAAAACCCCCGAGGGCTGGCGGTACGAAGGCCTTCAGCGGGGCCTTCTGACCACATTTGCCCCCCGTATCCGCTATGTCACCGGGGACTTCTCTCCCCTCCCCGGCGTCACCCTCCTGCCCCACAAGACGCCGGGCCTGGCGCAGCGGGGCCTGGCCGCCAACATGTACCGAAAGGTGGGGGACCAGTGGCTTCCCGATGACTTTTCCCACGAGCAGAGTCTGGTCTTTTCCACCCCCAAGGGCCTGGTGATCTTCAACAGCTGCTGCCACGGGGGCGCGGACAACATCGTCCGGGAAGTGGCGGACACCTTCCCTGGCCAGCCCATCTCCGCCATTGTGGGGGGCTTCCACCTGTACGACACCCCCGCCCAGGAGGTCCGGGCCTTCGCCCACCGGCTGGGGGAGACCGGGGTAACCCAAGTAATCACCGGACACTGCACCGGGCCAGAGGCCCTGGACATCCTGACCCAGGTCTTGGGCAGCCGGGTGCAGCCCCTCTCCACCGGGTTGGTGCTGACCTTTTAACCGCCGCAGAAACATACATGTATTCACAAAAACACCCCTTATAAGGAGAAAATCCTTTCTCCTTATAAGGGGTGTTTGTTCAACGCAACCAGTTCCATCTGGGGATTTTATCCCCTTAAAAAATAAGATGCTTCCCTCTATACTAAGTGAAACTGTATTGGAGGTATCCCGTCATGGTTCCATTTGCCCCACCGAGAATGCTTTCAGTGCAGGAGAAGGCTTTGACCAGCAAAGGAAGCTCTAAAGATCGCTTTCCGGCGGAATATCGAACAGAGCCATCAGTTTCCGAAAGGTATCCTGCCCGTCCAGGCAGGTGTCTGTCAGATATCCCTGTTCTCCTTCCCATTCAGAGAGTCCCCGGTAATAATACCCTTTCTTGGCGTCCTCGATGATAAAGGGAATCAATCCAAAGCGCAGACACTCCTTTAACACAATCAGCCTGCCGACCCTGCCGTTGCCATCTTGAAATGGGTGGATGCACGCAAACTCGTAATGGAAGCGGATGATATCGTGGATCGTAACCGCAGTCTCAGCTTCGTACCGGGACAGCAGCTCTTTCATGTGCTGTGCTACCTCCTTCGGTTTTGTCGTTTCATGGCCGCCGACCATATTCGCCCGTTTTTTGTAATCCCCAACGGCAAACCATGAAAGGGAGGCATCCTTTGTCCCTTGCTTCAAAATACGGTGCAGTTCTTTGATGATCTCCTCCGTGAGCGGCGCTTCCGCCACATCAATACAAAAGTCAATGGCGCGGAAATGATTGACGGTTTCGATGATATCATCCACAGGGATTCCTTCCCCCGCATCGATGGTGTTCGTTTCAAAGATCCGTCTTGTCTGGTCCTCACTGAGCCTACTGCCCTCTATGTGGTTGGAGTTGTAGGTCATCCGCACTTGCAGTTCATGGTACAGGCCCCCCGGCATGCGAATGGATTTCTCCTCCCTGAGCATCTGCAGCAGCCTGTTGTCTGAAATGATCTGGCATAGTTCCTCAGTGGAACAGCCGAAAAAAGAGGAAACCCTGTCACATGGAGGTTACCATGGCTACAATCAGACGTGTGTTTACCCTTCGTCTTCCCGACGAAGTCTTCGATCAAATCGGCCGGTTGGCAAGCAAAGACCGGCGATCTATGACCAATTACATTGAAGTGATCTTGCGAAACCATCTGGCAGAAGTGGAACGCAGAGAGCAGGAAGCCGCCGGCTCCGGCGCCCACACCGAGTAGCACCCGGCTATCTTTTTAAGAAAGGGCTTGCCGCCTGCTTTTTTCAGACGGTAAGCCCTTTCGGCTGCTTAAACAATTTGTCGTTCCATCGTTGTCTCACCTTTTGGGGGCATCTCTTGCCCTCAAGGATTTTTCAGCCGGATCATCTTACATCTTACCCCTGACATTTGGCCAGGAGCTTTTCCCAGTTCTCGTCCACGTTTCGCTGGGCCTCTTCGATCATCCACTCGTTGCCCGGTTTGAACATGTGACGGAAGCGGCCCTGAAGCCGGAGATACTCCTCCACCGGCCGCTTCTGCTTGGGCTGGTAGCTCAGGTGCCACACCCCGTCAATGACCTCGAACAGCGGCCAGACGCAGGTCTCCACCGCCAGCTTACAGATCTCCGGGAGTTTTTCCGCCGGATATTCCCAGCCACGGGGACAGGGGGCCATGATGTTCAGAAAACTGGGGCCGGGGGTATAGATCGCTTTCTGGGCCTTGGTATAAAGGTCCCGGAAATTGCCAAGGAAGGTGGTCTGGGCCACGTAGGGCACATGGTGGGCGGCGATGATCTCGGTGAGATTCTTCTTGTTCTGCAGCTTCCCGGGGATGGCCGACCCCACCGGAGAGGTGGTGGCCTTGGCAAACCGGGGGGTGGAGGAGGAGCGCTGAATGCCGGTGTTCATATAGGCCTCGTTGTCGTAGCAGACATAGGTCAGGTCGTGGCCCCGCTCCATGGCTCCGGACAGGGACTGAAAGCCGATGTCGTAGGTGCCGCCATCCCCGCCGAAGGTGATGAACTTGACCTCCCCCTGGACCTTCCCCTTCCGCTTCAGGGCGTTATAAGCCGCCTCCACCCCGGACAGGGAGGCGCCGGCGCTCTCAAAGGCCGTATGGATGTAGCTGTCCTCATAGGCGGTGTAGGGATAGAGGAAGGAGCTGACCTCCAGGCAGCCGGTGGCGTTGCCCACCACCGCCCGGTCCTCCTCCCGCAGGGCCCGCAGAACGCCCCGGACCGCAATGCCCGCCCCGCAGCCGGCGCAGAGGCGGTGTCCCCCCACAAAGCGTTCTTTTTTCTCCAGGGTCTTTTTGAAATGATAGGTTCTCTCTGTGTTTTCCATGGCCGTTTACCCCCTTTGTCCCAGATGTGAATAGACCGGACCCAGTTCGCCCCCGGCCGCAATGGCCTCCAGCCGGGCAAAGACCGACGCAAAATGCGCCGGGGTGATATCCCGGCCCCCCAGGCCGTAGACATATCCCACGGTACGGGGACGGGGCTCCAGATCGTAGAGGGCCGCCCGGACCTCCGCAAACAGGGGGCCGCCCTGGGCAGAGAAGCTCTCCGCCTTGTCCAGAATGGCCAGGGCCTTCACGTTCTTCAGGGTCTGGGCCAGTTCCTCCGCCGGGAAGGGGCGGAAGACCCGAATCTTTACCAGGCCCGCCGGAATCCCCCGCGCCCGCAGCGCGTCCACCGTCACCTTGGCGGTGCCCGCAGAGGAGCCGATGAGCACCAGGGCGATCTCGGCATCCTCCATGCGGTAGGCCTCGAACAGGCCGTATTCTCGTCCGGTCAGGGCCGCGAACTGGGCGGCCACCTCCAAAATCCGCTTCTTGGCCCCCTTCATGGCCTCGGCCTGCTGGACCTTATGCTCCATATAGTGGCAGCCCAGGTCATAGGGACCGATGGCCAGGGGATTCTCCGCCTTGAGCAGGAAATGCTCCGGGCGGTACTCCCCCACAAAGGCCTTGACGGAGTCGGTATCCAGCAGCACAATATTCTCCAAGGCGTGGCTGGTGATAAAGCCATCCTGACAGATCATCACCGGCAGACGGACGGAGGGGTGCTCTCCGATGGGCATGGCCTGGAGGAAATTGTCATAGGCCTCCTGGTTGTTCTCCGCGTAAATCTGAATCCACCCCGCGTCCCGGATGCCCATGGAGTCCGAGTGGTCGTTGTTGATGTTGATGGGGCCGGTGAGGGCCCGGTTCACGCAGGCCAGGGTGATGGGAAGCCGGCTGGAGGCCGCCACATACATCATCTCATACATCAGGGCCAGGCCCGCTGAGGAGGTGGCAGTCACCGCCCGGGCCCCGGCGGCTTCGGCGCCGATGCAGGCGGACATGGAGCTGTGCTCGGACTCCACCGGGACAAACTCCGTGTTGACCTCCCCGTTGGCCACGTACTGGGCAAAATACTGGGGAATCTCCGTGGAGGGGGTGATGGGAAAGGCCGCCATCACGTCGGGGTCAATCTGCTTCATGGCAAAGGCAATGGCCTCGTTGCCGGAAAGACGTTCGTTGTAATTCATGCCTCTCCACCCTCCTTTACCGTGATGGCCCCAAAGGGGCAGACCTGGGCGCAGATGCCGCAGCCCTTGCAGTGCAGGTAATCAATGCCGGCCAGCTTTCCCTCCGCCACCGGCAGGGAGCTGTCGGGACAGTAGGGCACGCACAGCAGGCAGTTGCGACATTTCTCCCGGTCCAGCACCGGGGTGTCCGTGCGCCAGGCGCCGGTGTTCACATACCGGGCGGTGGCCGGTTCATAGACCTCTCCCCCCAGGGTCATCTCCTGCCAAGGGGTATGCTCGTCAATCTCTCTTGCGGGACGGATCATCCGACCTGCACCTCCTCCCACGCCTGCATTAGGGCCGCCATGTTTCCGGCCACCACCTGGGGCTTGGCGGCAAATTTGTGATGGAAGCTCTCCTCCATGTCCTGCTTAAACCTCTCTTCCTCCAGCACACCGCTCACCCGCACCGCCGCGCTGAGCATGGGGGTGTTGGGGAAGTTCCGGCCCAAGGTCTCCTCGGAGATCCGGCGGGCGTCTATGGTGCACACCGGCCCCGTCCAATGCCGGAGCTTGCCCCGAATCTCCCCGGGGGACTTGGCTGTGTTGACGATCACCGCCCCCGTCGGGGACAGGCCCTTGGTGACATCCACCGTGTCCAGCAGGGTCTCGTCCACCACCACCACATAGTCTGGGCAGTCGATGTTGCAGTGGATGCTGCACCGGGTGTCGCTGATGCGGTTATACGCGGTAATGGGAGCCCCCATCCGCTCAGGGCCGTACTCCGGGAACCCCTGGACAAACTTGCCCGAGCTGAAGGCGGCGTCCGCCAGGAGGAGACAGGCCGTTTTGGCCCCCTGTCCCCCCCGGCCATGCCACCGGAATTCTACCAAACCGTTCTCTTTCATGGAACTTACCTCCTTGGAATATGGGCACCGCCTGTGCCCGGAAGTCCCCCGCCCCGTGGGGAGGGCGGGCAAAGAAAAAAGCCTTCGTCCCTGTAAAAGGACGAAGGCCAAGAAAACACTTCGCTGTACCACCTGTTACCTGCGTACCAACATACGCGCTCCCTGTAACGGGGGACACCGGCAGGGCCTACTTTCCGCGCTTTGGTGTTCGGCCTGCAGCTCAGGAGGGATATTCAGACTTCCGCGCTACTTCCTTCGGGCTCTCACCATCCCCGAATCGCTGCAGGGTTCCGCAGATCCTACTGTCTCCATCATCGCCATTGTGATTGGCTTTGTTTAATTGAGGATATTATACGCACTGGCCGGGGCCTTGTCAAGGCACAAATTCCCCTCTTTTCCCGAAAAAAGGGCCCTTTTCTTGTGCGTTATTCCTGCCCCGCCTGGCCAGAGAAAATCCAGGGCGCCGGCTGCACCTCGATCTCGTCCTTCCGGCCCACCTTGGAGACCTCCAGCTGCATCACCTCCGTGGGCTGGATGCCGTTTTCCCAGAGCATCCCGGGAATCCGGCTCATGAAACTGAACTCCAAGGTATAGATCACCACCCGAATCTTCGGGTTGACCCGCACCAGCGTCTGCAGCTCCAGCTCCAGCTTGGGGGAGGCCACCAGGAACGCCACGTCGGGCACCGGCCACCGGTGGGAGTAGCTCTCCATGTCGTCCACGATCAGCACGTTGTTCAGACCAAAGCGGACCACATTCTCCTCCATGGTCTGGCGGTCTCCCGGCTTATACTCCACCGCTACCACATGGCCCCGGCGGACGGCGATGGCCGCTTCCACGGCGATGCTCTCCCCGGAGACACAGCAAATGGTCTCCTTCTCATCCAGGCAGAGCTTTTTCAGAATGACCGCCCGAATCTCCGGCGCCACGTACCGGATGGTGCCGGGAGAAAAGCTGTCGTTGTCCAGGCCGATCCGGTAGCCTGAGTGGGCCCGGGGGTTGTTGATCAGCATGGCCGCGGAGACGTTCACCCCCCGGTCAATCATCTCTGAGAGGAGATTGTGCTTCATAGGGCCCTGGGGCTCGGAGCCCTCGTTGTACCAAATCTCACAGTCCCCCATGCCCTCGTCCCACATGCTGTAAAAAATCTCCGGGTGGTTCCCGTCGGTGAACACCAGCACAGAGCGGTTGGCCTGCACCGTGGGCAGCAGGTTCCGGTTCTCCCCGGTGATGTCCAAAATGCGTACCGTGGACAAATCAATTTCCGAGTGGTCGGAAAAATATTTGAGCCAAGCTAAGATGCTCTCATTGTTGAAAATACTCATCCTATTCTCCTCCTCTTTCCGCCGGACCAGGCGTCCTTCACTCCACCGGGTCCATGGTCACCGCCGCTTTCTTGCGCAGAAAGGCGGCAAAGGTGGCGGGGTCCCCCTGCACAAAGCTCTCCTTGCACAGCATGTGCGCCGCGTTGGTCACGGTAAAGAGGAAAAAATGCCCCGCATCCTCATTGGCGCTTTTGATACTGATGTATGGGAAGGTGTGCTGTCCGGAGGCCGCATCGGTCTCCTCAAAATGGTCCTTGTAAAAGGTATAGGTCAAGGTCATCCCCTTGTTGGGGTACCGGGCCCAGGACCGTCGGGCCATTCCCCTGCTGTCCGACCGGCGCAGAAGGGCAATGCCCCCCAGAATGCAGAGCGCAGAGAGCACCAAGGTGACAATGGTAATGGGGGCAAAGGCCCCTGTGGTGACAATGCCCGCAATGATGCTGGCCCCCACCCCCAGAAGCAGCAACCCAAAAATAGGGTAGCCGATCTTGCGCGCCAAACGCAGATTTTTTTCCGGTCGGCGGCGGAACTCCAGCACTTTAACCAGCGCGGCCACATCCTCCTGCCGGTAAACCATTTGCACCTGATACTCCACAGACATGCCTCCCACCTCCGCCGGTATGTTCCGTCCCATCGGACCCAACCTGTTTTCCTTCATTGTAAGTCCCCTGCCCCAGTCTGTCAAGGACAACCTGACGCCGCCTTGACAAACCATCCCCTGTGGCCTATGATGATATCATCTATTGTATTCCATGCAAGTGCAAACCTTTGCAATCAGGAGGTCTACTATGGGAACTATCTACACCTCTGTGGAGCAGCTCATCGGGGGAACCCCCCTGCTGGAGCTCCGCCAGATCCAGCGGGCAGAGGGCCTGAACGCCACCCTTCTGGCCAAGCTGGAGTATCTCAACCCCGCCGGCTCCGCCAAGGACCGGGTGGCCAAGGCCATGCTCGACGACGCGGAGGCAAAGGGGCTGCTCAAGCCCGGCGCGGTCATCATCGAACCCACCTCCGGCAACACGGGCATTGGCCTGGCCGTAGTCGCCGCCACCCGGGGCTACCGCACCATCATCGTCATGCCCGACACCATGAGCATGGAGCGCCGCCTGCTCATGTCCGCCTACGGCGCTGAGCTGGTGCTCACCCCGGGCGCCCAAGGGATGGCAGGCTCCATTGCAAAAGCGGAGGAACTGGCCCGGGAGATTCCCAACGCCTTCCTCCCCAGGCAGTTTGACAACCCCGCCAACGCCGACGCTCACCGGACCACCACCGGCCCGGAAATCTGGGCGGATACCGACGGACAGGTGGACGTTTTCGTCGCCGGGGTGGGCACCGGCGGCACCATCACCGGCACAGGGGAATACCTCAAGGCCCAAAATCCCCACCTGAAGGTGGTGGCGGTGGAACCCGCCGCCTCTCCCCTGCTGAGCAAGGGCATGGCAGGTCCCCACGGCCTGCAGGGCATCGGCGCCAATTTCGTGCCGAGCGTGCTCAACACGGAAATCTATGACGAGATCATTCCCGTCACCGAAGCCGACGCCTACGCTGCCGGCCGGGCACTGGGACGGCGGGAGGGTGTCCTGGCAGGCATCTCCTCCGGGGCGGCGCTCTGGGCCGCCATCCAGCTGGCCAAGCGGCCGGAGAACCAGGGCAAAACCATCGTGGTCCTCCTCCCGGATACCGGCGACCGCTACCTCTCTACCCCCATGTTCCAGGACTGACCCCAAAGAAACACCCCGCTTCGTCCAGATTCTCTGGCGAAGCGGGGTGTTTTTTTCATTCCGCCGCGGCAATGACACTGACAGGACAGTCCTCCACCGCCTGGCGGGCCTGATCCTCCTGTCCAGCTGGCACCTGGCCCACAGCCTCCGCAGTTCCCTCCTCATTCCAATGGAACAGGTCTGGGAAACTCTCCACACACAGGCCGCAGCTGATGCAGCCGTCGGTTACTGTCACCTTCATGGGACAAGACTCCTTCCCGGCGCAGGTTGCGCCCTACCGGGATAGTGTGTCACATTGGCTGGAAATCATACGTCTGTTCTCCTCCTGCGCCCTCCATTCTCGCCGCTGGAAACGCACTTACTCAGACGGATTTTTCAGATATGACATCTTCTCCAGCCGGTCCAGCAGCGCCTGACAGCCCTCTGCCAAGTCCGCATAGGTGGCGTCAAAATTTCCTGTATACCAGGGATCGGCAATGTCCCTGGGGTGGGGCGTACCGTCCAGCAGACGGCGGATCTTCCCCTCCGGGTCTCCCCCCGCGATGGCCTTCATATTCTTCACGTTGGCAGAGTCCATGGCCAGCAGAAAATCATAGGCTCCATAGTCCTCCCTGGTCATCTGCACCGCCCGATGATGGCCAAAGGGCACCCCCATTTCCTTTAGCTTGCGCCTGGCGGGGGGATACATGGGGTTTCCAATCTCCTCCCGGCTGGTGGCCGCCGAGGACACCACACAGTCCAGCCCCCGCGCCTTTGCCATCTGGGAAAACAAGCAGGCCGCCATGGGAGAGCGGCAAATGTTGCCGTGGCAGACGAAAAGTATTTTTACCATAAATCCTCACGTTTCCTTCCTTCGGACAGAAAATATAATTTTCTTTTTATACATATATTTGCTACATATAGTTTCCTCTCTGTGCCGTACAATAATTTGCAACGATAAAACCCAAGCGCAGGAGGTCCCAAAATGGAAATCTACGATCGTGGCTGGCGGCTAAAGGCCCTGAGAAAAAAGCGCGGATTATCGCAAAAAGCAGTCGCCGACCGGCTGGGGGTGGACCGCGCCGCGATCAGTGCGTATGAGCGAAACATCGCCACGCCCCGCATTGACGTTTTGGAGAATCTGGCGCTGCTCTACCGGACCTCCGTTGACTATATCTTGGGCATGGAGCACCGTGCCGCCCTCTACATTGATGATCTCTCGGAAAGTCAGCAGGAAACGGTACGCAGCATCGTCGAAACCCTGCGGCGGGAATTCTTGAAAGAGGAATCCTAATGGGCCAGGACACCCCTTTGTGGGTTCCTGGTCTTTTTTTGTCAAGGCACCACCGGAGCCTGGGGCGGTTTTTCCGTCAGCAGCTTTCGCTTCAGCGCCCAGTAGGCCACAGTTACCGCTGCCCCTGCCGCCAGCCAGCTGGCAGGGTAGACCAGCAGCAGACCCTGGAAGGTGGGCATCAAGGGGAAGACAAAGGCCACCCACAAAATACGCAGCCCACAGACGAACACCGCGCAGAGGATGGTGGGAACGAAGGAGTACCCCAGCCCCCGCAGGGTCCCCGACATCACCTCAATGACCATATTGAACAACTGGAAAGGCAGCACCCAGCGCATCCGCGTCAGCGCCAGCAGGGCGATGCCCGCGTCCGAAGTGTAGATCCCGGCAAAGGGCAGACCAAAAACCACCAGCAGCAGCGCAAAGGCCTCCGACAGGATTCCCCCCAGCAGCAGGCACCAGCGGGTGGCACTCCGGCACCGGCGCAGATTCCCCGCCCCGTAATTCTGGCCGTTGAAGGTCATGCTGGCCTGGCCAAAGCTGTTGAGCAGATAGTAGACAAAGATCTCCGCAGTTACGCCAATGGTGGAGGCCGCCACCACATCCGAGCCCAGCCGGTTGATCCCCGACTGGATGATCACATTGGCAATGTTGAACATCATCCCCTGAATGGCCGCCGGGATGCCAATATACAGGATGCCCCGCAGCAGCTTCCTGTCCAGGCGCAGCAAGGCGGGCTCCACCCGGATCGGCCCGGTCTCCCGGCGCAGATAGTGCCAGAGCAGGCCCGCCCCCACCCCGTCGGCAATCACCGTGGCCAGGGCCACCCCCGCCACATCCATGTGAAACAGCAGGACAAATACCAGGTTCAGCACCACATTCACTCCGCCGGAGAGAAGCAGGCAGAGCAAGGGGCGCCGGGTGTCTCCGTTGGCCCGCAGGATGGCCGCCTCAAAGTTATACACCATTTGGAATATGGCGCCCAGCAGGTAAATTTGCAGATACTGGCGGGCCAAATGAATGATATTCTCCGGGGTATCCATCCACCGCAGCAATGGTCCAGCCAGACACTCCCCCACCACCATCAGCACCGCACCGCAAAGAACCGCCACCACCAGAGAGGTATGGACCGCTTTTCGCACTTCCCCCTCCTCTTCCGCCCCAATCAGGCGGGCGATGACCACATTGGCTCCCACAGCCAGGCCGGTAAAAATGGTGATGTAGAGATTGACAATGGAGCTGGTGCTGCCCACCGCGGCCAGAGCCAGCTCCTTCTGGGCAGAAAACTGTCCCACCACCGCCACGTCCGCAGAGTTAAAGAGCTGCTGCAGCATACTGGTGGCGGCGATGGGAAGGGCAAACAACAGGATCTGCTTCCAGAGGACCCCGTGCCGTAAATCATGTGTTCCTTTCATCTGTCTCCTCTGCCTGGCAGAGCACTCCCTCCTATGATTCATTCCGATTTCTTTATATCCTCTTTATTCTATACCGTACCGGGCCAGCGGTGCAAGCCCTCTTTCCTATTTTTTTCAGCGGGTCTGCTTTCCCCTCAAAAAAACAGCGGCGTTCCCACGAACGCCGCTGTGCTCTCCACTTAACCCCTGCCGGTGGGAGACACCGGGGCAAGCAGGACCTTCCCCGTGCCCCGATAGACGTTGACCAGCCCCTCCCCGGAGGCAGCAGACCCGATCAGGGTCTTGCCGGACCGCTCCACGGTAAAGCTCAGGCTGCCGCTCCAGGCCACCGCCAGGTTGCCGTCCACCTTGAGGACATCGTCCTGGAGGGTGATCTCCACCAGCTCCTCCCGGGGACAGTCTGACTCCAGGCAGAGCACACCGTTGCCAGTGATGCCCAGATTGAACAGGCCCTCATTGCCCGCCACCGCAGAAGAGAGGTTGGACCGCATCACCGCCTTGTGCTTCAGCCGGGCGTCACAGGCCAGAAAAAGGCCGTCATCCAGGACAATCGAGCCATTCCAGTCGGCCAGGTCCAGGAGAAGAATGTGCTTGTAGGTAGGCTCCAGCACCAGCAGGCCGTCTCCCGTGTACTCCGGCTTAATGGCGGACTCCCCTGTGACCTTGCCCCGGAGGGCTTTCCCAAACAGGTCTCCTACCCCCTTGACCCCTGTGGTGGCGTTGACGTTGCCCACGCTCCACTGCATGGCGCCGGCCTGAAGGGTGATATTGGCTTGTTTCAGATCACAGAGGACCTGCCGCCGGCGCACATGCATAACGCTGCTAAAATAAGCGGTCTGGGCGCTGTCCGGGCTGACACTGAGGTCCCGCTGGTATTCAATAACTTGAAAGGGTCCCAGCTGGGCCAGGGTACGGATGTCGTCGTTGTCGATGAAATTGGAAAGCTGATACATGGCACACGCCTCCTCAAGGGTGTTTTTTACATTGTATCACAGAAATAGGGTGTGGAACAAGAGGCGCCCTCCCTTTTCGAAGGTTCCGCCGGAAAGGACAGGGCAATGGTCAGCCGCCCTCCCCGGCAGTCCGCCCGGATGCGTCCCCCCATGGCCTCGGTGAGGTGTTTGGCAATGGTCAGCCCCAGTCCTGTGGCATGGCGGCCGGACTCCACCGTATAGAACCGGTCAAACAGGCGGCCTGCCATCACGGGGGTGAGACCGGAAGCGGCATTGGAAAAAGTGATCTCTCCCTCAGAAGTCAGCCGCACCGCCAAGTCCCCCTCACTGTACTTGAGGACATTGCTGAGGATATTGGCAAACACCCGGCTGAGCGCTCCCTGGTCCAACTGACGGCGCACTGGTACAGTGGTCAGGTCCAGGTCCGGAACAATGTTCCGCTGGGTTAGGGCCCCATGGTGGGCCAAAAGACTCTCCTCCAGGACTTGGTTGAGCATCACATCCGCTCGCTCCAGAGGCTGGGCGGTGGAGAGGAGAGAGTATCGGAAGAGCTCCTCCGTCAGCTGCTTCATCCTTTCCACCTGATTCTGAATCTGGGCCAAATACCGGGCGGCAACGGAGGACTGCTCCGTCTGTTCCAGCAGCTCCAAATAGCCGCAGATGGCAGTAAGAGGGGTCCGGAGATCGTGAGAGAGGTTGGTCACCGCCTCCTTGAGCTCCCGGTCTCCATTCTGGTACCGGCGCCGCTGCCGGCGCAGACGCCGCAGTTGCCCGTTGAGCTGAGACGTCAGCCGCCGGACATAGGGGTCCCGGGACAGGGATAGGGTGAGCAGGGTGTTGGTGTCCCGGTCCAGCCAGTCGGTCAGTTGGCCGGCAAGCGCCTCCATGGCCCGGTGCAGGCAGTACAGCCTGCCCAGCAGATACAGCCCCCATCCCCCCAGCAGGGCACACAGCAGCCAAGGTACCATACGCCTCCCTCCTCTATCGCAAATCCTTCCGCCGGAATTCTCCCAGGCCGAGGGCCGTGGTCAGACCCATCAAAAGCAGGGAGGCCCCGGCATTTCTCCCCAGTGCCTGGGGGGAGGCCACCTCTCCGCTGAGAATCTGCATCCCCTGTCCATCGGGGAGCAGGTCATACAAAATCTCATAGACCACCCGCTGTTTCCCCTGCAGATAGTTGGGGTTCACCCCGCCTGGCTGCTGGAGCATCTGCCCATTCTCCTGTCGATAGGAATCAGGATAAGATGGAGGCTCGTCCAGACGGTTGTAGAGATACAGCCCGCCAAACAGCATGGCAAAGGCCAGCAAAATAGCGGCGGCGGCAGCCGTGGCCTTGGCCTGGAGCCAGCTCACCAGACAGGTATACAGGCAGACATACACCATAAGCAGAAGCAGCGTCCCCAGACAGCTTCCCCCTACCAGCGCCCAATCCCCCATCTTCCCGCCCAGCAGAGGAAGTCCCACGGCCAGATAGGCCGCGAGGTAGGACCCCCAGATCAGCAGTCCGCCCCCTAAGCAGGCAAGCAGACAGGAGAAATAGATCTGTTCCCGCCGGTATCCGGCGGTCACCTTATTCCTCAGTGTGCCATCCTGGTACTCTGTGCCCAGATAGAGGCTGCAAAAGGCCGCCAGAACCACCCCCAGAAAGGTCAGTCCGGCAAACAGGCCGTCGGAGAGTTTCTCCGCGCCCTGGCGGTACAACCCCACCGCCTCCATCCCTCCATAGAGCGCCATGAAGAGGACCGAGACCCAAAATGCCTTATGCCGAAGCAGATGAAACCAATGGGCGGAACATAAATTTCTCATGACACGGTCCCCCCTGTGCTTCCCGCCGGGCCGCCCCAAAAGCGCCGGTCCCTGCGCGGCCGCAAGGAGCCGGGAGAAAAGAGGTTAGACATCCCTGCCACCTCCCACCAGATTCATATAGTAGCTCTCCAAAGTCTCGTCCCGCTGGTGGAGCCCGGTCACCTGGCAGCCCGCCTGGTGCAGGTCCAGAATCAGCTGGGAAAGGTCGTGGGCCTCATAGACGTCGGCCTCCCCCTCTCCGGCCAGACGGTACTCCAGCCCCCGGCCATCCAGCACCCGGCAAAGGGTCTTGGCATCGGTGACTGTCAGTCGGACACACCTGCGGCAGGCAGCCTCCAATTCCTGGGCGCTGACCTCCCGGACCAAAGTTCCCTGGTCTAAAAAACCGTAGTGGGTGGCCAGGCGGGCCAACTCGTCCAAGATGTGGCTGGAGAGGAGCACCGTGATCTGGTACTCCCGATTGAGCTTCAAAATAAGCTCCCGCATCTCAATGATGCCCTGGGGGTCCAGGCCGTTGACAGGCTCATCCAGCACCAGGAAATCCGGCTCTCCACAGAGGGCCACGGCAATCCCCAGCCGCTGACGCATGCCCAGGGAAAAGTTTCGGGCCTTCTTTCGCCCCGTCTCCCCCAGGCCCACCAGTTCCAGCAGCGGGGCAATCCCCTCCTCCGAGGGCAGCCCCAGCAGACGGGCCTGAAGGCGGAGATTGTCCTCTGCGGTCAGGTCCAGATAGATCGCCGGGGATTCCACCACAGCCCCCATCCGGCGGCGGACCCGGTGAATAGACGGGTCTGTATTCCGGACGCCATAGAGGGTGTAGCCCCCCGCCGTGGGGGCTTGAAGGCCGCAGATGAGGCGGATCAGTGTGGTCTTCCCGGCCCCGTTTTTTCCCACAAAGCCATAGATTGCCCCCTTGGGGACATGCATCGTCACATTGTGCAGAGCCTTGCCCTGTCGGTAGGTTTTACATAAGGCCTCGGTGGTCAGACAGTATTCCATGTCGATTTCTCCTTTCCTTTGTCTGGCTACAGCCTACCATGTAGCCGTCAAGGAAATGGGTAAGAATTTGGTCAAGATTTGGTCAAGATTCCTTCTTCCACTGAAATCCAATCCCCCATACCGCCTCAATGTACTCCCGTCCCCCCGCTGCCCGCAGCTTTTTGCGGAGGTTGCTCATGTGCTGCTTCAGGGAACCCTCCGTGCAGTCCGGCGTGTCCCGGCTGATTCGCTCCAGAATTGCCGACTTGGACAACACCCGCCCGGGGTTCTGGAGCAGCAGATGGCAGAGCGCATATTCCGTCCTGGTGAGATGCACCGGCACGCCCCCCACAGTGACCTGGCGGGTGGCGGGGTCCAGCATCAAGTCCTCAAAGGCGAGACAAGGTACCTCCTCGCCCCGGGGCCCCCGAAGCTGGACGGCAATGCGGGCCAGAAGCTCCCGCATGGCAAAGGGCTTGCTCACATAGTCCGCCGCCCCGGTCAGCAGGGCGTTCACCTTGTCGTCCACCCCCACCTTGGCGCTGACCACAATGACCGGGATTTCCCCCAGACAGGGCAGCAGTTCCTCCCCGGTCAAGCCGGGGAGCATCAGATCCAACAGAATCAGGTCGGGCTTCGCCCGCTCCAAGAGGTATTGAGCCTCGGTGCCGGAATAGGCCCGCAAGGTAGCATAGCCCGCCTGGCCCAGCGCCTCCTCCAACAGGTCCCCAATGGGCTGGTCGTCCTCAATGATTGCAATGGTTTTCATAGACATTCTCCTTTATCCCAGCATGGTCAGAAAGGACCAGAGCAGGCTTCCCCCGTAGCAGAGAATCACCACCCCGCAGACCCGGTTGATCCACACCATCACCCCCGGGGTAAAATGGCGGCTGAGCAGGGAGACCACCAGCGTCACCCCCAAAAACCACAGGCAGGAGGCCAGGGCCACCCCGGAGATAAAGGAGGACGCCTGGGCGGTAGGCAGGGTCGCCCGAAAGGCCCCCAGCATCATGGTGCCGTCAATGAGCGCCTGGGGATTGCACCAGGTGACCACAAAGGCGGTGGACACCGTTTTGGACCCTGTGGCAGGGAGGGGCCTCCCCTCCGCCCCCGCCTCCTTGGTCCGGAGCAGACCCACGCCAATGGCCAGGACAACCAGGCTGCCTGCCAGCAGAACGGCCATTCGGACCACGGGAAAGGTCTCCATCACCACCCCTACTCCAAAAAAGCAGGCCAGCGCCAGGGTCACATCGAAAAAAATGACGATCCCCGCCGTGGCCAAGGCCCGGCGCCGGGGATGGGCCAGGGCAGAATGGATCACAAACAGATTTTGGACCCCAATGGGGGCCACATAGGCCAGGCCCATGGTAAGGCCCTGAACAAAATACGGCACAGGGGACACTCCTCTCTCTTTCCGGTGTTTTGCCTCCCGTCAAATTGGGACCACATGCACGGGATTGCCATGCGCCCGAATCAGGCGGAGCAAATCCTCCACCTGCAGCCAGAGGGTGGCCGTATTGTCATTGGGGTGAACGCCGATTTTCTGTGCCTCCGGCCGGCAAAAGGATGCGTCCAGGTAGAAGGAAACCCGTCTGTCCCCGTCGTTGAGCAGGCCCAGCGGGGTGACCGCCCCCGGGATCAGACCCAACAGTTCTCCCAGCTCCTCCGCCGAGGCAAAACTTAGGGAGCGAGTCTGATTCTGCTGCCGGAACTGCTTCAAGTCCACCCGCTTGTCTCCCCGGACGGTAATGAGATAGTAGTCCCGCCTCTTGCTGTCCCGGACGAACAGGTTCTTCGCGTCCGCCTCGGGATAGGGCAGTTTGATTTGGGCCATCTCCTCCATGTTATACACCGCCGGGTGCTCTGTGATTTCATGCCAGATTTCTTCCTCCCGCAGCATGCGGTAGATGTCTTCTTTTCCCACCATGGGTCTCTCTCCTTTCTCTTCCGGCGCCACCGGAGACCTGAGGGCAAAAAGGCTGCGGTTTTCTCCCACTGCCGTTCTACAAGAAAAAAGCCGGGTCCAAAGGGCCCCGGCTTGGGTGGTTTATGGCGCTTCAGGCAGGTCCAGGCGTCTTTTTCCCTTCTCCATCAGCGGGAAAAACACACCCCCCACCACATTGCCCAGGGAGATTATCAAAAGGCGGAGAACCGACTCCCCCGGCTGCGCATAAAGCACCCCGGAGACCGACCAATAATACATGTCGGCCACGCTGTGCTCGGTGCCGCAGAGGATAAAAACGGACACGCCCAGAAAGAGGGCTAAGTACTTTCCCACCTGGTGGGGGTTGTTGGCATAGCCGTTGACAGCGATGAAAATGCAGATGTTGCACAAGATGCCCAGCACAAACAGGCCCAGATAGGTGGCCCCCATCTTTCCCTCCACCAGGGCGGCGGCGGTGGCGTCGATGCCGGTCTCTCCCCCCACCATACCGGTCAGATGCTCCAGACCGGCAATCAGCATGGCCCCCAGGAGGTTTCCCACCCAAAAGACCAGCAGATCCAGCAGATAGGCAGGCAGCGGATTGTCAAATAGGTAGCACGCCTTTCCCGTAAACAGGGCATATCCCCGGGTGCAGACGGTAAACAGGCCGATGGTGAACAGCAGCGCCCCCACCACGTTGCCCCCGGGAAAGGCATCCTTCAGTTTCAAAAAGACGGTGCCCCCCAGGCCGATGCAAAAGCCGGCCAGAATGGCGTAGAGGAACAGTCCCCCCACTCGTTTCATGTCCATTTCCTCCCCTTCCGGCCTCCGGGCCGGCGCTCTCTTTCTTACTCCTGGGCTGTGTCGGCGCTGATGTGGTCCAGAATAACCCCCAGCAGTTCCTCTTTTCCCAGTCCCTTTTCCGCGGAAAAGGAGATCACCGGGGTCTGTGCATCCAGCGCCAAGGTCTCTCGGATGCGGGCCAGGTTGGGTTCCCACTCGCTTTTCTTGATCTTATCCTGTTTGTTGGCCACCACCACAAAGGGCTTGCCGGAATCCTTAAACCACTGGGCCATGACGCAGTCATCGGCGGTGGGCTTGTGGCGCAGGTCCACCAACAGAATCCCCAGGGTCAGCAGGCTGGCGTCGGCAAACCACTGCTCAATCAGCCTGCCCCACCGGGCCCGTTCCTGCTTGGAAACCTTGGCATAGCCATATCCCGGCAGGTCCACAAAGTACACCTTTCGGTCAATGCGGAAATAGTTGATGTGGGTGGTCTTACCTGGGGCGGACCCCACCCGGGCAAAGTTCTTTCGGTTCAGCAGGCGGTTGATAACAGAGGACTTGCCCACGTTGGACCGGCCTGCAAAGGCGATCTGCGGCAGACTGTCCCGGGGACAGTCTGCCAGCCTCGCCGCGGAGAGCACAAACTCCGCGTTTTGTGTGTTGAGCTTCATCAGCGTTCCTCTCACGTTCTCGGAATGGATGCCTGGGAACTGGTCCCGGGACCGCCCAGAGGGGCCTCCCCCGCGTCCTCCGCAGGCTGCGCCAAAGGGGGATGCTCCAGGGCGTTGGCCAGAACCTGGTCCACATGGGAGGCGGGAATGAACTGCAGGGCGCCGCGGACCGTCTGGTCGATCTCCTCCAGGTCGGATTCATTGTCCTTGGGGATGATGACCGTGTGGATGCCGTTGCGCAGCGCCGCCATGGATTTTTCCCGCAGGCCGCCGATGGGCAGAACCCGGCCCCGGAGGGTGACTTCTCCCGTCATGGCCACATCTCCCCGAACCGGAATTCCGGTGAGGGCCGAGACCATGGCCGTGGTGATGGTCACTCCGGCGGAGGGGCCGTCCTTGGGCACTGCGCCCTCGGGGAAGTGGATGTGAATGTCTTTTTCCTTGTAGAAGTTGGGCTCCACCCCCAGCTGGACCGCCCGGCTGCGGATATAGGTGAAGGCCGCCCGGGCTGACTCCTTCATCACATTGCCCAGGTTGCCTGTGAGCTCCACTTTGCCGGAGCCGGGCACCACATTGACCTCCGCCTCCAACAGGGTTCCCCCCACGGAGGTCCAGGCCAGCCCGTTGACCAGCCCCACCTGGTTCTCCAGGCCATTCTTCTCTGGATGGAACTTTCGGGGCCCCAGGAACTCCTCCAGGGTGTCCCCTGTGACATGGGCCTGCTTATACCGCTGGGAGACAATGCCCATGGCCACCTTCCGGCACAGGGCCCCCAGCTCTCGCTCCAATACTCGGACGCCAGACTCCCGGGTGTAGGAGACAATGACCTCCCGGATGGCGTCGTCGGTGATCTTCAACTGATTCTTCTTTAGGCCGTGGCGCTTGAGCTGCTTGGGCAGCAGATGCTGCTTGGCGATCTGGAGCTTTTCCTCGTCGGTGTAGCTGGGCAGCTCAATGACCTCCATCCGGTCCAGCAAAGGCTTGGGAATGGTAGAGGTGGTGTTGGCCGTGGTGATAAACAGCACCTCGGACAGATCAAAGGGGAGCTCCACAAAGTGATCCCGGAAGGTACTGTTCTGCTCCCCGTCCAGCACTTCCAGCAGAGCCGCAGCGGGGTCGCCCCGCATGTCGCTGCCCAGCTTGTCGATTTCGTCCAGCAAAAGCAGAGGATTTCTGGTGCCCGCCTGGCGGACGGCATTGATGATCCGGCCGGGCATGGCCCCCACATAGGTTTTCCGGTGGCCCCGGATATCCGCCTCATCATGGACGCCGCCCAAGGAAATTCGAGCCATTTTCCGGTTCAGTGCCCGGGCCATGGACATTCCAATGGAGGTCTTTCCCACTCCCGGAGGGCCCACCAGGCAGAGGATCTGCCCCTTCAAATCCGGGGCCAGCTGCTTGACCGCCAGAAACTCCAGAATCCGCTCCTTCACCTTTTCCAGGCCGAAGTGGTCCGCGTCCAGAATCTTCCGGGCCGCCTGGACGTTGACCCTCTCCTTGGAGGTCTTGGTCCAGGGCAGCTCCAGGCACACATCCAGGTAGTTCCGCAGCACCGAGGCCTCCGCGGAACCGAAGGGCTGCTTCTCCAGGTGCATTACCTCTTTGAGCAGCTTGGTCTCCACCTCCTCCGGCAACTTGGCATCGGCAATCTGCCGGCGGTAGGCGGCCAGCTCATTGTCGCCGTCCTCTCCCAGCTCCTCCTGGATCACCCGCACCTGCTCCCGCAGAAAGGCGTCCTTTTGGTTCTGGGTCATGTTCTCCTGGACCCGGCGCTGGATGCTCTGCTCCATCTCCAGGATCTCCACCTCCCGGCGGAGGAGGCGGTTCATCTTATTCAGCCGCTGGACCGGCCGGAGCTCATCCAGGATGGACTGCTTGTCCAGCACCCGCATGGAGACATTTTGGGCAAGGAAGTCGGCAATATAGCCGGCGTCCTCGCTGGACATGATATTCATCAGCATCTCCGCCGAGGCGTTCTTGGGGGAGAGTTCGCTGTATCGGTCAAAGAGCTCATAGGCCTGGCGAATGGCCGCCTCCGCCCGGAGGGAATTGGTCTTTCCCTCATAGTGCTCGCTGGTCTCCACCGGCTCTACCTGGGCCACCAGGTAGGGATCGGTCTGGGTCAGCTCGTGGAGGCGGGCCCGGATCTGCCCCTCCACCATCACCCGGATGGTCTTCCCCGGCAGGCGGAGAATCTGACGGACCACCGAAACCGTCCCCATGGCAAAAAGATGGTTTCGGTCCGGCTCCTCCACCCGGATGTCCTTCTGGGCCACCAGGAAAATGGGTTGGTTGGAAGACATGGACTCTTCAATGGCCTTCACGGAGGCCTCCCGACCCACATCAAAGTGGACCATCATTTTCGGATATACCGTCAGACCCCGCAGGGCCAGGGCGGGCATGGTTTGCATTGGCACGGTTTCAGTCTTTTCTTCCTCTGGCAAACCGATTCACTTCCTTTCAACGAAAACTGGAACTTGGATTCCAGCGCAGCCGCGCTGGAGTAGACGGAAAGGGCGGAGAAGTTTCCCCCTCCGCCCTGTCAGTTGCATGGAATTGGATTGTCTCGCCCTCAGGCTGTACCGTCCTGGCGGGCCAGGCCGCCGCTCTGGGCCCGGAGGGCCGCAGCGCCCAAGTGGGGGCGAGGCGGCCGGTTGGGGTCGCGGATCAGCTGCGGTTCCGCCCCGTCCCGGACGCTTTCGGGGGTGATATCCACCTCCACAATGGAGTTGTCCGAAGGGATGTCGTACATAATCTGGGACATCACCTCTTCCAGCACCGCCCGCAGGCCTCTGGCACCGATCCCCCGTTCCATGGACTTATCGGCCACGGCCTCCAGGGCCCCGGGGGTGAAGACCAGCTTCACCATATCATATTCCAGCAGCTTTTGGTACTGCTTGACCAGGGCGTTCTTGGGCTCGGTGAGGATCTTCACCAAATCCTCCCGGCTCAGCGGGGACAGGGAGGTGATCACCGGCAGACGTCCCACCAGCTCCGGGATAATGCCGAACTTCAGCAGGTCATGGGGCTGAATCTGGCTTAAAATATTGCGCTTTTCCAGCTCCGCCTTGCTCATGATCTCGGCGCCAAAGCCGATGCCTTTCTGATTGACCCGCTTTTCAATGATCTTCTCCACTCCGTCAAAGGCGCCGCCGCAGATGAAGAGGATATTCTTGGTGTCCACCTGGATAAACTCCTGATGGGGGTGCTTCCGGCCGCCCTGGGGGGGGACATTGGCCACCGTGCCCTCCAGGATTTTCAGCAGGGCCTGCTGCACGCCCTCGCCGGAGACATCCCGGGTGATGGAGGTATTTTCACTCTTTCGGGCGATTTTATCCATCTCGTCGATGTAAATAATCCCCCGCTCCGCCTGCTCGATGTCATAGTCGGCAGCCTGCACCAGGCGCAGCAGGATGTTCTCCACGTCATCCCCCACATAGCCGGCCTCGGTCAGGGTGGTGGCGTCCGCGATGGCAAAGGGAACCTTCAAAATCTTGGCCAGGGTCTGGGCCAGCAGCGTCTTTCCGCTGCCGGTGGGGCCCAGCAGGAGGATGTTGCTCTTCTGCAGCTCCACATCGTCCCCGCCGCCAAAGTAAATGCGCTTATAATGATTGTAAACCGCCACGGACAGGGCCACTTTGGCGGTCTCCTGCCCGATGACATATTCATCCAGATAGGCCTTGATCTCCTTGGGGCTGGGAATGATCTCCGGCATATCCGGGCTCACAAGCTGCTCCTCCGGGGCCGCCATATTATCTAAAATGTCCATGCACAGCTGGACACACTCGTTGCAGATGTACGCACCGGGTCCGGCGATGATCTTTGTCACCTGATCCTGATGCTTGCCGCAAAAGGAGCAGCGGATGGCTCGTTTTTCGTCGTTTTTGGCCAAAACCATTTCACCTCTTTCTAACGCAGGAAAAAGGGGGACGCCAGCCCCCCTTTTTTCCTTGTCCTATCAGCGCTTATCGATCACTTTATCAATGAGGCCATACTCCATGGCTTCCTGGGCGGACATGAAATTATCCCGCTCACAGTCGGCTGTGACCACATCCAGGGGCTTTCCGGTGTTTTCCGAGAGGATATGGTTCATCCGCTTCTTGATCACTTCCAGGCGCTTCAGGTGAATCGCCATGTCCGTAATCTGTCCCTGGGTTCCGGCGGAGGGCTGGTGAATCATGATCTCCGCGTTGGGCAGCGCCATCCGCTTGCCCTTGGTCCCTGCGGCCAGAAGGAAGGCACCCATGCTGGCAGCCATGCCAATGCAGATGGTGGAGACATCGCACTTGATGTACTGCATGGTGTCATAAATGGCCATTCCCGCCGTGACAGAACCGCCTGGGCTGTTGATATAGAACTGGATATCCTGATCCGGGTTCTGGGACTCCAGATACAGCAGCTGGGCCACCACAAGGCTGGCTGTGGTATCGTTGACCTCCTCGGACAGGAAGATGATCCGGTCGTTGAGTAAGCGGGAGAAGATGTCATAGGACCGTTCTCCCCGGTTGGTTTGTTCGACTACATAGGGCACTAAACTCATAGCTTGATCTCCTTTTCCATTCAGAGCACAGTATGCCCGCCCCACGGAAAATTATTCCTCACCCTTGGGCTCTTCTGCCTTTTTCTTGCGGGTGGTGGTCTTCTTGGGAGCTTCCTCCCCTTCTGCGGTGGTCTTCTTTGCTCTGGGCTTTTTGGCGGCGGGCTTCTTCTCCTCACCGTCCTCTGCGGTCTCTTCGGTTTTCGCCTTGGCCTTGGTGGTGCGCTTCTTGGGCTTGGCCTCGGTTTCTTCCGCCGCCTTCTCCTCATCCTTGGTCACTTCGGTGAGCTTGATCTCCCCGTCTTCGGCATCCGCCGCGATCAGGTTGGGCTTGGCAGCCACAGCCACAGCGGCCATGGCGCGGTCCCGGGCCAGGTCCACCTTCAGGGCTTCCCGATCCAGGCCCTCGGTCACCCGCTCATAGGGAACGTTCAGGTTGGCGGCGGCCTTTTTGACCTCCTCCTCCACGTCCTCGTCGCTGACCACGATCTCCTCGGCAGCCACCACGGCGTCCAGCGCCAGCTGCTGCTTGATCTGGGTCACAGCGGCCTCTTTCAGGTCCTCCCGGAGCTTGTCGGTGCTCATCTGCATGTACTGCAGGTACAGCTCCAGGCTGATGCCCTGCTGCTCCAGGCGGGAGGCATAGCTGTCCATCAGGCGGTCGATCTGGGTCTCCACCATGGCCTCGGGCAGCTCAATGTCCACCTGCTCGCACAGCTGGGCCAGCAGGGCCTGGCGGAACTTCGCCTCACTCTGGGCCATGTTCCGGTCCACGATCTTCTGCTTCAGGTCCTCTTTGAACTCAGCCAGGGTCTCAAACTCGGAGACATCCTTGGCAAACTCATCGTCGATGGCGGGGACCTTCTTCTCCTTCACCTCGACGCATTTTACTTTGAACTGGACCGGCTGGCCGGCCAGATCCTTGGCGTGATAGTCCTCGGGGAAGGTCAGATCAATGGTCTTCTCCTCCCCCGCCTTCATGCCGACCACCTGCTCCTCGAAGCCGGGAATGAAGGTGTGGGAGCCCAGCGCCAGCTCATAGCCCTTGGCAGAGCCGCCCTCGAAGGGCACGCCATCCTTGACGCCCTCATAGTCCATGACCATGCTGTCGCCCATCTCAGCGGCCCGGTCCACCGGCTCCAGCTGGGTGGCGCGGTCCACATACTGCTTGAGCTCATTGTCCACCGCCGCGTCGGTGACGGTGGGCAGAACCTTGTCGGCCTCCAGGCCCTTATACTGCTTCAGGGTGATCACGGGACGGACAGTGACAATGGCCTTAAAGGTGAAGCCCTCTTTCCCCAGATCGGTGATTTCCACCCGGGGAGGGGCAACGGAATCCAGGCCCTTCTCCTCAATGGCCTGCATGCATGCCTGGGGATAGATCTCCTCAATGGCATCTTCATAGAATACTCCAGCGCCGTACATCCCCTCAATGACCTTACGGGGGGCCTTGCCCTTCCGGAACCCGGGGACCGAGATGCTGCCGCGGTTCTTGCGATAGGCTTTGTCCAGGCCGGCTTCGAACTCTTCCTGACCCACTTCAATGGTCAGTTCGACCTCAAACTTCTCTTTGTTTTCTACAACGCTCTTGACATTCATGTCCTTTTTCCTCCTGTGAAACGCCCTTTTTGCTCCCTTGAGAGCCTGAAAAGGCATTGTATTGCAGTATATATAGGCTATATTATCAGATTCTTTCCAGAATTACCAGACTTTTTTTCCTCATTCCAAGATTTTTTCCGGGCGAAACTTTAGGTAATCCGCCGAGACCAGACGGTACTCCACCCCGCCCCGCCTTCCCTGAAGGGCCAGGCGGTGGCTGGCGCCGTGGAGGTGGCCGTAGTAACAGGCCCTCACCTGGTACCGCTCCAGCAGCTCCAGGATGGGGGCGCAGCAGTACCCCGTGTAAAAAGGGGGGTAATGAAGAAAGCAGAGCTTCTCCCGGGACCCGGCGGCCTGGAGCGAGGTCTCCAGCCGGGCCAGCTCCCGGCGAAACACCTTTTCATTCTGCCCCTGCTTCTCCTCCTCATAGAACCAACCCCGGGTGCCGCAGAGGGCCAAGTCCCCATAGAAGTGGCAGTTGTTGTGGAGGATGTGCAAGGTGGAAAACCCCTTTTCGGCAAAAAAACGGGTCATCTTCGCCGCCGTGTTCCACCAGTAGTCGTGGTTTCCCTTCATTAAAATCTTTCTTCCCGGCAGGGCATCGAGCCAGGCAAAATCCGCTTCCGACTCCTCCAGGCTCATCCCCCAGGAGATATCCCCGGCGATAACCAGGGTATCTTCCGGCCGCAGAACAGACAGCCCTTGGGCCAGCTTTTCCACGTAGCCCTCCCAGGCCCCGCCGAACACGTCCATGGGCTTGTCGCTGCCCAGGGACAGGTGGGTGTCACCGATGGTGTACAGTGCCACTGGCTTCCCCCCGCGCTTATCGCAGCATGTCCAGGACCACGTCCATCATCTTCTCCTTGTCCACGCTCTCTTCAAAGCGCACCGCCTTGTCCCGGAGGCTGGCCAGGGGGACAGGGGCGGGCCGGCCGGAGACCTCCGCCAGCTGATCCAGGGCGCCCAGGCCCTCCCGCACCTGGGCAACGCCCAGGCTGTGGAGTACGCTGTCACAGAACTTAAAGGGGCTGGCGGTGGAGACAAACACCGTCTTCCGGTCATCCCCGGTCGCCTCCCGGTAGTCCTGCATCACCCCATAGGCCACTGCCGTGTGGGGATCAATGAGATAGTGATGCTCCTTCCAGACCTGGGCGATGATGGCGCTGGTCTTGGCCTCGTCGCAGAAGCCGCCGTAGAAATCCGCCTGGAGCTTGGCCTTGATCTCCTCGGAGACGGTATAGCATCCCTTCTCCCCCAGCTGCTTCATATAGCCGGCCACCTCCTGGTCGTTTTGGCCCGACAGGGCGAAGAGGAGACGCTCTAAATTGCTGGAGACCAGGATGTCCATAGAGGGCGACATGGTGGTATGGAAGGGGCGGTTTTTGTCATAGGTGCCGGTGGCCAAAAAGTCCGTGAGCACGTTGTTGCTGTTGGAGGCGCAGATGAGCTTGCCCACAGGCAGCCCCATCTGGCCGGCATACCAGCAGGCCAAGATATTGCCGAAGTTCCCGGTGGGCACGCAGTAGTTGACCTTCTCCCCCATGGTAATCTTCCCCAGGTTCAGCAGGTCGCAGTAGGCGGAGATATAGTAGACCAGCTGGGGCAGAATCCGGCCCCAGTTGATGGAGTTGGCCGAGGAGAGGAAATACCCTCTCCGGGCCAGGTCCTCCCGGAGTTTCTCGTCGGAGAAGAGGGTCTTCACCCCGGTCTGGGCATCGTCAAAATTGCCGTGGACGGCGCACACGCCCACGTTGTTCCCCTGCTGGGTCTGCATCTGCAGGGCCTGGACCGCAGAGACGCCGTCCTTGGGATAAAACACCAGGATTTTGGTCCGGTCCACATCCTTGAACCCCTCCAGGGCGGCCTTGCCGGTGTCCCCGGAGGTGGCCACCAGGATGCACACGGTTTTGTCCTCCTGATTCTTGACCAGAGAGGCCGAGAGCAGATGGGGCAGGATCTGCAGGGCCATATCCTTGAAGGCCGAAGTGGGGCCATGCCACAGCTCCAGGCAATAGGTATCCTCCGTCAGGGGTTCCAGCGGCGCCACCCGGGCATCGTCAAACTTTTCCCCAGAGTAGCCGGCCTGGGTAAAGGCCGTCAGCTCCTCCTCGGAGAAATCCTCCAAAAACAGCTTCATCACCGCCACGGCCCGCTGGCCGTAGGTCTTGCCCCGCAGGTCCTCCAGCAGGGCGGGGGTGAGCTTGGGGAAGACCTCCGGGGTCAGCAGGCCGCCGTCCCGGGCCAGGCCCTGGGCGATGGCCTGGCTGGCGCGCAGGCGAACAGACTGATTTCTTGTGCTGACATACTTCATGTGATTCACATACCTTTCCAGAGACAATGCCGCGCCCCATGCTCCGGGCGCGCAAAAACAATTCTATGGACCCCGGCACCGCAGCGCCGGGCGCTTCCATCAAAACACGCCCTCCCAGTGGCGGACCACCGGCTTGCGGGTGCTCTCTCCCTGGGGCGCGTAAACCTCCACCACGTCAAACCGAGGCTGCAGCGGGGAGGGATGTTCCATTAAGTAATAGAGGGCGGCGGTGCGGACCCGCCGCTGCTTTCCCGGGGTGACAAACTCCCGGGCCTCGGCCATTTCGGCATTCCTGCGGAGCTTGACCTCTACAAAACAGAGGTAGGGGCCCCGGGAGACCACAAGGTCGATCTCCCCCTCCCGGCAGCGGAAGCGGTTCTCCAACACCCGGAATCCCTGCTTCCTCAAATACCGGGCGGCCTGCTTCTCCCCCCACAGCCCCAGGCTGGTTCGGTCCCCGCCCCTCACAGCTTTTTCAGGAAGGTCCGGCGGTGGATGGGGCAGGGGCCGTACTGGCGCAGCCGCTGGTAGTGCAGCTGGGTGGGGTACCCCTTGTGCCGCTCAAAGCCGTAGACCGGATAGACCGCGGCCATCTCTCCCATGTACCGGTCCCTGGAGACCTTGGCCAGGATGGAGGCCGCGGCGATGGAGGCGCTTTTCCGGTCTCCCTTCACCACCGTCCGGCAGGGCACGGTGATGCCCTCGGACCGGTTCCCATCCACCAGGGCCAAATCAGGCCGGCGGGACAGGCCCTGTATGGCCCGTTCCATGGCCAGCAGCCGGGCCCGAAGGATGTTGATCCGGTCGATCTCCTCCACCTCCGCCCAGGCCACGGACCAGGCGACCGCCTCTTGGCAGATCCGGTCATAGAGAATCTCCCGCCGCCTCTCCGTCACCTGCTTGGAGTCATTGAGGTAGGGGTGGCCCCAGCCCCGGGGGAGAATCACCGCCCCGGCGTAGACCCGGCCGGCCAGGGGGCCCGCCCCCGCCTCATCCACCCCGCACAGGCACCCGCAGCCCTGGGCAAACAGGCTGTTCTCAATTTCCCACAGGTCAGGGCACTCCACTTGGGTCCGCTCCTCTCTCCAGGTCCTCCGGCAGTTCCAGGGTGATCCGGCCCATCTTCCCCCCCCGGAACTCGTCCAGGAGAATGTGGGCCATCCGCTCCAAGTCCACCTCGCCGCCGGAGATCAAAAAGCCCCGCTTGCGGGCGCCGGCCTCCAGCAGCGCCCAGCCGTCCATCCCTTCCTCCGGAACCAGCTTAAAGCGCGCTGCGAGAGACTCGGGCTTTCGCTGGGCCAGCAGCTGGATCAGATGGCATGCCAGGGTCTCCACGTCCATGATGGCGTCCCGGACCGCGCCGGTAAAGGCCAGATGCAACCCGATGGTCTCATCCTCAAACTTGGGCCACAAAATTCCGGGGGTATCCAGCAGTTCCAGCCCTTGGTCCACCGTGATCCACTGCTTTCCCCGGGTAACGCCGGGCCGGTCCCCGGCCTTGGCGGATTTCTTCCTGGCCACCTTGTTGATAAAGGTCGACTTGCCCACATTGGGAATGCCCACCACCATGGCCCGGACCGGCCGGCCCACCTGGCCCTTCTCCTTCCACCTGGCGATCTGCTCTTTCAGCGCCGCCCGCATCACGGGGGAAAACTGCTTGACCCCCGCGCCGCTGCGGGCGTCACACTCCAAGACCGAGATTCCCTGGGCCCGAAAGTACGCCCCCCAGACCTTGCTGGCGGCAGGGTCCGCCTGGTCGGCCCGGTTGAGAATGACCACCCGGGGCTTCCCCCCCACCAGCTCGTCCAAGTCCGGGTTCCGGCTGGCAATGGGAATCCGGGCGTCAATGACCTCGGCCACCACGTCCACATATTTGAGATTCTCCCCGATCATCCGCCGGGTTTTGGTCATGTGGCCCGGGTACCATTGGATGTTCACGTTCCTATCCTCTCCCTTCCCTGCCGGGGCAGCTGCCCGCCCTGGAACGGTGTTATTTCATAACTGATTAGTATACACGACTTTCCCCGTTCTGAAAAGGCTTTTCCACAAAAAAGCGGGGAAACCCCCTGGAAAAACGCCCCTGCTCCCTGGTTTTCCGGCGGGCCCGCGTCCAACAAAAAAGGGAGCGCCGGAGCGCTCCCCTTTTCGGAAACTCGTTGGAATTACAGCTTCTCCTTGACCTTTGCCGCCTTGCCCACGCGGTCGCGCAGATAGTACAGCTTGGCCCGGCGGACCTTACCTTTCCGGACGGTCTCCACCTTCTCAATGACAGGGCTGTAAAGAGGGAACACCTTCTCCACACCGACGCCATAGGAGATCCGGCGCACGGTGAAGGTCTCGTTGATGCCGCCGTGCTTCTTGGCGATGACCGTTCCCTCGAACACCTGAATCCGCTCCCGGTTGCCTTCCTTGACCCGCAGGTGGACACGGACGGTGTCACCCACTGTGACGTCGGGGGCTGCCTTCTCAGGCATGTTCTTCTCAATAAAATTTTTCATGAGATCCATTGTCTTTTTCCTCCTGTAATACAGGTGTTCATGGGGAAATTTCCTATGCACGCCCTTGGTGCATGCCCCAGAGGACCACCCTTTTTCCATAGACGCCGCATATTTTATCAGGTCGCGGAACAAATTGCAAGTATCAATTGCAAGGTTTTCCCGCCCGCCCCGGAAATCCCCTTGACATTTCCCCGTATTTCTTGTAGCTTTTTCTTGTTTGCCTCAGGCGGCCAGGGGCGCCTCCCCGGATCGACCAGCCTCGCTCCCGTCCGAGAGACATGAAAATCGGAGGTTCTTTCTATGAAGCGCGGCAACGTCAAAGCACTGCTCCCCATCGGCGTCTTTCTGATCCTTTACCTGGGCCTTGGCATCCTCTTTGAGTACGGTTTACAGATCCCCATGGGCTTCTACAACATCCCCATTGTGGTGGCCTTCCTGGCAGCCCTGCTGGTGGCCTGCCTCCAGAACCGGGCCCTTTCCCTGGATGACAAGCTCCTTCTCATGGGGAAGGGCGTGGGGGACAAAAACATCATCATTATGATTCTCATCTTCCTCACCGCCGGCATTTTTGTGGGGGTGGTGGGGCGGAGCAGCGCCGACAGCGTGGCCTATTTTCTGCTCTCCCTGGTCCCCGCCCAGTTCGCCGTGGCGGTTCTCTTTGTGGTCAGCTGCTTTGTGGCACTGGCCATGGGCACGTCGGTGGGAACCATCACCCTGATCACCCCCATCGCCCTGTCTGTGGCAGAGGCCTCCGGCTTCTCCATTCCCCTGTGTGTGGCCTCTGTCATGGGCGGGGCCATGTTTGGGGACAACCTCTCCTTTATCTCCGACACCACCATCGCCGCCTGCAACGGCCAGGGCTGCCCCATGCGGGATAAATTTCGGGTCAACTTCGCCATCGCCCTGCCGGCGGCGCTGGTCTCCCTCCTGCTCATCCTGGTTCTCTCCTTCGGGCAGTCCACCGGGCCCCTGGTCCTGGCACCGTACAGCCTCATTCAGATGGTCCCCTACCTTCTGGTTCTCGTGGGGGGAATTCTCGGGGCCAACGTCTTTCTCGTCCTGCTGCTGGGCATTGGGTCCGGGGCTGTTATCATGCTGGCCACAGGGGCCACCGCCCCCACAGAGCTGCTGGCCAACATGGGCTCCGGCGCCGCTGGGATGTATGAGACCGCCATGGTCGCCATCCTGGTCTCCGCCCTCTGCGCGCTGATCCGGGCCCACGGCGGCTTTGACGCCCTTCTGAACGGCATCCGGCGGGTCTTCCACGGCAAGAAGGGCGGTCAGCTGGGCATGGGCCTGCTGGTGGGCACCATGGACATCGCCACCGCCAACAACACCGTCGCCATCGTCATGGCCAATCCCATCGCCAAGGAGATGTCCCAGGACTACGGCATCTCCCCCCGAAAGACCGCCTCCCTGCTGGACACCTTCTCCTGCATCTTCCAGGGTATCCTCCCCTACGGCGCCCAGATGCTGGTGGCCCTCTCCGCCGCCAGTGAACTGGGACATGAACTGTCCGCCTTCCAGGTCATCCCCAATCTGTTTTACCCTTTCCTGCTTCTCATCAGCTCCCTGCTCTTTATCTTCGTTCTCCCGCCACGAAAGGGAGACACCCTATAACCCTTCCTTGCCGAAGCCCCTTCGGGCAAGTTTGCCTTTTCAGGCTGGACCACTTCTGGTACAATAAACACAACACCCCACAGAAAGCAGGTGACTGCCATGGAGCAAGTCCTCGTTGTAAACCGCGCCGCCTTGGAAGCCCGCCTGGGCCCCGGTCCCTTCCTCTCCCAAAATCTCGAGACCATCCGTCAGTTCATTCTGGACCATCATACCTTTCTCCCCCGAGAACAGGCGGAGTATGACAATACCGTCAGGCAGATCATCCCCTATGTCATTCTGCGCCGGGGGAGGCACTATTTCCTTCTGCGCCGCCTGAAAAAGCAGACGGAGACCCGCCTCCATGAAAAGCTTTCCCTGGGGGTGGGCGGCCACATCAACCCCACGGAGGAAGCCGACGACGACCCCATTGCCGCCGGTCTGTGGCGGGAGCTCTCAGAGGAGGTCACCCTTTCTCAGATCACCTCCCTGACCTGCGTGGGTCTGATCAATGAAACCACCGGCGGCGTCAGTGACTACCACACCGCCCTGGTCTATCTCCTGGAAACCACAGGAGAGGTCACCGTCCGGGAGACCGAAAAAATGTCCGGCTCCTGGGCTTCTCCTCAGGAACTCAGTGCGGTATTTGACCGTCTGGAAACTTGGTCACAAATTGTGCTGGAAGAGGTGATCTCCCCCAACGCTGTATAAATCACCCAATTTTGCTTCGAAATACAGCAAAGAAATTGTGCATATATTTTCCTCTTTTTTTCAAAACCCTCTTGCTTTTTTCTTCTCCCCATGGTATTATTACTAAGCTGTTTGAAACGGCATCCGGGTGTGGCGAAGTTTGGTATCGCGCTTGAATGGGGTTCAAGAGGCCTTGAGTTCGAATCTCAACACTCGGACCAAAAATATCCTCACGCTTTAGCGTGGGGATATTTTTTTTGTTCCCGGTGTCGGGAACAAAAAATTCGGACCGAGTAATGATAATCCGAACTGCATTAGCTTCAGAAGGGCGGGGCAAATCAATTTTTACGGAGGAAACCAGTGAATATCACGATTCGCAACATGCGGCCCGGCGACGCGGACGCACTGTACCGGCTGCTGTCTGACCCGGAGGTCATGCGGTATCTGGAGCCGCCCTATGACAGAACGCAGACCGAGGCGTTTCTGCGTCATGCGGGGCTGGTGGAGCCACCGCTTGTGTATGCTGCCGAAGAGAACGGGATACTCATTGGTTATGTGATCTATCACGCATATGACGAGGGAAGTGTGGAGATCGGCTGGGTACTGTTTCCGGAGTATTGGGGCCGCGGATATGCGTCGGCGCTGACAGACCGGCTGATCGACATGGCGCGGCAGCAGCAAAAAAGCGTCGTGATCGAATGTGTTCCGGCACAGGAGGCAACAAAACGGATCGCAGTTAAAAAAGGATTCCGCGACGGTGGGATCTGTGACGGATTGGCGGTGTACCGGCGTCCATGTTGAATGTCAATTGTCCCTCAGATGTTTTCTATATGTTGGCAAGGGCGGGCTGATGATCTCGTCCTTGCTTTTTAGCCTTTTATTTGATATTCTGTATTTTATAAGATAAATTGGGATTTGGGGGAGTGGAAACATTATGCAAGGAATAAAAAATATGCTTTTAGGTATTACAATAATGATTGCTTCGATAGCGTTCTATTCGGTTTATGATAACGATACGGTTGCTGTTATCATAGCGATTATTGGACTTTGTGTTTCAATATACGGTTATTCCAAAAGAGAGAAATAACTTTCAATTTATCGTACCAACGACAAAAGGCGGGAACATCGGAAGATGTTCCCGCCTTTCGCCGTCTTATGCCTTTGTCAGGTACGCGCCGTCAAAGCCTGCGGCCCTGACGGTCTCCAGATATGCCTCGGCCCGCTCCCTGCTGCGGAACGCGCCCACCTGTACCCGGTACAGGGCGTCAGGGGCTTTGTAGGGCATCGAGAAGAACTCGCATACCGCCTTGGCAGTCTCCTCAGCGATGAGCTCCATGTTGTCGATCAGCCATTGCGCCTCGCCCGGCTCATCGTGGAAGCCGAACTCCGGCAGCACAGCTGGCATGTGCGGGGCCCGCAGTTCATACAGGCCCGCGCTTTCCACCAGACGCTCCGACGTGCCCGGCGACAGCGGAGCGATACGGTTCTGTATCAGCTTGCCGATACGGCGGCTTTCCGCCGATGGATAGCAGTGTACCCGTGTACCGGCTACCTTGCCGTTGAAGCCATTGGTGTGCAGCGCGATATGCAGGTCGGCGGGCCATGCGTTGCTGGCCTTTACCCGATCATACATGTTGCCGAACTGGGCATTGATTACCTGAAAGCCGCAGCGCGTCAGCGCGGTCTCCAGATAGTCGGCGCAGCGGCCCATCTGTTCCTTTTCATTGGTGGGTTTCCCGTTCCAGAGGGCCTGCGCCGCATAGGCGTTGCTGGCCCTGTCCTCGGGGCTCAGATAGATCTTAGGCATGCTCATTCCTCCAGCTCAGGCAGACCCGCCACGCTGGTCAGCAGGCTCAGGATGCCCGCCAGCACGCTGGCGCTGGTCACCATCAGCCAGTTGACGTCGCCCAGCACGGCGCTGGTGCCGATGGTAGCGATGGCCGCCTGTGCGACTGTTTTGATGGCACGGATACCGGCCGCCTTGATCCAAGTTTTCCAGTTTTTCATGTGTCGCTTCCTTTCCGGACCTTCAGTCCTGTCCCATTCTATGCGATTTTTCCAGATCGGTAATGCGGTGGTTGGCCACCTTGACCCGCTCGCCCAGCAGCGACACCGTTTCCTCCAGCGCGTAGGTGCGTTCCACCACCCGATTATGCTGGTTCACCTTTTTCTCCAGCTGCTCCAGCCGGTAGGCCAGCAGCGCGGCACTTTTCCGGTTGGCGAGATACGCGCCTGCCAGCGTTCCCGCAAGGCTGAGCACCGCCACGATGATCGCTTCGGTCATGGGATTTGAACCTCCCATGCGTCCGGATATTCCTCCGGCGAGAACGCGGTGTCCTGACGGCAGGCATACAGGGCGTTATGATAGACGGCGTATTCCCCGGTGTGATAGGCGTCGTGGCTGCCGGAGGGCTGCACGAAGGCCCGCGCGGTGTCCGGCGTTGTGCCGTGCATGGGGCGGTTGAAGGTGTACCACGCGGCGCTGCCGGGTACGATGCCGGGATATACACCGTTGTCGTAGGCCTGATAACACTCCCACACCTGCTCCAGCGCGGTATAAATGTCCCCGGCGTCGTGGCTGCCCGCCGCCCATTCGTCATACAGTGCGCCGCATTGAATGTGCTCGGCCGCGGTCACGGGGCCTTTGCCCTGCAGCAGGAGCCGCACGGCGTGGAGAGCGGATGTCTGCCGGTCATAGGAAACGGGCGTAAAGGGTGCGGCGGCTGCCTGCTCTTCGGCTGTCATCTCCCGCACAAAGCCGTTTTCACAGATGTTCATTTTCGTACCCCCCATAATTGAAATGTTCCGTACAGCTGATTTTCCGCGTACTGATATCCCGCAAGCTCCACCTCGTGGACATCGGCGATGGTTCGATTCTGCACGCCAGCAGGCGCTTTTCGTCCCGTGGTGTGATCGTAGACAAGGCCGAACGGGAGAACACGGCAAATCACGTCGTTGTAGATCGCCGTTCCCGTTGAGGGATGCCTTACGAAATTCGTAACGAAACCGCATGCGCCGGAATTATAGGCACCCCTGCCGTTCACACAGAACCACCCGTAAACGCTGCCGTCAGTTTTGGTGGAGTTGGTGTTTGCTGAGAACGCAAAGGCTTTCAGGGAGAACGTGTTTCCTTCCATATCTCGGTCGATCTTGATGATCCGCGATGCGTTTTCCTCACTGACCGTAAAGGAATTGATCAGCTCCCATGTGTCTCCCTCTGCCAGATCTGCCGCCTCCCATGCGGTAGGCACTCCGCTGGCGTCCACCGCGGCGACCTTGGCGATCTGCCCCACGGCAGCGCCGGTGATGTCCATACCTGCGCCATCCCTGCCCGGTGCGCCGTCCTTGCCGGGCGCACCGTCCTTGCCGGGTTCACCGTCCTTACCCGGCGCGCCGGTATCGCCCTTTGCGCCGTCGAAAAGACCGGATGCCTTGGCTTTGGCCAGCGCGTCCTCCAGAAAGACCGTATAAAACGGCCCTGTGGGCTCCATGGCCTGATCGCCTGAGGGGTCGGCGCCGGGCTGGATCCAGCCGCAGTCCGCGTAAATGGTGGGAATCACGACCTGACCGGCTTCGCCCATGCCGTACACGCCGACCAGCAGCCGCTCTCCGGCGTCGCACAGACACTCCCACGGGATCGTGCAGCTGCTGCCGCTCCAGTCCGACTGCTCCACGCTGCGCTGAACGCTTCCGGCCCGGAATACGGCGATCTTCCGCAGCGCCGTCCAAGCGTCACCGGAGAAGGTGAAGGTGACCGCAGCACCCACCATGCCGCAGGTCAGCGTGGCGGCTTCCGTGACTGCGGCATCCGCCGCGCTGACGGCGATTTTGATATCGCTCATACAAATTACCTCCTGTTTGTATTGAAGGGCGGAAGGCCCTCCTGCTTACAGGGCGGGGAAAAGGCGGCTGTTGCCCGTGGCAGGACAACAAACCGACCGGGAAATTCAACAGTTTTCCGCCAAATCGTGGATTTTTCTGCAAATTGCACTTTTTTCATTGACGCACCGGCACGTTTTTGGTAAAATTTACACAGAAAATGCCGCCCGGTGGGGCGGTGGAGAGAGAAGGAGTGCCGTCATGAAAGATCTCAAGCATCTGATCTATTTTGAGGACCTTTTGCAGCAGGCGCACAACGCTCTGGTGGAGCAGGCCACCAGTCAGGGACAGGTGGCGCTGGGCTATAACTGCTACTACATTCCGGAGGTGCTGCTGAATCTGCCGGGCTGTTTTTCCTCCCGGCTGCGGGCCCCAAACAGTGCCACAGCGGATGTGGCGTCCTACTACATGACCAACCGCAACTGTCCCTATGTCCGTTGTATTCTGGAGCGGGCCATCGAGGGCGGCTTCAACTATCTGGGCGCCCTGTTCGGAGCGGAGGGCTGCGCCGCCATGGAGCGGATGGAGGAGCATTTCTTCCTGCTGAAGCCGGTGGAGAACGAGCGCTTCTTTGTCACCATCATCGACCCGCCCATGAAGGGCGATCAGACCAGCCTTGACTATTACAAGGCCCAGCTGAAGGAGAAGGTGCTGGACAAGCTCCATCAGGTCTACGGCATCGATATCTCCGACAAGGCTCTGCGCACGGCGGTGGAAAAGCACAATGACCTGTGCCGTACCATTACCGAGATCGGCGATTTTCGTAAGCTGGACAATCCGCCCATCACCGGCTATGAGTTCCATGTGATCCAGCTGGTCAGTCAGGTCTGTCCCCACGACCTGATCCTGCCCTATCTGAAGGAGACGTTGGAGGAACTGCGTACCCGCCAGCCGGAGCCGAAATTCCCCTTCCGCGCCCGCGTGGTGCTGGCCGGCAGCGAGATCGACGATCCTGAATTCACCAAGCTTTTGGAGATGTGCGGCGCGATGGTGGTGGCCGACCGGTACTGCTTCGGCAGCTTCCCCAGCCGTGAGGAGATCGAGATCCGGGACGGCGAGACCGCCTATGACGCCATCTGCCGCCACTATCTCCACTGGAACCAGTGCGCCCGGTTCATGGACGGCGGCAAGATCGACCAGCGTCACGACGAGCTGGAGCGTCTGGTGAAGGAATACCACGCCGACGGCATCATCTACGAAAGCATGAAGTTCTGCGAATTCTGGAGCTATGAAAAGGTGCTGGCCAGTCATATCCTCAGCGCCGAGCGGGGTATCCCCTGCTGCACCATCGAGAAGGAGTACACCCTCGGCTCGGTGGGCCAGCTGCGCACCCGGTTCCAAGCCTTTGTGGAGAGTCTGGAGATCAAGAAGATCGAAGCGGCCCGAAAGGGGGAGACGAAATGAAGAAGATCAAAAATCCGCTGACCGCCGCCTGCGCGGCCATCGACAAAAAGCTGGAGCGGTTCGACCCCAAGTGGCAGGCGCGCCACGGCACCGGCGGCCTCCGCAGCCGCTATCAGGACAAGACCGGCATCGCCCGTTACCGCGAATGGCGCGGCGTGAAGGACACGCTGGTGGACTACGGCGCGTGGCTGAATAACCTGCTGGCCATGGGCAAGATGGTGGTTTCCGCGCCTGTTCCGTGCCTGAAGGGCTTCTGGGAGTACCGCTGGATGGGCTCCTATCTGGGTACCTTCGCCTTTATCGACCGTCTCTTCGAGGGCTTCCGGGGCGAGGAGCTGCGCATCGCCCATATGAATATGCACTGCATTGTGGTGAGCCTCACCAAGAAGATCGCGCTGGTGCTGTCCAACGACAAGCGCTTCGGCGGCGGTCCGCTGTCCGACCGGATCGTGCCCATGGATGAGGTGCTGCCGCCCCTGTTCATGGCGGGCTTCCCCGGACTGATCCCTATTCCGCTGCAGACCCTGCCGGAGTTCATCATCTGCGACATCGACCAGCATCTCCAGCCCCACTATATCGACGTGGCGGAGTCCTTTGGCCTGGCGGCGGACGTGTGTTCCCGCTGCTCGGCGGAGACCGGCGTGGCCATCGACGATGACTTCCCCATTTTCGGCAAGGCCATGCTGTCCACCAACATGCCCTGCAACGCCAGCGAAGCCACCTCCATGTTCCAGCGCCGCCGTATCGGCCTGCCCGACTTCCCGGTGACCATGGCCATGATCCACAACGAGCCCGGCGCACACCCCTACTCCAAGCAGGTGCTGAAGGACGCCATCGCCTTCATCGAAAAGGAATACGGCGTCAAGTACGACTGGGACGCCCTGTTCGACCGGGCCGCCCATATGAACGAGCAGAATACCATCGAGCTGGAGAAGTGGGACATCTTTAAGACTCCCTACTCCGCCCTGTGCGGCATTGCCGAGACGCTGTACCGCCTGTACTCTTGGGCCAGCGTCAACGGTCAGGAGGATCAGTTCACCAGAAACGACCGCAAGGTGCTGAAGCTCATGCAGCAGGCGTATGAGCGGCGTTATGAGCCCTTCGGCGGCACCACCCGCCACCGTGCCTTCCTGTGGGGTCCCTCCGCCGTGTATTATACCGACTTCCCCACATGGACCCAGAACTGCTGGGGCATCAACATTGTGCTGAACATGGACTCCACCATGGGCCACAACATGATCTCCACCACCGACCCGGAGCAGGCCA
>OLPA01000179.1_pt1 | contig 54956 bp, 48 predicted proteins | sample 1672811 | NCBI WGS metagenome assembly OLPA01 (sample SAMEA3136726, study PRJEB25190) | human gut metagenome | biome: human gut; feature: human-associated habitat; material: faeces | place: Austria | collected 2013
TGTTTTTGTATTCTTTGTTGGTATGGTTGCAAGCTACTATTTGTATTCAAACTATCCGAGTGCGATCTGTTTTTCTTCTTTATATTTTGAGGTATCTCCCATTGAAAATGCCCCTTTCTGTAGTGTAATAATCTGACTGTTATCATACCACAGAACGGGGCTTTCGTAAAATGCTGTATTATTTTTCCTTTTTATACTGTTCCAGTGCTTTCACCACCCGGTATCCGCCATATCCTGCCAGGATGCCCACAAGCACACCGCCGAGCACATCAGTCGGATAGTGTACATACAGATACATTCTGGAAAATGCGATCAGACATGCAAGAACCAATGCCGCTTTCCATGCCCTTTTCTCACCGGCAAAAGAAAGTGCCACCACTGCAGTAAAGGAAGCTGCCGTATGTCCGGACGGAAACGAATAATCCAGCGGTCTTTTTACCAGAAGTTCGATGGATGTTCTGATGTCATACGGCCGTACTCTGTGAAACAGATTTTTTAAAATACCGTTGCACAAAATCAGGTCAAGAATCAGTGCCGCAAGCAAAATACATCCGCTTCGTCTGCCGGATTCCCCGAAAAGTCTGCACGCTGTTCCGTCTTTTGTTCTTCTGATCTTTGGATTAATCAGCAGGGCAATGGTCAGTAAAATCCAGATGATCCCGGCATTTCCAAGTGATGTGATCAGACACATCACGCCATCCAGAACTGGCGTATGTATCTTTTGCAGTGCATCTAAAATCTGAAATTCGATTTGCATTTTTCCACCTCTTTTGTTTTTAAGCTCATTCATCTGCGAGAGCTATTTCATATTAATCGCTCTTTCTAAACAATCCGGAGAAATTTTTCTAAACGTTTTCTAAATTCTGCCCTTTTGCAGATTTTCAAGAGAAACCGGCGCTTCTCCGACTTCGTACAAAACACCCTCCTCGATCATTTCGTTAGTTATTATAGTAACGGCGGCTCTTGTTATTTCCAACGCGCTGGCAATATCTACTCTGGAAATTGGACCGCATTCTTTAATTACTTTCAGAATCTGCATTCTGTTTCTTCTTTTTAAATCGAGTTTACTGATACCCTGATATTCCATAATTTTTACCATCCTTTTTATCTAATGTGATATGGATTTGTACTTGTTCCTTCTCCTCCAGCAATACTTAATTCTTTAGAGTCAAGATAAAATACAGGTCTATAATTATATTCATCAGTTGAATCTATTCCAGAGGCTTGTACATATCCTTTTCTTATTATGGATACGTTATTAGCATTTGCACTACTTGGAGAAATGAGCCATTCATCAAGAATATTATTAAATGTATCAAGTTGAGATTGATATAGCCAATTGTTATCTAAGCAAGTTTGATTATTATGTAATTCACTTAATTTTGTTGATTGACATCCTTTTGCAGCATAACCATAATCGCTTGGATACATAAGCCCAACATAACCAAAAGAATATGATGGATTTGAAGAATAAACTGCACTAGTATTTCTTTCTATTGCATACATATCCGCTGCTGTAACTTGTTCCCAATTATATGTGGAACTATTTGCTCCTCCTAAATGCCATTTGGCTTGTGCCAGACCATTACGTTGATTTGCAAATTTTGAATGAAATTCACTTATATTAAATAAGTTACCTATATAATTATTATTTAGCGTAGTAGCAATATCAGATTGTTCCCAGTTATTTAAATTATAGTCATTTGAACTTAATGAACTTGCTGCCCACCTACTAGTTCCATAATTGGTTGTAGAAATTATTTTCAATAATTTTGATCTACTATTATTCATAATACTACTACCAGTAAGTTCTTCTTCAAATAATCCAATTATTCTAAATAATAAATTTTTATTAGAACAACTACCAGTTGTATTATTATCTAAACATATATAATTATTTGGATTAGCCCCTTCATATCTTATACCATTATGATTAAATAAATCATTATTATTTGCAACGAATATAGTATCAAATGATGTTCCAAGAAGAACAACAATTTCTTGAGTAGTTGTATTACCTTTTGCATCTTTTACCCATAAATAATTTCTTCCCTCTTCTTGAACATTAGTATTTAAATTATAAGATTTTCCACTTATTGAAACCCAGTTTTTTGGTGTACTAGTACTTTTACTAATTGCATAACCAGTAAGCCCTTTTTCACCACTAAGTGTTGCTGTAACATTTTTGCCACTTATACTTATATTTTTTACTGTTGGTTTATCGCTAGCTACTTCATATACATTATTCCAAGTTCCATCACCGATTAAATTAGCCTCAGAGGATAGAGAAACTACGCCGCGAACCCCATAAGTGTAATTGACATAGTCAATGTTCAGAGCGCCATCACCACCCACAAAGAACCCATAAGCAATATCACCATCAAAGAATGCAATAGGGGAGCCCGCCCAATAGTCTGCCCCAGTATATAAATAAAAACTATTATTTATTTTTCCTACTGGTAATCCAGCAAAAGTTATTTCATCCGCTGATATTAATCCCACTGGATAAGATAACTTACCATTACCCTTGACTGTTGTTGTTGTAAATTTATCACTGGCCACTGGACATTTGTAATCAGGTGACACCGGATTATTCCATACTCTACCATTCGCTCCATAATAATAAGTCGTTCCCTTTGAATTCCAACTTGTTAAGGTTGTATAATTTGTAGTTGAATATGCTACATTTGAAGTTGACGCTGTTCTATCATTACAATATATTTGATCTGTTATTTTTGTTCCTGTTTTATTTAAATCTGTATAGTTTGCATACCAATTATCTAAATATGTTTTTATATCACTACTTTTACTTGTTCCATGTTGCTGTCCTAAGGTATACATATAACCTACATATTCTGAACTATCTGTATTTGCATTAAAAACAGTAACTCCTAATGAAGTATCTTCTGTTTTTATTACCTTTGTACTTTCTGTTGGTGCTTTTACACCACTATATATCATTCTTATTGAACCATCACCATTTATTCTAATTATTCGCCAATATATATCATCACCACTTGATGCTATTTTTGTGCATGAATTACCTGTATCCGTAGCAGATATCGTACCATTATTACAATTATACATGTCTTTAGTATACTTACCATATTTTACCCAGTTATTATCTACTGCTCCCCTGAAATAATAAGATGTTCCTAAATCATCTTGTGCTGAATACATACCCTTATCACTTGCGGTTGTTACTGTACTAAAATCTGGTTTTGGTTTACTTTCTATTTGCGATTTAGCCTCCGCTACGGAAGAAGCACCAGTACTTTTTAATAATACATAATCTCCACCTAGTATTTGCTCATTAAATGAACAATTTGTATTGGCTACTTTAATATTACCTTTAAAAGTTTTACCAACTACATTATCTTGAATAACATCTAAATTATAATATTTAGCAGTAAAAGACCATTTTTCTAAAATATTTGTATCTGTAGAAATTTTTATACCACTTATTAATGTAACTGCACTAGAACCCGATACATCTATTTCACTAAATGAATTTCCTTTATCTGAAGTACCACTTAAAGTAAATTCTTTTAAACCTGCATTTGTTGCTCCACTACTTGGAGTATATGCACTTACTGGTTCATATACTAAATCATAACTACAATAAACTTTTTTAAGTCCATTTGTATTAAGGGAAACATTAATATTACCACCATTTCCACTTACAAAAGAACTATAATCATTACTAGCATTTGCCATATCTAAATCACTTTGATTTATAGCTAATGATAAAGTGCTATTACCACTACTTTCAAATGTATAATATTTAGTATTAATATTACCAGATATAGTATTATTATTTTTAATTTCTATATTAAAGAAATATGCATAAGAAATACCTATAATAATTGTTACTACTAATAAAACACCAATAAATATTAATATTCCTACTCTATTTTTAATTATTTTTTCTTTTAATTTCATAATAAAAATACCTTTCTACTATCTATTAAAATGATAACACATTTTAATAGTTTCTAAAAGTATTTTTTACAAAAAACTTATTTTTTTACATCTAAATTTAAAATGCATTATAAAATGCAAACATGTTTTTGTCAAAAAATATATTGAGTGTAAGTATACTAGCATTAACAATTATCACTAAAATTGATACTACTACTCTATAAGAACTCTGTTCAATTTGAAATATTACGTTTTGTACATGAAAAGTTTATATAGAAAGAATAGAGCTTTTTTATTATATTTAAGAATATACGAACTATAAATTATAGTTTAAAATGTATACTTTTACTTGATTTATGCATATTATATATAGTACAATTAAATCGCAAAGGCGAAAGCCTGAAGTAGAAATACTTCATAATTGTACTTATTTAAGTACATAGTCAAGTGTCTGGGACACATTTACTATACTAGTCAATTTGACTAGTTTTTTTATATTTTACAATAAAAAAAGTATGCAATTAACATACTTTTAGAATTTTAACAGAATACTGTCCGTTAGGTGATTCAACAGTAACAATATCTCCTTCTTTATGAGACATTAATGCTTGTCCTAAAGGTGATACATTACTAATTAAGTTATTAAATGCATCAGCTTCAGCAGAACCAACTATTTTATAAGTGTCTTCATCACCATCATCATCAATTGTAACAGTGGATCCAACACTTACTTTACCACCCTTTTCAATTTTAGCTATTTCACTATGTTCAAGTCTATATTCAAGTTCTTTAATTCTTGATTCAACTTTACCTTGAGCATCTCTTGCAGCATCATAATCAGAATTTTCAGATAAATCTCCTTGAGCTCTAGCATCCTTTAATGCTTTAATTATTTGAGGTCTACGTACATTTTTAAGTTCATTTAATTCTTCCTCAAGTTTAAGGTATCCCTCAGCGGTAATTATAAAACTATCTTTTTTCATTTTTTCTTTCTCTCCTTGCTAATTTAATTTGTCGATAAAAATTATATCATATCTATTATATTTGTCAAGTAGTAAAAAATATATGATTTTTTTAGTAATTTATTAATAAAAATCTTACTTAAATCTATTTTTATATATGCACTTTTTGCAAATATCTAAATAACATTTATTATTCTTAAAATAATTTATAATATTATGGTATTTTTCACTATTTAGTATAAAAGATAAGTCTTCATAAAAAATATTTCCTAAATTACTTTCTCCTTCACCATCAAGACAACATATTATTACACTGCCATCAGATAATATACCAATATGACTTTTACCGCCAAGACAATATCCATCACTATTACTATTTGCATTACTTGGCCACTCAAAAATATTTTGTAGTGATACATAAACATTATCTATAAGTTTAGTATTATTATTAATTTCATTTATATTAAAATATCTTTTTAAAATACTAATATACTTTTTAGTTTTATCATCCATTTTATTTTCCTCTAAAGTCCAAAATCTTAAAGAAATAATTGTATTTATTTTTAAAATACTTATACATTCTAAAATATCTTCTAAATAACTTTCTTTACTATTTTCACTATGAAGAGAAATATTTATTTTATATATATTATGTTTTAATAATATATCAAGTTTTTCTTTTAAAAGTGTCCCATTTGTGGTAATTATAACTTTTTTATTATAATTATCTAGTAACTCAAGTATTTTATCTAAATCTGGATGTAAAAGAGGTTCTCCTTTAACGTGTAAATATATAAAATCAGTATATTTATCTATTTTTTTTAAAACAGTTTCAAATTCTAAAATACTCATATTTCTTTTATCTCTAAAAGATTTACTACAAAAAGAGCAATTTAAATTACAACTATTAGTTATTTCTATATATATTCTTTTAAATTTCATATTAACCTTTCATAAGAAAAAAAGAGTTAATTACCCTTTTCCTCAAACTTATCAAATTCATTACCATTATTTTTAATAATTATTTGATTATCATTTATTTCATAACTTAAACTATCTGTTTCAATTGGTGTATATCTTTTTTCTATAGTACTCGATTTACTATTATAAATAATAATTTCATTAGAACTACTTGTTAATATAATAATATAATCATTAAAATATTCATAATTATTTATACTTAAATCTGATAAAATATTATCTCCATTATAAGTATAAAATGAATAAATATCATTATTTTTAGATATTATTAGATTATCATTATAATCATAAATAGGAACTCCAAAAGTACTTGTTAATGAATTATCATCTTTATCTATTAAATAATATCCATTTAATTTTTCAACAATAATTTTATCACTTTTAATAACGTCTTCATCAGTTTTATTAGCAAGTGCCATATAATCATAACTAGGTTTTATTTTAAAATTACCTACATTTAAATCAAATAATCCATATAAATTTTCTTCATTTTTAACTATTAAATAGTTTCCCTCAATATCAGAATTATAATTTTTTAACATATTTAAAGTTAATAACTTAATTTTAGTACCTAAACTATACAAATAGATTTTATCATTATCCTTAATAAAAACATTATCAGTATTAAATACACCAATATCATTTTTATCTCCTTCTTTATAAAAATCATTTATTTCATCATCAATTTCAGTTTGAGCATCATCACAATCTGAAGATGTACATTCATATGTTCCTAATAATTTACCTTCACTATCATAGTAAAATAATTTATTATTATATTTATGTTCTTTACTAGGATTTTCTAAAGAAGTACCCTTAGATAAACTTTTATAAGAACCAATTACTGTAAGAGGTAAAAATATTATCAGAAGAATAATTATAACTGGAAGAACCATTTTATTATTCTTCATTACCATCACCACTTACAAGATTACCTGTTACTTTATTAAATTTATAACTATTATTATTTACTTTTATAATATAATTTTCTTCATCCTCACTTATTTCAAATAAAGTTGAATCATTTCCTTTAATTTGAATATTTACATCTAAAATACCTTTTTTAGCATCTTTGTAATTATAGATATTTAAAGAGTTATCTTTTTTAACTAATGCAAAATAATTATCATAAAGTTTTATATATTTCCCTTCATTAGATAAAATATTACCTTTCATACTATATACTAAATAATTATCTTTGTTTTTAACAAGCATATATGAAGATACATAATCTATAATATCAAATGTTGATGATGCTATCTCATTACCTATTTTATCATATAGGAAATTTTTCTTTTCTCTTTTTACTAAAAGTAAGTCTTTCATAAATGATATGCTAAGAGTTTTACCTGATGGTTCATCACTTTTAGTATCAGTAAAGGCTATTACCCCAGATGGACCATTACTACCAAATGTTATTGCTCCATATCCATCGGATGTATTTTGACAATATACTAAACTATTTAAGGCTGATACATGAGTTACTTTTTCTACGCCAATGCCAGTATCTACTGCTTTATATTCACTTAAGTTTTTACTATTTTTTAAATCATATAATATAACGTTATTATTATCAGAAATAAATGCATAACTATTATTAAATATTGGAATATATCCTGAAGTTTCATTTACAATCTTACTTTCCTTTGCTACAAAACAGCTTGTAAGTTCAGTTGTTTTACTTGTAACATCATTTTTATTTTTACATGTATATTTGCCAATTAAGTTTTCTTTATCTTCATCTGAATAAAAATAAAGTTTTCCATCAAAATAATTTACAAAATCAAGTTTAGAGTTAAATGCTCCTTCATAAACATTGATAGTCTTTTCTTTATCATCATAAGTAATTGTAAGACTTCCGTTAGAATAAGTAAATTCAAAAGGTTTTTTAGTTTCTTTTAAAGTATTTTTTTCATCAAAAATGTATGATGTTTTATAATCTAAACTCTTTAATTTAATTTCTTCTTCATTTAATTTATTTAAGTTATTATCATAAATAGTCATTTTTCTACTGTTAACTGCAAATACAAAATCTTTATCAAGTAAAATAGTATCATATTCTTTATTTATAACTTTATTACCATTTAAATCATATAAAACATTATCACTTACTAAAAATTTATCATTAAATGCACTAATTTCATTACTAAAATCTTTAGAAATCTTATTATCATCCTTTATTAAATAATATGATGAACCCTCTTTTGCAATAAATGTATTATCACTATTATATATATCAATATAATCATATTTTGCTTTAGCAAGTTCCTTTATTTCATCACTAATTGATAAAACACCATATTTATCTTTTTCATCAGTAAAGGCTACAATGCCCTCTTTAGTAGATCCAACTTTAATAGTTTTATATGAACTTTCTTTTTTCTTATCAATCATATTATATAAATTAATTATATCGCCATCTTGAACAAAGACATATTTATTATTATATATTTGACTTCTTCTTTGTAAAGGATTTTCTTTTTCATCTAAATAAACTGGTAAGTCGGTTTTATTTTCACTTGTTAAATATGCAACATAACATTTATTTTCATCTTTATTTTCACATTCATAATCACCAATAGTTTTATCATCTTTATCCAAAAATTTTAATGTACCATTATTATAAATGTAATTATCTTTTTCCACTATAACGGGTTTTTCTTTATTATCATCTACTTTCTTATCTTTTTTTATAACAAGAAAATATACTAAAATAAATGCTATTACTAAAACAATTAAAGATATACTTACTATAAAAATTATCTTTTGTTTTTTAGTAAGGTTTTTAAAAGAAAACTTCTTTTTATTTTTCTGAGGTTTCTTTTTCTTTTCTTTAGTTACAACCATTTCATCATCCTCAATAGATACTTTATCTTCATCATATAAAGTATCCTCAACATTTTTGTTTATTTCGACAATAACATTAGTGCTATCATCATATTCATTTTTAAAATCATCCATACTTTTCACATCCTATTTTCAAAATAATTATAGCAAATATATAGTTTTGTTGCAAGATGGAAAGTTTTTCAATTAAAAAGTCAATGATAATTATTTATCAAAGACTTTTCTTTTTAAAGTTTCGTATTCTTCCTCAGTTATTTGCAAGTAGTTAATTACTTGCTGTTTTGATAGACCATCTTTTATCATTTTGAGAGCTATTGCCACAGTAACTTCATCAGTCACTTTTTGGGTTACTTCATCAGTTACTTTTTGAGTTATTTCTTTAGTAATTTCTTTTTCTCTTTTTTCTACCTTTTCGGCAACTTGTTTTTCAATAGTTTCTTTCATTGCCTCATCATCGGCAGCTTTTCTAAGTTTTTCGACATCATAATATAGCATATCATCAAAATTTTCCCACATTTCCTCTAACCTTTTAATTACCCTTTCCATTATTGGATTGCCATCATAAAACTGTTCATAGTTAAAATCTTCTCGATTATAAAATACTAGAAACAATTTTTCCAAACTATCACTTGGCATCCCATCAATTTCATTATAACTTAGTTTTTTTAGAAAGTCCATATTGATATCATAAATAACAAGGTTGTTATCACGAATGCAATGATATGTGGTTTCGCATAATTGTGTTTTGTAAATAAACTCTCCCTTTTGATAAATATCGAAATTATTCACATTAATTTGATATATTGGTTTAATTTTTCTTTCTTTTTCACCAGGTTTAAGTTGTCTTAAATATAAATGAAATACATACATATTATTCTTTACAATATATGTTGATTTATATTCAGTATTAAATTCAAAATTAATAACGCTATAATCATTTTCAAATAAAGCATCAGTATCTTTTCCTTTTATATTTTGATTTTCATTAACACCATTATGAACAAGCTCTAGATTATTCTTAACATATTCATAGTTTAGTTTTAATAATTTACTTATTATTAAACATACATAATCTCTAAGGTTTATATCAGTTAAAAGTAGTTTAGCTGCTCTATCATTAATAAAACCATAAGGCATATTCTTTCCTCCTTTCAAATGCATATTAGCAAAATTAAAAGAATTAAGCAAAAGTCTAAAAAATGCATATTTTGTTCTAAATTTATATTTTTAGAGTGATTTTTTGCAAAAAAAATTTTAAATTGCATCCAAAAATATATTTTTAGATAAAATTATGAAATTTTAGTATTTTTTACACTTTACATATTTTTTACATAAAAAAGAAATAGATTTTTACACTATTTCATTTTTCTATTAAAGTCCTTTATTTCATCTTCATTATCAAGATTGCTATCTAAAAGTTCCTTGAATAATTTCTTTTGGGATAAAGTAAGTTTTGTAGGAATAATAATATTTACTACAACATACATAGTACCGCGCATAATTGAATTTGGACTTTTTAAACCTTTTCCTTTAAGTTTTAACTTTGTATAATTTTGAGTTCCTGGTTTTATTTCAAGAATAACATTACCAGTAAGTGTTGGTATTTCTTTTTCACAACCTAAAGTCGCCTCGGCAACATTAATTGGAAGTTCAAGATAAATATCATTTCCTTGTCTTTCAAAAAGAGGATGCTCTTTTATTTCAAAATCTACATAAAGATCACCATTTTCGCCATTTGAAGAAGCATTACCTTTACCAGCAAGTCTTAATTCATGACCTGAATCAACGCCTTCGGGTACTTTAATTTTAATAGATTTTTTTTCATTTATAATACCCATTCCTTTACAGTCTGAACAAATATTTTGATAAGTAACACCTTTTCCCATACAATCAGGACATACTTTTTGGGTTTGCATTACTCCAAAAATAGAACGAACTTGCTCTAAAACTACTCCACGACCACCACATTTTGAACATGCTTTTTCATTAAAGCCACCTTTGCCATCACAGGTTTTACAAGAAGTTTTTAAATTAACTTCAATAGTTTTTTCACATCCAAATGCAGCCTCTTCGAAAGTAAGAGGAATAGTTACTTTTATATCACTACCTCTTGAAGTTCTTTGCTTTCTTCCTCCACCAAAAGAGGAAAATCCACTTGTAAAGGATGAACCGAAGTCATCATCCTCTCCAAAAACATGGCGTAGAATATCTCCTAAATCGATATCACTGGCATTAAAATTAAATCCACCTTGACCGCCAAAATTACCTGTTCCATCAAAGGCAGCTGAACCATACTGATCATATGCTTTTCTTTTTTGTGGATCAGATAAAATTGCATAAGCTTCACCTATTTCTTTGAATTTTGCTTCATCACCAGTTTCTTTATTATCTGGATGATACATTTTAGCAAGTTTTCTAAAGGCTCTTTTAATTTCTTCGTCAGTGGCGGTTTTTGAAACACCTAAAAGTTCATAATAATCTTTTTTACTATTCATAAAGACTTTCTAACTCCTTTCTTTTTTCATCAAAGAATTCAAATACTTCATCATAAAGTGATGGACTTTGTATATCTACGCCCGCTACTTTTAAACTTTTAACTGGATCAAGTGTTGAACCAAGTTTTAAAAATTTAATATAGTTTTCTAAAGCTCCATCTTTCTTATTTATAATATCATTTGCTATTTTAAGTGCTGCAGCATAACCTGTGGCATATTGATAAACATAGAAATTATAATAAAAATGTGGAATTCTATAACATTCGTATTTAATATCTTCATCAACTTCAACATTTGGTCCAAAATATAATTTATTTAAATCTAAATATTCTTTTTGTACTAATTCTTTAGTAAGAACTGTTCCATTCATTTCTTTGTTATGAAGATTATCTTCGAAATGAGCAAACATAGTTTGTCTAATCATTGTTGCTTTAAATCTTTGTAATATACTATCTAATATATATTTTTTCTCCTCAATATTATCAGTATGATTTAACATATAATTTGTAAGAATTATTTCATTTACTTGACTTGCAACCTCCGCTACAAAAATAGAATAATTATAGTCTTCATAAGTATTAAAGTTTTGAGCATAGTAATAATGCATTGCATGGCCTAGTTCATGAATAAGAGTTGATACATCATCAAGTTTCCCCTCATAATTTATAACTACATAAGGATGAGCAAGATATGCACATGTACAGTATCCACCATCTCTTTTATTTTTTTTAGGATATACATCAATCCAATTATCAGAAAATGCTTTTTTAATTACCTCTACATAAGAATTTCCCATTACCTCTAAAGAAGATATTACAAGTTTTTTTGCTTCATCATATGTATATTTTTTATCAAAATCTTTTGTAATATTTGCATAAGTATCATATAAATGAAGTTTATCTAAACCTAATACTTTCTTTTTTAAATCATAATATTTATAAAATTTAGGTAAATTATTTTTAATACCATTTATTAAATTATCATAAATATCATTTTTAATATCATTTGAATATAAACTTAAACTTCTTGCAGAAGTAAATCCTCTTAACTTAGCAACCTTATTATTACTCATTACTTTAGTAGTATATATAGTATTAAAGGTATTTTCATAATGTTTAATTTCTTTATAAAGCTTTAAAAATGCCTCTTTTCGAACATTTTGATTATTACTTCGAATATAAGTACTAAAGTTAGATATTGTAAGAGGTACGATTTTACCTTCTTCATCTGTAATAGTGCCAAAGTCCATATCCGTTGTAAGAAGCATTTCACTTGCATCCTCACTTTTAGAGTACACAGATGTTAAAAGTGTAATAATCTTTTCTTCTTCTTTAGACTTAATATATTTTTTAGCTCTATAAATACTTTTTAAATTATTTTCATATTCCTTTAACTTTGGGAATTTTTTTATATATTCTTTAACAAATTTAAAATCTTTTTCAAGTAGTTCTGGAACAACATAACTTTCTTTTTCTGATAATTCATTTAAGAAGTTAAGTACATTACCTAACATTTCATTATAATTTTCATTTGTTAAATCTAAATCATTATTAATATGAGCATATAGATAAAGCCTTTCAAGTCTTTTTGAAATTTCATTATCATACTCTAAATATTCATATAACATTTCTGGATTAGATAATATTTTACCTTCATAATTAGAAATATTTTTAGCATATTTTTTTAAGGAAATAAGTTCCTTTTTAGCATCTTCATCACTTTTAAATAAAGCACTTAAATCAATTTTTTCTTTCATATTTTATAACCAAATATTAGGTCCTAGAAATAGGACCTAATACTCTACCTTTCTTTTATTATTTTTCTTTATATTCAGCTTCTTGGGCATCGTCTGATGAATCATTTGAACTAGTTGTTTCAGTATTTTCAGCATTTGCTTTATTTGCCTCATATACTTTACCAGCAAGTTCCATTGCCTTTTTATTTAGACTTTCAGTCTTAGCTTTAATATCTTCGATGTCATTTCCCTTAAGAGATTCCTCAAGGTCTTTAATTAATTTTTCAGCTTCTTCTTTATCTTTAGGATCAACTTTATCTTTTAAGTCCTCTAAAGCACGATTTGTTGCAAGAATCATTGAATCTGCTTCATTTCTAGCTTCACTTTCAGCCTTTTTCTTTTCATCAGCTTCTTTATTAGCTTCAGCCTCTTTCATCATTTTATCAATTTCTTCATCAGAAAGATTTGTTGAAGATGTAATTGTAATTGATTGTTCTTTATTAGTTCCAAGATCTTTAGCAGTAACGTTTACTATACCATTAGCATCAATATCAAATTTTACTTCAATTTGTGGAACTCCTCTTCTTGCTGGAGGTATATTAGTAAGTTGGAAGTTTCCTAAAGTTTTATTATCTGATGCCATTGGTCTTTCACCTTGAAGTACGTGAATATCAACAGCAGGTTGGTTATCTGCAGCAGTTGAGAATACTTGACTCTTACTTGTTGGAATAGTTGTATTTCTAGGAATAAGTACAGTCATTACGTTTCCTAAAGTTTCAATACCAAGTGATAGTGGTGTAACATCAAGAAGTACTACATCATTTACTTCACCAGTAAGTACGCCACCTTGAATAGCAGCACCCATTGCTACAACTTCATCAGGGTTTACACTCTTATTTGGTTCTTGTCCAAGTTCTTTTTTAACAAGTTCTTGAATATAAGGTATTCTAGATGATCCTCCAACAAGGATTACTTTATTAATATCTTTTGCAGTAAGTCCAGCATCTTTTAAAGCTTTTCTAACTGGTTCAAGTGTAGAATCAAATAAATCTTTATTTAAATCTTCGAATTTTGCTTTTGATAAAGTAATGTCCATATGAAGTGGTTCTTTGTTTTCATTTTGAGTTATAAATGGAAGTGAAATTTGTGTTGTAGTCATAGATGATAAATCTTTTTTAGCTTTTTCAGCAGCATCTTTAACTCTTTGCATTGCCATAGCATCTTTTGATAAATCAATACCATGTTCTTTTTTAAATTCTGATACTAAATAATTAGCAACTCTTTCATCAAAGTCATCTCCACCTAAATGGTTATTACCTGCAGTAGACTTAACTTCGAAAACACCATCACCAAGTTCAAGAATTGAAACATCGAATGTTCCTCCACCTAAGTCATATACTAAAATTGTTTGAAGAACATCTTGTTTATCAAGACCATAAGCAAGAGCAGCAGCTGTTGGTTCATTGATGATTCTTTCAACATCAAGGCCTGCTATTTTACCAGCATTTTTAGTTGCTTGTCTTTGTGCATCATTAAAGTATGCTGGAACTGTAATAACAGCTTTAGTTACTTTATCTCCTAAATAACTTTCAGCATCTTTTTTTAATTTAGAAAGAATCTTTGCACTGATTTCCTCTGGTGTATACATTCTTCCATTAGCCTCAACTTTTTCATTTGTTCCCATTTTTCTTTTAATTGAGGAAATTGTATTTTTAACATTTGTTACTGCTTGTCTTTTTGCAGTTTCTCCAACTAGTTCATCGTCACCTTTAAAAGCAACTACTGAAGGAGTTGTACGGTTTCCTTCGGCATTAGGAATAACTTTTGCTTCCCCACCTTCTAGTACCGCTACACAACTATTTGTTGTACCTAAATCTATACCAATAATTTTACTCATAATTTATCATTCCTTTCTTTTTATCGAGTAATTTTATTTTCATTATCTAAATTTGAATTAATTTCATTAACAATTTTAACTATTTCATCATTAATAATAATTTGTTCCTCACTAGATAAATTGCTTAAAATTTGATTATAATTACTAGAAAACTCTTCATGACTAATAAGTCCTCTAGTAACTTTTAAAAGTTCCATTAATGAATCAAAATATGCTCTATCAAGTTTCTCTGATGTAAGTCTAGAATGAATATCACTACTTTCTAAATGATACTCACCAAAACTATTAAAAATTAGTGACAAAGCTAGAAAATTATCATTCATTAACTTTTACCATAGCTACTCTTATAACTTTATCATTATAAGTATAGCCTTTTTGCATTACTTCCACAACTACGCCTTCCTCTTCTTCCATAATACTGGTAGTCATAATTGCTTCCATAGTTTTTGGATCAAACTGTTTACCCATTGCTTCAATCTCTTTAACACCAATTGCATTTAAAGTAGATAAAAGTGATGTATATATCATTTTAAATCCAGATAAGAATTTTGAAAGCTCATCAGTTAAGTTATCATCATCAAGAGATATTGCTCTTTCAAAATTATCAATGATAGGTAAAATCTCTTTAATAAGTTTTTCACCATCATATTTATAAATATTGGCTTTTTCTTCATTAAAGCGTCTATTCATATTTTGCATTTCAGCATTTAATCTTAATATTTTATCTGAAAGTGCATTTTTTTCTTCAATTAACTTTTTATTTTCTTCAGCAAATTTTTTAATTTCTTCCATACATTTTTCATGATGATTATTTTTTTTATCTTTCTTAATTTCTTTTTCATTTACTGAAACTTTTTCTTCTTTTTTAATATCTTCTTTCAAGTTATCACCTACTTTTTCTTCATTTGTTCTAGGACATAATCAAGTAGTCCATATACTTTAGCATAATCCATTCTTTTTGGACCTATTATTGCAATAGAACCTTTTTCACCATTAATATCATAAGTCCTTTTTACAATAGTTGTATTATCATCAATTTGTGATTCATCGCCTATATAAACCTTAATTTCATCACTACCATCAATACTTGTAACTTTCTTAATGAAGGATTCATCCTCAAGTTTATATGCAAGTTTTTTAATTGAATCAGGATTATCATATTCTGGTTGTTCTAATACTTTAGCCTTACCACTTACAGTAACATTTGCATTTTCATCAACAAAATCTGTAAAAGCATTATAAAATATATTATATACTTTTTCATAATTACTTATTTCCTGTGCAATAATTGGTTTTATTTCAAACTCTAAATGCTGTGAAACATCTTTAATTGGTGTTCCAATAAGCATCTTATTAATTATTTCACTAGTTTTAATAAGTTCTTTAACATTTGTACCATCCGGTAAAACAAATTTCTTATTTTCTACAAGTCCTGTATTTGTACATACTAAAGCAACAATTTTATTTTCATCTATTGGAATAATACTTACTTGTTTAAGCAAATTATCCATGCTACTACTTCCCAAAACTATTGAAGCATAATTTGTTAAATCACTAATTATCTCCATACACTTAGTTATTGCATCAGATAATACTAAATCTTGATTTTTAACTACTCTCTGAAGTTTTAACATTTCGCTACCATTAAGTTTTTCAGGTTCCATCAAGTTTTCAACATAATATCGATAACCTTTTTCTGAGGGTATTCTTCCTGAGGATATATGATTTTTTTCAATATAACCTAAATCCTCTAAAATAGCCATCTCATTTCTTATTGTAGCACTTGATAAATTAAACTTTTCACAAAGTGACTTACTTCCAACAGGTTTAACGGACTTTACATAAGTCTCTACTATTACTTTTAGTAACTGTTTTTGACGATTATCCATAATGTCCTTTCTAGCACTTCCTTAACCAAAATGCTAACATTATTATATTATGCAAATTAGCACTTGTCAATACCTTTTGCTAATTTTTTTTATAAAAAAATTAATGTTAATTTCCTAACACTAATTTTTCTTCTTTAGATAAATATTTTTCTATTTCTATAGCACTTTTTTGTAAAAATTCTACAAAGTTATCAATACTAATACTTGCTTTAAATGTAACTTCTCCTTCATAAAAATCAGTAAATTCTATTAAGGAATCTTTTAAAGTTTCTTTAAGTATAACTTTGTAATTACCATGAGCAATACTATTTCTAATGCCGTTAATTATCTTTTCATTTTTAATTAGGCTTGCATAAGTACTTACATAATTATTTACATTATTTAAAGTATTTTGAATATTTGCTAAATCAATATTATATCCATTAATATTCCCATTAATTGTATTTATTTGACTAGTTATAGCATTTATACCTTTTTGATTACCAATCGAAGTAACTTTTGCTAAATTATTATTGCTACTAACTAAAGCATTATTTAATTTATTTATATTATTTTTAATAGCATTTTCCTTTACACCTAAATCAGTAATATAGCCATCATCTGTTTTTTCCACTTCTACATTAAACGAACTTGTATCTATAAGTGAATAATCAAAACCCTCCAAATCTAAACTTTGATATTCATTTTTATTATGTAAAACATCATCATAACCATATGCAAATAAAGCATTAAACGAAGATATTAAACTTTGAGCTAAGTCATCAGTAGCTATATAAAGTTTACCATATTTTTTTATTATATCATCATGAACTTTTTCATAATTAGATGTTCCTAATTCTTTTATTGAATTAAGTAGTAATAAGTTATGTACACCTGAGGCAATCATGCTAAAGTTATCAAATTTATCTTTATTAAATAATTTATCAACTTCATAACCAATAATTTCAATAACTCTTTCATATGGTGTATTTGGAGTTGTACTATTATATAGAAAACTTGCAAACATTTTCGTGTCTTCATTTTTAGTACTAACTTTATTCCAAGTTACTTCATAATCATTTTTAACTTTCTTTTCAAAATCAATAAGTTCGCTTAAATCTAATGAATTTGAAAATGAAGAAACAGTTTCATTAAATCTATCAAATATAAATCCCTCAATTGGACTTCCGTCTTTTCTTTTAATTGTAATATTATATTTATAATAAGATGCAATCATATTTTTATATTCATTTAATGAATACCTTTCTTTATCCTTACCAATAATACTTTTAGTGTATACAAAACATCTTGTAAATGAGGAAGTATTATAATTTTGTAATGTTGAGGAAAAAGATGATATAACAAAATTTGTAAGCTTTGGTATTTGAATAACTATATCATTTCCATCAACTTTTAATATTATTCTATTATGAGCAAAATCTATCAAATATTCACCATGACCTAATTTATTTCTAATCGTAGTAACTAAAGTATAACTATCTTTAAAAGTATAACCATTTATTTCATAACCACAATCTGTTTTATTAGCAATTATATTTACATTTTTTTCCATTAAGGAAATAGGAAGTAAAATGTTATTATTTTTATCAACCATTTTTTCTTTAATAGCTAAAAATATACTTGAAATATTTCCCACTATTGCACCATTTAAATATTCTTTATTTGAAATATATTCACTATAGATAGGATTACCAAATATCATTCCCATTAAAAATAAATCATATGCATAATTCCCTGAAAAATATTTTATTATAGTTTCTTCTTTATTCATTTTCTCACCATTATTAAAGGTACATACATCTCTTTTTCAGTAAAACCAGCATGATTAGATTTAAATATATGCCCGCCGCTTTTATACTTAAATATTTTATCACTTTTTGCAAGAGCAATAAAGTCTCCAATAGAATCACAAAAATATTTATTTTCATTATTAAGACCAAATATTTTAGATTCTTTTACTTCATCTTTACTCATTAATTTAAAATATGAGGAAAAGTATTTATTAAATAACTTTTTAAATAAAGTTTTATCAGTTACATTAAATGCGCAGCATCTTCCCTCAAGCCAAACATTGCTAGTAATTAAATCAAATAAATCTGGATAATCACTTAAATAAATGTATTCAGTATCTATATGACCATGATCTGCTGTAATAATTAATAAAGTATCTTTTATTTCATTTGCAAACTTTTCACATTTATCATTAATCATTTTTAATATAGATAATACTTCTTTACTATTATTACCTTTATTATGTAACATGCTATCAGGATCCATATAATACGCATAAATATAATTTTTTTCTTTTATATTTAAATTGGATTTTATCATAGATAGCATTTCATCAATATCTTTATATGTTTCTTCATATTTAATTGGAAATACAATTTTTGAATGATATTTACCATTTTCTAAAATTCTATCAGTAATCGTTTTATATGAAAAATATTTTTCTGAAATATTAAAGGGATATTCATCATCACTATCTTTATATTTATTAGTAAACATTGTTACAAAAACATTTTCTTTTTTATAATACATATCCCATCCTAAATAGCCATGAGTACAAGGATATTTTCCTGTCATAATCGAAGTTGTAGCACTAGTGGTAGTGGCTGGACAAGTCGAGGTAATCCTTTTAACCATATTATTTACAAGAAATGAATTAGGTAGTTTTTCATTTATTAAGTTATAACCCATTCCATCAAATAAAATAACCACTACATTTTTAGGTTTATAAGTATTTAATACTTCATCAATTTCCCCAAGTGAAGAAACTTCACTTTTTAAATCAAAATATTTTTCAATACTACCTGCTATATTAACAATATTATTTTTATAATCTGGATAAATCATAAATACCTCGTATATTTAATTTTTTTAAATAATTTAATTAATTCAACAATAGAAAAAACAAGCATCATTAAAACTAAAAAAATTGCGGCTATAGCTCCAGGCAATCCTATTTCGTTCCATTTTTTTAGTAAATCATAAAGCATATAAATTGATGAAACTAATATAAGTAACATAAAAGAAAACATAAATTTATCATAAAGTTTTTTATAAATCATTTTACCAGACTCTTTATTAAATATTTTAATAACACTTGTTGCAATCATATAAGAACTTAGTAAAAAAACAATAGCATATAATAACTTTATAATTATAATGAATCCTGGTTCCTTAAATAAAGTTCTAAAAATAAAAATACTAGTAAAAACAAATGCCAATGATAAAACTCCATAACAAATTGCATATATGATTTTTTCTTTCTTTTCCATCATAAAGTTCTCCCCTCTTTTATTGTTTCTATTACTTTTTTAACCATTATAAAACCTGGAATATAAAAGATAAAAGAAAATAATAGCAACCCTATATCTCCATGATAATCTTTAATAACTGTGTAATCAAAATATATTAAAGAGGAAAACCACATTAGCATAAACACTATATAAAAAATAATACTAAAAATTCTAAACATTTTCTTACCAGTTTCTTCATTATATAATTTAACAATTTGACAAGCATTAGAATATATTCCAAACAACATAGCAATAGAAAATAATATCATAAACACTGAAATAGAATCGGTACTAGAAAAAATATTTTTTACAAAAAATTTCCAAAACAAAAAAATTGCCAAAATTGCTACACCATAAACAATTGTATATATTATTCTAGTAACTTTATCAAACTTTTTCATACATTCACCCCGCTCTTATTTTTCTATAAGTAGTATAGCTCATAAATAGTCCTGGTAAATATAAAAATATAGTACAAAGAAGTTCTTTTAAACTTGAATTATTCCAATTATTTATTAATGAATAATCATAATAAATTAAACTTCCAAACCAAAATATTAGAAATGCTAAATAAATTATTAAACTAATTACATTAAGCACTTTTTCATTCTTTTTAATGCATAAATCTAATGCTACCAAAACAAAAACTATTGATGAAAATATAAAAATACCTCCGATAAGAATTAATAGTAATTTAATGATTCCATTATAACTGTTCATACGATTAAACATTAATTTACTGCATATTACCATTAAAAAACACATAAAAATTGAAATAGCAATTAAAATTTTTTTCATAGTTTTATCTTTAGACAAAGACTTATCTAATCTTTTCATCAATTTTTCTAATTTCTCTTCCATGAAACCTCCTACCATAATTTAATAATAGCACATAAAGAAAAATGAAACAATAAAAAAATCAACATATTTCTATGCTAATTTTATATTTTTATAACTAACTCATGTCTTATTTTGACATGTTTTGTCGAAGTAGTTGCAATGCAAAAATTTACATGTATAATACTTAATCGAACGTGCAGGAACTGGCGTTGCCACCAATTTTCAGGGGGTTTGAAATAAATCAAAAATTCTGGAAGGAGGATGATGCTTATGTCTAAAGATAAGATAATTAAATTCGAGTTTTTATGCATACTATTTCTGATTTGTTTTTACAACCTAGATAAAATAGAAAACGCCGTCCATGTTCTAGTAAAACTATTTAGACTTTTAAAAGAGTTTATTTTAGCTTTACTAGCATAGATAGCGTTATCTAATTTCATTATTAGGCAACGTGAACTTCCTTCACGTTCACCTATTTATAATATAACATTAATCTATATATTTATGCAAGGGGTTTAGATATTATTTGTTTTTCTTAATATATAATTTGAAAGTGATTTAAGTTTATCAAAAATATACATACTACAAATAAATAAAACTATAAATACTAAAATAGTGTCTTTATTAATATTACTTATATTGAAAAATGCATATTGGTAAAGCGCACAATATTCAAATGCTAAGAATAATATACACATCATTACTCCCCTTAAAAGATTATATGGTTTACAAATATAATTTAAGAATATAAATCCTGTTATAGCGGTTAAAAATACTGTAAGAGTCGAACATAATTCTTGTGAAAGACCAAAATTAATTTGGAACAACTTAATAATTACTACATTAAATACTACAGTTAAAGCACTAGGTAAAGCCTTTAAGAATACTTTCAAAAGAAAATTTCCTTTTACAAGTTCATGGTTTGGTTCAAGTGCTAAAATAAATGATGGAACTCCTATTGTAAAAAATGTTATTAAAGTTAAATGAATTGGAATAAAGAAATATTCTGTATTTAGGAAAATACAAGCAATAATTAAAATTATTGTAAATATTGTTTTACTAAGGAGAAGTGATGAACTTCTTTCTATATTATTAATACTTCTTCTTCCCTCCTTTAAAATAAGAGGTAAATTATCAATTTTTGAATCAAGAAGTACAAACTGACTTACATTTTTGGCAGCATCAGCTCCACTTGCCATTGCAATAGAACAATCACTTTCTTTTAAAGCAAGGCAATCGTTTACTCCATCACCAGTCATACCTACAAAATGTCCTTTATTCTTAAGGGCAATAACTATTTTTTTCTTTTGATCTGGTTTAACTCTACCTAAAATATTAAAACTTTCAATAATATCAGGTATTTCTTCATCACTAACCTGTGACATATCTACACTTCTTATATCACTAATTCCTGCCCTACTAGCAATTTTAGAAACAGTTACTGGATTATCTCCACTTATGATTTTAATATCAATACCTTGCTCTTTAAAATAATTTAAAGTAACATCAGCATTTTCTTTGATTTTATCTTGAATTAAAATTAAAGCAATAGGTTTTATATCTTTTATATTTTTTAAATTTTCTCCTTTTGCAAGAAGTAATACTCTATAATCTTCTTGATAAGATGAAAGATTTTTTATTTTACCTTTATATAAATTTTCAGGACTACCTAAAAAGTATACACCACTTTCAAATTTAACCGCAGAATACTTACGCACGCTTGAAAATGATAATGTTTCTAAAAAAGCATCTTTATATTTAATATCACTTACAAAACTTTCAACTGCTTTAAAAGTTGGTGATGAATCAGAAAGTGCATTTACATAAGATGCTAAAATTTCCTTAATATCTTTTTCACTTTCTTTTTTAAGAGGAATAATTTTTTTTACTTCCATAAATCCTTCGGTAATTGTACCAGTTTTATCTAAACATAAAGTATCCACTCTTGCAAGATTTTCAATAGAATATAAATCTTGAACTAAAACATTATATTTTTTAAGTCTAATAACACTTACTGCCATTGCCGATGATGTTAAAAGTACAAGCCCTTCGGGTATCATACCTATTAAAGCACTAACCATACTCATAAGGGAATCTGGAATGCTGTTAGTAATACCCATTTGATTTATAAAAAATAATATACCAATTGGAACAAGTAAAACACTTAGTATTTTTAGCATCTTTTCAAATGAATTATAAATAACTGAATTAGTCTTTTTTATATATTTTGTTTCACTAGTAATTTTAGAAATAAAATTATCTTTTCCTATATGAATTACTTTAGCATAAACATTTCCACTTATAATAAATGAACCACTTGTTAAATCATCACCTTTTTCTTTAGTAATAATTTTTTCTTCACCAGTTATAAAAGCTTCATTTACTTCACAAGTTCCAGATAATATTACAGCATCAGTTACAACCTGGTTTCCTATTTCATAATTACATACATCATCTAAAACAAGCTGTTCTCTAGTAAGCTCTATAATTTCACCATCACGAATTACTTTAATTTTGCTATCGGCAATAACACTTAATTTATCAATTGTTTTTTTAGCAAGAATTTCTTCGACTATACTTATTATAGTATTTGTAAAAATGACATTAACAAAAAGGCAATTTTTTAATGCATATAAAAATTTTCCAGATACTATTCCACTTATTAAAACCATTAAACCTAAAGCAATATTTAAAAAGTTAAAATAAGTTAAAGCATTTGTCTTAATAATTTCTTTAATAGTTTTAGTTTTTGGTTCATCAACATAATTTATTAAACCTTTTTGTTTTCTTTCTTCAACTTCAGTATTTGTTAATCCCTTTATATTCATTTATTACACCCACACTACTATTTTAGTATAGCATAAATTTTATATTTTGACACCTAGATTTAATATAAAAAAATAAAGAACCAGTTATTGATTCTCTATTTTTTAGTTTTCTTTTTATAAATTATAAATAAGCACATTGAAAACAATGCATTAAGTACAATTGAAATTCCACATAATGTTTTTACAAAATTTTTTTACATATTAAATAATTCAATTTTATTGTAAAAGAAAACTGGTTTTGATATAATATTTTTAGAGTAAAGAGGTATTGATATGATAGGAACTATAGAACAAATTATTAATAATCAAATTGAGGTTAAACTTGCACTTGATGTAAAGAAAACCACTAACTTAATAAACCTTTATGTTTTAATAAAGGATACTAATAAATCTTTTATTGGAGAAATAACTGAGCTTAGTCTAACAAAATGTAAAGTTAATATTTTAGGAAAATTAGAAAATAATGACTTTATTTATGGATTTGATGAAAAACCATCGTTTGCAAGTGTAATATATTTACTTAATTATGACTTTGTAAAAAATATTGTAGGTTTTAAAAATAACTACTTAATTATGGGTAAAAGTCCATTTTATGAAAATGCCTATATTAATGCTGATATCAATAGTTTATTCGGTTCACACTTTGCCATATTTGGATCCTCTGGAAGTGGTAAAAGTTGTGGTTTTACAAGAATTATGCAAAATTTAATGAAAAGTGAAAATATGAATGACAAACCAAATATTATAATATTTGATGCTTATGGTGAATATGCAAAAGCCTTTAATTACTTAAATAATGAACCAACTTTTGCCTATAAAACTTATAATACTGATTTAAATAGTAATGATGAAATACTTCTTTTACCTCCATGGCTTTTAGGAGTCGATGAATATGCACTACTTCTCGAAGCAAATGATAAATCTCAATTAAGTTTAATTGAAAAAACTCTTAGATATGTAAATTTATTTATAAAAGATGATGAAACTGTAAAAGCTTATAAAAATACAATTTTGGCTAAAGCTCTTCTTGATATATTAATAAGTGGTAAACCTGGTCCTCAAATAAGAGATCAAGTTATCGGCGTTCTTACAAAAACTCATACTGATGAAATAAATCTTGAAAGTGAAATTAGTGAACCTGGATATTATCGTACATTTAGACAATGTATGAGAGTTGATGACCACAATAAAATTAATGCTATTGAACAAGTAACTGACTTTTTGCAAAAATTTATTGGTGATGAAGTAACTTTTTCACTTCCTGATGGAACTTTTCCATTTACTTTACAAGATGTATCAAATGCCTTAGAATTTGCCCTTATTGATGAAGGTGTATGGAAAAATGATAGTGTATTTAATATGATGAATATTTTAAAAGTTAGACTTGATAGCATATTAAATAGTGATAATAAAAAATATTTTGAATATCCACAGTATATAAGTTTAGAAAGTTATATTGATAGAATATTACATACTCAAAATGGTAAAAAAGCCCAAATAGTTAACTTTAATATTAATTATGTTACTGAAAGACTTGGTAAATCACTTGTAAAAATATATTCTAAATTAATATTTAACTATGTTACATCTTTAAAAGAAAGAGGTTCTGAACCATTTAATATTATAATCGAGGAAGCCCATAGATATGTTCAAAATGATATTGATAGCGATGTACTTGGTTATAATATATTTGAAAGAATTGCTAAAGAAGGAAGAAAATATGGTATACTTTTAGGTCTTATTTCACAAAGACCATCAGAAATAAGTGAAACTACATTAAGTCAATGTAATAACTTTATAATATTTAAAATGACTCACCCTACTGATATTGCTTATATTAAAAAGGTTGTTCCCTTCATGAGCGAGGAAAATACTGAAAAAATGAAATCAATTTTACCAGGTAATGCTTTATGTTTTGGTACAGCATTTAAAATGCCCTTACTTGTAAAATTTGAATATCCTGATCCTGCTCCACAAAGTGATAATGTAAATTTAGGTAGTGTTTGGTTTAAATAATTGATATAATAATTTTAACGGAGGTAATTATGAATTGTTTGTTTTGCAATATTGCACAAAATGAAAAAGAAAGAATGACTATTTATGAAGATGAAAGTTTAGTCCTTATTATGGATAAATTCCCTATTTGTGATGGACATGCTTTAGTTATTCCTAAAAAGCATTTCGAAGATATTTATGAAGTTGATGAAAAAACTTTATCTCATATGTTTGAGGTTGCTAAAAAATATGCTAAAGTTTTAATGGATGTTACTAATGAAAAAGGATGTACATTTTCTATAAACTATGGTGATAAACAAGAAATTAAACATTTACATTTACACATTATGCCAAATTATAAGGTTAAACCTTCTAAAAAGGTAGATGAAGTATATAATTTAGTAGTGAGCTATTATGAAAAAGAAAAGAAGAATTAAAAAAAGTATTAAAATTTGTTTTATATTTATAATATTAATTGCTTTAACAATTGTTTCCTACTTAATAATCAATAAAAATGGTGGTAAAGATTTTAATTTTAATAAATTTGTTAATGAAAATAAGATTACTTACCCTATAGTTAATAAAATCTCTTTAGTGGCCACTGGTGATGCTCTTTTACATAATCCTGTTTATATTAGTGCTTATGATAATTCTACAGAAAGTTTTAATTTTGCACCACAACTTGAACTTGTAAAAGAGGAAATCAAAAATTATGATATAAAATATTATAATCAAGAAACTGTTTTTGGTGGTAAACTAACTGATAGATTTAACTGTAAATATAATATGCCAGGTTATTGTTCTTATCCTTACTTTAATTCTCCATCAGAGTTTGGTGATGCAATGGTTGATGCTGGATTTAATATGATATCACTTGCCTCAAATCATAGTGCTGATTGTACTTATGCATCAGATACTTGTATTACTAATTCATATAATTATTGGAAAAGCAAAAATGTTATATTTGATGGTTTTAATGAAGATGAAAGTAAAGAAAATAAATATAATATTGGTGAAAAAAATGGAATTAAATATGGTTTTTTAAATTATACAAATACTTTAAATGGTCTTGATAATTCAGTTAGTAATATTAAATATAAAATAGATTTATATGATGAAGAAACCGCTAAAAAGGAAATCGAAGATTTAAAAACTAAAGTTGATGTTGTAATTGTGGCAATGCATTGGCATAAAGCAAGTGCTGAGTATGAAACAGTTCCTACACAAGCTAATAAAGAAATAGCAAATTATCTTGCATCTTTAGGTGTTGATATCATTTTAGGAACATATTCACACTGTTTGCAACCATTTGATATAATTGGAAATACTGTAGTATTTTATTCACTTGGCAATTTTATTTCTAATCAAGGTGATTTAATTTCCTCAATTGGATATAAAGGTGTTGTTGGAGTTCTTGCTTCAATGGACATAACAAAAACGACTTATGAAGATGGAAGTGTAGAAGTTAAAGTAGATAACTTAGGCGCTGATTTAACTTATACTTATAATAAAAATCATCGTAATTATAAAGTAATACCATTTAGTAAAATGAGTGAAGAATATAACAAAGATTATAAAAATATTTATGAAGATTATAAAAATATTCTTACTTCACTTAATCAAAATATAAATGTCAAACCTGTAAATTAATGAACTAGCAATTAGTTCATTTTTTCTTTTAAAATCTTTCTTAAGCACAAAAAAAAGAAAAGCATTTGCTTTTCCCTAGAAAATTGGTCCCATTATTATTGCAAGTAAGATAAATAAAATTAATACTATGAAAAAATAATTATTAAATCCATTTGAACAGTTTTCAGGTGGACTTTTTTTATTACAGCAACTCATATTACACCCTTAAATATATGCACCAACTATGATTATAAGAAGTATAAATAATACTAATATAATCGCAGCTCCAAGACCATTTCCACAATGATTCATATAAAATTCCTCCTTTTTGTCTTTTCATAATATTAAATGCTAAATAATTAATTTTGACACTCATATTTAGTTTTCTTTTACATATAATAATTTCTAACAATAACCTATTTTTATTGTATTTTTCCCTTATAATTGCTATAATTAACTTATGGAGGTAAAGATGAAAAAGAAAATAGTATTAGCTATGGCACTTACGCTTCTTTTAACAGGATGTGGAAAAGTACCAAAATTAGAAAATGGAAAGGATGCAGTAGTAAGTTTTAAAAATGGTGATAAAATCAGTGTAGATGATTTATATACACAAATGAAAGACAAATATGCCTTATCTATACTTGTAAATATGATAGATAAAAAAGTTTTAGAGGAAACTTTTAAAGATAATATTGAAAAAGCAAAAAAAGCTTCAGAAAGTTATCTAAGTGCATTAAAAGAAAGTTATGATTCAGAAGAAAAATTAATTGCGGCTATACAACAATATTATGGCTTCTCTACTTTAGATGAATATAAAGATCAAGTATATCTAAGCTATATGCAATCTTATGCAGTAGAGGCTTATGCAAAAGAAAAAATAACTGATAAAGAAATTGAAAACTATTATAAAAATATGGAAAATGATATTGAAGTTAGTCATATTTTAATTACACCACAAGTTACTGATAAAATGAATGATGATGAAAAGAAAAAAGCTGAAACTGAGGCAGAAACAAAAGCCAAATCAATCATTACTGAACTTAAGGATGCAGTTAAAAAAGGTTCATCAGTTGCTGATGCTTTCTCAGAACTTGCTAAAAAATATAGTGAAGATGAATCAACAAAAGATAAAGGCGGTTCTTTAGGTGAAGTTAACAAAACTAAATTGGGAGATTCATACACAAATCTTATAAATAAAGCATATACTTTAAAAGATGGAGCATATAGCACTGAAGTTGTTAAAACTGACAATGGATATCATGTTATAATGAGAAATAAAACTTATGATAAAAAAGATTTAAAAGATGTTAAACAGCAAATTATTGAAACTTTAGCAAAAGAAAAAATGAAAAAAGATAATACAATTTCTGTAAATGCTCTTCAACATTACCGTAAAGAAAAAGGTATGGAAATCGAAGATTCTACACTTGCTACTCAATATTCAAATTATATTTCAAATACACTTGCATCTTTAACACAAGAAAAAAATAATACAACAAAATAAGGTATCTATAATGATATCTTTTTTTATGTAAGCATATTTTATAATATGGAGGTTTATGAATACTGTTTTAAATAATTTTTTAGTTACTGGTAAAATTAATAATTTAGATACCACCATAACATCTAATATAATTTCTGTTGAAGTTCCAAGCTCACAACTTTCTATATCTAAATTAGCTAATAAAAATATTTGGTCTGATGGAATATTAAAATATTCAATTATAATCACAAATAACTCTAATTCAAATATTATAAATGGCATTTTCAAAGATGTTATTAATCCAAAATATGTAAATGTTATACCAAGTAGTGTTTTAGTTAATAATAGTTCTTACCCATTTACTTATAATAAAGCAACAGGTCAATTAGAAATTAATAATTTAAATATAAATGTAAATGAAATAGTAACAGTTACCTACTCTGTTTCTAAAAAAGTAAATGAAGTTTTTGTATTAAATAATACAGCATATTTAAATGATATAGCAAGTAACACTGTAAAAGTAACAAGTATCTTAATTAGAAATTGCAATAATTTTGCACGTAAATAGGACTATTTAATTAATTAATAAAATTTAAAAAACATATAATTATTATGGAGGTAATAAATTGATAAATGAATTAAATAATACAGCAAATGTATCGGGAACTATAGACGGGCAAACTACTACTCTTACTTCGAATACACTGGAGGTGAATGTTATAAACGGTTTAACCGCTGTTAAAAGTGCTGATAAAACATCTTGGGCTGATGGTGAACTTACTTATACTTTAACTATTAATAACACAACTGGACAAACTTATACATCACCAGTAATTACTGACACTCTTGATACTACGCTTGTTACATTTGTACCAGATAGTGTTACAATTAATGGTTCAGCCGCTACATCAAGTCAGTATACATATAATAATTCTAATGGACTACTTACTGTTAATCTTAGTGATATTGCAACTGGTGGAACTGCCACTGTTACATTCAAAGTTACAAAAAATAATTAAAATTAAAACATCAGCCAAAACTGATGTTTTTTAAAATCCTTTTGTATAAAGTTTTTGTTTTGTAAGAATATCTGCCTTTTCAGGTGGATATTTTTTAATAAGTTTATTATATATTTTATCATATTCTTTTTGATAAATATCTTTATCATCAAAATCAATATTTTCAAGTATTTCTCTATAATTGGTATAACCTAAATTTCTTAAATCATTCCCTACTTTAACAATAAACATTTTTTTAGATAAGTTATGATTTGCTTTAAGTTTTTTATTAATTATTTTATTTATTCTCTCTTCATTAATATCCTCAAATAAACATAGATATTTTAATATATCTTCTTCCTTAAAACCATTTTTTAAAAGCTCTCTTTTTACTTTTTCTGGTCCCTCTAAAGAAAGATTAATTTTATCATTTATATATGATTTTATATATAGTTCATCATTTAAGTAGCCCTGCTCTTTTAGTTTATCAATTATTTTATCTTGATCTTTTTTTAAAATAAATAAAGTATTAAGTTTTTTTCTAATTTCATTTTCTGTTCGAAGACGAATACTTACAAATTTAATAATTTTATAATATGCATCGTAAAAGTTATTGTCCTTTATAATATTTTCAAATAAAGTATTATCAATTTCTTTTTTAGAAAAAAGTAAGTATTTTAAAATAGTATCTTGATATAAATTATATTTTTCATTATCAATTGTTACTACATACTTACCATTTTTATTTAATTTTATACTAGTTATTTTCAAATTTAATTCTGTTCCTCAGCAAGATAATTTGATGCTGCTTCATCTAAATCTTTTATTAAAGCATCAACATCTTTCTTTTCACTTATTCTTGCCCCAGATGCATATTGATGTCCACCACCATTATATTTAGAGGCAACTTCATTAATAATTGGTCCTCGTGAACGAATATTTACTTTATATATTTCATTTCTTTCATCATAAGTAATAAAACACCATACATTTAATTCCTCAATAAAATTAAAATTGTTTATAAGTACTGATGCCGCAGATAAATCTACTTTATATTCCTCGACTACTTTATTATCAATTAAAATATATCCAAACTTATTATCAGTAATTATTAAATTATTAATTATATAAGCCTCAAACTTACATTCATTAAAACTTTTTTGATAAAGATTTGCATAAAGATTTGTAAAATCAAGATTATAATCCTTACATAATTTAGCTGCCATTTCAAATGTTCCCGCAGTAGTATTTTTAAATAAAAATCTTTCACTATCAGAAACAATTCCTAAAAATAGTTTTTCTGCAATATCTTTATCCATAACAAGTTTTGTTTCATAAATAAGATTTGCAACCATTTCACATGTTGAGGAATAATCACTTGATGTAAAATCCGCTGTACCTATTATATCCTCTTTAGGATGATGATCTATTTTAACTATATCTTTATAATCTAAATCATCTGCTCCATCTATTCTATAGAAGTTAGGTACATCAAGTACTATCAAAAGACTATTTGTTAAACTATTAAAATCAGGTTTATCTAAAGAACCTAAGTACTTAAATTTACTTACACCCGCACCAACTGCATATACTCTTTTATTTGGAAATGTAAGTTTAATAGAGTCACGAAGAGCAATTTGACTTGCAACGGCATCTGGATCTGGTCCAATATGTCTAGCAAGAACTATCTCATCATATTTTTTAATTAATTTAAATATTTTCTTGTATATATCCTTATTTATATTAATCACCCATTTCAATTTTTAACTTCATTGTATCTTGGGCAATTAAAAGTTCTTCATTAGTTGGTAAAATATAAACTGGAATACTAGAATCTTCAGCAGAAATTTTCTTATATTCTCCACGAACATTATTTAACGTATCATCAAGTTTTACACCTAATGATTTAATTCTATCAACAACCATTTTTCTCATTCTTGCACTGTTTTCACCAACACCAGCAGTAAATACTATAGCATCAGCTCCACCAAGCATATTGTTATACACAGCAATATAATTAGCAATTTTTTGAGCATACATATTTTCCGCTAAAACAGCCATTTTATTTCCTTCCATTGCGGCATTTTCAACATCTCTTGCATCTGATGATATTCCTGATACTCCTAAAAAACCACTCTTCTTATTTAAATCATTAGTAATTTCAGAAATAGTTTTACCAGTTTTGTTACATACATATTCTAAAATAGATGGATCAATATCACCACATCTTGTTCCCATCATAACACCTGCAAGTGGAGTAAATCCCATTGAAGTATCTACTACTTTGCCTTCATCAATAGCACAAAGTGACGCACCATTTCCAATATGACAAGTAATAACTTTTAATTCTTCATTTTCAAGTTTTTTGCAAAGTTCTCCATATACAAATCTATGACTTGTTCCGTGGAAACCATATTTTCTTACGCCATATTTTTCATACCATTCATAAGGTACTGGGTATAAGAAATGTTCTTCATCCATTGTTTGATGGAATCCTGTATCAAATACACCAACATTTATTACTCCAGGAAGGGCTTTCATAAATGCCTCAACTCCAAGAAGGTTTGCTGGATTATGAAGTGGTCCAAGTTCATTATATTTGCTAATTCTTGCAACTACATCTTCATTTAAAACTACTGGATGAGTAAACTCTGCTCCTCCATGTAGAATTCTATGACCTACTCCTTCGATTTCATTTAATGATGAAACAATATGCATATCTACTAAATCTTTAATTAAGTAGTCAACTGCTACAGAATGATCTTTTAAATATACTTCTTTTCTTGTTTTTTCTCCATCATATTTAATTGTATAGAAACTATCTTTTAGGCCTATTTTTTCAAATACACCACTTGCAATAGCCTCAGTTTTTGGTAATTCAAATAAAGTAAATTTTAATGATGAACTACCTGCGTTTATTGATAATATTTTCATTTTCTTTCACCTCAAAATTATTATACAAAAAAAAAGTAACTTTTGCTACCTTTTTCTTTTCTTTTGCAAAATAATCGCACATAATTTCAAATTTTATATAAATTCATGTCTTGTTTTGACATGTTTTGTCGAAGTAGTTGCAATACAAAAATTTACATGTATAATACTTACTTGAACGTGCAGGAACTGGCGTTGCCACCAATTTTCAGGGGGTTTGAAATAAATCAAAAATTCTGGAAGGAGGATGATGCTTATGTCTAAAGATAAGATAATTAAATTCGAGTTTTTATTCATACTATTTCTAATTTGTTTTTACAACCTAGATAAAATAGAAAACGCCGTTCAAGATTTAGTAAAACTATATGAGCTCGTAAAAGAGTTTATTATAGCCTTGCTTGCCTGAATAGCGTTTTCAATTATTAAAACCAATTGGTAACGCAAAATTCTTTCACGTTCACCTATTTATAATATATCATTTATTTATATATTTATGCAATAGGTTTATCAACTAAAAAAAATAATAATTCCTTATTACTTTTTATTTGTGTTACCACTTGTTTTTGAATAGTTATCATAATTATTTATATTTCTACGGGTAAATGATACATTATATTCATCTTTTTCTTTCATATTATTAGTTTAGTTAAAAATAGTTAAAATATACTAAAAAAAAGACTATAGTAAATCACTATAATCTTTATCATCATTATTAAGTGTAATTATTTTTTGATTTTTTATTGCTTCATAAATAAGCTCATCTTTATCAATTAATTTTTCATATTCTTTTGCAAGTTTTAAATCAGGATGAATAACTGGATGTTTAGGAACAAATATTGTGCAGCAATCTTCATATGGTCTAATTGAAATATCATAAGTACCTATTTTTTTTGCCAAATCTATAATTTCAAGTTTATCAAAACAACATACTGGTCTTAAAACTGGTTTTTTTATAGCTTCATTAATAACTTCCATACTCTTAAGAGTTTGGGAAGCAACTTGTCCTACACTTTCACCATTTATAATTACATGAGCATTACATCTATTAGCCACCAAGGCAGAAATTTCATACATAAATCTACGCATAATTGTAATTAAATAATAATTAGGAATCTTTTTAATTATTTCCTCTTGGATATGAGTGAAATTTATAACATGAACTTTTACACTTCCATTATAAACTGATAATTTTCTTGCCAAATCAAATACTTTTTCTCTTGCCATATCAGATGTATGTGGTGGAGAATCAAAATAAATTGCCTCAAGTCTGATACCTCTTTTCATTGCAAGATAGCCTGCTACCGGAGAATCAATTCCCCCAGAAAGCATAAGAAGGCCTTTACCTAAAGTTGAAACTGGATAACCTCCAAGACCTTTAATACCTCCAAAATAAATAAGTACTTCATTAATTCTAATTTCAATACAAACCTCTAAATCAAAATTTTCAAGTAATACTTTTTTATTAGGAATATTTTTTAAAATATGAGCTCCAACGAGTTTAGAAACTTCTACTGAAGGTATTTCATAATGTTTATCACTTCTTTTTGTGGTAACTCTAAATGTATTAAACTCTTTATCTTTAATCAAAGATAAAACATTTTCTTTAATTGTATCAAGATCTTTTTCTTTAAAAATATAACCTATCATTATTTCATGAATACCAAATACAGTTTTTAGTTTTTCCATAACTTTAGGTATATTTTCTGTATATATAATCATTCTACCAACATCAGACGATATACTGAAAGTTTCTTTTTGTAATAAAGATTCAATATTATGTTTTAATGTTTTAATAAAAAAATTAATATTATCACTTTTCGTAGAAAGTTCAGCATATTTTATAATAATAACTTTTTCCATTTAATCCTTCCTTACTAAACTATTAAGTGATTCAAAATTTCTATCGAAAGCCTTAAGAAATTTATCAATTTCATCACTTGTAGTTATGCTAGATAAACTAATCCTTATTGTATGTGAAGCCCTTTTTATATCATTATATAATGCCATTACTGCATTCGATGTTTCTCCTGAAGAACAAGCAGTATTCGTAGATAAATATATTTCTTCATTATCCATTGCATGAATAAATGTTTCTGGTTTAATATTCATAAGTGAAATATTTAAAATATGTGGAATAGAATACTTAGTTTTATTAATTAGAATATCTGGATATTTACTAAGTTTATTACATATTCTTTCATTTAATAAATTTACATATTTTTCTTTTTTTTCAACACCCTCGAGTGCAAGTCTTAAAGCCTTAGCAAATCCCACAATCAAAGGAAGTGGTGGTGTACCTGGTTTTAAATCATTAGACTGTCCACTGCCATAAATAATTGGTTTAATTTTTACTGTGCTATTTTTATAAAGCATTGCTATTCCTTTTGGACCATATATTTTATGTGAGGATATTGTAGCTAAATCAGTATCTAAAAGAGAAACAGAAATTTTTCCTACAGCTTGAGTCATATCACTATGAAACAAAGTATTAGGATTTTCTTTCTTTATTATTTGTCTAATCATTTTAAGAGGTTGTCTTATACCAAGTTCACTATTAACAGCTGCAATACTTACCAAAATTGTATCAGGTCTAATTAATCTTTTTAACTCCTCAAAATCTACAAGTCCATCAGCATTTGAACTTACATAACTAATTTCAAACCCAATACTTTTTAAATAATCACAAATATCATATACATCAGCATGTTCAAGTTTTGAAACTATAATATGTTTTCCTTTTTTAAAATATGCTAAAGCACAACCAATTATTGCTAAATTATTACTCTCAGTTGAGGATGATGTATAAGTAATTTCACTTTCTAAAATATTAAAACAATTTGCAATTTGTTTTGTTGCACTATTAAGTAAATTTCTTGATTTAATGCCAAGACCATTTAAGGAATTAGCATTACCAATAAACTCCCTAGTTACTTTATTCATTGTATCTTGTACCTCTAAAGCAACAGGAGTTGTAGCACTATAATCTAAATAAATCATAAATCCCCCTAATCCTTAAAATTCTCAAGTAATTTATGATGGATACCAGGTTCAACTATATTTATTGCACTAATTGCCTGTTCTAAACAAATCTTATAATTTCCTTTATAAAAAGAGTTTTCTGCTTTAGTTAAACCAAAATCTACATCTTTATTAACTACTCTATATCTATTTCCATATACGATTGCCATTTCTGCCATTTTTGCAGTTTTTGTTGTTTCATTAATTGTATTATAAACTTTTAAAACTAAATCTCTTGCTGTATCCACACGCATATTTAATACTTTAATTGAAATTGGCCTTTTTTCAAGTTCCGCAATCATTTCTTTTATAGCAAGGGAAGCCTCTGCAAACTCCACATAATAATTTTTAGGTACAACTGGAAGTTTATATTCTCTTGCTTTTAATTTACAATCTTTTAAAATTTCCTCAATTTCTGTAAGTTGTTCTTTTGCTCTTAATTCATCATCTTTTAAACTACTTAAAGTTTCTAAAGTATGATTTAATTTTTCTTCATTTTTAAGAAGTTTATTATTTATATTTTCCATCTCACTAGCAAGTTTTGAATATGCTAATGTTTTATTTCTAAATATATCAATTATATGATCATAACTATTATGGTTATCAATTATATTATCTTTTATTTCAATAATACTTGCAACTTCTTCATCAGTTAAATCATAACTATATTTAAGTTCATCAACTTTCTTAAATAATTCTTGACTGATTTTTTCAAGTTTAGAAAGTTTTATACCAATACTACGCATATAATCATCAAAAAGTCTTTTACTTACTTTTTCATTTTCAAAATCATTATATAATGAATCAAAATAATCATGCATAGTTTTAAGTTCAAAGATTGAATCCTCAACATCTAAAACATTTAATCTTTGAAATATATCAATTATCTTTTTATTTGCCTCTTCGATATTATATTCAATATTTAAATAATCTAAATTATAACCACTTTGAACCATTTTTTTATAAATCAATTTTATATCTTCGATTTTCTTAGGAATAAGATTTTCTCCATATAAACAAATAGTTTTTGTTTCATTTATTATTTCATTTAAATTTGAAACAATATCATCAATAGCCTTAACAATTTTAGGTGCTTCAGTATAAGCATTTTTATCCATAGCATTTTCAAAACTTGCAAATAATTTGTCAACATTTTCAAATTGTAATTCTAAAGGAGTTTTAATCTTACTATAACTTTCAGGATCTTCTTTATAAGTTGTAAGTACATTTCGATACTCCGCTTTTAACTTAGTAATTTTATCTCTATTTCTTTCCTCACTTAAAGTAATTTCTTTAATTTCATCAAGTAAAATTCCAGATTTTGTTTGTAAATAATTTAAATCCATTTCAGTCTTTATAATTGAGGCTTTTAAATTTGCATAATCTTTTGTTTCAAAATATTCTTGAACTTCATTAATTAAATCAGTTATTTTTGGTATATCATCATTTTTAATTTCGTTAAACCTTTTTTGCCATGATTCATATTTTTTTCTTAAATCATCATTATTTATTAAACTTTCAACTTTATTAAGTTCAGAAAGTATTCCCGCAGAGATTACTAAATTTTTTTGTCTTTCTAGTTCATTTATTTGGGCTAAATATTTCTTTTTAGTCTTATTTGAAATCACTAATAAAACAATTACAATTATTATCATTGTAAGAAAATAGTAACCAATAGCAAATAACATAAACATTTCTCTAGTCATCCATCTTTTTCCTTTACATATATTTTATTTTATCATAAATGCATAAAAAAAAGAATATGATTTTATTGATTTTTTTCAATATTTATATTATAATTAATTTGCTTTATGAAAAAGCATTCATCTTGCGCCCATAGCTCAACTGGATAGAGCATTTGACTACGGATCAAAAGGTTGGGGGTTCGAATCCCTTTGGGCGTACCAATTTTAAAAAATTTCACATTTTTATAAGCGTAGTGCATTTTTTATTTGCAAAACTTAAAATTTGTGATATAATTAATTTGTTTTCGAGAAGTAGCACAGCTTGGTAGTGCACTACGCTTGGGACGTAGGGGTCGCAGGTTCAAATCCTGTCTTCTCGACCATTTAAAATTTACTAGGGAAACCTAGTTTTTTATTGTCAAAACCCCTAGCCCCAATATTGGTACTATTGTATAAATAAAATAACACCTTGTTATTCATTTTTTCTTCATTTCTGATTATAATATTAATAGTCGAAGTAGCACTATTCGCAGTTAAGTTTTTAAAACTATTACACTACGAAATTAAGCTACTTCGATTGACACAATATGGTTCTTATGTTATAATTGAACCTATAAAAGAACTGATCTAGTTGGACTTACCGACGCTTTCGGTTCTTTTTATTTTCTTTTAAAATACTTTAAATATCTTTCTTTTCCCATAAAAATAACTTCTTTATATACAGAATTATACTTTTCTCTATTTAATAATTTTTCTATCTGTTTCATTGCCATTTCATTAGTCAAATCACAATTATCAGTATCAATATTTACAATAATTTTATTAGATTGTTTTCTAGCTTCATCAAAACATCTTTGTATTTTTTTCCTTTGACTATTGCTACTTTCACTTTTATAAACACTTTTAATTTCATAATAATCATTTGAAGTTTTACCGATTCTTTCGATATCAGGAACATTAATACTGGTGGGTTTTTCAATTTCTCTTAACAAATTCATATTCCAACATAATTCTTCTCTTAATCTGTTTATAACTTTTCTTTCATCCTTTGTTAAATTGGCTTTTCTAAATTTAGCATTATTTTTGGTATATGTAATTTTGTTTCCTTTATCATCAACTGTATCAAAACTACAAACAAATTCAGGTTCTATGGTTTTCACTTTTCCATTTTTTATTGTATCGTATGTAATATCTTCATATTGTGTTAAATTAAATTTAGATATTACCATGTCTCTTTTATTTAATAATTCTTTTCTTTGAGCAAATTTTTGAATATTTAAGGGAACTCTATCATATCTATTGATATTTTTATCAGTATAAGTTAATTTATCATTATTAATCTCATCATTATCATTATTTATCAAATTATCAGCATCATATGAAGTCATTCTATTTTCTTTTGCACTTTCGTGCAAATATAATGTATTTTCTATCACAAATTTTTCCATTTACTTTTTAATTTTCAAAATATTTCTATGTCATTTTGAAATTCTCCCTTCATATATATTTATTACCGGAAAATTTCTCTTTTCCTCCTTTTTTTGATAAATTTCTAAAAAAAAGTAAAAATTTTACATATTTTTGACACTTTTAAAAAAATTATTTTACATTTATTTTACACATACTATAAAACTTTATTTGCAAATAAAAAAAGGTAACTTACGCTACCCTTTCTAGTTTAATACCAACACTATACTCATTTAAAGTTAAATCTTTTTCTATAGAATCATCAAAATTAATTTCTATAGCAAGAGTTTCATTTTTTACATAATCTAAATTATCTTTAATAGAACTTGCAAACTCTTCATCTGCATTAACATATATTTTAATTCTATTATCAATATCAAAATTACTTTCTTTTCTAATTGCTTGAACTTTAGATACAAATTCTCTAGCATTACCCTCTTTTTTAAGTGAATCAGTAATAACAGCATTAAGTATTACAAACTTACCATTATCCATACCAATATCAAAGCCCTCTTTTGCATTATATCTAATATCTACTAAAGATGGAGTAACTTCATAATTTTCTCCACTAACATTTAAAGTAATACTTTCACCTTTTTGAATACTTTCAAGTTCTTCTTCAGTTAAATTTAATAATTTTTCTTGATAGGCTTTCATATTTTTACCAAATACTTTACCAGCCTCTTTAAAGTTAGGTTTTACTTCAAAGTTCATATAAGTATTAATATCATTTATAAATTTAACCTCCTTAACATTTAATTCCTCTTTGATAAGAGATGTTAAATTATCAATAATACTTTCATATTTACCATCAATTAATACTTCACTAAGTGGTTGTCTTACTTTAATTTTATTTTCTTCTCTAGCGTATCTTCCTATAGAAATAAGATCTCTTACTAAATCCATTTTTTCCTCTAAAGAAGGATTTATAAGACTTTCATTGCAAACTGGGTAATTTGCCATATGAACTGATTTTTCGCCTGTTAAATTAGTATAGATTTCTTCAGAAACAAATGGTGCTATTGGAGCAATTAATTTACATAATCCACTTAATACTTCATAAGTAGTCATATAAACACTTTTCTTTGAATTATTAAGTTTACTTCCCCAGAATCTATTACGATTACGTCTAATATACCAATTTGATAAATCATCTGATACAAAAGATGTAATATATTTAGTAACTTTATTTAAATCATATTCAGAAAATGAATTTCTTACATTTTTAACTAAATTATTATATTTTGATAAAAGCCATTTATCAATTTCCTCCCTATCAGAGTAATCTACATTACATTCATTTATATTAATATTATCTACATTTGCATACATTTGGAAGAATGAATATGTATTTTTTAAAGGATTAACAAATTTAGAATATACTTCTTTTACACCATCTTCATCAAATTTAAGTGGTGTCCATACTGGAGAAGCATAAAGCATATACCATCTAATAGAATCTGCTCCATATTTTTCCATAATAGCAATTGGATCAATGATATTACCTGTGGATTTACTCATTTTTTTACCATTTTTATCAAGCATCATATCATTAACTACAACATTTTTAAATGAAGAAGTTCCACTTATAATTGTACTTATTACAAGTAGTACATAGAACCATCCACGAGTTTGGTCTACTCCCTCAGCAATAAAATCTGCAGGAAATTGACTTTCAAAAAGTTTTTTATTTTCAAATGGATAATGATATTGTGCATATGGCATTGAACCTGAATCAAACCATACATCAAGTACATCTTTAACTCTATGCATTGTACCACCACATTTTGAACAAGTCATTGTAATATTATCTACATAAGGTCTATGAAGTTCCATATTTTTAATATCAATATCTTTTTCATTTGCTCTATCACTAAGTTCTTTTACACTTCCAATTACATCAAAATGATTACAATCATCACATACCCAAATAGGTAAAGGACATCCCCAATATCTATTTCTTGAGATACCCCAATCTATCATATTTTCAAGCCAATTATTAAATCTTTTTTGACCTACATAATCTGGATACCAATTAATAGATTTATTAGCCTCAATAATTTTATCTTTATAAGCAGTTGTTTTTACATACCAAGCTGGTTTTGCATAATAGATAAGTGGACTTTTACATCTCCAGCAATGAGGATAATCATGAACCATTTTTATTTTCTTAAATAATTTATCATTTTCTTTTAAATATTTGATAATTTCTATTTCAAGGTCTTTATCTGTTACAAGAGTTCCTTTCCAAGGACCAATTTTATATTTACCATCACTACCAACACTTTGAACAAAAGATATTTCATTTTGAGTACATACTCTATTATCATCAGCACCATATGCCGGAGCAATATGAACTATTCCAGTACCATCATCCGCAGTAACATAAGAGTCCGCAACTACAACAAAAGCTTTTCCCTCTACCTTTGCAAAAGGCATTAATTGTTCATACTCTGTTCCTACTAAATCAGTACCTTTAAATGATTCAAGAACTTTTACATCCTCTCCTAAAACCTTTTCTACTAAACTTTCACATAATATAAATTTATAACCCATACTTTCAACTTTTACATAAGTTAAATTAGGATTTACACAAGTAGCAACATTATCAAGAAGTGTCCAAGGAGTAGTAGTCCATACAAGCATATATTCATCTTTACCATTTATTTTAAAAGGAACAATAACAGTATTTACACTATCTTCTTCATAACCTTGACTTACTTCATGTGATGCAAGTTCTGTTCCACATCTAGGACAATATGGAAGCACTTTAGAGCCATAATAAATAAGTCCTTTTTCATGCATAGTTTTTAAAATCCACCATTCAGATTCAATGAAATCATTACTACATGTGATATATGGATTTTTAGTATCAATAAATTGACCCATCATTTGAGTTACTTTATCTACTTCATCAATATTTGTAGCAGTTTCTTTATTACACTCTTTGCAAAAATTTTCTACACCAAATTTTTCAATATCTGCTTTACCAGAAAAACCCAATTTTTTTTCAACATTAACCTCAATTGGAAGTCCATGTGTATCAAGGCCTATTTTTCTAAGTACTTTTTTACCATTCATTACATTATACTTACAAAAAGCATCTTTAATTGTTTTTGCAAATACATGATGAATTCCCGGTTTAGCATTAGCATAAATTGGTCCATCATAAAATACAAAGTTTTCATCGCCTTTTGTAGTTAATGATAAAATATCCTCTTTTTGCCAAGTATCTAATATACTTTTTTCAACTTCATTAGTTTTTCTTTCATCTAATTTTTTAAACATCTTTCTTCCCTCCAATAAAAAAAGTGGTTACCAAAAGGGTGCATATAGCACGGTACCACCTTTATATTTAACTTATTATTCTTAATGCGAATTACACAGTTTACCCTATTTACTTAGATAAACAACTCCCAAGTGATCTAAATTACTACTTTGTTATTAGCTTTCACCATACACTAACTCTCTTATTAACTCCATAAGTAATTTCGTCTTGTTCATAGTTTTTCTCAAAACATATCTAAATTATATGCTTTTTTTCTTTGATTGTCAACTAACAATGTAAACATCATTATATGTTCCACTTCCAAGTAACTTACTTTCAGAGGATAAACTTACTACGCCACGAGCCGCAAATCTAATTCCCGCATCAGACATACTAAATCCACTATCATCCATCGCACTGTACTCAAACGAAAAATCACCATCGAAAGCAGCAGGTGTGCCTGTCCAATAATGAGCTCCAGTATATAAATAATGACTTTTAACACTTTCATTAAAATTGTTTCCTGCCATTTCAACTTCATCTATTGTTATTAAACCTATAGGATATGTTAATGCACTATTTCCTTTACCATTTATTTTATTAACTGTAAATCTATCACTATCTACTGCACAAGTTAACATTGGATTATTATCATTACTTATTCGTCCATTTGCTCCATAAAAATATAGTGTTCCCTTTGAATTCCAACTTGTTAATGTTGTGTAATTTGTAGTTGAATATGATACATTTGAAGTTGATGCTGTTCTATCATTACAATATATTTGATCTGTTATTTTTGTTCCTGTTTTATTTAAATCAGTATAATTTGCATACCAATTGTCTAAATATGTTTTTATATCACTACTTTGACTTGTTCCATGTTGCTCTCCTATTGTATACATATATCCTACATATTCTGCACTATCACTTTTTTGATTAAATTTTGATGCACCTGCTGATGTTACTGTATATTGTAGTAAATCAGAAATATAAGTTCTTTCAGTCATTACAACTTTTGTATTACTATCTGGTGCAGTTGTTCCTGTATATATCATTCTAATTGAATTATCTCCATTTATCCTTATTATTCGCCAATACATATCATCACCTTTTGAGGCTAATTTTGTACAAAAATTAAACCCATTACAAGAGTCAACTAATGAATAGTTATATTTACGATCCATAACAATATATGCATCTTTAGTATATTTACCATATTTAACCCAGTTATTATCTACTGCTCCTCTAAAATAGTATGATGTTCCTAAATCATCTTGTGCTTTATACATTTCTTTATCTGAGGCTGTAGTACCTTTTGCAAAATCTGTTGATGTAAGAGTTGTCATGCTTGCTGACCCTCCATTATTTGCTAAGATTGTTTCATAACCTTTTTTAACAGTTGTTCCATCTTCTGAAGAACATCCCTTACTTATTGCATATATTTTACCAGTAAAGTTTTTTCCTCCAAGTTGTGCTTGACTTACATCTAAGTTATAATATCTACCTATTATTTTCCATCTTACTGATTGAGTACTTCCTAAACTTTTTATTGTTGCACCCTCAACTAGTTTATAATATTTATTGGTGCTATCATAATAACTTTGAATATTAGCATGATCAAAATTTCTTTCTGTAGCAAAATGATTATTTCCATTCATACCATTTACTTCTATAGTTATTTCTTTTGTAGCACCACTTGTTTTAGTCGTTGTACCTTGTCCATAAACATTACTTCCAGCATCATATTCATAAACTATATCATATGTACATGTTGTTAGTAAATTTGATGAACCTGTAAGAGTTACATCTAAAAATGCAATATTTTCTGCTGCTGCAACTTCGTTATTTGCTACTGTAAAACTCATATTTGCTGCAGGGACTTGCAAATTAAGTTGTGTAGCATTTGATATAAATGTTGCATTACCTGGACTTGATGAATTAATATTTACTGCTACATTATTTACTAAATTTACATTAAATGTTCCAAAATAGGCAAATGAAGCAACTCCTATAATAATTATTAATAATACTGATGCAAACACTGCTAGTGATTTTGTTATTTTACTTTTATCCATAATATACTCCTATCCCTTATAAATACTGGGCTCATTTTTCTCTTATCTTATACATTTGAGAAAATACTCCCTCGTATTTATGTACCTTACTATTAAATAATAGCATTAATTTACAAAAAAATCTAGTACCATATTGCATAAAATGGGCATTAAATTTTCTCAAATGTATAAGATTTAAGAAAATACGAACAAGGTAAATACAGGATTTGCAAGAGTCTTATATAAATTTTTTTAAGTAAAAAAAAAATTCTAATAAATCTTAGAATTTTTGTTTTTTACTAAGCCAGTTTTTACCATCAATAATTCTTGCAACAAGCATACTACTTGCACTATCACCGACTACATTTAAAAGTGTTGCTGGAGCATCTATTATAGTGGCTATTATTGTAAGTATCGGAAGACTTGCTATAGGAAAGCCCATTAAACTAATAATAAGCATTTCTGAAATAGTTCCTCCACCAATAGGTACTGCTGTAATTAAAATTGTTGCTAATATACTTACTCCAAGAACTTTAAAAGTACTAACATCCATACCAAATAAATATACTAAAAACATTATTTTAAACACACTACCTATAATTGAACCATCTTTATGAAATGATGTACCAAGAGGAATAATAGTATCTGCTATATCATCAGAAACACCAATATTTTTTGCAGCTTTTGTATTAACGGGAATTGATGCTGCTGAAGAACATGTAGCAAGAGCTGTAGCCGATGGAACCATTATATTTTGCCAATATAATTTTAATCCTTTTTTACCACCAGAAATAAAGGCATATAAACTATAAATAACAAAATAAACAAATAAGCATGATACTGTATAAATAATAAGCATTTTTAAATAACTTGTGGCAACACCTGCACCAAACTCGCCAACAAAAGAGGCAAAGTAAGCCCCTATTCCAATTGGAGCGTAATACATAATAATTTTAATAAGCATTTGAAGTACATCATTAAAACTATCTAATACTTCTAAAGCTTTTTTACCTTTATCTTTTGCAAAATGAATAGCAAGACCAGTTAAAATAGATATAACAATTAAAGCAATAATATTATCTTTAGAAATTATTTTTACAAAATCATCAGTGGAAATTGCATTAACTGTTCTTGTTAAAATATCAAGTTTTTCATCATTATCAGTAATTGAATAATCAAATGATTCTTTTATTTTAATACTATCTTTTTTATTAACTAAAGTTATATTAGTCGAAGCAATACCTATTAAAACACTTATAAGTGATGTTAAAACAAATATTCCAATAATAGTAATTAATATTTTACCAAGTCTTTTTGGTTCTTTCATTTTACCAATAGAGGTACTTAAAGTTAAAAATATTAAAGGTACTACAATAGTAAGTAATAAATTAATAAATAAAGTCCCAAATGGTTTTAATATAGTGGCCTTTTCCTTAAAGATAACTCCAATCAAAGTTCCCACAATAACTGAAATAAACATAATTATTGTAGATTTGTAATTTTTAAATATTTTTTTCATTTTTTACTTCCTTCCTATTAAAATTATATTTTAAATTTATAAAAAAAAGAATACTTTGAAATCCACATAAATCCACGATATAATAAATATAGGTGTTATATGAAAAAGAAATTTATTAAAATGAATGATGGTAAAAATTATTTATCTTTAGGTAATATTATAAATATAATAAAAAAACATTCTAAAGTTGAGGCCTCAGGTATTCAAAAAGAAGTATTTTGTGGGCTATTTAATATAAATGATATTAAAACTACTACAGTAAATAATTATTTAATTGGATATAGACCTATAGGAATAGAATATAAAAAAATATATTTAGATTTAAAAGAAAATTATTCTAATAATAAAGAAATATTTATTCCTATATTTGCTAACATAATCTCTATTTTAGAGGAAAGAATAATTAAGTGTGATGATCTTAATATTAAAATAATAAATGAAAATTCTAAGATTAAAAAAGTTTGTTTAGATATATTACATCTAAAGGATGAAAATATTTCTAATAATTTTATAGAAAAAATAAATAATTATTTAGATAATAACAATTATTATGAAGCTCTCATTGAATTATTATTTTATGGAGTACTTGAAAATAAACAACCAATATTTGATGAAGTTATAATTAATATTAATGAATATGAAATAAAGGAATATTTAAAAATAAATCTTTATGAAGGAATAAGTTATATAAACTCATTAAAAATTCTTGCACAAAAAGAAAATATGTATGCTAATGCACAACTTGGTTCACTTGAATATAGTGGTTTAATAAGTGGAAAAATAGATTATGAAAAGTGCTATGAATATTATATGAAAGCTGCTTTAAAAGGACATCCTAAGGCCTCTTGGATGATTGGTAATTTAATATTTTCTAATAAAGTAAAAGAAAAAAATGTTGATATAATGTTAAAGTTTTTAAATAAAGCAGTAGATTTAGGAAGTATTGCTGCCCTTAATACTTTAGGAAGATATTATTTAAATATTGATGATGTTACTGCCCTTAAATATTTTAAAAAAGCCGCAGAATATGGATATGCTTATGCCTATAATAATTTGGGAATGTATTATGAAAAAAATAATGATTTAAAGCTTGCTAAAAATTATTATAAATTAAGTGCTGATTTATTAAATAGTTGGGCATTAAATAAAATGGGAGAAATATGCATTAATGAAGGTAATTATAAAGATGCATTATTTTACTTTAATAAAGCAATTAACTGCCCTATTTCTGAAAGAAGTTATTATGCATACTATAACCTTGCAAAAATATATAAAAATGGTAATAAAAAATTAAATATTTCTAAAAATGAAAAACTTTATAATAAATATATGAATATTTTTCAAAATAAAAAGGAAAGTTAAATTCTATTACTTTCCTCTAAAGTATTAAAATAGTTATTACCCATTGTACTAAATTTTTCTGAACCAGTTATTACTATATTATTAGCCCTAAATGATAAATAATTATGCATTATTTTTTCATCGTATAAAAAGTCAATAACAGCATTATAACCATTTAAATCAGTTCTATTTAAATATCTAGTAAAAGTACCATGTTGATAAACGACAAATTGATTAGGCATAATTGCTTGATAGTATAAACTTTGTCCATTATTTTTACCAAAGTAACTACTACAACTTCTTACCCAGTTTTTAGCATGAGTTCTATTATAAATTGTATTAATTACTGCATAGGCATCTTCATAAGAATTACTTTGTGCCTCAGATAAAACTATAGCAGTTAAAGTATTAAATTCATTCTTAGTTAAATTATACTTATTTAAAATATAGTCTATTTTATCTTCTTTAGTAATATTTGCATTATAATTATCAAATGAAGATACTTTCGTATTAACTTCTTTTACTCTTTGAACACTAGGTGCAAAAATTATTGTAAACATCATACATAGAGCAATACCAAAGTTAGTTATTTTTTTTATATTAAAATTATTGATTTCCTTTTTATTCATTCTCCATATATTATGGAGGACATAATCATTTTTATTCATTCTTTCCCCCTGAATAACAAAATAATTATACCATAAAATATGCAAAACGTCAAATTATGTAAACTAATTACCACATTTTAACAATTAAAAAGCCCGAATATATAGGCTTTTCTAAGTAAATATATAAATCAATAATCTAAATAATAATTTAATTAATAATCTAATAATTATTTATTAATACAAGAGGATACTTTATAATCCCAATATGCTTTATGAAGTTTATAAGTAAGATTAGATACATCCTCAAAATAAGAACCTGCAGATAAACAACCTAAATTTGATAAAGCAATAACAATATATGGATTTTCATCAAAAACTATAGATATATCATGCATTACAGAGCCAGCACATCCACTTTTATTCGCTGAGGTTAAACCCTGTGGAGGAGTTAAAAACTGACCTCCATTATCAGTAAAATAACTCATAAGTTCTTTTGCTATATCACTACCTTTTTCATAAAAATTATAAAGTTCATTCATATAAATTGCAGCATCATGAGCACTTGTTTCACCCCATATAGTTGGCCTTGTAAATATAGCATTTGTACCCTTAGCTTTCCAAAAAGCAAGCATATCATCTTTATTAAATCTATCCATAAGCATTGTATGAGCTACATTATCACTATAATATGCAGAATTTTTTACAAGTTCTCTTACTGTATAATAAGTATTTTCTTCACCTAACTTAATATAACCAGCACCAGGATTATAATATTTTTTTGTATACAAAAGTTTTTCCTCTAAATCGATAGAGCCATTTTCTGCATTTTCATAAATATATATGTCTGTTGGTGCTTTTATTGTCGAAGCCGTAAATATATGTTGATTTTCATTATAACTAACTGTAAAACCAGTATAAATATCAACATATTTATAAGCAAAACGATTTATTGATTTATTATAATAATCATTTATTTCATTTATAACTGAAGTAACACTTTCTGGTAACTTTTCTATTGGAGTATTACTTTGCATACAACTTACAATTTGAGAAGCTTTAGAATCTTTTATAAAGTTTGGACTATCTTTAGGAATATTATAGATTTCCATATTAGGATTTTCCTTTTTATCTATTTCAAAAAAATAATTTTCATACTCTTCATTTTGTGAGGATAATGCAAAACTAGTTCCAACACTTATTACTGTTAAAATAATTATTAAAATACCTAAAATAATTAATAATTTAGATCTTTTTGTCTTTAATAAATCTATAATTTTTTCTTTATTTGATTGTTTTTCAACAGGTTTTAATGCATCTTTAATTTTTGCTATATCTTCTTTTTTTAATGTTGGAATCTTTTTTATTAATTCATTTATTTCTTCTTCAGTATAATCTTTAATAACTGGAAGTGAAGTAGTAAGCATTTCAATTTGTTCATCATTTAAGTCTTTTATTATGGGAACTGCTGTAGTTAAAAATTCAATATCTTCTTGTGAAGTATTTTCATTTAAATTGTCCTTAACCTCTTTATTCATTCTCTCACCTATTATATTAATAGTATACACTAAAAAGTAAATAAAAAAAAGATGCTTTTACATCTTAACAATTATTAAATTTTATAGGTACTTTATAAGTAACACTTTTTTCCTCATCAATTTTAGCACTTATTTCTAAATATAAATTACTATCTTTATAATATTTACATGATGGAGAATAATTATCAATTACAAAAGATATCATCTTTAAATACTCTTTTAAGGAAACTGGAGTTTTTTCTAAATATTCTTTTTCTGAAATAACATTTAAAATATCTTGATGTTTTTCATATAAAGTGCATTTTATATAAGAATATTTTTGAGTATCATCAGCATTATAATCAACATTTAAATATATTGAGGATTTACTTTCATCATAAGTTATACTTCCCGTAACTTTTATATCTTTTGTTTCTCCATTTAAAGTTTTAAATTCATAATTATGTTTATGGAAAAATAAAAATACACAAACACTTATGATTATAAATACAATAATTGTAATAATTATCATATTTTTTTTGAAAAATGATTTTTTATTTATATTTACTTTCTTACCACTAATCAAATAGTTTAAATCAACATTAAATTTATTTGATATATCTTTTAAAATGGTAATATCAGGAATACTTTTATCATTTTCCCATTTTGAAACAGCTTGAAAAGTAACACCCAAAATAGACGCAAATTCATTTTGCGTTAAATTATTTTTCTTACGGATATCCTTTATTATACTACCTATCTGTTCCATAAATAATATATTACCATAAAAATATTGTACTATCAAATAAATATTGATACAATTAATGTATGAAAAAGATTTTGTTAATAATTTGTTTATTATTTTTATGTTCATGTAAAAAAAATGTTTCCTTAAATAAGGATACTTTTGACTATGGAGCAAAAGTAGATATAAAAAATATCACTGATAAAAAATATAAATGTCAAAGTAAAGTGCTTAATACATTAAAGTTAGGAAAACATAATGATACTATGTTTTGCAATAAAAAAGAATATAAAATTAAATATGAAGTTATAGATAAAGAAAAACCTATTATATGGATTGGCAATACTATAACAAGAACTCCTGGCTATAAAGAAGATATTTCTAAAGAATTAACTTGTATGGATAATGCAGATAGAACTCCCTTAACAAATATAACTGGATCGTATGATATAAATACAGTTGGAACATATAATTTAACATTTACATGTACTGATAATTCAGGCAATAGTTCAAGTAAAGATTTTAAATTAGTTGTTAAGGAAAAAAATGTAACTACCGGAGGCGCATATACAGGTGTTTTAACTAATTATTTAGATTTTAAAGATGTTTATAAAGAAAGAAAAAATGATAATACTTTAGTCGGTATAGATGTTTCAAAATATCAAGGAAACATAGATTGGCAAAAGGTTAAAGATGCTGGTGTTGAATTTGCTATTATTAGACTAGGATATAGATATTTTTATGATGAACCTTTATCGCTTGATCCATATTTCCTAAAAAATATTGAGGGAGCCTCTAAAGTGGGAATTAAGATAGGCTTATATTTTTATTCTTATGCTAAAAATGAAAAAGATGCTACCCAGGAAGCAAACTTTGTACTTGATAACATAAAAGGATACAACATTGAAATGCCAATTGCCTTTGATTGGGAAAGTTTTAACTATTTTAATGCTGGACAAATGAATTTATTTGATTTAAGAGGAGCCTCAAATGCGTTTCTAAAGACTATTAAAGATGCTGGATACACACCAGTTCACTATGCAAGTAAATCATACCTTGAATATATTTGGCTTCCTGTAGATTATGATATATGGCTTGCTCATTATACAAAACAAACATCTTATAAAGGTGATTATGTAATGTGGCAACTTTCAAGTAATGGTAAAGTTGATGGAATAAATAATTATGTTGATATTAATGTATATTATAAAAACTAGATTTAAAATTGAAGTTGTCAATAAAAAGTAGACAGTAAAAAACTATTATTTAAACCCTAATTGAGTTTTATATTCAATTGGGGTTTTATAGTTTAAAGCATAACTAGGTCTTAAATAATTGTTGTCATAAACAATATCATCAATAAATTCTTGAACTGTGTTATAATTATTTATGTCAAAATCAATATACATTTCTTTTTTGAGCCATCCATTTTTTGATTCAATTACCGGATTATCAGTTGGTGTACCAGCTCGTGACATTGATCTTGTTATATTATAAGATTTGATTATATTGTTAAATGACATTGAGGAATATACTGTACCTTGATCTGTGTGAAAAATTGTATCAAAGTCTTTATAACCTCTTTTTATTTTATTATTTAACATATTATTTAAAGCTTCTCTATGATTTATATTCCCATTTCCAAACATTGATTCACGTACATCGTATCCAACTATTTCATTGTTAAATATGTCTAAATAGAATGTCCAATCGTAAGCTTTTCTTTTAAACCATATTCTTGTTGTATCAGAAACTATTTTTTCAAAAGGTCTTTTAGTATTCCAATTTCCATTTATAACATTATTAAACTTAATGGATTCTTCTCCTGGTTTCTTATATTTATAATGTTTGGCCTTGGATTTTATATTTAATAACTTGCACACCTTATGAACTAGATTATCAGATACAACCCATCCACTTTCTCTTCGTATAATAGCATTTATTCTATGATATCCATAACTTGGTTTTCTTTTATGTATATCTTTAATTAATTCACCTAAATCTTTACGATTTATTTCATAATTGTTTAAGATGTCTCTATTTTTTATCCATTTATAATAACCACTTCTTGATACATTCATTATTTCGCATAATGATTTAATAGAAAAGTCTTTACTTAATAATTCTATTATTTCAAATTCTTTTTGTTTTATTTCTTGAATACTACAATTGAACCATCTCCTTTCACAAGGTATCCTTTTTTTAATCGTTCATTCTCAATTCTTAATCGCATATTTTCATATTCTAATTCTTCTTCTCTTGAATTAAAATGTTTTGTTACGAAATATTTAGACATAGGATTTCCAGGTTTCTTTTTATTAACTAATGATTCTTCTCCAAATTGATTATATTTAATAATCCAATTTCTTATCATCCCACTTGATACATCATATTTCCTTGCAACTTCATAAGATGATTCTCCTTCTAATACTTCATTTACCATTTTCATTTTATCTTCTTTCGACCAATATCTATTTGGCTCTTTTCTTATTCTTGCCATATTCACCTCCAATTTTATTATAACAAAAAAATGTAGACAGTTTTTTTATGTCTACATTTATCTTACAACTTCAATTTAAAATCTAGTTTTTTCTTACAATATGGGCTCCCCTTACTATATTTGGTTTTTTATAAGAGTAAATATTATCTACTAAATATAATGAAAGAAGTATAATACTAATTACTGATAAAGTTTTATAATTAACCTTTTTTAATAAATCAATTATTTTAGGAATTACAAAATAATAAAGAATTGTTGCAAGTAAGGCAAATACTAATGTATATAAAAAGCATATTCTACCATTTATATTAAACGGTTTTTTTGAGTAATCCCACCATACCATACCTTTAGTAATTTCTAAATAAAAGGAAGTTGCATATTCAATAACAGCACTAATTAAAAATGATAAAGAAAATACAATTATAGGTTTCTTATAAAATTTCTTTAATAAAATATATATAATTAGTCCACCAAATCCATATATAGGAAGCCACGGTCCATGAAGTACACCACGATTTATAAAACCATGACCTTTTCTAATCTCATTAAGGACCTCAAAGCACCAACCAATAAAAGCCAAAGCAAAGAAAAGCATTATATATACAAATAGATTATTTTTTTCCTTTAGACTTTCTTTTTTCATCTTTTACTTTTTCCTTTAATTTATTTTTTTCTATTTTTATTTCATTTTTAAACTTCTCTTGTTTCTTTTTAATTTTTTCCTTTTGTTTAATAATCTTTTCTTTTCCCTCTTTTAATTTTTCTGGAAAAATAATTACAAATTTATTACCAAGTAAGGATTTACTTAATATTTCTTTACCTTTTTGAGATATTTCTCTTGTATTATCTCTTTTCTTAAATGTATTTTCACTTTTTATTTTAAATATCAACTTATATGAAAGAATATTATCGAGTGTAAATGTAATAAGCATTACATAAAATGTAAAACTAATTTTAAATGGTGAAAATCTTAAAATTAAAGTTCTTAAGTATGGATCAACAACTTTAATAAGAATAAGACCCATTACCCCAAAACAAAGAGCATTTTTAAGGCATATTCGACCATTTATATTAAATGGTTTTTTAGAATAATCCCACCATCTAGCATTAAATAATTTTTCCATTACATAGCTAGATAAATATTCTACAGTGGAGCATATAATAAGTGCTAAAGAAAATATTGTTAAAGAGTTTGAAAACTTATTTAAAAGAATAGTCATAAATATAGCAGAAAATCCATAAATAGGACAATAAGGTCCTAATAAAAATCCCCTGTTAATAAATCCTTTTTTAAGATCAAATGTAACTATTTCTTCACAAATCCAGCCAAATATTGAATATAACATAAATAATATAAAATAAATTTTAAAACTCATAATTAACCTTTCCTCCTTATACCTAAGTATTTTAGATAACATTTTGGATGACCTAATATTTTAAAAGAACATTTTTTATCCATTAAACTTACAATCCAACTTTCCTTATACTTTGGTAATGTTATATTAAGTGGAAACATATGTCTTAAAATAATGTTTTCAACCTTTTTATTCATAAGGTCTGGAAAAGTTTTTCTTGAATTTTCTAAAGCCTCTCTTGCATGGACGAAACCATGCATTTTAAAAAATGATTTATGTTCTCTATTTAACTGCCAGTCTTTATAATAAAAATCGTGAAGTAATCCTCCGATAGCGGCTGATTTATAATCCAAATGATGTTTTTTTGCAAATTTATAAGCAAAATACGCAACTGCCATTGAATGATCATATACTGATTCATTTTCATGATGATGAAACTTTTTTCTTTTTATAAACTCTTTATTATCAATAATTGGTTTAATAATTTCTAAAAACTCTTTATCATATTCCATAATATTTCCTTTTTAGTACAATAGTACTACATATATTATAATATATATTTTAATTAAAATAAAATAAAATCAAAAAAGAAGTATTAAACTTCTTGTTCAAAACTTATATTAGCATTTATTTTAAATGTTTCTTTGTTAGAGCTTACTAAAGTGTCAGCTTCATTGTTCATAGTTTCGTTTTCACCATCGTACCACTCAAAATATACTCTAACTGTAAATGGTTGATAAGCGAAATTTGCTGTTTCATTATCGTAATATAAAGTATTAGTAATAGTATTTCCCTCTAGATTAATTACATTTAAAGTATCTCCTTCAGTATATCCTGTTGGAACAATTGCGTACTTCGTAATCATTAAATCTGGAATATTTTCAGCTGTAACAAATACTTGTTTTGCTTCAACTTTACATTCAGGATTGATTAATTTAATTCTTTCCTTCATAGCTTCAACTTTAACCATATCTACAGTTTTTGTAGTGGCATGTATTTGTCTATTTAAGTTAGATATACATACAGTATCATTATCTACTAATACTAAATTCCCAACTCCAGCTCTTGTTAATGCTTCTACAGCAAAACTTCCTACTCCACCTACTCCAAATACTATAACATTTGATTTTTCTAATTTATCTATGC
>OLPA01000180.1_pt1 | contig 54891 bp, 38 predicted proteins | sample 1672811 | NCBI WGS metagenome assembly OLPA01 (sample SAMEA3136726, study PRJEB25190) | human gut metagenome | biome: human gut; feature: human-associated habitat; material: faeces | place: Austria | collected 2013
CTGTGAGTTGAAGGTCTCTGGGTTGCGTGCCGGGGCCAGCAACCCCGCCTGCTCATAGTAGCGAATGTTCCGCGCCGATACGCCCGACGCATCCGCTGTCTGCTTGATGTTCATAACATCACGCTCCTTTCCCGGTTATCGTACACCCTGCACCCACTGGAAGGTCAAGGCTTTTCCTGAAAATAAGCGACAACTTATAGTATTTTGATTTCTACAGTTCGCCCGCCCAGGTTCTCATAAATTCTGTGGGACACTGACAGTACCGTGCGACCCTCGGACGCCCGCCGCAGGGCCTCCAGCACGCGGGCTTCGGTTTCGGCGTCCAGGTTGGCGGTGATCTCGTCCAGCAGCAGCACAGCGGGGTCCGCCGCGGCGGCGCGGGCGATGGACAACAGCTGCCACTCGCCCTGAGAGAACATCCCTTCACTGCACGGGGTGTCGTAGCCGTCGGGCAGCGCTTCGATGGCCCCGTCAATGCCCGCCAGTTGGGCCGCATGTTTGGCCATCTCGGCGGTGATCTGTGGATCGCCCAGCGTGATCTGGTCCAGAACGGTGCCGGGCACGCGGGCAAAATGCTGCTCCACACAGCTGATGCAGGTGCGGCGCTCCCGGTCGGTGATGTCCGCCACCGGTACGCCGCCAATGGTGACGGTGCCGCTTTCGGCCGGGTACAGCCCCAGCAGCAGCTTGAACACGGTACTCTTGCCCGCGCCGGTGCGGCCGATCAGCGTGACCTGCTCGCCCTGTTTCACGGTCATCGAGAAGTCTTTCAGCACATGTTTCTCGCCGTAGCCAAAGGTGACGTGGGAAAGTTCCACATCGCCCCGGGCCGCCCTGGTACGCTGTGCGGAAATTTCCCGTTCCGGCTGGGCCAAAAACGCATCAATGCGTTTCACGCCCGCCATGGCAGACTGGATGGTCTGAACCTCCATGCCCAGGCTTTCAATGGGGGCGAAAATGCGCGATATGTAGTTGATAACGGCTACCGAGGTGCCGACGGACATGCCGAACAGCTCCAGCACCACCGCGTTGCCGGAGGCCGACAGCAGCATAACGATGCCCACCACCACGGCGTTCAGCAGCAGCACAACGGGGGAGTAGACGGCATCGTAAAAGTTAGTGCGCTCCATGGCGGCGTAGCCCGCGCCGATGCACCGGTCATAGCGGCGTTCCATGTACTGCTCCATGCCCAGCGCGCGAATGGTGCGGATGTTGTGCAGCGTCTCGGGCACCTGGCCGGAGACGGCGGCCACAGCCCGGCGGTTGTCCAGCTGAGCGGCCAGCATGCGGCGCTGTACACGGCGGGTAAACACCGCGAACAGCGGCAGTACCAGCAGTAAAATCAGCGCCAGACCGGGATTCTTCGCGGCGATGACCGCCATAATGGAAAGGATGCGGCAGGCGTCTGCCACCATGCTGATGATGCCGGAGGTGAACAGCGCCTCCACCGTGTCCACATCGCCGGAGAACCGCGCGGCCACCTCGCCGGGGTTCTGGTCCACCAGCGTGCGTGCAGGCAGTTGCGTCAATTTGTGGGACATCTCGGACCGCAGCGCGTGGGTCATCTTTTGCCCAAACAGCACCAGCAGACTTTCCTGCGCCGAGGACAGCACCCCCTCCAGCGCCAGGCTGGCAAAGTAGACAAGCACCGCCCAGATCGTCAGCGGCAGGCCCGCCGCCAGCCCATCAATGATGCGTGCCAGCAGCAGCGGCGGCAGCAGCGAGGCGATAACTGACGCCGCCACGCATAAAAGTGTGCCAACAGTCAGCGGGTAGTGTGCCCGGGCCGCCATGCGGAGGGCTGCAAACACGCCGCTTTTATTGTTCGTTTTCATGCTGCTGCCCTCCTGTCTGGCTTTCGTACAGCTGGCGGTAGGCCGGTACCGCCGCCAGCAATTCCTCGTGGGTGCCCACGGTGGTCTTGCCATCCTCCATAAAAATTACACGCTGCATCTGGGGAAAATGGTATAGCCGGTGGGAGATGAGGAAGACGACCCTATCCTTGGCGTACTCCTGCAGGTTAGCAAACACGGTATCCTCGGTGCTGCGGTCCAGCGCCGAGAATGGGTCGTCCAGCACCAGCACCGGCCGGGGATGCGCCAGCGTGCGGGCCAGCGCCAGCCGCTGGGCCTGCCCGCCGGAAAGCCGCGTGCCGCTGGGACCGATCACGGTGTCCACACCGTTCTCCATGGCCTGCACTTCGTCTTTCAGCGCCACAGCAGCCAACCAGGGCATCGGGTCCTGCTTGCTGCCGCACAGCACGTTGTTCTGCACGGTGTCGGCGCTCAGCTCCGGGTCATGCCCCAGGTAGCCGACGGTGGATGCAATTTCCCGCGGCGTCAGCGCAGAGAGTTCTTTGCCGCCGAACCGGGCCGAGCCGCCATAGGAAGCTTCACACAAAAATACACGCCCAAAAGTGGATTTTCCGCAGGCCACCGGCCCCGTAATGCCGATGATCTCCCCCGGGTGGGCTGTCAGATCCAGCCCCGCAAAAATCGGCTCCTCGGTATACCCAAAGGACAGATCCTCTAGCGTTACATCGGCGGGGGCGGGCACAGCCAGCTCGTCCGGCTCTTCCGGCAGTTTCATCAGCGGTTTGATGCGCTTCCAGGAGACTTCGGCTTTCTGCACTGCGTTGAACAGCTTCGCTGCTTTCGAAGATTTTACCGTCAGCTTGGTAAAGCAGGAGAGGAACGTAGTAAACGCCGCAATGTCCCAGGCCTGCCACCCGGTGCCCAGCACGTTTTTGGCACCAAACCACAAAATGAACAGCACGCCCGCTTCGGACACCGCCAGATACAGCGGCGGCAGGGCCGATTGCCACACGTTGCTGCGCACGGCGGTCTTTTCGTAGGTGGTCAGCACGTCCTCGTACCGGGCCTCGCGGGCGGTCTCGCAGCCGTAAATGCGGTAGGTGGCGGCGTTCTGGGCACGGTCCAGCGTGGCGGCGCTTAACGCACCAGCGGCCTTTTTGTGGGCGGCGCCTTCGCGCTGCACCGGCTTTTTCATCCACGTTGCGCATATGTAGGAGACCGGTGTAAACAGCAAACTCAACAGCGCCAGCCGCCAATCATACACCAGCAGCATCACGATGTAACCTATCAGCGCTACGCCGGTATCAAAAATTTCGGTGGTGAATTTCCGCATGCCCTCCACGCAGTCGTCCACGTCAGAGATGGCCTTGGTCATCAGCTCGCCCGCACCCTCTTTTTCCAGCGCGGCGCGGCTCTGGCGCACCAGGTTGGCGTACAGGATGCCCTTCATCCGGCGGTTGATGTTGTTGGCAAAGCGGCGCACGTAAAAGCGCTTGATGAACCGCGCCGCCTGCACCACCAGCGTAACCAGCACATAGGTCAGCACCAGTATGGCCATGGCCGCGGCGGTGGCGCTGCCGTCCAAAATATCGGCCAGGCATTGGGCCAGCCGCCCCTCAAACCAGGGCGCGGCCAGCAGACCGATGTTGTAGATCAGGCCCGAAACGGTGACCAGCGCCAGCGGCAGCCATTCGATGCGGAAGTAGGCGCCGATGTGGTCCGGGCGGAAGTTCTTGTCATTCTGCATGTTCCGCTTCACCCTCTGTGGCTTGTTTAAAGTGCGGGAACCCCGCGCGGCTCTCGGTCTTGGAGGCCGTGTACAGCTTGTGCAGCGTAGCCGCAAAGGCGGCGGCCTCGTCGGCGGGCAGGGCACTGGTCAGGTACTCGTAAAATTCGGCCTCGATCTCCGCCTTGGAAGATTTCAGGCTTTCGGCTTTCTCGGTGGGGTACAAAAGCTGGCTGCGGCGGTCATTGGGGCTGGCCTTGCGCACCAAATAGCCTTTCGCTTCCAGGTTTTTGGTGCGCCGGGCGATGGCCGCCTTGTCGGCGTGCAGCAGCTCGGCCAGCGCCGCCTGGGTGCAGCCGGGGTGATGGCGCAGCGCGTGGATCAGGTCGATCTCCGCCGTGCCAACGCCCTTTTCCCGCAGGGTAAGCAGTACCAGCTTCTCTGCCTCGCGGGCAATTTTGGTAATTTTGCGTTCGGTAATATCCATAGCCGCCTCCGTATCCGGGTAAACTGGTTGCACCTACATCGTTGTACATGCAACCATTATAGCCTGCCTTCCGCCTTTGTCAACAAAAGCAGAAAATTTATCCCCGTCGCGCAGTATAAAAAACAAAATAGGCATACCCAACCGTCCCATTTTGTGCTATACTTATTTTATATTATGGTTTAAGGAAGGGTTCCTGTTATGTATCAGATGGGTGACAGTAAATTGGAAGTCCGCGAACTGCTGGTCAAGGCGTTCGCCAGTGCGTGGGAGGCCGGAGATAAAACGGTCGACCGCGATACGTATATCAATAGCAGCATCAACGTGATCGACTCTCTGCAGGTCGGCCCCGAGATGATCTATGGCGAGGAAGGCCAGGGCCTGCTGGAGGGCGAGCTGGACCACCTACCCGACCTGCTGCGCGCCGACGGCGCTTGGGTCTACTACGAGGTCCCGGCTGAGAACTTCTTCATCCTGACCTGGATGATCGACGTCGACAAGGCCGCCGAGAAGGTCGCTTCGCTGAAAGATGAGGAAGGCAGCCTGGCCTGCATCGTTGATCTTTCGCAGGAGTGGCACCGCGCCTAATACACCACCAAACCAGGGAAAGGGGGACAGCACCATGAACCGGGACAGCATCTATCTGCCGCGGGATGTCATCGGCCTGTTGCAAACGCTGCAAAGCGCCGGGCACACTGCCTATGTGGTGGGCGGCTGCGTGCGTGACAGTCTGCTGGGCCGCACCCCCGGGGACTGGGACATCTGTACCTCGGCCCGGCCGGAGGAGATGCGCCGCCTGTTTGCCGACCATCAGCTGATTTTGACCGGCGAAAAGCACGGCACGGTGGCGGTGGTGCTCCACGGCAAACCCTACGAGATGACCACCTACCGCCTGGACGGCAACTACCACGACCACCGCCATCCCGACGCGGTGCAGTTCGTGGACGACCTGCCCAGGGACCTGGCCCGGCGGGATTTTACCATCAACGCCATGGCCTGCGCCCCGGGCAAGGGCATTATTGATCTGTACGGCGGGCGGGATGACCTGGCGGCGGGTATGATCCGCTGTGTGGGCGACCCGGCCCAGCGCTTTGCCGAGGATGCCCTGCGCATCCTGCGGGCGCTGCGCTTCTCGGCCCGGCTGGGCTTTGCTTTGGACGAAGCCACCGCCGCCGCGGCCCTGCAGGCGCGGGATACGCTGCAAAGCGTGAGCGCCGAGCGCATTTATACCGAGATCGACGGTCTGCTCGGCGCCCCCAACGCGGGGCCGACGCTGGCCAAGTACGGCGAGATCCTGGCCGGTGCGGTGCCCGAAGTGCAGGCCTGCATCGGCTGCACCCAGCCCGGCCGCTGGCATTGCTACGATGTGTGGCAGCACTCGGCCGTGGCGGTGGAAAAGCTGGACCTGCGCGGCCAGGATACCCGCGGCGCGCGGGTGCTGTGCTGGGCAGCGTTTCTGCACGATATTGCCAAACCCCAGTGCCGCAGCGTGGGCGCGGACGGTGCGGCCCACTTTAAGGGCCACAACCAGCGGGGCGCGGCGATGGCCCGCACGATTTTGCGCCGCCTGAAAGCCCCCGGCTATCTGATCGAGGGGACTACCGGGCTGATCGCCATTCATGATGCCCCGGTCCCGGCGGGGGACACCGCTATTTTAAAAAGTCTCAACCGCTACGGTGCGGTGTTTTTGCACCGGCTCTGCGCGCTGAAATATGCAGACCTGGACGCCCACGCCGACACGCCGGAGGTCAAAGCCCGGCGGAACGAGGTGGCCGCCTTTGAGGCCCGGATGACCGAGCTTTCCAAGACCGCCTGCTACACCATGCGCCAGCTGGCCGTAAACGGCGGCGACCTGATGGAAGCCGGCCTGCCCGCCGGCCCCGCCGTGGGTGCTACCCTGCAGCGACTGCTGACCGCCGTTATGGAGGGCCGCGTGCTGAACGAAAGAGCCGCACTGTTGGAGTTTGCGTTGAGTTGAAACGAAAAGGATGAAAGTATGATCTTCGGCATCGGCACCGACCTTTGCGCGGCAGACCGCATGGCGGCAAAGCTGCAAAAGCCCGCCTTTGTGCAGCGTGTTTTTTCCCCGACGGAACAGGCCCTGCTGAACGAGCGGGGCGGCACCCACCGTGCCGAGACCGCCGCCGCCAACTTTGCCGCCAAGGAGGCTTTTTTAAAGGCCGCAGGCACCGGCCTAGGCGGCTTTGCACTGACAGATTTAGCGGTATTGCGTAAAGAAAGCGGCGCGCCTTATTTTGCCCTGACCGGCCCCGCCGCCGAATGGACCGCCGCCAACGCCCTGACCCCGCACCTGAGCCTGACCCACGAAAACGGCTTGGCCTGCGCGTTTGTAATTCTGGAACAAAACAAATAACTGCCTTTTACGGGCGGCCATGGGCCGCCTTATTTTGTAACAATCGGAAAGGAGGTCCGCCGTGCCGACAAAAGCCCCACGCGCCAGCAATCTGGAACTGCTGCGCATCCTTTGCATGCTGCTCATCATCGGCGACCACCTCACCGGCCAGGGCGGCATTGCGGATTATTCCACGCTGCCGTCCTCCTTCGTGTTCTGCCTCATCGGCTGCGGCTCCCGCATTGCCTGCACCGTGTTTGTGCTGGTGGGCAGCTGGTTTATGTGCGAACAGCCGTTCAAAACCCGCCGCCCGTTGTCGCTTTGGCTGTCGCTGTGGCTGTACACCGTGCCGGTCACGCTGCTGTGCAGGCTGGCCGGGCTGGATGTCTCCCTCAGCGCACTGCGCTGGGCGGCGTTTCCCGCCGGTACGCGCCAGCTGTGGTTCATCTCGGACTATCTGGTGCTGCTGCTCTGCGTGCCGCTGCTCAACCGGCTGCTACACGGGCTGCCCCGCCGCGCCCACAAAGGCGTGCTGCTGGTGCTGGCTGTGCCGCTGGTCGTTTACCCCACGGTGTTTGGCCAGGACGGAATTTTGGGCGATACGGCGTGGATGTTCCTCTACGATTACCTGCTGGCTGCCTACCTGCGCCGCTGGCCGGATAACCGCCTGTCCTGCCTGCTGAACCGCCCCGCCGCGGCGCTTGTCCTCGGCCTGGGCCTGCCGCTGGCCAACACCGCCATCCGCGCGGTGCTGGAATACCGGGGCGCGACCGACAGCAAGGCGTTCCAGTACATTGCCTACTACCGCACGGCGCTGGGCGCACTGCCCGGCCTGCTGGCGGCGCTGGCGCTGTTCCACTTCTTCAAAAATCTGGACCTCGGCAGCAACCGGTTCATCAACGGGCTGGCGGGCACGACGCTGGGCATTTACATCCTGCACCAGGTCCCCGTGCTGCGGGACTTTTTGTGGAACGGCATCTTCCATGCCCAGGCGCACCACGGCTCGGCGGCGTACACGCTGCTGGTCATCGTGCTGACTTTCGCGGGCTGCGCGGCCATCGACACGCTGCGTACCAGGTTTATCATGCAGCCCTTGCAGCGCAGCCGTGCGTTTACGGCTCTTTGCGCCAAAGGCGACGCGCTGGCCGCAGAAATCGAAAAACAGAGTGATTAAAAAAACCTCCTCTCGCTTATACTCTAGGTAAGCAAACGAGAGGAGGCTTTTTCTATGGAAGTGCACAGAGGCGAGGTTTTTTACGCCGACCTAAGCCCCGTCGTGGGCAGCGAGCAGGGCGGGATACGGCCGGTACTTATCATCCAGAATGAGATCGGCAACCGGCACAGCCCCACGGTGATCGCGGCGGCCATCACCAGCCGGCAGGATAAAAACCGCCTGCCTACGCATATCAGCGTGCGGGCCGACCGCTGCGGCCTGGCCAAGGACAGCATTATTTTGACCGAGCAGATCCGTACCCTGGATAAGCGCCGCCTGCGGGAGCGCGCGGGCCGCATCCCCGAGGATGACATGCGCCGTGTGGATGAAGCCCTGGGCGTATCCATGGGGCTGGAAAGCCAGAGCATCCACCAGGACGGCGGTTATTTCTGAGGATCGGCGGCATCTTCCTCCACACTGACGGGCACGCCGCGGTGCTCCACGGGTGTGGAGAACACGATTTGCGTGCGGGTGCGGCCAAACTGCTGCAAATGGTTGATGAACTGGTCCAGCTCCTGCGTGGTGGCAAACAGCACCTCGATCAGCATGCTGTAATCGCCGGTCACGCAGTTGCACTCCACCACATGGGGGCAGCTTTCAATGTAGGGGTAAAATTCCGGCTTGCGCTGGGGGTCCATGTCCAGGTTGATGAACGCCTTGACCATGTACCCCAGCATCGGCGCGGCCACCTGGGCCTGATAGCTCATGATCGCGCCGGAGCTTTCCAGCCGGGCCATGCGGGCCGACACCGCAGGGCTGGATAAAAATACACGATCAGCAATTTCTTTCAGCGGTGCGCGGGCGTCCTTTTGCAGGATGTCCAAGATTTTTCGATCGATACGGTCCATAGCTTCCCCCTAAAAATACCCTCTAAAAAACAGACACGACCCCCACCAACGGCGCGTCATTGCACCGCAAGCAGGGGTCGCTTTACTATGTAAAGTATTCTAGCACACAAAACCAAAAAAGTAAAGTGCCGGCTGAAAAAAATAAAATGAGTGAGAGGGTGCGCCACCTCCCTCCCAGAGGGAGGCTTTTAGCGGTTCCACTCCGGCATATCCGGGAACACATCCCTTGCACTGAACAACCGCTCGTTATAATACATCTCAAAATGGCAGTGGTTCCCGAAGGAGTTGCCGGTATTGCCCACATAGCCTATGACCTGCCCTTGCTCCACCACGTCGCCTACGTGCACCGCCTGGGCCGACATGTGGGCGTACAGCGTTTGGTACCCGTTGCCGTGGTCGATCTTCACGTAGTTGCCCCAGCTCCAATGGCGGGTACATTCCACCACGGTTCCGGCGTCGGCGGCGTAAATTTCGGTGCCGTAGGGTGCGGCAATGTCCGCGCCACGGTGATAGTTGATTCCGGGAGTAAAGTTCGCCCAGCGGGAAATGTGCCGGTAGGCGGGCACGGGCCAGATGAAACTGCCGGTGCCCAGCTTGCCGATCATCCCGCTTTGCAACCGGGTGCCCCGGCGGATGACCTCCGGCACCGGCTCGGCAGTGCGGGCTACATCCAACACGCGGCTGTCCACCTCGGCGCCGTTTTCGTACACTACCTCGTAGGTCACGGTCTCGCGGCCCGGCACGCCGGTTTGCACGGTCTCGCTTTTGCCAAAATCCAGCGTGTCGTCTTCCACAATTTGGGTATCGTAGGCAAGCTCCTGCTCGTACCGCTCCCGGCGGCGGATCTGTACCCGCAGCAGCTCGCCGTCATTGGCCTGCAGGGCGGATACAACCTCGGTATAGGGGCTGACCGACCCGGTCAGGTAAATGCCGTCTGCCAGCGTCAACTCGTGGGCAAACACCACGCGGCTGTCGGCGTCGGCGGGGTCCATGTAGGGACGGCGCACCGCGGCCAGCAGGGTGCGCAGGTGGTCGCCCTCGGTGGTCACAAAGCGCAGGGCGCCGTCCACGTAGACGGCGGTGCCCGCAGTAATTTCACTGCCGCTGGCCTGCAAAATGGCGTTGGCCACCTCACCGGGGGTCATCGTGTCGGCGCTGACGGCCAGCGTAAAGGCCGGGTCCAGGTCCCAGTCGGGCACGTCGGCCCCTGCCGCTTCCAGAAGGGCGCGGGCAGTGTTCACGCGGGCCTGCACATCGGCGCGGGCAGTATCAAAGTCCTGCTCGCTGGCCACATAGCCCACCACGGTGCCATTTACTTCCACCCGCAGGGCAAAGGGCTGGCCAAGCCAGGTGCGCACCAGCCACGCAAAGGCCAGCACTCCCGCCAACGGGACCACCAGCCCCAGCCATGCTTTGGGGCGGCGCAAGGCCTGCCGCAGCTGGATGCACCCCAGCGCGACGGGGCGCAGCACCGCCGTCAGCAGCGCACCCAGTACCCGGACAAACCAGCGGGTAAAGGCGGCCAGCCCGCGTGCAAGGCAGAGCAGCCGATACTCTACATAAAAGCCAAACCAATACAAAAAGTCGTTACTCATTGCGGTACGTAAGCCAGTGGGTTCACGCGGGCGCGGTTGACCCGCAGTTCAAGGTGCAGGTGATAGCCGCCGCCCCCGGTGCTGTACACGTTGCCGGTGTTGCCCACGTAGCCGATGACCTGCCCCTTGGTCACAGCGCTGCCCTGGCTGACGGCAATGCTGCTCAGGTGGGCATACAGGCTGTCGTAGGTGTTGCCGTCGTCGGCCGTGCCGTGGCTGATCTGCACACAGTTGCCGTAGCTGTACACGGCGGCGGCCGCGCTCACGATGCCATCAGCAATGGCGTAGACCGGCGTGCCGCCCGGCGCGGCAAAGTCGGTGCCCCGGTGGGGGATGCCCCAGGGGTCGGCCTCGCCAAACTGGGTGGTGATGCGCCCGTAGCTGTCCAGCGGGCAGCGGAAGGCAAGGCTGGTCAGGTGCAGGTCGGCGGTGGTGTACTTGCTGCTTTGGGCGCGGGCGTAGGCGTCCAGATCCGCCGTGGCCTGCAGATAGGCTTTGCGGGCGGCCTCGGTCACCACAGCTTGTGCCTGTTCGGCGGCCTGCTGCTCGGTCAGGGCGGTGTTGGCGGCTTGTAAGGCGCTGCCAAGCTCGTTTTGTGTAGCTTCCAGGGCGGTCTGCTGGGCATCCAGCGCCGCGCGGGCGGCCTCGGCTTCGTCAGCAGCGGCTTGGGCCTCGGCGCGGGCGGTGTCCAGGGCTTCGGCCTCGGCGTTCAACTGCGCCAGGGCGGCGCTGTTGTGGTCGGCCAGTTCCCGCAGGGTCTCGGCAAAGGACAGCATCTCGTACAGGCTGCGGGCCTGCATCAAAAGGGTAATGCTGCCGCCGCCGTCCAAAAGCTGCATCGCGCCCATCTGGCTTTTGCAGCGGGCCAGGCTGGCGTCGTATTCGGCCTGCTTGTCCGTCAGCGCCTGGGCGGCCTGCTCGGCGGCCGCGGTGCGCTCGTCCAAGGTGCGCTGGGCCTCCTGCAAGGCTGTATATATGCCGCTCAACTGGGCGGCGACTTCGGCGCTCTGCCCCTGCAATTGGTCGATCTGGCTCTGGGTCTCGCTTTGCTGGTTTTGCAGTTCTTCCAGTTCTTGCTGGGCTTCGTTGTAGGCCCGCTGGGCTTGATTCTGTTTTGCCGATAATTCGTCCTTTTTGTTGTCGGCATACGCGCCAAACGGCGCAAAAAGGGTGCAAAAAAGCAGCCCCGCCGCCAACAGGGCGGGGCCGGGGGAAGAATATTTCATAGGAGTGTTACCTTATTATAGGGTAGACAGGAGTTCGCAAACCGTCTGCGGGTCTACGGGTTCGCTGTTTTTCAGCACTTCCCAATGCAGGTGGGGGCCGGTGCTGGCCCCGGTGCTGCCGCAGGCGGCGATCTCCTGGCCTTGCACGACCTGCTGCCCGACCTGCACCTTCACGCTGCCCAGGTGGCTGTATCGCGTCTGCCACGAGGCACCGTCGTCCATGCCGTGGTACAGCACCAGATAGTAGCCGTCGTCCTCATTATAGTCGTACTCGGTCACGGTGCCGTCGGCGGCGGCCAGTACGGTGGTGCCCTCCGGGGCCGCCAGGTCTACGCCGGTGCGGTTTTGGGCGAAAGTGCTGCTCATCCGCACATCGTCAGAAAGGTCGAGCGGCAGCGAAAAGACAACGGCCTGCGCCCCCTGGCCGCCCAGTGCTTCATCCATCGTGTGCATGGCATCGTATAGCTTGGCGTCGACGCATCGGTCAATGAGTTCCTGCCGCTCCTCGTCGGTCGGCTCGGCGCTGTCGCCCTCCCCGTGATAGGCGGTAAACCAGCGCGGAGAGGTCAGGGTGTTATCCACATATACTTCAAAATGACACTGGTTGCCGGTGGTTCGGCCGGTGCTGCCTACGTAGCCGATGATCTGCCCCTGGATAACATGCTGTCCGACTTCCACAGCATAGCTCTGCAGGTGGGCGTACAGGGTGCGCCAGCTGTGGCCCTCGCCGTTCGTGCCGTGGTCGATGACCACAAAGTTGCCCCAGCTGTAATGCTCGTCGGCCTGGACGACAACGCCATCGGCCGCGGCCAGCACATCGGTGCCGGGGGCGGCACACAGATCGTCACCGCGGTGGCTGTTGTTCTTAAAGCGGGAAATGTACTTGTAATCCGGTACAGGATCGATAAACAGCGGGCTGTTGTCGGGGTCCTCCAGCAGCGGCAGCTGGGAGGTGTTGACCACAGCGGTGGGTGCCTGCGTCGGTGCGGGGGTAGGCGTGGCCTCCGGCTCAGCGGCTTCGGCGGTCTCCGGCGTGGCGGCGGGGGCGTTTTCCAAAGTAGGGCGAACCATGCAGGCCGTCATGCTGGCGGCGATGACCACGGCGCAGACCACCATGGCCCCGGCCCCCAGGCGGCGGTAATGCAGCAGATGCACGATGCGGGTCTTAGCGCTGCCCTGACCAAAGGCCAGGCTGCCGGGCACGCCGCGCCCCTGCATGGCAAACCGCAGAATGCTCTCGCAGTAGGCGCTGCAGGCGGCGGAAGATTGGCCTCGCACGGCAGCTTCGTCGCAGGCGGCCTCCATGTCGCGCTCAAACTCGCGGAAGGCCAGCCACGCCAGCGGGTTGAACCAGTGCAGGCAGGCCACAGCGTAAAACAGCGGCTTGGTCAGCGGGTCGCCCCGGCGGATGTGGGTGCGCTCGTGCAAGATGACGGCGTCCCGGGCGGGGCCAGCCAGCCCGGCGGGCAGGTAGATGCGGGGCCGCAGCAGGCCCAGGGTAAAGGGCGTAGGCACACAGGGACCGCTGAAGCAGCCATCCGGCGTTTTGCAGGCCAGCGCCACCTGGCGGGACAGGCGCAGGTAGCCCCACACGGCACGCACGGCCAGCAGTGCCGCGCCCACAGCCCATACCGCCGCCAGCAGATGCCACACGGTCAGTGTGGTGTACCAGGGCGCAGGCGCGGCGGGGGCGGCGGGAACCATGGCAGGCAGGTCCGGGACGGTAAGCTCCGGCTGGGTCAGGGCCTGCACAGTGTCGGCGGCCTCGGCCAGTTGGGTATTTTGCGGGCGGGGCAGGGCAAGCGGGATGCCAAAGGGCAGCACGAACCGCAGTCCCACGGCCAGCCACAGCCAGCACAAAAACCGGCTGGGCGCATGGGCACAGCGCAACAGGCGGCAGACGACCCAGGCCGCCAGCGCCGCCGCGCCGCCCCACAGGCTGAGCAGCAAAAACGAAAGCACGGTGCTGCGCATAATAGTCACCCCTCTTTCGATTGGGCCGCGTCCAACAGGGCGCGGATCTCGGCCGCTTCGGCGGCACTGATGGGCTTCGAGTTCAAAAATGCGGCCACGAAGCGCGGCAGGCTGCCGTCAAAGGTCTTGTCCACCACGGCGGCGCTCTCGGCGCACTGCACTTCCTCCTTTTTTACCAGGCTGGTCACAGTGCCGCCCTCGTTTTGCAGAATGCCGCGCTCGCACAGCTTTTTCAGCACGGTATAGGTGGTGCTTTTTTTCCAACCCAGCTCGGCGGCGGAAAGTTTGACCAGCTGGCCGCTGGGCAGGGGCTCGGTGTCCCACACCAGGCAGGCAAACCGGTATTCAGCTTCGGCTAAATGGTTCATGGTTTTCTCCTTTGGTCTACATGGATAGACTTCTTCTATTTGTAGTCTATCACAGTAGACCAAAATTGTCAATAAAAAATGCTTTCCCCCACCTAGGGTGTATCTGATAAGTCAAAAGTGCTGGAAAATTCGCTGAAAAGCAACAGCTGCAAGGCGCGAATCCGCTGCAATACTGGATGTATTGCAAGGATGAGCAACGCAGCAGATGTGCTTTTTAGTAGAATGAACAGCGCTGAGGACTTTTCAGATACACCCTAAGCAAGGGAAAGCAGAAATTAAATTACCTTATGCTCCATCCATTTGCCGCTATAAAACCGTACCCCAAACAAAATACTCCGGCAGATCCAATCCACAAACATGCCAAACCATACGCCGGTCAACCCCATGTGCATCTGCAGCACAAAGAAATAGCTTAAAATCACGCGGAACACCCACATGCTGGCGATACTGACGAGCATCGTAAACTTGGCATCGCCGCCGCTGCGCAGGGCGTTGGGCAGGGTAAAGCTTGGGGCCCAGAACACCACGCAGAACACGCTGAACCAGTGCACCACCACCGTGCACATGCTGGCCGCCTCGGCCGACAGGTGGAACCAGGTGATAATCTCCGGCAGCAGCAAAAACATGGCCAAATTGGTCAGCCCCAGGCCCACGATGGCAATACCGGTCAGCTGCAGGGAGTACTTTTTCGCCTGTTCCTTGTCCCCGGCACCCAGACAGCGGCCCACCACTGGGATCATGGCCAGGTTCATCGTAGCGCCGGGCACGTTGGCCGCCGTGCAAACGCTGTTGGCCACGGCATTGGCCGCAATGGCGGCGGTGCCTAGGGTCGAGGTCAGGCTGCTGACGCACAGCTTGCCGATTTGGAACATGCCGTTCTCCAAACCCGACGGCACACCGATGGCCAACACTTTCATGATTGGCTCCTTGCGGGGGCGCAGGTCGGCAAAACCGGCCACCCGCAGCGGGTTGTGGATGTTCTGGTTCTGCCACAAGATCCACACTGCCGCAAACACGCGGCCGATCAGCGTAGCCAGCGCCGCGCCCACAACGCCCATGCCAAAGCCATAAATCAACAGCGCGTTGCCGCCGATGTTGATGACATTCATCACCAAACTGGCCAGCATGCTGATGCGGCTGTTGCCCTGGGCACGGAACAGCGCTGCGCCGCCGTTGTACAGCCCAATGAACGGGTAGGAGATGGCGCTGATGATGAAATACTGCTGCGCGTAGTGCATGACCTCGTCGTCAATGCTGCCAAACACCCCGCGCAGAATGGGGCGGGACAGCGCCAGGCACAGCACGCCCACCGCAACCGTGGAGATGGCCAGCACGCTGTACAGCTGGGCCGCGCTGCGCTGGGCGCTCTCCTGGTCGCGGCGGCCCATGTACTGGCTGGCGACCACCGCGCCGCCGGTGGCCAGTGCCGCCAGGATTTGGATAATCAGAATGTTCAGGCTGTCCACCAGCGACACGCTGGACACAGCCGCCTCGCCCACACCGGCCACCATCAGGGTGTCAGCCATGCCCATCGTCACGCTTAGGGTCTGCTCCAAAAACAGCGGCCAGATCAGCGCCACCAGCGCAGACCGCGTAAAAAGCGGCGCCTTTGCTTGCGTTGCGGTACCCATACCGGGAGTTCCTCCTTCATTTTCCTAAACCCAAAGGGCATAATATCTGCACGAATTATGTATCATTATAGCCCAACATCCGCGGTGATGCAATTGATAAAAAGCAAGGCAAACAGGCAAAAATTGCGCAAATTTGCTGTCCGGCTGCCGATGGCACAAAATTTGCAATCGGATGGATATTGCCCGGTTGGGGGCAGCAAAAAAACCGGGCCCCGCAGCGGGGACCCGGTTTTTTGGTATAAAGTTTAGAAGTCGACCTCGGTGTCGTAGTAGCAGCACTTCAGCAGCTTTTCCATTTCTTCCTGGCTGGGCTGGCGCGGGTTGGAGCCCGTGCAGGCGTCGGCGATGGCGTTCTTGGCGATCTCAGGCAGTCTCTCCAGGAACACATTCTCCGGAACAAAGCCCTGCTCGCAGGGGTAAGAGTCGGGGCCGTAGTGGCCGATGCAGTGCGGGATGTTCAGGTCGTCGTTCATGCCGCGCAGGTACTTGATAAGCAGGGCGACCTTCTCGTCGTCGTTGGCGCCGCCCAGGTTCATCTTGTCGGCGATCACACCGTAGCGGGCTTTGGCGGTGGGGTCTTTGGCGTTGAAGGCGATGACCTTGGGCAGGTACATGGCGTTGGCGGCACCGTGGATGATGTGGGCACCGTAATCCGCAAAGGCCGCGCCGGTCTTGTGGGCCATGCTGTGCACGATGCCCAGCAGCGCGTTGGAGAACGCCATACCGGCCAGGCACTGTGCGTTGTGCATGGCGTCGCGCTTATCCATATCGCCGTTGTAGCTGCCAATGAGGTTGGCCTGGATCATCTCGATAGCATGCAGGGCCAGCGGGTCGGTAAAGTCGCAGTTGGCAGTGGAAACGTAAGCCTCGATGGCGTGGGTCATGGCGTCCATACCGGTGTGGGCCACCAGCTTTTTGGGCATGGTGTGGGCCAGCTCGGGGTCGACGATGGCGACATCGGGGGTGATTTCAAAGTCAGCGATAGGATACTTGATGCCCTTCTCGTAATCGGTAATGATGGAGAAGGCAGTCACCTCGGTAGCAGTGCCGGAGGTGGAGGAGATGGCGCAGAAGTGTGCCTTGCGGCGCAGCGGCGGGATGCCAAAGACCTTGCACATATCCTCAAAGGTGATGTCAGGATACTCGTACTTGATCCACATGGCCTTGGCGGCATCGATGGGGGAACCGCCGCCGATGGCAACGATCCAGTCCGGCTGGAATTTCTCCATTGCAGCCGCACCCTTCATGACGGTCTCAACGGACGGGTCAGGCTCGATACCCTCGAACAGCTCCACTTCCATGCCGGCTTCTTTTAAGTAAGCCTCGGCGCGATCCAGGAAGCCGAACCGCTTCATGGAGCCGCCGCCGACGCAGATCATTGCGCGCTTGCCGGGCAGGGTCTTTAATGCCTCCAGGGCTTTGGGGCCGTGATACAGGTCACGAGGGAGAGTAAATCTTGCCATAAAATTGCCTCCTTTATAGCTTGACAAATTATTGTCAAATTCATTACTTAACATTTTACGCTGATTCCGTTTAAAGGTCAATTGACGTTTGAACGAATTTGCGACCCAAATTTCGGCATTTTGCCAGATTGCGTTTCATAGCTTGAAAAGAACTGAACTACGCTGAAAAGGAGGCTTTTCTCATGCGTCACCTTTCACCTTTGCAAACCAAGGGGATGCGGCTGCGCATCCGGCTGCTGGCAGGTGTGCTGGCTGTGGGATGCCTGGGCGGGCTGGCAGGGCGGCTGGCCGTGCTGCAATTGGTGGACGCCGACGGTTATGCCGCCCGCGCCTCCGACCAGCAGCTGCGCGGGGCCACACTGCCCGCCGCCCGCGGGGAGATTACCTCGGCTGATGGCACGCTGCTGGCTGCCAGCGAGACCTGCTGGACCATCCGTGCCGCCCCGCGGGAGCTGGCCGACGAGCTGGTGGCGCCTGCCGCCAAAGCATTGAGCGGGATCCTGGAACTAGACTATGCGGAAACGCTGGAAAAATTCTCGGTCCGCACCTCCAACGACTGCCTGCTGCGCCGCCGCGCCAGCCGGGAGATGGCCGACGCCGTGCGTGCCTGGTGTCAGGAGCACAATGCCCAGGGCATCCAGATCCGGCAGGATACCCGCCGCGTCTACCCGCAGGGAGATTTTATGGGCGGCCTGCTGGGCTTTACCGATGTAGACAACGCGGGCCTGTGGGGGCTGGAACTTTACTATAATAAGGAGTTGACCGGCCAGAACGGGCAGATCTTAACGGCCAAAAACGCCTGGGGCTACGACATGCCCACCCACTACCAGACCCTGCAGGAGGCCGTGCCCGGCAACAGCCTGACGCTGACCATCGACGCAGAAATTCAGCACTGGCTGGAAAGCGCCCTCTCCGCCGCCGTGCAGGAGCACCATGTGGCCGAGCGGGGCGTGGGCATTGTGATGGATGTGCAGACGGGGGCTGTGCTGGCGATGAGCTGCCAGCCGGACTACGACCCCAACACGCCCCGGCGGCTCATCGATGACGATGCCCGCGCGGCGGTGGATGCCCTGACCGGTGAGGAGCGCAGCGCCGCCCTGCAAAAGGCCCAGCAGGCCCAGTGGCGCAACAAAGCCATCAGCGACCTGTACGAACCCGGCAGTGTATTCAAGCTCATCACAGCGGCCGCCGCGCTGGACAGCGGTGCCTGCAAGCCCACCGATTACTTTGTATGCGCGGGCAAGATCAGCGTGGCAGGCACACGGTTCCGCTGCGCCAACGGCCACGTCCACGGAGCCGAGACTTTCGCACAAGGGCTGGCTGTCAGCTGCAACCCCTGCTTTATCCAAATCGGCGCACGGCTTGGGAAAGAACGATTCTGCGATTATTTTGCCGCCTTTGGTTTGCGGGAGGCTACTGGCATCGACCTGCCCGGCGAGATCAAGCGCAGCGAATATTATACAGCCGACCGGATGGGTCCGGTAAACGATTCTGTATAAGAAAAAGAACGCGAATTTATTTGATTTTTTGGCTAAAATGCAGTATCATGAAAGCAAAAAAGATGGGACATGGAGGCGACTATGAAATCACCTGAGGTGCAGTTCACGCCGGAAGATCGGCTGATATTGGATTCCTACTGCCAGATGCTGGACGGTCTGGCACAATATTTGGGCACAGGCTATGAACTGGTGCTGCATAGCTTGGAAGACCTGGAACATTCGGCAATTCGGGTGATGAATAGTCACACGGGCCGCAGCGAGGGCGCACCTATCACAGAATTGGCCCTTACGATGTTGGGACGTATCCACGCACAGACCCAGGGGGATACGGTCTGCTATTCCAGCACAAACCGCGATGGAAAACCGCTGCGCTCTTGTACGATCGCAATCCGGGGCAGTGAACAGCGAATCATCGGGTTACTGTGTATCAATTTTTATATGGACACCCCGCTTTCGCAGCTTCTGGAAACGATTTCCCCCGCACAGAGCCAGCCTGTAGCGGAAACCTATGTACAGAATTCTACAGAAATGGTGCAGGCTGCCGTACAGCGTGCGGCAGCAGAAACCGATGCAGAAGGGCTGGCGGGAAGTGTACTGCGTAACAGAGAAATTGTCAGTAAGTTGTATGCCTCGGGCATTTTCAATATCAAGGACGCAGTGATTCAGGTGGCAGACAGCCTGAACATTTCAAAAAACACCGTGTACCTTCATTTGCGCCACTGCAAGGGACTTGAATAAAAAAGTTAAGCCTTTGCAATAAAATACTTTTCATTCTTAGTTGCAATTTGCACGGAGAATGTGTATACTATAGACAGTTCAGTAAGGCAAAGATGCCAGCCGGGCAGACAACCCGGCTGGCATCTTTTTTGCGTAACAGCATAAATATGACGATTTTTGCTGCAGAATCCGTGACTCGTCAGACTAAACAAAAGAAAGAAGAAACTTTCCTACAACTTGCCAATAGACTGAAAAATAGTTTATTGATATAATGAGGACAACGAGCAATGAAAAATATTTCATTGCAAAAAGAACGAATTTTTTAAGGAGGACTATCTTATGAAAATCATTGCAACGAACAACGCACCCGCAGCCATTGGCCCGTATTCTCAGGGCATCGTTTCTGGAGGCTTCGCTTACTGCTCCGGCCAGATCCCCGTAAACCCTGCTGATGGTACGATTGCTGATGGAATCGAGGCACAGGCTCACCAAAGCTGCAAAAATGTAGCAGCTGTGCTGGCCGCTGGCGGCACCGGCATCGATAAAGTAGTAAAGACCACCTGCTTCTTGGCAGACATGGCAGATTTTGCAACCTTCAATAGTGTTTATGCGCAGTACTTTACCAGTAACCCGGCCCGCAGCTGCTGTGCTGTCAAGGACCTGCCCAAGGGTGTGCGCTGCGAAATCGAGGCAGTTGCAGAAGTATAAAGGGGGACAACATGGAAAACTTCACCAACAAACAGATCAATTTCGATATTTTAAAGGAACGTGCCCATAACCTTCGCTGGGCCGAAGTCCCCGATGGTGTCATTCCTCTCACGGCAGCTGACCATGATTTCCCCTGTGCACCTGAAGTGGTAGAAGCCCTGACGGATTACATTAAGGATGGTTACTTCCCGTACATCGAAAACCGCGGCATGGAACGATTTAAAGAGGATCTCGCAAAAAGTTTCCGTGAGCGTAAGAACGAGCCGGTGGAAGCTAAATATGTGTTGCCCATTGACAGTGCTGCCCGTGGTATGCAGGTGATTGCGGATGCGTTCCTGCAGCCGGGGGATGAGTGCCTTGTGTTTGACCCCGTGGATTTCCTGTTCCGTACCTCGATGTCGAACGCCGGTGCAACCATCAAACTGTTCCCCTCGAATCTGAAAGAGGACCGTATCAGCCTGGAAGGGCTGGAAAATTACATCACCCCAAAAACCAAAATGATCGGTTTCTGCAACCCGCATAATCCGATGGGGATGCTGTATACAAAAGAGGATCTGGATTATCTGTTGACCCTGTCCGAAAAGTATGGATTCTACATCATGAACGATGAGATCTGGTCGGATATGATCTACCCGGAAGCTCACTTCAACAGCCTGCTGGAGTTTGGACCGGAGCGCAATAAACGCACCCTTACCGTGTATGGTTTCTCCAAGACTTTCGGTGTGGCCGGCCTGCGTATTGGCTGCGTATATGCGACCAATCAGGAAAACTACGATAAACTTGTAGAAGCCTCTATGGTGGATTCTACCATCGGCGGCATCAATCTGCTTTCTCAGGTGGCTGGTATTGCCTGCCTGGAAAAGGGCTTTTATCGTGTGGATCAATTCGTGCAGCAAATCACAGAAAACCGCGATTATGCCCTGCAGCGGATTGCCGCAATGCCGGGAATTAAGTGCCACAAGCCGCAGGCAACCTTCGTGATCTTCCCGGATATCACTGAAACAGGAATGGACCCGGTGGAACTTGTAGAGCTTTTGAAAACCAAGTATAAGCTGGCGATCGTTCCCGGTGGTGAGCGCTTCTTTGGTCCCGGATCGGAAGGGCATGTGCGCATCTGCCTTGCCACCAGCCACGAAGTGCTGGAAGAAGGGTTGAACCGCTTGGAAGCCTGCCTGAAAGATCTTATGTCCGCTAAATAAGAGGTAAGCCCTGCAGCAATAAGGGGCTTGATATAAAGAGAGGTAAAAAATGGCACGCATTATTATTGCGGTCGTTTACATTGCTGCCATTCTTGTAATCGGTATTCTGGCAGGACGCAATGTAAAGACTTCGGAAGAATTTGCAACCGCGAACCGCGGTATCCCTTTTTGGACCAATGTGTTTTCCATGTCCAGCGCTTGGATCGGCGCAGGTTCTACTCTGGGCTGCGCCAGTATGTGTTATGCGTACGGTGTTTCTGGTTTTTATCTGGCTATCGGCGTAGGCATTGGCGCTATGTTGTCCAGCCTGCTGTTTGCTCGTAAGATCCGCGATGAAAACGTCAGCACCATTCCGGAACTGATCCGTAAACATCTGGGCAACAAGTGCGCCGATGCGATCGCACTGCTCAGCATCTTCTCGGTGTTCTCTGTGGTGGCATCGCAGATCCGTTCACTGGGTACGATCCTGAACATGTTTGTGCCGCAGCTTAGCCTGCTGACCGCCATGATCATTATGACGGTTGTTATGCTGGTCTATACGGTTATTGGCGGTATGGTGGCTGCAACCAAGACGGACAAGGTCAACATCATCCTGATGGTGTTCGCTGTTGTTATGGTGTTGCCGCTGGTCGCGCTGATCCAGGCAAATGGTATGGCCGGTGTGACTGCTACCCTGCAGGAAAGCCGTCCCGAGATGCTCAAAGTCGGCGCTACGGTTGGTTGGGGCACGATGATTTCCTCTGCGCTCTACTTTGGCACCAGCAACATGATCAACAACGAGAACTTCCTGCGTATATGCGGTGCCAAGAGCGGCAGTGAGGCGCGGAACGCCTCCCTTACCGCAACTCTGCTGATCTATGTACCGTATCTGCTGTTTGCCAGCTTGATTGGTTTGGTTGGCGCTGCGCTGATCACGGAACTGGGCACCTCGGACTCCATCCTGCCCGCTATGATCAATAATTACACGGGTACATTCCTGGGTGCCATCCTGCTGGCAGCATTGTTGGCAGCTGTTATGGGGACCGCAGCATCGGTTACGATGGTTTGCTCCATCATGCTGTCCCGCGATGTGGTCGGCCGCTTCAAAAAGATGGATGACAAACAAACGCTTACCCTGCAGCGCATCTTTATGATCCTTGTCGCAATCGCGGGCCTGATCGTTGGCTATTTCGGATCTTCGATCGTGTCGATCATGGAAGATGTTGGTGCACCGGCTGGTGCGGCATTGGTTCCGATTTTCTGTGGTATTTTCTACTGGCGTAAAAAGATGAATGAGAAGGGAACCCTGATCACAATCGTTGTTGCCATCGTATCGACGCTGGGCTACTGGGCGTTGGGTTCGCCCCTGGGAATCAGCCATTTCCTGTTTGGCCTGATTTGTGCGGCAATCACAATGTTCGTTGCAAACAGCGCATGCTATGTTCCCAAGCAAGAGACAGAAAAAGCAGACTGAACGCTTTATAGAGGTGAATACTATGGGAATTATTGATTACCTGATTATTCTGGCTGGCTGGGGTATTGGAGCAGCCGTGCTATTCAACATGATCAAGGAGACCATCAAAAAGTAACTTACTCCATCTATACAAGGATTTCTCCAACCAGAGTTCCGTTTGGTCCCGTGACCAAGCGGAACTTTGGAGTGCCATTTTAAATCTATCAAAAAAGCAGCCCTGCGCCATTCTCCAAAGCGCAGGGCTGTTTTTGTTTAGTATTTATTTGGGAGCTTGCAAACTTCTATGCAGTGCCTCCCGCAAATTCTGCGGCAGGACGGGCAGGGAGATGCCGCTGCCGGCGCTGCAGCACAGGGCAATCAACCCGCCGGTCACGGTGCAGAAGATCGAGGTGCGGCAAGCGTCCATCGTCAAGTCGGGGTCGATCTCCCCGGCGGCCTGCAGGCGGGCCACCAGCGCATCGGTCAGGGCAGTCAGCTGGCTGCGACATGCGTTGGTACATTCGGGCAAAGCGGCCTGCTGGCCAAAGCTGGCTGCCAGCACCCGATAGGTGCTCATCCGCTGGGCGGCAACCTCCTGCAAATAGTCCACCAGCTCATTCTCCAAATCGACCAGCGTGCGGCAGCGGTCAAACCGGGCAGCGATGCGCTCGTTCTCCTGCGCAAAGCAGTAGCGGGCCACGCCCTGCAAAATCTCTTCTTTCGAGGAAAAATATTCGTACACGGTGCCTTTGCCGATGCCCGCGGCGTCGGCCAGCTGCTGGATGGTCATAGCGGCGGGGCTGACGCCCTGAGACGTTAAGGCCAGCGCGGCTTCGTATACTTTGGCTTTGCGCTGTGCATGGCTGTCAGGGGTCATTTCGCATCCTCCTTCGGGGGCAGCAGGGTGGTCTCAAAAGTGGGTTCCGCTTCGGCGTCGGCGGCAGGCTGGGCTGCACCGGCGCGGCGGGCGGCAAACTCTGCCGCAAATTCGGCGGCGTCATCGGGCAGATCGTCCATGCCATCGTCGCCCACGTCAATGTTCACCGGCGGCTTGCGGTAGAACAGGTCGTACATCACGGGCACGATGAACAGCGTCATCAACGTGGCATAGGTCAGGCCGCCAATGATTACGATGGCCATACCCTTGCTCATGTCGCTGCCCACATCCTGGCTGAACAGCATCGTTACCATAGCCAGCACGGTGGTCAGGGTGGTCATCAAAATGGGGCGCATACGGGTACGGCCGGTGGCTACCAGCGCGTCGGTACGCTCCAGCCCGCCAATGCGCAGCTGATTGGCGTAGTCCACAAAGACGATGCCGTTGTTGACGACAACGCCCATCAAAACCAGGAAGCCCATCAGCGAGATCAGCGAAAGCTGTTCGCCGGCGATCATCAGCCCCAGCATGCCGCCGGTAAAGGCCAGCGGAATCGTAAACAGCACGATGAAGGGCGACAGCAAACTCTGGAACTGCGCCACCATAACAAAGTAGACGAAGATCAGCGCCAGGGTCATCATAAGCACCATCTGCTGCAGCATCTCGGCCACCTGGGTGGTTTCACCGGCCAGCTCGGCGGTCACGCCGTCGGGCAGATCCAGCGCGGCCAGCTTCGGCTCCACCTCGCGGGAGAGCAGGGTGGTGTTGTAGCCGTCCACGGTCTCGCTGGTCACGCTCATCTTGCGGGAGCCATTCTCGCGGGCGATGGAAACAAAGCCTGCGCTGGTGGTGCGGGTGGCAAACTCGCCCAGGGTATGGGTCTCGGTTACGCTGCTGCCGTCCTCATCGGTGGTGGTCGTCTCAAATTCCATGTTGAACAGGCTGTCCAGATCCGGCGTTTCGGTCTTGTCCACGATGGTCACGGTGTAGTTGGTGCCGTTGGCTTTCAGTGTGGTGGCGGTGGTATCGGTGGTCAGTTTGGCGGCTACCTGCTGGTAGACCTGCGCCACGGTCAGGCCCATCCGCATGGCTTTGTCCTTGTCGATGGAGATGTTGATCTCCTCGTCGCCGTTCTCCTGGCCGTCGCTGGCGTTGGCAATTCCGTCCACGCTGTTCAACAGGTCGACCACCTGCTCGGCGGCAGTGTTCAAATCGTTCAGGTCGCTGCCGTACAGGTCGACCTCGATACCGCTGCCGGAAAGTGCGCTCATGTCCATCATGCCGTTGGCATTCACGGTCACTTCGCAGGGCAGGGAGGCGGTGGCATCGGTGATCTGTTCTTGAATTTCGCTGCCCCGGCGGGCACCCTCATCGGTCAGCAGTACATAATAGGTAAAGGTTGTGTTGTCCACGGCGGCATTACTGCCCATCATGGACCCCATGCTGTTGCCGCCGGACATGGCACCCACGGTCTGTACGCCGTCAAGGGCGCTCACGGCGTCCATTACAGCATCGGCGGTGGCAAAAGCGTCGTCCTTGGCGGTGTCGTCGGCCACGTCCACGGTGATGGAGAGCTGGTTGCTGCCCATATCGGGGATCATGACAATGCCCATGGTGGCAATGCGCCACACCGACAGCACCAGCAGGCCGATGGCCAGCCCCAGGGGCAGGGCCTTGACTTTCAGGCAGAAGCGCAGGGCTTTCTCGTAGCCGTCCAGCAGCTTGTCAAACAGCGGGTGCTTGACCTCTTTTTGGGTGCGCAGCACGGTGGAACCCGCGCAGGGCACCACGGTCAACGCCACGATCAACGAGGCCAGCAGGCTGAAGGTGATAGTCAGTGCCATATCGGTGAGCAGTTCGCGCACCATGCCGGTGGAGAAGATCATCGGCAAAAATACGCAGATGGTGGTCAGGGTCGAGGAGATGATGGAACCCGATACCTGCCGGGCACCCTGAACCGAAGCCCGCGGGGCCGGTACGCCGCGCCCACGCAGACGGTAGATGTTCTCGATGACAACGACCGAGTTATCCACCAGCATGCCGATGCCCAGCGCCAGACCCGACAGACTGAGGATATTGAAGGTGATGCCGGTGAAATACATCATCACGATGGCAAACAGCACGCTCAGCGGCATCGAGATGGCGACGACCAGCGTTGGGCGCAGGTCCTTCAGGAACAGTGCCAGCACCAGAATGGCCAGCACGGCGCCTTCCACCAGGTTGGACAGCACGCTCTTGACGATCATGCGGATGTAGTCGCCCTGGTCCATGATGGTGGTCAGGTGCAGGCCGTCCTTGCCGTCCATCAAAGTCTGCATGGCGGCGGTGCTGGCGGAGGACACGGCTGAGGTGGACGCGGTGGAACTCTTGTAAATGGAGAGCAGCACCGCGCGGTTGCCGTCCACCTTGGCGTAGCTGTCGTCGGCGTTGTCGGTGATCTCTACGTCCGCCACGTCGGACAGGCGCACATCGCCGATGCCGTCAATGCTGCACAGCACCATGCTTTTCAGTGTGTCGGCGCTGTCGAAGGTGTCGCCCACCTTTACAATGTAGCGGTTGTCATCGCCCTCGCCGCCCTCAATATACCCGGCGGGCATCGAGAAGTTCTGGGCGGAGATCAGCTGTTTCAACGTGTTCATGTTCAGCAGTTGGTCCAGGTTGGCGCTTTTCAGCGCTTCTTCGCGGGCAGAATCGTATTCTTCCTGCGCGGCGTCCAACTGCGCTTTGCCGGATTCCAGCTGGGTACGGCCGCTTTCCAGCTGGAACTCGCCCAGCTGCAGCTGGGCTTCGCTGCCGCTTAAAAGCAGCTGTACGGCCATATCGGCCAGGCTGGGGTCCACGGGGTTCTCTTCCAGATTCTCCAGCATCGTCTGCAGCTTGCCGCGCTGGTCGTTCAGCTGGGTCAGCATCGTCTGGGCCTTGGTCAGCTGGTCGTTCAGGCTGGAGATGGTGGATTGCAGCGTCTTGCGCAGTTCCTCGGTGCTGCTGTTCAGGCTGGACTCGGCGTCCTTGCGGGCGTTCAGCAGCACGGTGGCGTTCTGCAAAGCGGTGCGGGTGGTGGACAGGGTGTTCACCATGTCGCTGTAGCCGGTCAGGGCATCGCGGTTGGCGGTGGCCGTGGTCAGCTGGGCCTGCAGGGCGGTCTGCTGGTCGCGCTTGGCCTGCAGCTCCTCGTCGGTGGCACCGCTGTTGATGCCGTTGGCGATTTCATTGTCCAACTGCTGAATTTGCAGCGTAAGCGACGTGATCTGAATGTTCAGCGCGGCATTGGCCTGCTCGATGGTGGCATCGCCGGTCAGCGGCGCGGCAGCGGCCTGGATGGCGGCATCGGCGCGGTCGATGGAGGCGATCATGGCAGCCATCTTGTTAAGGTCGCTCTTGGCTTCTTCCAGATTGGCGGGCAGGGCGGCGGCGTTGTACTCGCTGTCGTACTGGGCCAGAATTTGCTTGCAGCTGGCAAACAGCGCGTCGTCGATGGGCAGGGTGACCTCCGGCAGGCTGGACGGATCGGTCTTCAGGCTGCCCAGCTGTTGGTTGGCCTTGTCCAGCTGGCCTTTCAGGTCGGCGATCTTCTGCTCCAGCGTGGGGATCTGGTCGTCCAATTGGGTAATGGCGTCCCGCAGCTGCTGGGTGATGTTGGATTTCTGGGTGTTCAGCTGGCTTTTGCCGCTGTCCAGCTGCGCTTGGGCGTCGTCCAGTTGGGCCAGACCTTCGTTGATCTTGGCGCGGTTCTCGTCCAGCTGGTCCTTGGCTTCGGCCAGCCGGTCACTGACTTTCACCAGCAGCTTGTCGTTCACCTCATCGATCTTGTCCTGATCGAGGGTGATCTGCACGGTCTGCTTCACCAGGCCGGTGGTGGAAACGCTGGCTACGCCGTCCACGCGCTCCAGTTGGGGCAAGATCGTGTCGTTGATGTAGTCGGACAGCTCGTAGATGTCCATGCCCTCGCAGTCCACAGCCACGTACTGGGTGGCCATCATATCGGGGCTGATCTCGATCAGCGTGGGAGTGCTGGCCATGTCGGGCAGGGTGTCGCCCAGCTGGTTCACGGCCGTGCTGGCCTTGACCATGGCGCTGTCCATGTCGGTATCTTCCTGGTATTCCAGAAAGATAAGGCTGTAGTTCTCGTTGCTTTGGCTGGTCACGTTTTTCACGCCGTTCAGCGTGGAAAGGCTGTTTTCCAGAGGCTGGGTCACGTCGGCCTCCACCTGTTCAGGGCTGGCGCCGGGGTAGGTGGTCATTACCAGCAGGTAGGGCAGGTTCATCGAGGGCAGCAGATCCGTTTGGATGCGCAGCAGGCTGACCACGCCCAGCACCAGCACCAGTATGACCGCCACCAGAATGGTGAAGGGCTTTTTGACACTGTATTTCGGCATAGGTTGAAAAGATCCTTTCTTGGGCTTACAAAAACCGACCGACCGGTCGGTCGGCAACGATGCCAGTATAGCACAAACGTTAGCCGTGTGCAACGGAGGAGAAAAAAATTCACATTTTGGGTGGCACTTGCAGGCCGATGGCGAGCATCGGCCCTTACAATACAGCAGCAGCTCTTGCCATAGGGGCGGATGCTTGCATCCGCCCGCTTTTATGCTATAATACCTTAGGCAATACCGCACAATTCTAAGTGCCGATACGGCGAGCGAGGTGCGGCAGCTGCTAAGCCAAAAGCGCAGATAATACTGGATGTCTTATCGAGCATTTTGGCAACGCAGATGCCGTGCCGCAGCTGCCGGAGCGGTGCTTAAGCCGCAAGGCGGGAATTGTGCGGTGTTGCCCTTATATAATAGACAAAGGAGAACCCCATGGTACGCGAACTGATGAAAGATACGGTATTCCTGGCCCAAAAAGCCCAGCCCGCCACGGCTGATGACATCCCCACGGCGGACGACCTGCTGGACACCCTGCGTGCCCACGCCGATGGCTGCGTAGGCATGGCTGCCAACATGATCGGCGTCAACAAAGCTATCATCGTGTTTGATGACGAGGGCACCCTGCGGGAGATGTTCAACCCCGAGATCGTCTACCGCAAGGGCCTCTATCTTACCGAGGAAGGCTGCCTCTCCCTGCAGGGCCAGCGCAAGACCAAGCGCCACAAAACCATCAAGGTGCAGTGGCAGGACCGCGAAATGCACACTCACATCAAAAACTTCACCGGCTGGACCGCCCAGATCATCCAGCACGAAGTCGACCATTGTAACGGTATCATCATCTAAACTACACCTACCCAGAAAGCCGAGCGCCCCGCCGTGCCCGGCTTTTTGCATGCCGCGAATATCCCTTTCGATAAAAATTGACGATCCTCCGCCGCCGCGTATATAATAGTGCCAGATAATTGTTACGGCATAAAATGCCTGCGGTTTCCGCTGAATATGCCGCTGGTCAAGGCGACCATCGCCAAGTTTACCCAACATTCGACAACTGTATAAAGCCATAGAGAATTGAACCATGCCCCACAGCGCCCCTGCGGCCGGAACTTACCGGCTGCGGGGGCGTTTTGTTGTGCCCCAAAAACCCTGACAATTTCACAAAACCTGTTGTACGAGGGAAAAATACAAACATTTTCGTAAAAATTTTCTTTGCGAAGCGTGTCGAGAACGGTCGATACAGCGCGACAAAAGTCGACACAAACCTTGAAAAAATCGCGGTATGTTATTAAAATAAAATGGACCGCAATAAAAAATAGCAGCCCTGTAAAACCCCACAAACTGGTGGAAAAACAGGTGCCGCGTACCTATACATAGTGGCAAGAGGCAAACACCACCACATAGCAAAACCGATATGGAGGGACGGCTCGCATGAAGAAAAAGAGCATACAAAGGATCGCAGCATGGCTGTTGGCTGCCGGCATGATGGCCGGCACTTTTGCCCAGCCCATGGCCGTATATGCCGAGAGCGCGGCATCCATCGCGGCCAGCGATAGCACAACAGGGGACAGCATCACCGCAGACGCGGATGTGGTTATTGCCACCCCCACGCCGGAGCCTGACACCGGCACGGATACGGCTGCCACCCCGGTTCCTACGGCGGATTCCCAAACTCCGCAGGACCCGGCAAGCACAGCTGCGCCCGAAACCACCCCGGCCCCCGATGCCGCCGAGGATGTGCCCACCCTGACGCCCACCCCGGCTGCCGAGGACACGGCAGACGATGCCGCCGACACGGACGACACCACCGATACGACCACCACCGTCACCCCGGCAGACCTGCAAAGCTGCATCGCTCTGCTGGCGGCCTCGCAGCTCAGCCTGGACGCAGACAGTATCGAGCCCGATGTCCGCGAGGAGACCCTGGCCCTGTCGGACGAGATCACCGAGACCGAACCGTCCACCCTGCAGGCGGTGGTCAATGCGGCGGTGTATAAGGCCCCGGCAGACCAGACCGTTAAGGTCGATGTGCCCGCCGGCAATTACACCGGCACGCTGGTCATTCCCGATGCAACCATCGTCGTCAAGGACGCCAGCGGCAAAGAGACCAACATCAACTACACAAACAAAAACATCATCTTAAATATGACCGGCTCCACGCTGACAGTGCCCACCGATGCGGCTGTCGGCGTATCCGTGTTTGGCTCGCTCACCATCCAGGGCGGCACCATCAAGGCGGCCGACGGCTGCACTGCCACCCGCGGCGTGCAGGTACAGCTGGGCAGCGCCCTCACGCTGGATGGCACGACCATCAGCGACTTTACCTACGCAGGCCCCGGCGCGGGTGTGTACGTAAAGGGCACCGCCGCCGTGGATACCAACGGCCAGTTCGATGTTGCTCTGGGCGACAATCAGGAACCGCTGCAGAACGCGGACAACACCTATCAGTTCAAAAAGCTCCAGCGTGAAAACGGCAACAGCATGGACACCAGCTTTACCATGAAGGGCGGCGCCACCATCACCAACTGCAAATCCGACGGCAACGGCGCGGCCCTGTACGTGCATAACGCAGCCCTGCTCACGCTGGAAAATGCCAACTTTACCACCAACAACGCGGGCGGCTTTGGCGGTGCGGTCTACCTGGGCACCGGTGTACAGACCACCATTGGCAATGGCGTGACCTTTACGGGCAACCATGCCGCCAAGGACGGCGGTGCGCTGTACCTGGCCAACCAGTACACCCTGCATGTCAAGGCGGACAACATCCTGGTGCAGGTGCCGGTTACGTTCAACGGCGGCACCTTTACCGATAACAGCACCGATACCTACGGCGGTGCGCTGGCCTTTGACCCCGCCTTTGACGGCCTGGCGGGCGACACCATCGAGAACGTTACCTTCGGCAAGGCCGAGACCACCACCTCCGAGGAAGAAGATGCCGAGGAAGAAACCATCCTGCACGGCAACTATGCGGCCCTGCGCGGCGGCGCGATTGCCTTTAACAGCAATATCAAGAAAAACACGCTGCTAAACTGCACCTTTAGGGGCAACACGGCCCTGCGCTACGCGGGCGCAGTGTACTACCCCAACACCTACGGCAAAACTACCGAGTTCAACCCTGTTTACACAGTGGAAGGCTGCACTTTTGACCGGAACTCTGCCACCTACGATGTAAAAAATGGCGACGATGCCGGCGGCGGCGCGATTACGATTCAGGTCAACCCCACTGACACGCCCAACACTGTGCAGGTGGCCAGCCTGTATGTGAAGAACAGCACCTTTACCGGCAACACCGCCACCGGCTATGGCGGCGCTATCTCCACCCGGCGGGAAACCGGCTACGGCAACGCCCGCATTTACCTGAATATTGACGGCAGCAATTTTGATAGCAACCGCGTGACCTCGGCAGCCACCGGCGGTTGGCGCGGCGGCGGTGCTGTGTGGGTGGCAGGCTATGCCTGGGCGGACTTTACGAACAACATGTTCACCGGGAACTATAGTGCCCAGTACGGTGGTGCCATTGCTTCTAACAACACGGTCAATTACAGTGGCCGTACTCTTACATTGGGTGCCCTGCGGGCGGACGGTACCCCTGACCCGGGAAAAAGCAACACCTTTACCAACAACAGCTCGAACAGCAGCGGCGGTGCGGTTTGCGTGGGTACCGATGGCCTTGGCGATAACACCAACGGCATTTACACAACGGTTCACATCTACGGCAACACCTTTACCAAGAACACCACAAACTGGGGTCCTGGCGGCGCTTTGTATGTTGACAGCGGTACCCAGCGTGTTGACCTGGGCTTGGAAGTCGTGGGCGCCACGTTTACCGGCAACCAGGCTAAAAACTCGTCCAGTTCTGGTGCGGTCCGTATCTATGGTGTTCCTACCAGCTTTAAAGATTGTGTATTTACCAACAATACCACCGAGCAGAGCCACGGCGGCGCTATCTGGGTCAACCGCACCAAGCAGTTTGACATGGATAACGTGACCTTTACGGGCAACACCGCTGGTGCTGTGCGCAATGATGGCTGGGGCGGTGCAGTCTTTATTAACGAGATTCCCTCCTCGTTTGAGGCTGCTTTTACGTGGAACAATGTTACGTTTGAGGGCAATACCTCCCACAGCCACGGCGGCGCAGTGGGTATCAATACAAACGTATACCTGACCCTGAACGCGACCAACATTACGGCCAGCAATAACAAGAGCATCAGCCTGAACGGCGGTGCGTTCTATCTGAGCCAGGGCCGTTACACCCTGACGAATGCCGTGTTTGAAAACAACATCGCAGGCTACAACGGCGGCGCTATTTACGTATGGAACCAGTATAGCGGCAACAGCCTGACCATCAACGGCAATAGCAGCTTTACAGGCAACACAGCGGGCAGCTCAGGCGGTGCAGTTCAGTTTGAAAGCAACAACCAGTACCGTACAGGCGCAGACGGCAATCTCGAATACTACCGTGGCGAGCTGAACATCATCGGCACAGCAGATAACCCCATCGTGTTCAGCAACAACACCGCCAAAAACTACTCCGGCGGCGCTCTCTGCATCGGTGCCCATAACACCGACAAGCTGGATTATCTGGATGTTCATGATAATACCGCCCAGCGGTACGGCGGCGGTATCTATATCAATAACAGCATCACCGAGGGTACGCTGACCAACAGCAAAATTCACAACAATACTACAAGCTGGGCTGGCGGCGGCGTGGACATCCACAACTACCTCGATTACCAAGAAACCAAAGTGAATAACGCCACAGTAATCACCCGCACGGGTAGACCCGGTGATTTTACCATTCGGGACTGTGAAATCACCGGCAACTCCACCACCGGCACGGATGGTAACTGCAGCGGCGGCGGTGGTATCGGCATTACTTCCGACCTGCGCAGAAGCGAACTCTATAAAGTGGATTCCGGCACGGTCAACATTATCGATACCGTGGTGGAGGACAATACCACGACTCTGGCTGGCGGCGGTATTTACTGCGGCTATAACGGCACCAACAATATCAGCGGCGGCAGCATCTCCAACAACACCAGCGGCACCGCTGCTACCACTGCCATCGATGCAACAAACAAGTATAAATATAGCGGTGGTGCGGTAGCTGTCCGCAATAACACCACAACCATCAAAGGCGGCACGGTTATTGCAGGCAACACGTCGGGCATTGATGGCGGTGCTCTGTATGTGAAAAATGCAGACAGCAGAGTGCTGCCCGCCAGCCTGACCACTGAGGATTGCGAAATCAAAAACAACACAGCCAAAAAGGGCGGCATCGCGTACGTTAGTGCGGGGGCCAGCTTCGCTATGGGCAAAAAGACTGCCCCCGATAGCAACGAGGGTGTCGGCGATGTGTTTGTGGAAAAGAACGCGGGCAAAGTGACCCTGCCCGCTGCTAAACAGCTGAAAGGCAAGTATGATGCCTGGCTGATGGATGACGCGACTCCGATTGAAAAGGCCGTCACCAACGATAGCAGCGCCGAGCATTACTACACCCTGCAGGGCGCGGCCCGCGTTGTGGCCCGTCTGAACGGCCTGCTCGGCTCCTGGGACGGCAAAACGTACACCACCCTGCAGGCCGCGCTGGATGAGGCGGCGAAGAACACCGGCACCGCCAGCATCGACCTGCTGGCCGATGTGGGCGAGCAGGTCACGGCTACCACCGTGAATAACCCCATCACCCTGAACCTGAACGGCTACACCCTCACCGGTAAGATCACCCTGACCAACGGTCAAAACAACAACGCCTTTACCCTGACCGATGAAAGGGCCGACAAATATAAAGCAGGCAGCGCCGGCGGCGTTCTCACCGGCCCAGCCAACGGCATTGAGATGAACAACGGCACAAAATCGGCCCATAACACGTTGATACTGACCGGCAAAACCCTGACCCTGCGTAACCTGTCCCGCGCGGTATACGGTGACAGATACATTGATGTTACGGCCGAAGATGTAACCTTTACCGGCAGCACCAGCGCGTGTATCTGGCTGAATAACGACAATAATATCAAAGTAGACGGCGCAGTGTTTACGAAAAACACCGGCTATAGCATTGTGCAGAATAGCAACGACTCTACCGTTGACTTGAAGAATGTCAAAATCTACGAGAACAACGGTAACCAAGGCGGGCGTGTATATCTGGGCAATAGAAATACCATTACTGTTGATGGCGGTGAATACCACGATAATGCGACCACCAGCCAGAACGGCGGTGTTATTTTTGCAAATGGTCAAGGCAACACCGTCACCATCAACAGCGGCGAGTTCTACAACAATAAGGCTGTCAACGGCGGCGCAGTGTACATGGGGCAATTGGGTACCCTTACCATCAATGGCGGCAGCTTCCATGACAACACCGCCACCACCAACGGCGGCGCAATTGTGGCATGCAACGCGACCGGCGGCAACCACATCACTACCCTTACCATCACAGGTGGTGAGATCTATAACAACACCGCCGTTAATGGCGGCGCGGTGTACATGAGCACCGGCACCGGCCTTGGCACCTTTACCATGACCGGCGGCGAAATTTACGAAAATACCGCCGACAACGGCGGCGCTCTCTACATTGCGACCAAGGCTAAAGTCACCCTCTCTGCCGCCGAGGGCGCGGACGTGGGCGGTATCATCCGGGATAACGTCGCCAGCCAGCTGGCCAGCAACCTGTATCTGGGCGGAGCCGACAGCTCCCTGACCGTGGGCAAAAAGACCCTGCTCCACGGCGGTACCATCGCGGGCGATGTGCTGTTTGCCCAGGGCGGTACGGTCGACCTGGCCAATACCCAAGATCTGCACACCGATGGCATCGAGAACGCCAAAGATCTCGTCTGGCTGAAAAATGATGCGACCACCGGCAAAACGGTGCGCAGTGAGACTGCTCCGGCCCAGACCATCTACACCCTGGCCCCGGCGGGGGAGAACACCGGCAGTTACGCCGCCCGTATTGGCAGTGATAAGTATTTCAGCATCAACCAGGCCATCAAGGCCATGGAAGCAGCGGGTGCCGAGGATGCAGAAACTAACACCACCACCATCCACCTGCTGCGCGACCAGACCGAGGATGTGACCATCAACAACACCAAGCACAGCCCCACCCTGAACCTGAACGGCTACACCCTCACCGGCCATATCACGGTAAACGACCTGAATAATGTGGGCCTGACCTTTACCCTGACGGATGACAACACCCAGGCCGACTACAACAAAGCCGGTAACGGCGGCACGCTGACCGCCGCCAGCGGTACTTTGGTCAACATCAAAGATCAATCCAACAAACCCGAAAACACCACCGTAAAGCTGCAGGGCGTGACCCTGACCGGCTCTACTCGCGGCGTCTATGCGGGCAGTAATGTCAACCTGGTGGCTGAGGGCAGCTCGTTCAGCGGCCGTTCGGTCTTGTTTTCCTCGTGGGGCTGTACCTGTTTGCCCATGACACTGTGGCCGACCAGCTCAACAATCTGCGGCAGGACCGCACGTTAAGCGACTATCAGGAGGCTGTCAGCGAGGCTTCGCCCGAAACCTACGAAGCCGAGATGCAGGCCGCCCTGGCCCACAACGCCGCCATTACAGAGAATACCTTCGCCGGGGACCTGTTCGCCGGCGAGGGCGTTCAGGCGGACGACGAATACAATGCCCTGTTGAATCTGAATGGCGACGGCGTCATGGGGATGATCTCCATCCCCAAGATCAACCAGACCATTCCCATCTATCACGGCACCGACGACAGCGTACTGCAGGTGGGTGCCGGGCACCTGCCCGGTACGGCCCTGCCGGTGGGCGGCGAAAACACCCACTGCGTACTGGCAGCCCACCGTGGTCTGCCCTCGGCGCGGCTGTTCAGCGACATCGACCAGCTGGAAGAAGGGGACATGATCTACCTGCACATCCTGGGCGAGGTCCACGCCTACCGGGTCGAGAACATCCTGCCCATGGTCCCCAAGGATGACTTTGAGACCCTGAACAAAGCCCTGCGCATCCTGCACGGGCAGGATTGGCTCTCCCTGATGACCTGCACGCCCTACGGCATCAACACCCACCGCCTGATCGTACAGGCCAAGCGGGTGGCCTATAACGGCGAGGACGACGCCCCCACCCAGCCCGTCCAGGCGGTCATCCACTACACGGCGCGGTCGTTCCGGCGTGCCTACACGCTGTATATCGGGGCCGCTGTCATCATCCTGCTGGTGGTGGTCCTAATTCTCCGCAGGCGTAAAAAACGTCATTCGCCTAAACAGTAAACAAACAATAAACAGAACACCCCCGCATCCTGCAGCTTGCGCTGTCTGGGATGCGGGGGTGTTCCGGTTTGAGGAAATTATGCCGGAAGTGTCGTTACTTCTTGCCGCGCTTGCGTGCGGTGAGCAGCACAGCCAGTGCGCCGCCGCTGACGGCCAGCAGGCCGATCAGCAAAGCCAGCGGGAAGCTGTCTGCCGTCTGGGGGATGCGCGCCGGAGCAGGCGTGGGAGCCGCTGTTGCCGCCGGTGCGGGGGAAGTAGTCGGTTTCGGGGTCGGGGCAGGCGTCTGGGCCGGCTCCGGCGTGTAGGTGTTGGTAAAGGTCAGGCCGGAGGCGGGCAGGATGATGTCTGCCTTCAGCTGGCCGTCCTCGTCCCGTACCTGCACGGTCACGCTGTACACGGTCTTGTCGTAGGTCACGCGGCCAACGCCGGTGTCCTTCTCGCGCACGGTGTAGGTGTACTCACCAGCCTCGTCGTAGCTCAGGGCGGGGAAGGCAAAGTAGCCATTCTCGCCGTTGGCGGCGGTGGCAATCACCGCGCCGTTGGCGTCGCACAACTCAAAGGTGAACTCGCCGGCTTTCTGGGCGCGGCCGTTCAGCACCTTGTTGCCCGCCAGCGTAATGCTGGTGGCCTTGGGGGTGTACACGTTGCGGAAGACCATTGCCTCGGGCTGGGTGACCTTGGTGGTCAGGTGGCCGGTGCCATCGTCGATGACCTCCACGGTAAAGGTGTAGGCGGTGTCATCGTAGGTGATGGTGTCATTGTCGCCGCGCACCTCGGTCACAGTGTAGGTGTGGGTCTCCTGGGTGCCGGTGCCGTCCTTGTCATCGTAGTGCAGGGCAAAGGCGATGCGGCCGTTGGCGTCGCTGGTCACGGTCTGCTCGTTGGCAGGATCGTCATTGCAGCTCAGGCGGAAGCTGAACTCGCCATCCGCCATGCTGCGGCCGGTCAGCTGCTTCTGGGCGGTCACGGTTAGATCAACGCCCTCGGCTGCGTAGGAGTTGTTGAACACGACAGCGCTGTTGTCCAGCGGGGTCTCGCCGTCTGCGGCAAAGAACTGGATGCTGTCCACAATTAGCGTGCCCTGGCCTTCCTTGTCGGCCAGCTGTACGCGGACCATGTAGGTGTTGGCGTCGTAGGTCACGCCGTCCTTGCCCTGGGCGTACTCGCGGATGGTATACCAGCGGGTCAGCAGGGCCTGCACAGCATCGGTATCCACGGTGGGCGCGGGTTCAGTTTCGGGTTCGGTTTCGGGTTCAGTTTCGGGTTCAGTTTCGGGTTCGTTTTCAGGGTCAGTTTCGGGGGCGACGTCGAGCTCGGTTTCGGGTTCGGCGTCGGTCACAACAGCGGGGGTGCCCTCCAAGCTGTTGGCGGCCACAGCGGTCTCCAGGGGGGCCTGCTCGCCGTCCTCAATCTTGACGGGCTGCTCGTCCTCAGCGGGGGTGGGCTCTGCAGCAGGCTGCACAGGTTCGGCAGCGGCCAGCAGGGCGGTGTAGGCGGCCTGCACGTTTTTCAGGCCAACGGCCGGGAACTGGATGTTGCCCTCGGCGTCGCTGCTTGCGGTGGCCACAATGTTGCCGCCCTCGTCCTCCAGCGTAAAGAAGAACTCGCCGCCGATTATGCTGCGGCCGGTCAGGGTCTTGGTAGCGCTCAGGCTGAAGCTGGTGCCCGCGGGCAGCTCCGCGGTGTAGTGGTTGGTAAATTCTGCGGCGTCCACGGTCTTGCCGTTCAGGCTGTAGACCGGTTCGGTAGCGGCCAACGTGCCGTCCTTGGCAGCGTACACGCTGAAGGTCACGGTGTACCGGTTGCCGTCGTAGGTGATGTAGCCCACGTTGCCGTCGACCTCGCAGATGGTGTAGGTGTACTCACCGATGGTGTCAAGGCTCAGCGCTTCAAAGGTCACGTTGCCCTCGGCATCGTTGGGGGCGGTCTGGACGAGCTTGCCGTCCTTATCCAGCAGGTTGAATTCGAACTCGCCCGCGGCCAGGGTGTGATTGCCCACATCGGATATCAGCGTCTTGCATGCGGTCAGGGTCACGCTGGCAGGGGAGGGCTTCTGAATGTTCTTGTTCTCGGTCTTGGTGGTCGTTACCGGGTTATGGTCGCCGATCTTGACCTGAGCCTGGTTTTCGATGGAGCGGCCCACAGCGTCGACCGTAACGCGCACCTTGAAGCTCACGGAGCCTTCCGTGCCGGAGGCAACGTCAGCGATGTTCCAGGTGACGGTGCCGTTCTCGCACACGCCGTCATTGTCGGCGCTCACGAATTCGGTACCAGCGGGCACAGCGTCGGTCACGGTTACGGTGGCGGCGGCGTCCTCCAGGTTCTTGTACTTGATGGTGTAGGTCAGCTCGTCGCCCACTTTCAGGGTGGTGTTGGCATCCTTGTCAGCGGTCTTGCCGGGCAGGTAGTTGTGGGTGATGTTGGTGGTGCGGTTGCCTACCAGGGCGGAGTTGTTGATCTCGCCGTTCTCGCCGGAAATGCTCTCGTTGACCTTGACGGTGAAGCTTACGTCGCCTTCCGTGTTAGGCTCGGCGTTGAACTTCCAGGTCACCTTGTTGTCCGTCTTGTCCCACATGCCGTCGTTGTCGGCGGAGTCAAAGGTGGTATTGGCGGGCACGGTGTCGGTAACGGTGATTTCAGCGGGTGTGTACTTGCCGGTAGCATCCACGGCATTGTTGACCCAATGGATGGTATAAGTCAGCTTCTGGCCGGGGCTTACCAGCGTGTTGTCGATGTTGTTGCGGCTTTCATCCGTCACGGTCTTGGTGGGGTTGGGGTCGGCTTCGTAGCGGTTCGTGAACGAGATACCGATGTAGTTGGAGCCGTCACTCTCCACTGTGAAGTCGGTGATGTGCAGTTTGCCGGCGCCGTTGTCTGCTACGGTCACATTCACGGTGTAGACGGAATCGTCCCACTGGGTGATGGCGGCCGTTTCATCGGCACCGTGCACCTCGCGGATAGTGTAGCTGTACTTACCTGGCTTGGTGTAAGTAATGTTGCCGAAGTGGCCGGTGGCGGTATCCCCGTCGGGGGTAGGTTTGGTCAGCGTCAGGGTCTTTTCGCTGGGCAGCGGGGTGTTCTCGGCACTGCCGTCAGCAACAGCGATTTCAAAGGTAAACGATTCCTCGTTGCCCCATTCGCGGCCTACCAGCTTCTTGGTAACGGAGAGCTTCTCCTCGCCGTTCAGCGTAGCCGGTTCGGTGGTATAGGTGTTGGTAAAGGCGGCAATGTTGTCGGTTTCGGGCTGGTCGCTGAACGTATACTCGCCGTTTTCGCCCAACGTGCCCTTGAAATACTGCACACTGCCGGTCAGCTTGCCGCTCTTGTCGATGTTGCCGCCGTCGGCATCCTTATCCTCCACTGTGACAACGACCTTATACTTGGACGTGTCGTAGATAAGGCCGGGGGTGCTTTCCTTCTTTTCGGTGATGTAGTAGGTGTAGGTGCCGGGCTTGGTAAAGGTGATCTCGGGGAAATCACCCAAGCGCTCATCATCCATTTCTTTGCGGGATGCATTGGTGATCGTAAGATTGTTGGCGTTTTCACCCTCCGGCAGGGGGGCGTTGCCTTTGGCGGTCAGGGTAAAGGTGAATTTGTCGCCATCCATCCAATCGCGGCCCGCAAGAATCTTGCCAATGCTCAGTTTTGCAGTGGTCGTACCGGTAAAGGTGTTGGTAAAGGTCATGCCGCTTTCGCTGGCCTGCGGATCCAGTTGTACCCACTTTTTGGCGCTGTCATCCCACTTATAATAGGTGGGGTGGGCCTGCAGGGCAGCTTCGCCATCTTCGGTTTCGACCGTAAAGGTGACCTTGATCAGATAGCGTTCGTCGCTGTAGGTGATATTCTTCAGGCCATTGTTGACCTCGGAAAGCTGGTAATAGTAGGTGTTGTTAAGGTCGCGCGTAGAATTGTAGTTAAGCACATACGTAACGCGGCCCAATGCGTTGCTGGCAGCGTCCGCGGAAGCGGGCATCGGGGGATTATGGTCGGCAGGCAACGGGTTGTTGTTTTCATCCACCTGGGATTTATCCAGCTTAAAGGAGAACTGGCCTTTTGTCTGGGTCAGGGTATTGCCATCCCTATCCACAAACCGCTTGATGGCTTCCAGCACAAGGGTCTCATCCTGGGCGGCGAAGGTATTGGTAAAGGTGGCAAAATCAACCTCTGTGTTGTCACCAACTTTCTGCATGACGGCATCTGCAGTCAGGTGTCCCTTGTGGTCATCGGTGACGGTAACGGTCACGTGGTAGATCGTACTGTCGTAAGAGATACCGATAATGCCGTTGGAGGGGATGATCTCGTTGATGTCATAGATGTAGGTGCCGGGCTTGGTGTAGGTGATGTCACCGAAATGGAACGGGACATGGGTGCCCGCAGCAGTGCCCTTGCTTTGCAGCTGGATAAGGGAGACTTTGGGCATTGGGGTGTTTTCCGCGTCAACAGCTTCCAGCTGGAAGTCGAACTGGTCCGATGCCAGCCAGGCGCGGCCATTCAGGATCTTTTCACCGGCCAGACTGGTGCTGCCGCTAAGGGTGACGTCGCTCGGCTTATAGGTGTTGGTCACAGTAACCACCGGGGCGGTATCCTGGACCTTGCCAGCGGTAATCACGCCGGCGGGGGCATCGATGCTGGAAGTATACCCGTCGGGCAGGGGCGGCTCACTGACGGTATACTCGCAGCCTGCGGGCAGGCCCTCGATCTCGGCGGATTGGCCGTTTTTCAAGGCAATGACACCGCCGCTGGTGAACGGGTGCGAATCGCTGGCATCGCCGTTGATGGTGTAGGTGTAACTGCCGCCTGCGCCATTGCCTTCCAGGTCGACCCGGATGAGGAACTGGGTCTCGGCATTGGGGCTGTAGGACGGGTCAGCCTTGGCGACCGTCTTGCGGATCTTTAAGCTGCCGGTGGTGTTATAGCCGATCTTGCCGTTGTTGCCCAGGTACAGGCGGCCGATGGTGAAGTTGTTGTCCCAGCCAAAATCGATGCGGCGGCTGGCGGTGTTGGTGGTGTTCTCTTCCTTGCCACCGATCTGGTTATCCAGTGCCTGGGGATAGCTGCCCTTCAGCGTGCCTTTGGGAACATAATATACGTCGTCTTTATTGACTCTAAGGGTGTCATTGATCTCCTTCTGGGTGGCAATGCTGATCTTGATGCGGCTGTGCAGCTCTTCCAGGCTGCCGGTGGCATCCGTTTCGCCGACTTCATAGTAGGGCAGGTCGTAGTAGTACGGCGTGTTGGGCTTCACATTTTTGGCAGGGGTCTTGCAAGCCTCATCCTCGTACAGCAGGGTATCCTCGGTGTAGTAATAGAAGCTGTTAGTCTCGGCAGGCACGAAAGAAGCCGTGGTGTTGCCGGCGGTGTAAGGCTTGCCCTCGGCATCCGTACCCTTGTTTGCACCGGTGTACAGGTTGGAGTAGAAGTAGGCCTTGCCGTCCTCCTCGATATGGGCGGCAACATAGCTGGCCAGGGCGGTATCGGTGATAACGCCGGATTCCATCTGCTGCTTGGCCGCATCTTTCAGGCTGACGGAGTAGAAAACATGGATAGGATAGGTCGGCGTGATCTCCATCGAAATCTTGCCGTCCTTATCCTCAGCAATATTATAATACCGCAGGGGCAGCAGGGCAGCCGGGATCTCGACTTTGACTTTGTCGCCGATTTTCAGGTCGTCGTCGTGGGTGACCGTGATAATGATTTTATTCAGGTCGACATTCTGCGGGTAGGCAACGTTGCCCTTGTTGGTGCCGGTGAAGGTGTAGGTGGTAACATTGCCGCGGGTCTCTTTGGTGGGAGCTGTGTAGATCTTATCGCTGAAAGCAATGGCATTGAAACCCGTAACGGTCATGTAATCGCCCAGGGGGTCCTCAAACGTTACATAGCCGCTCTCGGTGGCGTTTTTGCCCGATTCCACCAACGTGGGGACCGGGGGATCAGAGGTGACATCTGTAAAGATGTCCTGGAATACGGTATTCAGTTCCGTGGATTTGGTGGCGGTTTTGTAGTAGTTGGAATTTTCGGCGCGGGTGCCCATCGAGACAGTGTAACCGTCCCAGTCATTCCCAGACGAAGACGCAGCGGGATAGTTGCTGGAAACGGCGTGCATGAAACGGTTGGCAAGTTTCTTTTCGTCTTGGCCAGGCATAGCGGGAGGATTGGAAGAATCCGCACCGCTGAAAATACCGACAGTGTAAATGGTGGTACCACTGTCTTTTAGGGTTTTGGCTGTGTTAATGGCACCGCCAGCAACTTTTGCGTTGTAATCACTGCGAGAAGTTGGCTTGCCGTCGGTAAAGAAGATGACGACCTTTTTGGCATTGCTGCGGGCACTGGTACTGTCGAGGACTGTCTGGGCCAGCTCAATGCCATAATCAGAGCGGGTAGCACCGGCAGGATTTATGCTGTCTACAACACTATTTAAGGTGCTTAAGTTGGTATTGTTGCACAGCGTGAGATTCCGCATGATCTGGGAATAGTTGTAACTATACCCGCTGTCTCTGTAGGTATCATTGCCGACCTTGTCGGTTTTATTACCGGCAAACTTTACGATGGAAACCTGAATCTGCTTTGCAGGGTCTTCAATTTCATCGTTCTGTTTCTTGGCTGCTTCCAGGAAATTCTTTGCGGCGTCTTTCAGCGCTTTGATTCTCTTGGTGTAGTCATAGTTTTCCCAAGTGCCACCCATAGGATCATCCATACTGCCGGAAGCATCCAGCACCAGCACAATATCAATGGGCTGGGGTTCGGGCTTGGTCAGCGAGGACGTGGACGACAGGGCCGACAGGGCGACCAGAAAATCCGAACCATCGGTTTTGCTGACAGTTTTGCCCGATTCGCCCAGCGGGGAATTGGGAGAGAACGTAATCTCATTATCCGAGACCGTCTTGTCGGCCCAGATACGGCCCTGCGTGATGCTGCGGGTACCCTGAATCGTTTCCCACGAGTTGAAGGTATCGGGGTCGACCAGCGTAACAGTATCCTGCGCGGCCGCTGCGTTGGTGGTGCCGCCCGCGGCTAAGGCCGTCTGGGGCAGCAGTACGCTGAACAACAGCAGGACAGACAAAAGCGCCGTCTGCAATTTCAGAAATTTGCTGTGCATAATTTCCATTCAATCCTTTCTTTCCTTGGTAGAAAATTTATCATAAACAGGGGCGTGCCCCTGGTATGCCCGTTCGTGTTGCACAAAGCAACATGACACATTTTGCCGAATTTAACCTATGAAAGATATTATAGCACGTGGGGGGGGGGTAAAATCTATTCGCATAGTTACACAAAAATAATGACTGAAAAATGGGCTGTTTGCACAATATGTGGTGGTTGGGTTGCCTTATAACGCCAACGCTCTTAATCATGCTTAATCAAAATAATCTCCCCAGCCCTCGTCATCGTAGCTGTAGTCGTCATAGTCGCCCCAGCCGTCACCAGGGTCAGACCAGGGGTCGTAGTCCTCGTAATACTCTTCCTCGTAGTCAAAGGTGTCGCCGTAACCGTCGTCCTCCCAGCCTGCGTCGTTGGATTCGTAATACTGGCCGTCATCGTCAATGTAGTAGCTGTCGCCATATGTCGAGACCATCGTCACCCGCTATAAGCATGATTCCAAAGCGGCGCCACCCCGCCTTGTTACCGGCGGGGTGGCGCTGTTTTTGTGTCTGCATAAAATCCCCGCAGCCTGCCCACCCTTATAGTGATATTCTGTAAGGGGGGCAACCACATGCAAGAGATGTTTTGTTTCCAGTGCCAGCAGACGGCGCACAATACCGGGTGCGATGGTAAGGCCGGGGTGTGCGGCAAAAAGGCTGATACCGCCAACTATCAGGATGAAGTCATCGGCGCGCTGATCGGCCTTGCGCAGGCGGTGCAGGCGGGGACAGCCACCGACCGCACCGACGAGCTGATGCTGAAAGGGCTGTTTACCACCATCACCAACGTGAACTTCAATAACGAGACGATCCTGCAAATCAAAAACGATATAGAGAAAGAGAAAGCCGCCGTCAGCACCACCCACTTTGCGGATTATGATATGGCCGAGCTTTGGCGGGCAGGGGAGGACGTGCGGTCGCTGAAATCGCTGATCTTGTTCGGCCTCAAGGGCATGGCAGCCTATGCCTACCACGCCCGCGCCCTGGGCAAGACCGACCCCGCCGTGAACCGCTATTTCTACGAGGCACTGGCCGCCCTGGGCGAGGAAAAATCACCGGATGACCTGCTAAAACTGGTGCTGAAAACCGGCGAGGTCAACCTGGCCTGCATGGCCCTGTTGGACGCCGCCAACACCGAAGCCTACGGCGACCCGGTGCCCGTCACCGTGCCGCTGACGATTGAAAAAGGACCGTTCATCGTGGTAAGCGGCCACGACCTGCACGATTTAAAGCTGCTGCTGGAGCAGACCGAGGGCAAGGGCATCAACATCTACACCCACAGCGAGATGCTGCCTGCCCACGGTTACCCGGAGCTGAAAAAGTACCCCCACTTAAAGGGCAACTTTGGCACCGGATGGCAGAACCAGCAGACCGAGTTCCACAATATCCCGGCGCCCATTCTGTTTACCACCAACTGCCTGATGCCGGTGCGGCAAAGCTACTGCGACCGGGTGTTCACCACCTCGGTGGTCTCCTACCCGGAGATCCCCCACATCGGCGCGGACAAGGATTTTATGCCGGTCATTGAAAAGGCGCTGGAGTGCGGCGGCTACCCGGATGACCATCCCATGACCGGCATGAACGGCGGCCACACCGTCACCACCGGCTTTGCCCGCAACGCCGTGCTGGCCCATGCGGGGGAGATCGTGCAGCTGGTGAAAAGCGGCAAAATTCGCCACATTTTCCTCATCGGCGGGTGCGACGGCGCGGCTCCCAGCCGCAGTTATTACACTGACTTTGCCCGCATGACCCCCGCAGATACGCTGATTTTGACCTTGGCCTGCGGTAAATACCGGCTGAACGATATGGACCTGGGCAGCATCGGGGGCATCCCGCGCATCTTGGATTGCGGCCAGTGCAACGATGCCTACAGCGCGATCCGCATTGCCATGGCCCTGGCCGAGGCCTTCGGCTGTGGGGTCAACGACCTGCCACTGACGCTGGTGCTCTCCTGGTACGAGCAGAAAGCCGTCTGCATCCTGTTGACGCTGCTCTATCTGGGTCTGCAGCACATCTATTTAGGCCCCACCATCCCGGCGTTTGTCTCACCAAATGTATTACAATTTCTGGTGGAAAACTACCACCTGACCCCCACCAGCGACCCCAAAACCGACCTGAAGGCCATTTTACACGAATAAAACCAGCCAACGGCAGCACAATAAACAAGCGTGCTGCCGTATTTTTGTAAGTTTCTGCAAATATTTTTGCATTATTTACCTACTAACATATTGACATAGTAGGTAAATAGGTGTATGATACAGCCAATGAATCCGAACAGGAAGCACGAACAAAAACGAAAGGAGAAATGTGCCATGTATACCATCCATGCCATCGCCGCCGTCCGCATGAGTTGTCGAATGTTTTGCTCCCAGGCATATCCGTATGGCCGGGCACATTCGTCTTGCTTGTGCTTTGTCGATGTTTAAAGTGTAACTGTACAACATCGTTTGCTGTGTGCCTGGGAGCCTGTAAAAGCCCCCGGGCTTTTGTTTTACCTGTTCGGGTACGTTGAACCGCCGAAACGAAACACAAGAACATAGAAAAATGACAGAGGGGAAACTACCATGAAAAAAATCTTGAAAAAGTACGCCGCTGCGCTGGCCGCACTAACCTTGACCGCCGCCCTGGCCGGCTGCGGCAGCAGCGCTTCTTCTGCAGCAACTTCTACCGACACCGCCGCCTCCACGGCTGAAACCTCCGGTGAAAACGAGCTGGAAAAAGTCAAGGCCGCCGGCAAGCTGGTCATCGGTGTCGAAGGTACCTACCCGCCGTTCACCTACCACGATGATAACGGCGAGCTGACCGGCCTGGACGTGGAACTGGGCAAGGCCCTGGCCGAAAAGCTGGGCGTCGAGGTCGAGTTCCAGGAGGCCGCCTGGGACTCGCTGCTCATCGGTATTGACACCGGCCGCTTTGATACGGTCATCAACAGCGTCAGCATCACCGACGAGCGCGCCGAAAAATACGACTTCTCCGACCCCTACTACTACGAAGCCCGCCGCGTGGTCGTGCGTGCCGACGATGACAGCATCAACGGCCCCGAGGACCTGAACGGCAAGAAGATCGCCACCAACACCACCAACGCCTTCATCCCCTGGTACGAGGAGAACGGTGCCGAGGTGGTGGGCATCGATACCAGCGCCGAGGCCATCGACCTGGTCCTCTCCGGCCGCGCCGACTTCCTGGGCATCAGCGTTCCGGTGCTGAACGCTTACCTGGATGAGCACCCAGACGCCGCCGATAAGCTGAAGGCCGCCTTCGTCATCCCAAACTCCGAGGACGTCATCGCCATCCCCGTCCGCAAGGGTGAGCCGGAGTTCCTGGACGCTGTCAACGCTGCGCTGGCCGAACTCCGCGAGGAAGGCACCCTGAAAGAGATCTCTGAAAAATATCTGGGCGGTGATTACACCAACTCCGCTTACAGCAATTGATTGCAGGTGATTCGCAATGACGCAAAGACAGCTGGATATTCTGGTATCCTCGTTTCCCCGGCTGGTCCTGTACTGTGTGCAGGTCACCATCCCCCTTACCGTGTGCATCTACATCCTGAGCCTGGTGCTGGGTTTCCTGCTGGCGCTGATTCAAATTCAAAAGATCCCGGTGCTTAAGCCGCTGGCCCGCGTGTATGTCTGGGTGTTCCGCGGTACGCCGCTGATCGTCCAGATGTACATCATCTTCTTTGGCCTGCCGTCCTTAGGCATCACGCTGGATGCGTTCCCGTCGGCGGTCATCTCCTTCTCGCTGAACTACGCGGCCTATATGTCCGAGACCATCCGCGCCGCCATCCAGTCGGTGCCGGAAGGCCAGTGGGAGGCCGGGTACATGATCGGCCTGAGTTCCGGCCAGATCATGCTGCGGGTGATTCTGCCCCAGGCTGCACGGGTGGCCTTCCCCACGCTGTTCAGCACGCTGATTGGCCTGACGAAGGACAGCTCGCTGGCTGCCAGCATCACGGTGGTGGAAATGTTCAAGGCCGCCCAGCAGATTGCCTCCCGCACCTTTGAACCCTTTGCGCTCTATTGCGAAGCCGCCTTTGTTTACTTAATGCTTAATACCGTGCTGACTCTGCTGCAGAGCGTGCTGGAAAAGCGCCTTGCCTGGAAACAGCCGAAACAGCAATCTGCCGTACAAAAACAACTGGAAAAGGAGCCTGCGTAATTATGGCAAGAATCAGTGAAATCAACATCGAAACCGCCCCCGAAGCGATTCAAAAGATTGTGGCCGACCATGTGGCCGAGGGCCATACCATTACTGCCGAAAAGCGCACCCTGCTGCACAATGCTGCCGCCTTCAATGCGGTGGAGGCTGGCTCCTACGCACTGGATGACGAGCTGGCCCGCCTCATCGGCAAGCGTGCCGCTGATTTTTACGAGTACGCCATCTCCCAGGCCAACGGGTGCCTGGTGTGCAGCATCTACTTCCGCAACCTGCTGAAAAAGAACGGCATTGACTTTGGTACCTTCGAGTTCACCCCCGAGGAGCAGGTCCTCATCGACTACGGCCGCGCCATTGCCAACGACCCCAAGCACGTGCCGGAGGAACTGTTCACCCGGCTGAAAACCTATTTCAACGAGGAGCAGATCGTGGTCGTCACCGCCATGGGCGTGATGATGATCGCCAACAACTACTTCAACGATATTCTGGACGTCACGCCGGATCATCTGGCGTGACCCAAAGCAAAGGAGCACATCACCATGCTGGAAGTAAAAGACCTGCATTGCAGCTACGGCACCACCCAGGTGCTGAAAGGCGTGGACCTCAATGTCAACAAGGGCGAGGTCATCTCGATCCTGGGCAGCAGTGGCTCCGGTAAAACAACGCTGCTGCGCTGCATCAGCTTTTTGCAGAAGGCCGACAGCGGCACCATCCGGTTCGATAACTTTGAAAAGGGCATCACCCAATTAAAGCACAGCGAAATTCGTGCCCTGCGGATGAAGATGGGCTATGTGTTCCAGAACTTCAACCTCTTCCGCAACATGACCGTCAAGCAGAATGTGCTGGAGGGCCTTATCACCGCCCGTGGCGTGGACCGCGCCACCGCCGATAAGACCGCCGACGAGGTGCTGGAAAAGGTGGGTATGCTCCACCGCAAGGACTTTTACCCCGACCAGCTCTCCGGCGGGCAGCAGCAGCGCGTGGCCATCGCCCGCGCCATCGCCTTTAAGCCCGAAGTGCTGCTGTTTGACGAGCCTACCTCCGCCCTTGACCCGGAGCTGACCCGCGAGGTGCTGAACACCATCACCCAGCTGGCCGCCGACGGCCTGACGCTGGTGGTCGTCACCCACGAGATGGGCTTTGCCCGCAACGTGTCCGACCGCATCATCTTTATGGAAAACGGCGTCGTCGCTGAGGAAGCCCCCGCAAAAGAATTTTTCCTGCACCCCCGGCAGGAGGCAAGCAAGCGCTTTTTGCGGACCGTCACCGATGACTACGATTACAGCATTTAAGTGTAAGGGAGGAAGCAGGCCATGGCGGGTATAAAATGGAGATTTTCCTCGAGAGGGGAGCGTCCCTCGAACGCCACCCTGTCCCAGGCGTTGGAACAGCTGGAGCAGGCAGTAAACGAAGCTGTATAAATAAAGCAAAAGGCTCCCGGCGAGGGAGCTTTTTTGTTTTGCAGGTACTTCCGACCTTTTCCGCCCCCTATTATACTCCGGAACTCCGGAAGTACTTTCCTCTATAGACAAATAAACAAGAAATAACATATATACGTATAAATTACTCTTTTTTATAAGTATGTTATATAATTTAACATAATGTATAATAAGAAGTATATTTTTAATCTTTGACGTATATATGTAACTTATTGATATAAAGATTATAGAGGAAGTACTTCCGTACTTCCGGAGTTATTTGGGTATGGGTAGTTCCGGAAACACTTCCCCTCATCCCCTATTTCTCCCCCAAAAGAGAAATAGACCGCCTTATTCTGCTAAAATCATCCTGTATTCCTTCCCCCGCGGCCGGTATAATAAAGCCATCATCAGCGAAGGAGGAATGTATCAATGATGATTGCTATTCTTATTGCCGCCATTGTGGTGGCACTGGTCGTGTTCTCGTTTCTCTGCTACAAAAAAGCCCCGCCTACCCAGGCTATCGTGGTAACGGGCTTTGGCCTGTCCCGCCCCAAGGTGGTGTGCGGCCGCGGCGTGTTTGTACTGCCCGTTGTACAGCGTGCCGACCGGCTGAACATGCGCCTACTGAAAATCGACGTAAAAACGCCGGAAACTGGCGTAAAAACCAAAGAGGGCGTCTCCCTCTGGCTGGACAGCGTCGTCACCGTGCAGGTCTACAGCGAGAACTCCACCGTCTCGGACGAGGAAGTCCGTAACGCCGGGTATGATGACATCAAAAAGTACATCAACAGCCGCCAGCAGGCCGCCATCTCCAACTTTTTGGGCATGGACGAGGCCCACATCAACGAGAAGATCAACGATGTGCTGCAAGGCAACCTGCGTGAGATCGTCAGCGAGATGACGGTCGACCAGATTTTGACCAACCGCAAGCAGATGGCCGTCAGCGTGGTGGAAAACGCCCGCCCGGACCTGGCCAAGATGGGCCTGGAGGTTGTCACCTTCAACGTGCAGGATGTCAAGGACGCCATCGATGCCCAGGGCCACAACCACGGCGTCATCGAGGCCATCGGCGTGGAGCAGGAGGAGCTTGTGAAAAAGCGTGCCTCCATTGCCAAGGCCGAAGCCGAGCGCGATGTCTCCTGCGCGAAGGCTGCCGCCGCCATGGCCGCCAACGAGAAGGAGATCGAAGCCCAGACGGCCATCGCCCAGCGCAACAACGAGCTGGAACTGGCCAAGTCCAAGCTGAAAGCCGAGGCCGACAAGGCCGCCGCTGACGCCCAGGCCGCCGGTATGATCCAGACCAACCTGCGTGCCAAGGAGGTCAAGGAATCCGAAGCCGACGCCGAGATCGCCCGCCAGAAGAAGATGGTCGACCTGGCCGCCCAGGAGGCCGAAGTGCAGCAGCGCAAGCTGGATGCCGAGGTGCGCAAGCAGGCCGACGCCGAGCTGTACCGCCGCCAGAAAGAAGCCGAAGCCCAGAAGTACGAGGCCGAGCGCGCTGCCGAGGCCGCCAAGTTTGCCAAGCAGCAGGAGGCCGAAGGCATCGAACTGGTCGGTAAAGCCGAAGCCGAGGCCATCCGCCGGAAAGGCCTGGCCGAAGCCGAAGCGATGAAGCAGAAAGCCGAAGCCTACAAGCAGTACAACGATGCCGCCGTGGCCGAGATGATGATAAAGGTGCTGCCCGAAATCGCCAAGAGCGTGGCCCAGCCCCTTGCCAGCATCGACAAGGTGTCCATCATCGGCGGCGATGCCTCCGGTGTGTCGGGCGTGTCCGGCAACGTGCCCGTGCTGATGGCCCAGACCATGGAGGCCATGAAGGAAGCCACCGGCATTGACATGAAAGAGATCGTCCGCGCCAACAGCATCCAGGCCAAGACCGACCGCAACATCAACGTGACCGGGCTAGAAAATTTGCAAACCCCGCAGGCCTCTGCACCTACTGCAGAAACCACTGCGGACCATGCCACTGTAACCGAATAACAGCTGCATAAAACCAGCGCCCCTGTGCCGACCGTGCAGGGGCGCTGTGTGTTGCTGCACAACCGCATAGAAAAGCCAGACCACACTGTGGGCGACAGCTACCGCAACGATGACGGCACCGGCAACCGCTATAAGAAAAAGTCCTTCAACTGGTACAAGCAGGTCATTGCCACCAACGGCGAGACCTTATAACCCAAAACGGCAAGGCCGCCCTCCCCACAAGCAGGGGAGGGCGGCCTTTTGCGGTTGATGGATATACTTAAATAACATTATCACAGATCGCAGCTTTGCTTTCCATGGATTTTTTCAAGAACAGCATGCAAAAATTCCGGCTCTTTGGGCGGGGAAAATCTGTCAAACACAACTTGAAAAAGTGCAGATTGTACAGGAAAAATGACATGGTCGGCGCGACGGGGGTACGTTATTATTTAGGTATTGGCGCGGGGGCGGCCTGCGACCCGTACAAGACCTTCCCACTCAAAGCCTACCACAGCGCCGTGCTGCGCGCCATGATCGACCGCGACAAAAACCACCCCTGCGTGGTGCTGTGGAGCCTTGGCAACGAGCCGGACACCGAACACTTCCCCCAAAGCGCCTACGATTACTGGCGCCCGCTGTATGAGCAGGCCCACGCCCAAGACCCGCAGGACCGTCCGGTCACGATGGTCTGCTGCCAGAACGACTATACAAGGGATATTACCACCCGCACGATGGACGTAGTCTGCATCAACCGCTACTACGGCTGGTATAACCTGAGCGGCGACCTGGAAAACGCTGCGTATGCGTTCCAGCAGGAACTGGACTTCTGGGCAGGCATCGATAAGCCGCTGGTCCTCTCCGAATACGGCGCGGATACGGTGGCGGGCCTGCACGGTACCGCCCCCGAAATGTTCACCGAGGAATTTCAGGTGGAATATTACAAAACCATCAACGCCTGCCTTGACAGCCGCCCCTTTGTTGTGGGAGAATGGCCTTGGAACTTTGCGGATTTCTCCACCCAGCAGGGTCCCATGCGCGTAGGCAGCTGCAACCGCAAAGGCCTGTTTACGCGGGAGCGCACCCCCAAGTTGGCCGCCCACTACTTTAAAGACCGCTGGGCCAAAAAACAGCCCAATGACCGATAAAAGAGGATGACACTATGACACCCGAACTGAACTGGCTGACCGACCCCACCGTGTTTGCCGTGAACCGGCTGGATGCCCACTCTGACCATGTCTGCTATAAAACCGAGGCGGAGGCCGAAACCGGCCTGACCTCGCTGCGGCAGTCGCTGGACGGTGCCTGGCGCTTCGCCTTGAGTGCTAATCCCGCCGCACGCCCGGCGGATTTCTATAAGCCGGATGCCGACCTGACCGCCTTTGGCACCATCCGCGTGCCCGGGCACATTGAACTGCAGGGCTACGGACAGATCCAGTACACCAACACCCTCTACCCCTGGGATGGCCGTGCTGCCCTGCGTCCGCCGCAGATCAATTGGGATGATGACCCCGTAGGCAGCTACGTGAAAGAGTTCGACCTGGACGAGAGCCTGCGCGGCCAGCGGGTGTGCGTCAGCTTCCAGGGTGTGGAGCAGGCTATGTACCTTTGGTGCAACGGCCGGTTCGTCGGCTATGCCGAGGATACGTTTACTCCGTCTGAATTCGACCTGACACCCTATATTCAAGAGACCGGCAACCGTCTGTGTGTCGAGGTCTACAAGCGCAGCAGTGCCGCCTGGATCGAGGATCAGGACTTCTTCCGCTTCTCCGGCATCTTCCGCTCAGTGTATCTCTACGCTAAGCCCAAGGTGCATGTCCGGGACATCTGGCTCAAAGCCGAATTGCTGTCCGGCAACACCACCGGTCAGCTGACACCTGTCATCAAGCTGGACGGCGAGACCGAGGGTGCCAAGGTGCATCTGCGCCTGACTGACCGCGAGGGCTATGCCCTGTATGATGACTTTACCGATGGCAGCGCCATCACGCTGGAGGGCATCCACCCCTGGAGCCACGAAAAGCCGATCCTGTACCACGCCGTGCTGACCCTGCAGGATGCCAGCGGCGCTGTGCAGGAGGTCGTGCCCTACGACATTGGTTTCCGCCGGTTCGAGATGCTGAACGGTGTCATGTGCTTAAACGGCAAGCGCATCGTGTTCAACGGCGTCAACCGCCACGAGTGGAACCCCAAAAAGGGCCGCGCCATTGATGCGGACGACATGCACGCCGCCATGGCCGTGTTCAAGAAAAACAACATCAATGCCGTGCGCACCTGCCACTATCCCAACCAGAGTTTGTGGTATGACCTGTGTGACCAAAACGGCATCTACATGATCGACGAGACCAACCTGGAAAGCCACGGCAGCTGGCAAAAGCTGGGCACCGTGGAACCCAGCTGGAACGTGCCCGGCAGCCTGCCGGAATGGCGGGACTGCGTGGTCGACCGCGCCCGCAGCATGTTTGAACGGGACAAAAACCACGCAGCTGTGCTGATCTGGTCCTGCGGCAACGAGAGCTACGCCGGCAAGGACATCCGTGCTATGGCGAACTTCTTCCGCGCCAATGACCCAGGCCGCCTGGTGCATTACGAGGGCGTCTTCCACTGCCGTGAGTTCGATGACATCAGCGATATGGAAAGCCGCATGTACGCCAAGCCGTCCGAAATCATCGCCTACATGGCCGAACACCCGTCTAAACCGTTCATTTTGTGCGAGTACATGCACGATATGGGCAACTCCCTGGGCGGCATGGAAAGCTATGTGGCCCTGATCGAAAAGTACAAAAAGTACCAGGGCGGCTTCATCTGGGATTATATGGACCAGGCCCTTTGGCACCCAAATACCCAAAATGACATTATACTGGGATATGGCGGCGATTTTGGCGACCGTACAACAGATTACAACTTCAGCGGCAACGGCATTGTCTATGCCGATGGCACCGAGAAGCCTGCTATGCAGGAGGTACGCTACTGGTACAACACCCCTGCCCGCCGCAATGCCCAGGATGCCCGCAACAAAATGGAGGCGGCCCGCAGTGCCGCCGCCCTGCGCACCGCCTGGGATAAGCGCCGCCGATTGCCCCTGGCCGTGATCTGCGGCGATGGAAACATCGGCGTAAAAGGCAGCGGCTTTGAGTTGTTGTTCTCCATCCCGGAGCAGGGGCCTGTCTCCCTGTGCAAGGACGGTAAGGAGTGGCTCTGGCGTGCCCCGACTCCGGCGTTCTGGCGTGCCAGCACCGATAACGACCGCGGCTGCGGCTTCCCGCAGCATGCCTCGGCCTGGATGGCGGCAGACGTGTTCCTGCGCAAAGAGGGCTGCACGGTGCTGGAAAAATCCGAGCAGCGGGTGCAGATTTGCTATAAATACAGCGTGCCGCTGGTGCCCGGTTCCGGCGTGGAGATCACCTATACAGTAGAGCCCCAGGCCGCCCTGCGGGTGGATGCCGTCTACCATGGTGTGCCCGGCGCGCCGGAGCTGCCTTGCTTCGGCGTGAAATTCCAGACCTTTGCCCCCGTGGCCCGCGCCCAGTGGACCGGCCTGTCCGGCGAGACTTATCCCGACCGTTACAAGGGCGGTGTATTCGGCTGCCACGAGGAAGTGCCCCACATCGCCCCGGCGCTGGTTCCCCAGGACTGCGGCCTGCACATGGACACCCAGCAGGTGGTTTTGCAGCTGGCAGACGGCAGCGAACTGACCCTGGAACAGACCGGTGAGCCGTTCGCCTTCAGCGCCCTGCCCAACACGGCCCAGGAAATCGAGGCGGCGCAGCATATTTCGGAATTGCCCAACACCGGCCGCACCAGCATCACGGTGCTTGGCGCAGTCCGTGGTGTCGGCGGTATCGACAGCTGGGGCACTGATGTAGAGAAGCCCTACCACATCCCCGGCGACCGCGACCATAGCGTGAGCTTCCGTATCGTGTTCTGATAAAAGCACTGCAACATACAAAATCCCCCTGCACCACTGTATTGAAGTGCCCCCAAAAAGTTAGACAATAATTTGAAGCAAAAATTGTTCAAGCAGCCGAAAGGGCTTGCTGTCTGTGAATTGCAGGCGGCAAGCCCTTTAGCTTTGCCTTGATCCTGCGGTTGTTGTAGTAATCCAGATATTCAACGAGTTCCTGCTTGAAGTGTTCCATGGACTGAAACTCTTGTAAGTACAACAGTTCACTTTTGAGTAAGCCAAAGAAATTCTCTATCACAGCGTTGTCCAGACAGTTGCCTTTCCGGCTCATGCTCTGCTGAACACCTTTCTTCTGGAGCATTCGCTGGTACTGCTTGTGCTGGTATTGCCAGCCCTGGTCAGAATGAAGGATCAACCCGGTTCCATCCGGTATCTTCTCAAAAGCCTTATCCAGCATAGTCGTAACCATACTCAGAACAGGACGGTCGGAGATGGTATAGCTGACCAGATCGCTGCTGCACAGATCAAGGATGGGCGAGAGATAGAGCTTCTCTCCAAACAAACTGAACTCTGTCACATCGGTGACCCACT
>OLPA01000186.1_pt1 | contig 54180 bp, 56 predicted proteins | sample 1672811 | NCBI WGS metagenome assembly OLPA01 (sample SAMEA3136726, study PRJEB25190) | human gut metagenome | biome: human gut; feature: human-associated habitat; material: faeces | place: Austria | collected 2013
CAGCTCATGGGCGCTCTGGGCGCGGCTGAGTATGCCCGCCAGAAGGGCATGGCCAGGAAGTAATCGCTCTGCAAATGAAAACAGCGCTCCGGACAGAATGACCGGAGCGCTGTTTTTCATCAAAAGCCCTCTTTTCAAAGAAGGATATAAAGGCTATAATCAAAGCCGAGATAAAAAGCCCGGCCCGCCGGGGCGGGCGGAAAAGAAAAGGGACTGTGTTATATGGAAAGAAAACTGACTGCCAGAGAGTATGTTTTCCTGGCCTCCATGCTGTTTGGAATGTTTTTCGGCGCGGGGAACCTGATTTTCCCCGTGCTCATGGGCCAGACCGCCGGGGCGGAGATGTGGCCTGCCGTGGCGGGCTTCTGCCTGACGGGGGTGGGCCTGCCGCTTCTGAGCATAGCCGCCATGGGCATCTCAAAAAGCGAGGGGCTTTTTGAGATGGGCAAATTCGTAGGCAAGGGATACAGCTATTTTTTTACCTGCCTGCTGTACCTGTCCATAGGCCCCCTCTTTGCGATCCCGCGCACCGCCACCGTTTCCTTCACCGTGGGCGTCCAGCCGCTGCTGCCGGAGAGCGCCCGCTCCTTGGGCCTGGCGCTGTTTTCGGCCCTGTTTTTTGCCGCTGCTCTGTATTTTTCCCTGCGCCCCTCGGGGATTATGACCTGGATAGGCAAGATATTGAACCCCCTTTTTCTTCTGCTGCTGGGCGTGCTTACCGTTACGGCGCTTCTCAATCCCATGGGCGCCGTCGGCGCCTCCCCGGCCCAGGGAAGCTATGCGGATATGAGCTTTTTTCAGGGCTTTCTGGACGGATATAACACTGTGGACGCGCTGGCGGCTCTGGCCTTCGGCATTATCCTCATAAACGCCATCCGCGGTCTTGGCGTCACGGAGCCCAGAGCGATTTCCGCCAGCACCATCAAGGCCGGCCTTTTCAGCTGTCTGCTCATGGCCGCCATTTACTGCGTGCTCACCGTGGTAGGGGCCCAGTCCAGAAGCGGCCTGGGCGTCTGCGCCGACGGGGGCGAGGCCCTGTATCTCATCGGCCTGCACTATTTCGGCTGGGGCGGCGCCCTGCTCCTTGGCGCCACCATCACCCTGGCCTGCCTGAAAACCGCCATCGGCCTCATCACCGCCTGCGCTGCCACCTTTTCCGAGCTTTTCCCTAAATCCCTGAGCTACCGGGCCTATACGGTGCTTTTCAGCGTTTTTGCCTTCGCAATCTCCAACGTGGGCCTGAGCAGCATAATTAAGCTCTCTCAGCCGGTGCTGATGTTTCTCTATCCGCTGACCATCACCCTGGTGCTGCTCTGCCTTGTGGGGGCCTGGTTCGGCTATGACAGGCGGGTGTTCATAGCCGTCACGGTGCCCACCGCCGCCGCGGGTCTGCTGGATTTTATAAAATATCTGCCTGCGGAGCTGAAAAGCGCCGTGCATGCCGATGTGATCCTCGCTCCCGCCGCGGAGATCTTACCCTTTTTTAAGATCGGCATGGGCTGGGTCATCCCCGCTCTGGCCGGCCTTGCCCTGGGTCTGATCCTTCGGTTCACCGCCCGGAAGCCAGCCTGATTTAAAAAGCCGCAAAAAATCTCCTGTCCATTTGAGCGGACAGGAGATTTCCGTTTGTCAAAAAGCCCATGCCGGACTTTTTTGGCTGCGCTTTCCGCCGGGCATTTTGACGCAGTCAAAACGCCGCTTCGCGCAAGCGGCTTGTTTTCAAGCCTTTTGACGGCAGATTATTCAATTTGAAGCGGGCCTTTTCTCGCTGCGGCTCGGTCACGGCGTGGCTCCCTTGTTTTTTGCTTTGGCAGGCGTTTTTCGACAGTTGCTTTTATAAAAGCCCCTGAATAAGGATGATCAGAATCAGCGGGGGCAGGGCAAACCGGAAGAAGTGCTTGAATTTGGGGGAGAGCTTCAGACCCTCGCCCCTGTTGGCCTCAGCCAGATAATGGTCGAAGCCCCAGCCCCATTTGGTCACGCAGAACAGCAGGTATATGAGCGAACCCAAAGGCAGCAGCAGGTTGCTCACCAGAAAGTCCTCGCTGTCCAGCACATCCCGGCCGCCGATCAGGCTCAGCTCGCTCCAGATGTTGTAGCCCAGCACACAGGGGATGCTGGCAATAAGGATAAAAGCACAGTTGATCAAAACTGCTTTTTTCCGGCTCCAGCCGAAATTGTCAATGCAGCAGGCCAGCAGATTTTCAAACACGGCGATGACCGTGGAAAAGCTGGCGAACGTCATGAACAGGAAGAACAGAGCGCCCCAGACCCGGCCGCCGGACATATTCACGAAGATGTTGGGGAGGGTCACAAAAATAAGGGAGGGGCCTGAGTCCGGCTGAACGCCAAAGGAGAAGCAGGCGGGGAAGATGATAAGCCCCGCGGTAACGGCAACGAAGGTGTCCATGGCGCAAATGCGCACGGCCTCGCCGCCCAGGCTGTGCCTGTCGGACATGTAGCTGCCGAAAATCTCCATGGCGCCGATGCCCAGGCTCAAAGTAAAAAAAGACTGGTTCATGGCCGCAGTGATGACCTTGCCCAGACCTACCTGCCTGACTTTTTCAAAGTCTGGCAGCAGATAGAAAGCCACACCCTCTCCCGCGCCGGGGAGAGTAAAGCTGTGCCCGGCCAGAATGACCATCAGCACCATCAGGGCGCTCATCATTACGGTGGTAATACGCTCCAGGCCCTTCTGCAGGCCGAAGCTGCACACCGCGAAGCCCGCCAACACCGTCACCGCCATCCACAGGCCCATCTCGCCGGGGGCGGAAAGCATGGCGGGAAAGGCGCTGCCCACGGCCTCGGCGCTCATGCCCGGGCTGAAGCTGCCGCTCAGGAACTTGAAAAAATAATCCAGCATCCAGCCGGATACCGTGGTGTAGTACATCATCAGCAGGCAGCAGCCCGCCACGCAGAACCAGCCGTGGATATGCCATTTTGCGCCGGGCTTTTCGAGGGCTTTGTAGCCCAGCACCGCGCTCTTGCGGCTGGCCCGGCCAACGGCCAGCTCCATGGTCAGCACCGGCACTCCCATGCAAAGCAGAAACAGCAGATAAAACAGCACAAACACACCGCCGCCGTTTTCGCCCACTACATAGGGAAACTTCCAAACGTTGCCTATCCCGATGGCGCAGCCGGCGCTTACCAGCAGAAAGCCGATGCGGGAACGGAAATTCTCTCTTTTCATTTCTATCCCTCTCAAAGAATTTAATAAGTTATTCCTTATAATAACGGCTTCTGCTGCCGATTGCAAATACAGTATTTCCATGTTAAAATAAGTAAAACTTATTATGTGCTGCCCGGACGGCGGGAGGAAGAAAAAATGAACATAAACCAGCTCAGATACTTTGTGGCAGCGGCCGAGAGCCGGAGCTTCACCGGCGCCGCCGCCCGGTATTATATATCCCAGACCGCGGTCACCCAGCAGATCCGCGCCCTTGAGGAGACGGTGGGAGTGCCGCTTTTTGACCGGGCAAGCCGCCCCATAAAACTGACTCCCGCCGGGAACGCATTCCTCACCGACGCCCGGGCCATACTTGAGCGCATGAATCGGGCCATGGACCGGGTGCAGGAGGCCTCGGTGGGCTTTGTGGGCAGCCTGCGGGTGGGGTATACCAAGGGCTATGAGCGCAGCGACCTGTCCCGGAGCCTCAGAGATTTTCACCGGGACTATCCCAATGTTCTCATTTCCTGCCATCGCAGCGACACGGATTCCCTGGCCGCGGGTCTTCTGCGCGGAGAGTATGACATTATATTTACCTGGGACAGCACCGAGCTTGCCAAAGACAGGGATACGGTCTGCCGCCTTGTGGAGAAAAGCCCGCTTATGGTGGCCCTTTACGCCAGCCATCCCTTCTCCCACCGTACCCAGCTTCGCCGCAGCGAGCTGAGGGGAGAAAATATCCTGTATATGAGTCCCTCCCTCACCGGGGAGTCCGCCGGGGACCAGCACTTTTTCGACCTCTATCACAGCGCCGGCTACCAGCCCAACATCCTCTACCGCTCCAACGACGCGGAGAGCATTTTGATGATGGTGGCGGCGGGGGAGGGCATATCCCTGCTGCCCGCCTATGTGACCACCAAGCTGGATAACGCCGAAGGCCTTGTCTTTGTGCCCCTTGTGGGGAAAGAGGAGACCGTGGAGATCATTGCAGCCTGGCTCCGGGACGGGAAAAATCCGGTGCGCCGCCGCTTTACGGACTTCCTCTGGAAAGAGGCGGACTGCTAAAACCCTGCAAAGAACCGCCCTCCAGCCATACAGGCCGGAGGGCGGGAGTATTCATTTTACATGCTCTTTTTCTCTTTTTCCCGTTCGCCGCGGTACATGCGGTTTATCACCGTGTGGGCGCATTTTACGAAGCGCTTTATGTTCTTGTCGTTCTGCCGCCGCTCGCTCATGATGATGCCGAGCGCGCGCCAGGCGGGCGGGCTTAGCGGAGCGACGCGCACCGAGTTGTTCATATCCTGCATCACAAGCTCTGACAGGATGCTCACGCCCAGCCCATGCTCCACCATGGAGACGATCGCCGCGTCATCCAGATTTGTGTAGCGGACCCGGGGGCTCACCTTTTCCCCGCCCATGCTGAACACAGGGTTAATGTCCAGGTCAAAGCAGGCGGAAGGCATGAGAAATTCCTTATCCGTAAAATCCTTCACCGGAAAGGCGGGGCTTTCCAGCGGATAATTCCCCGGCAGCACGGCCACCAGCGCGTCATCCCGCAGGGGAACCCAACTGAGACCCTGGCAGAGGGACTCCTGGAAGCTCACAATGGCGCAGTCCATCTTGTCGTTTTTGATGCTGTCGTATATCTCCATGATCCCGCCTACGTCCATGGCGACTTCTGTGTCCGGGCAGGTGTGCCGGAATTCCGCCAGCACCGCAGGCAGCCACTGGCGGGCGACGCTGGTGTAAGCTCCCAGGCGCAAGGTAGAAAAATTTCTCTGCCGCAGCCGCTCCGCCCGCTCCTCCAGTGCAGAGGCGGCGGCGGCAAGGGCGCGCATCTGCGGCAGCAGCTCCTGCCCGGCGGGGGACAGGTGCACCCCGTTCTTGCTCCGCACCAGCAGGTTGAGACCCAGTTCATCCTCCAGGGCGTTCATCATATGGGTCAGGCCGGACTGCGTGTAGCCCAGCTCAGCGGCAGCGGCCGTGAGGCTGCCCCGGTCAATGGAGACCAGCAGCGCGTTTATTTTCTTGGCGTCCATATTGTTAAATATTTCCCTTTCTTATAATTCACCGGGTATCCATTACAGAATCTAATTACATACATGATAATGCGGAGTTTGGTAAAATGCAAGTGCAATGTTATAATAAATTCAAGAAATCGCCAGATTTACAAGAGCAAGATGTTCTTATGGGCAGGAAAAAGCCGTCCGAAGCGCTTCCCGCTGCCGTGAGCGGAGTAGACGGAGCTCCGCCGGCGGCGCTCCCGGCAGGCATCGGGGCTTTTGTTTTTTTCGGCGGTTAGGGGAAAATGGAAGAAAAATTTTTTAAAGGAGAGTATTATGGAAAATGAACGCAGTTCCTGGGGCAGCAATGTAGGTTTTCTGCTGGCTGCCATCGGCTCCGCCGTGGGTCTCGGCAATATTTGGGGCTTTCCGTACAAGATGGGCAAAAGCGGAGGCTTCACCTTCCTGATCATTTACATCCTTCTGGCGGTTTTTGTCGGCATGGTCATTATGGTCAGCGAGCTGGCTCTGGGCCGCAAGACCGGTAAGGGCGTTGTGGGCGCGTATCAGGCGGTTTCAAGAAAATTCAAATGGATAGGCTGGCTGGGCATCATCGCTCCTTTCCTTATCATGAGCTTTTACTCCGTCCTGGGAGGCTACTGTATCCAGTACATGTCCCTGAACCTGGCCGAGCTCAGCTTCGGGCTCAGCGGCATCTTCGGCAACGCCATTACCGGCGGCGCCACTTTCGGCGCCATGCTGACAAACCCCTTTGGCTGCTTCGTGTTTACCCTACTGTTTATGGTCATCTGCATGCTGATTGTTCAGGGCGGCGTTGACAGCGGTATCGAGAAGTTCAACAAGGTGGGGATGCCCGCCCTGTTTGTGATGCTGGTCATCGTTATCATCCGCGCTGTCACGCTGCCTGGCGCAGTCGAGGGCCTGAAGTTCATGTTCGTCCCCGGCTACGCTGTGAAAGCAGGCTTCATTGAGGAGGCCCCCGGTATCATCTCCGTGCTGGCCACCGCCGGCGGACAGATGTTCTTCTCTCTTTCCCTGGCCATGGGCGCCATGGTTACCTACGGCTCCTACCTGAGCAAAAAGGAAAATCTTGTAAAGAACTCCGCGGTCATCGTGGTTTCCGATACGATTGTGGCTCTGATGGCCGGCCTCGCCGTCATTCCCGCCGCCGTTGCCAATGGTCTGGCCAGCGGTCTTCAGCCCAGCGAGATCGCTCTGGGCGGCCCGAAGCTCCTTTTTGTCACCCTGCAGGATGTTTTCTCCAACATGGGCGCCGCAGGCCCCCTGTTCGGCGTCATCTTCTACCTGCTGGTCCTGCTTGCCGCCATCTCCTCCGCCATCTCCCTGATGGAAGTCGTTGCGGCGTACTTCCTGGATAAGGCAGCTGAAAAGGGCAAGGTGGGCAACCGCAAGAAGGTGGTCCTCTGGGTCTCCGTCGCCATCACGCTCGAAGCGCTGCTGGTCGCCGTTGACGGCCTGGGTTCCAACGGCATCTGGGTTCCCTTCCAGAAGTATGGCATCGCCATGTGGAACGACTGCTGGCTTGACTTTATGGATTGCTGGTCCGAGGGCATCGCCATGCCTCTGGGCGCCATGCTCATGGGCCTTATGGTCGGCGGCGAGCTGAAGCCCAAGTTCATTCTGGACGAAGTTCACAACGGCGAGAAGTCCGGCTTCTTCGACACTTTCTATAAAATCTGCATCACTGTGGTGGCTCCCGTGGTCATGGCTTTTGTTCTGGCCGGCCAGATGATCGACTTCTTTGCCACCGCTGATACCAAGGCCGTCGTTGCCCCTGTGTGCTATGGCGTTTCCGCCGTGCTGCTCGTGATCTTTGCCATCGTTGCCTACACCGGAAAGAAGGACAAAGTCCAGCAGTAAGGCTTTGGCCCCGCCCCAAGGCGCGGGCAAAGAGAAACATAAAGAAAACCGAAGGCTCCTGCTCGGAACGGGCGGGAGCCTTTTGCTGTTCCTGAAATCCCTGTCATTCTGAGGAGCGGCCGAAGACAGGGGCACACAGATCAGGATCATCTGTTATAAAAAGCGTTAAGATTTTTACTTTTCTTGAATAATAAGGCCGGGAGAAGTATAATTAAAAAAGATTTTTCGTTGGTAAAATCAATAGATTGAGAAAATGATAAAAAAATATCTTGCACATATATAAGCTTAGGCTTATAATGTTGCATGATAATAAATTAACTATGGAGAAGGACTGCCGGTGGAAAGAGCTCTGATTGAGATACATGGAATAGTGCAGGGCGTTGGCTTTCGTCCTTTTATTCATAAGCTGGCCGGAAGTTATGAGCTTCGCGGCTTTATAAAAAATACCTCCTCCGGCGTTGAGCTTGAACTGGAGGGCGAGCGGGAGGCTCTGGAGCGTTTCGCGGCGGAAATTCCGGAAAAAGCGCCGAGCCTCGCTTTGATTGAAAAAATGGACGTCCGCTATACCGCGGAGCTTAAGAATTTCTCCGGCTTTGAGATCCGCAAAAGCCGGGCTGGAAATTTTAGGGACACTCTTGTCTCCCCGGATATCTGCATCTGCGAGGACTGCCTGCGGGAGCTTCGGGACAAAAAGGACCGGCGGTACGGGTATCCTTTTATAAACTGCACCAACTGCGGCCCCCGCTTTACGATCATAAAAGACCTGCCCTACGACCGGGCCAAGACCTCCATGGCGGCTTTCCCCATGTGCCCGGCCTGCGACAGAGAGTACCACGATATTGAAAACCGCCGTTATCACGCCCAGCCGGACTGCTGCGGCGACTGCGGCCCGGAGCTGTTTTTTCTGGATGGCGACGGCAAAAAGCTGCCTGGAGACCCCATCGGAACTGCCAGGGAATGGATAAAGGCAGGAAAGATAATCGCCGTGAAGGGCCTGGGCGGCATTCACCTGGCATGCCGGGCGGATATGCCGGAGACAGCGATGACGCTTCGCCGCCGGAAGCAGAGGGATGAAAAACCCTTTGCCCTCATGTGCCGGGATACGGCGGCGGCAAAAGCGCTGTGTCTGCTCAGCGGGGCGGAGGAAAAGATTTTAAATTCTCCCCGGCGGCCCATTGTCCTGCTGAAAAAACGGAGGCCCGGGCTTTCGCATCTGAGTGAGAACGGCTATCTGGGCGTGATGCTGCCCTACACCCCTGTTCATTATCTCCTGATGGGCGAGGATTTTCCCGCGCTTATCATGACCAGTGCCAACCTCTCCGAGCGGCCGATTATTTATAAAAATGACCGGGCCCTTGAGGAACTGAGGGGAATCGCGGACGCGTTCCTGCTCCATGACCGGGACATTCAGACCCGCTGTGACGACTCTCTTTGCTGGGTGTTGGACGGAAAGGAGTACCCGGCCCGCCGCTCCCGGGGCTATGTTCCCTTTCCCATCAAGGTGAGGGAAAGCCGGGGCATGGCCCTGGCCTGCGGGGCGGAGCAAAAGGCCAGCTTCTGCCTTTCAAAGGAAAGCTATGTTTTCCAGAGCCAGCATATCGGCGACTTGAAAAATCTGGAAACGCTTGAGAGCTATGAGGGTCAGATCCGGCATTTTCAGCGGCTTTTTGATATTAAGCCTGCCTTTATCGCCTGCGACCTGCACCCGGATTATATGTCTACGGCCTATGCCGCGGAGCGATGTGCTCGGGAGAAGATTCCCCTGATACAGGTTCAGCATCATCATGCCCATATGGCCTCCTGTATGGCGGACAACGGGCTGACAGGTCCCGTTATCGGCCTGATCTGGGATGGGACCGGCTATGGCGGGGACGGTGAGATCTGGGGCGGCGAGTGCCTGGTCGGAGACTATAAGCGCTTTTGGCGCTTTGGGAGCATAAGGCCCATTCCCCTCCCCGGAGGAGACAGGGCCATAAAGGAAACGGACCGGACAGCCTTTTCTCTGCTCAGAGAGGCGGGCTGCGATACAGCGGAGATAGAAAAGGGCGAAATTTACGCGGCTATGCTCCGCTCGGGGCTCAACTGCCCCCTTTCTTCCGGTATGGGCCGGCTCTTTGACGGGGCCGCGGCGATTCTGGGCATCAAAAGCCGCTGCAGCTATGAGGGCCAGGGGGCGGTCCTGCTTGAGGCGGCGGCAGCGGAGGACGAAGGCGCCTATCCTTTTGCGTTTTACGGCGAGCCTCTGCGCTTTGACTGGCGGCCCATGATACGCGCTATGGTTTCCGACAGGGACCGCGGCCTTGAAACAGGCCGTATCGCCGCGAGGTTTATGAACAGCCTTATTGACATGGGCTGTGCCATGTGTGAAAAAGCGGCCCGGGAGACGGGGATAAAAGACATTGTCCTCTCTGGCGGCAGCTTTCAGAATATGTATATAATGGAAAGGCTTCCCACCCGGCTCGAGCAATTGGGCCTTAAGGCCTGGCACCACAGCCGGGTCTCTCCAAACGACGAGGGCATAGCCCTGGGCCAGCTTATGATCGCCCAGGCCAGGGGGAAGGACAGAGGATAGATTTATGTGTCTTGCGATTCCCCTGCGCCTGACAGCGATAAACGGCAGGGATGCCGTGGGCGAGGCTATGGGCATGAGCCGGGCTGTCCGGGTGGATTTCATTCCCGAGCCCAAGGTGGGGGACTATGTGATCGTCCACGCGGGCTTTGCCATAGAACGGCTCCCGGAGCGGCAGGCGCTGGATGACCTGGAAGCCTGGGAGGAGGTAAGCGATGCGCTCGGAAAAGACGGGGCGGAGCAAAGCCATTCTTGAGGCGATATACGCCCTGCCCCGGCAGGACGCAGTCCTTATGGAGGTCTGCGGCACCCACACCATGGCTATTGCAAAGGCAGGGATAAAATCCCTGCTGCCCGAGGGCGTCCGACTGGTGAGCGGGCCTGGCTGCCCGGTCTGTGTTACGCCGGCGGAGGTCATTGACGCCGCGCTGGCGCTTTCGATGGATAAAAAAATCCTTATTGCCACCTATGGGGACATGATCCGTGTCCCCGGCAGCGCCCCGGGGGACAGCCTCCAGCGCCGCCGGGGCCTGGGGGCGGAGATCAAGATCGTATACTCCCCGGTGGACGCGGTGGAGCTGGCCCGGGAAAGGCCCGACAGGGAAGTGGTCTTTCTGGGCGTGGGCTTTGAAACCACCGCGCCCGGCACCGCCGCCGCCGTGCTGATGGCGAAGGAAGCGGGAGTGAACAACTTTTCTCTCTGGTCCATGCTGAAAACCGTGGAGCCCGCTCTGCGGGCGCTTATCGGCACCGAGGGGTTTCATGTGCAGGGCTTCCTCTGCCCGGGTCATGTGGCCAGCATTATCGGGGAGCGGGGATTTGCGTTCCTGCCCCGGGACTTCGGGATTCCGGCGGTAATCAGCGGCTTCGAGGGGGAGGACATTCTTTTGGCGGTGTACCTGCTTTTAAGGCAGATGGCGCAGGCGCGGCCCCGGCTGGAAAACGAGTACAGAAGGGCCGTGTCCAAAGAGGGAAACACGCTCGCCATGAACATGCTGGCGCGCTGCTTCCGCCCCCGGGCGGATATCTGGCGGGGCCTGGGCAGAATAGAAGAAAGCGGCCTTGCCCTGCGGGAGGAGTTTTCGGACTTTGACGCGGAGCGGAAATTCGCCGTGAAGATCCCGCTGCCCACAAAAACGGCCTGCCGCTGCGGCGAGGTCATCTGCGGCCGGCTCCGCCCCGGGGACTGCCCCCTGTTTGGGGGGCGCTGCACGCCGGAGGAGCCGGTGGGGCCCTGTATGGTATCCTCGGAGGGGGCCTGTGCCGCGGCGTATCAATATCAGGCGGTGGATTGAAATGGAAGAAATCATTACCCTTGACTACGGCAGCGGAGGAAAAAAGACCTCCCGGCTCATAGAGCGCATGATCGTCCCGGCCCTGAATAACCCGGTCCTTTCGGAGCTGGGGGACGGAGCGCTGCTGGATGGCTTTGAAAAGCTGGTCTTTTCTACGGACAGCTTCGTGGTGGACCCCATATTTTTCCCCGGCGGGGATATTGGCAAGCTCTCGGTCTGCGGCACGGTGAACGACATTGCCGTGTGCGGCGGCGTGCCGAGATATCTCAGCTGCGCTTTTATAATCGAAGAGGGCTTCCCTCTAAGCTCCCTTGAAAAAATCGTTGCTTCCATCGGCGCCGCCGCCCAAAAAGCGGGGGTCCAGGTGGTGACGGGAGACACAAAGGTGGTCGAAAAAGGCCGGGGAGACGGAATTTACATCAATACAGCCGGTATCGGTTTTCTGAAATATCCCGGTCTCAGCCCAAGAAATATCCAGGAGGGGGACGCGGTCATCGTCTCGGGCACAGTGGGCGATCATGGCACCGCAGTTATGCTCAGCCGCAGCGGCATGATGCGAGGGGATATCCGCTCGGACTGTGCGGCTCTGGATAAGCTGGCGCAGGCCGTGCTGGAGCTTGATGCTGGCGTCCGCGTTTTGCGGGACCCTACCCGAGGCGGCCTTGCCACCACCCTCAACGAATTCGTGGAAGGTGGGGCGCTGGGCATAGAGCTTCAGGAGGCGCGAATCCCCGTAAGCGGCCCCGTCGGGGCGGCCTGCGATATGCTGGGCCTTGACCCACTGTACTGCGCCAACGAAGGCAAGCTCCTGGCCGTGGTCCCCGAAACCGAGACAGAGCGGGTGCTTTCGGCCATGAGGGTCCTGCCGGAGGGAGAGAACGCAGCCCTGATCGGACGTGTCACGGCAGAGCATCCGGGCCGGGTGGTCATGCGCACCGCCCTTGGCGGCGGCAGAATTCTGCAAAAACTTACGGGGGCCCAGCTCCCGAGAATTTGTTGATACAAGCGTTAATATAAGAGGTGAAATGAATGCAGGAGTACAGGAAAATCATTATTCAAAAGGAACAGATCGTACCCATCGCAGAGAAAATGCGCAGGGAGGGCCGGTATCTGGTGATGATTCATGCCTTTATCGACAAGGACGGGCAAATGGATGTATCCTGGGATTACGCGGTGGACCCTGCGGTGGAATCCTATCATGTCCTGGGGGAAACGGAACTGCCCTCCATCGGCGGTATTTACGACACCGCGGCCACCTGGCCCGAGCGGGAGCTCAACGAGCTGTTCGGCATCAATTTTGAGGGGCTGGACACCTCCAAGCGGCTTTTCCTGCCGGAGGATATGCTGGAAACTCAGGGCCGGGGCCAGATCATGGTCACGCCCCTTTCCGAGCTTGTGGAGAAGAACAGAAAGGAGGAGGCATAAGATGAGCTATATCGTGCCTGTCGGTCCCTACCATCCCGCCCTTGAGGAGCCGATCCATGCCCGGCTCTATACTGAAGGCGAGGTCATAAAGGACGCGGAGGTCTTTGTGGGCTATAACCACCGGGGGATTGAGAAGCTGGCCACCGAGCGCAATGCCATTCAGACCCTGGTTCTGGTGGAGCGCGTCTGCGGCATCTGCTCCCATTCTCATGCCTTTACCTACGCCATGGCTGTGGAGGCCATAAACGGCGTGGAGGTTCCCAAGAGAGGCGAGTATATCAGAGTGATCACCGCGGAGCTGGAGCGGCTGCATTCCCATTTCCTCTGGCTTGGCATCGCCTGCCACATCATCGGGCATGACAGCATGTTCATGCATATCTGGGACGAGCGGGAGCTTGTTATGGATCTGCTGGAGAAGATGACCGGCAACCGGGTGAACTATGCCATGGTCACCATTGGCGGCGCCCGCCGGGATATCAGCGACGAGCTTCGCCGGGAGCTGCTTGCCGCCTGCGACAAGCTCAAAGCCCCCATGGACAGAATCGTGGAGATCGCCCTGACGGACAGGACCATCGCTCTGCGCACCAAGGGCGTGGGCGTTCTGAAGCGGGAGGATGCGCTGCGCATGGGCGCCGTCGGCCCTCACGCCAGAGCCTCCGGCGTGAAGATAGACGTGCGTAAAGATGCACCCTATTCCTCCTATGGGGATTTTGATTTTGATGTACCCGTGGTGGACTCCGGCGATGTGTTCGCCAGAGTAGTGGTCCGCGCGCTGGAGTGCTACGAGAGCATTAAAATAATCCGCCAGGCCCTTGAAAATCTGCCGGAGGGTCCCATCAATCTGGGCAGCAAGCTCATAAAAATCAAGGAGGGCCAGTCGGTCGCCCGGCATGAGGCCCCCCGGGGTCAGCTGAGCCACATGGTAGTGGGCGACGGCGGCTTCCATAATCACCGGGTCAGCGTCCATGTGCCCAGCTATAAGAACACCCCGACTGTGCCCTTTATGCTCAGAGGCAACACCGTGGCCGACGGCGGGCTGATTATCGCCAGCATAGACCCTTGCTTCAGCTGCCTGGACAGATAAGATGCACGAGCTTGCTCTGGCAAAGGGAATAATCGACATAGTAAATTCCGAGGCCCGGGAAAAGGGCTTTAAGCGGGTGCTGGAGATCGCGCTGTGCATTGGCGAATACTCCGGTGTGGCGCCGGAGTGCATTCGGGAGTTTTTCCCCATCGCCGCCGCGGGGACCCCTGCGGAGGGCGCGGTACTGAAGCTGGAACGCCTTCCTGCCCGCTTTTCCTGCCGGGACTGCGGCTATGAAGGCGGAGCGGACAGAAAAAGGGCCTGCTGCCCTCAATGCGGCAGCACGGCCATAAAGATGCTCTCAGGCCGGGAGTTCTATGTTGAAAAGCTGAAAGTCGAATAAAACCGCCTGCGATGGCCGGCGGATAAATGCGGGCTGGGCGCGGCTGAAGAGTCCGACGGCACCGCTGTAAGAAAGGAGAGGTTTACTCTTGCAAAAGACGAGATTCCCCGCAGTAGTTACTACCTTCATTGTCTCCTATGCGTTCTGGATCCTGCTCACATGGTCCTTCTCGGCTCAGGAACTTGCGGCAGGGGCAGTGGTGAGCCTGGTGGTGGCGCTGTTCTCCGCCCGCTTCTTCATCCATGAAAGGGCTTTTTGGCTCTTCAGTCCCCTGAAATTTGCATACGCAGTGATCTTCTGGCTGGGCGTTTTCATGGTGGAGCTTGTGAAGGCCAATGTGGACATGGCCAAGCGCTGCTTCACCGGCTGCAAAAACATCAACCCCGGCATTGTCAAGATCCCGGTGGACATAAAGTCCGACTATGGCCAGGCGGCTCTGGCCAACGCCATCACCCTGACCCCCGGCACCATCACCATGGAGATAACCGAGGAAGCAGGGCAGACCTATTATTATGTGCACTGGATCGACGTGGCAAAGCCCAGCGGGAAGGAAGCCGGGGACGCGATAAAGGGCACGCTGGAGAAATGGCTCAGGAGGGTATGGGAATGACGGATCTGATGATTTTTGCGATATTCTTCGCGCTGCTTGCCCTGATGAATTTTTACCGCTTTATAAAAGGCCCCACCGCCGCAGACAGAATGGTGGCCGGGGACAGCATGGACATTATGATCTCCATGGCCATGGTCATGTTTTCCCTCTATACGGGTCGGGGCATTTATCTGGATATTGCGATAATTACAGCCATGCTTGGCATCATCAACACAATGCTTGTGGGCAGATATCTCGATAAGGGGAGGTGGCTGTATCATGCTGAGAGTGATTATTGATATTCTCATAGGCATCGGCGCGGTTTTTGCCCTTGCGGGGACAATCGGCGTCATAAAAATGCCGGATGTGTTCAGCCGCATGCAGGCCAGCACCTGCATCACCACCCTGGGTGTGCTGGGCGTGTGCCTGGGCGCGCTGCTCTATGCCATATTCGTCATGCAGCACCCTTCCACCGCCGTGAAAATAGTGGTCATTGCCGCCCTTGTGCTCACAACGAACCCCGTCGGCGCCCATGCCATTGCCAAGGGCGCCTATCAGGCCGGTATCCGCCCGGAGAAGAAGATGGAAACCGATGATTACAGGAGGGATTTCGATGAGTGAACTGATAGTTATCCTCAATGTGCTTATCATCCTGGGCATGCTTATAGCCGCCGTGATGGCGGTGCACTTCGAGAAGCTCCTGTCCTCCATCATCGCCCTGGGCGTCACGGGAATTTTTGCCGCGGCGGAGTTTCTGCTCCTGCGCGCGCCGGACGTGGCCATATCCGAGGCCGCTGTGGGCGCGGCGCTGAGCCCGCTCATATTCATCGTTGCACTGAAAAAGATCCGGGGAGGCGATGATAAATGAAAAAATTCCTTACCTGGTTTTCCCTTGGGGTGCTTCTGGTATCGGGTATTTATGCCTGCGTCGCCATGGCCGCCATGCCCCGCAGCTATGACGGCCGGAATGCCACGGTGTCTGTATACGAGCTGAAGGAGGACCCCTCCTCCTATGACGACAGCACGGCGGACGGCGCGGCGGCGGCGATTATCCAGCAGAATCTGGAAAAGACCCATGCTGTGAACAATGTCACCTCCATTGTGTTCGACTTCCGTGGCTACGACACCATGGGCGAGGCCTTTATCCTCATAACCGCTGTGGCCGGCTCCATGGTTATCCTCTTCAGCAGAAAAAACGAGAAGAAGGAGGATGAAAATGAACGATAAGGACATCCGCATCAAGCGGGTCATACAGCGCTGCGGCTGTGATACGATCCTGCCTCTGACGCTGATATATATTTTCTACATAATCCTCCACGGCCATTTGTCTCCCGGCGGCGGATTTCAGGGCGGTGTGCTGATGACCGCCGTGGTGATCCTCATGTATTTGGGCCATGGCTACAGGACAACCACAAAGGCCCTGAGCTTCAATCTGCTCCACGAGGCCGAAGGCTTTGCCTCCACGATGTATGTGGCGCTGGCGCTTATGGGCGTGGCCGTGGGCGCACAGTTTTGCCAGAATGTCCTGTATACCCGGGGCGCGGTGGGGGACCTGTACAGCTCCGGCACCATTTTCTGGATGAATGTCACGGTGGGACTCAAGGTTATAACCGGCATCGGCTCCATTGCGCTGCTTATGATCGGTGTGCTCAACGGCAGAGATGTTGATTACAGGGAATGAGGTGAAAAAATGATACTTTTAAATTATATCGCGTCTTTCTTCCTTATCGCCCTGGGGTTTTACACCATCGTCACAAAGTATAATCTGGTCAAGACCGTTATCGGCCTCTGCATCGCGGACTACGGTGTGAATCTGTTGATAATCACGATCGGCTTCAATCCCGGCGGCACCGCGCCCATCTTTACCTGGAACGAACTGAATCCCCAGTCCTTCTTTGTGGATCCCATTCCTCAGGCGCTGACGCTCACAAGCATCGTCATCGGCGCCTGCGTTACGGCCATGTCGCTGGCACTGGTCATCAAGCTTGAGGAACAGTATGGCACCCTTGACACCCGGGAGATAAGGAGGCTGAGAGGATGAGTATGCTCAGTTATCAGCATTTCCCCATTTATGCCATCATGTCCCTGTTCCTGGGGGCCTTCCTGGTGGTCATGCTGGGCAAAAACCGCGCCGTCAGAAATGCGCTTGCTTTTATCTCGGTCTCTGCTTCTCTGGGCTTTCTCTTAGCGCTTGTAAAGCGCGTTATGATAGACGGGGAGGTCATCGCCTACTGGATGGGCGGCAGAGTTCCCGCGGGGGGCTACGCCATTGGTATTGCCCTTGAGGTGGACGCGCTGAGCCTGTTCTTCGGCCTGCTTATAGCCGTGGCCGTGTTTGTTTCCTGCGTGTACTCCTTCAGCTATATGAGCCATGATGACAATGTGCGGGAGTATTATACCCTCTTCCTCATGCTCGCAGGCGGTGTTATGGGCCTCGTGCTCTCCGGGGATCTTTTCAACATGTTCATTATGGTGGAAATCCTTACCTTTGCCGCCGTTGCCCTGACGGCTTTCCGCAATACCGCTGCCGGCGCGCTTGAGGCCGCTTTCAAATATCTTGTGGTGGGCTGTATGGGCTCCACCTGCATCCTGGTGGGGACGGTCATGCTCTATGCCCAGGCCCACACCCTGAACTTTGCCCAGCTCTCCGCCCTTATCGCCGGGGACATGAACACGGCTACCAAGGTGGCTTTCGCCCTGCTGTTCATCGGCTTTTCCACAAAGGCTTTCATCGTCCCCTTCCATCCCCTGGCGGCGGATGCCCACGGCGCGGCTCCCGCATCCATTTCGGTGCTGATATCCGGCGTGCTCACCAAGTCCGGCCTCTATGGCATCATCCGCCTTACCTATTTCCTGTTCCAGAGCATGGGCTTGGGCTCCATGCAGTTCCTGCTGGTGTTTGTGGGTTCGCTGAGCATGTTTATCTGCGTCACCATGGCGCTGGCCCAGCATGACTTCAAGCGGCTGCTGGCTTTCCACAGTATCTCTCAGATCGGCTATGTACTCACAGCCGCCGGGCTCTGCACGGCCATGGGGATCTCCGCCGGCCTCTATCACGCCATGAACCATACCATCTTCAAGGGCCTGCTGTTTCTCGCCGCCGGCGCGGTGCTCCATCAGACCGGCACCACCGATCTGGGCAGGCTGGGCGGCCTCTCCAAACGCATGCCCCATACCACGGTGCTGTTTCTCATAGGCGCCTTTTCCATCAGCGGCATTCCGCCCTTTAACGGGTTTGCCTCCAAGTGGATGATCTATCAGGCCACCTATATGAAAGCCGTGGAGAGCGGCAATATAGGCTTCCTGCTTGTGACGATTATCGCTCTTGTGACCAGCGTGCTGACGCTTGCCTCCTTCGTGAAGGTCAGCCAGTCCGTGTTCTTTGGGCGGCTTCCGGCGGAGTTTGAGAATGTGAAAGAGGTTCCCTTCGGCATGCGCTTCGCTATGGGCATTTTTGCCCTGCTCTGCGTGGTCACGGGCCTGTTCCCCAATCTGGTCACCAATTATCTCACAAAGCCCGCTGCGGCTGCGGTGTTCAGCGTGGGCAATTACATTGATTCCATGATGGGAGCGGGCTATGCTGAAAGCGTCATGGCGGCGCCTCCCGCGGCCCCGGTCATCACCTACACGGAGCTGGGCTGCTGGGATCCCGTTTCCTGGCTGCTGATCCTGGCCATTGCCCTGCTTGCGGTCACCATTGTGGCGCTGGCCGGGAAGTACGACCGGGTGAGCCTCCGCCCCGCGGCCACAGATGCGAAGCATGACCTGTTCTTCGGCGGCGAAGAGAGCGTATACTCTCAGGTAGGCGGCGGAGACCTTTTCTGGGGCTTCAAGCACAACTGGCGGCACTATTTTGGCTTCATGCATGATCTGCACAGCGGCATTGTCAACGATTACGCCCTCTGGGCGCTGGTCGCTCTGGCGCTGGCGCTGCTCTTCTCGCTGATCGTTCTTTAAGGAGGTGGGAGTAATGAGTATCATTTTGAGCGCGCTCCAGTATCTGGGCTATATCCTTATTTTCCCCGGCTTCCTGTTCTGTTTTCTGGGCGGCATGCTGCTGTGCGGCATCGACCGGAAGATAGTCGCCAAAATGCAGAAGCGAGTTGGGCCTCCCGTGCTCCAGCCGTTCTATGACTTCTTCAAGCTCTGCGGCAAGGAGACCATTGTCCCCGCCGCCGCGGCGAAAACCACCTTCCTCATGGCTCCGCTGGTGGGGCTGGCGGCCCTGGTGGTTATACAGCTTTTTATCCCCGTGTTTCATTTCAGCGCCTTTTCCGGCATGGCGGATATCATCGTCATTCTCTATCTGCTGCTCATCCCTGCCCTGTCCATTATCATCGGCGGCGCAGCCTCCGGCTCTCCCTATGCCGGCGTGGGCCTCTCCCGCGAGATGGTCACGGTTATCGCCTGCGAGCTGCCCCTGGTTCTGGTGCTGCTGGCGGTTGCCAAAATCGTGGGCAGCGCGCTGGGCACCGGGCTCTGCTTCTCGCTGACGGAGATTGCGGCCTATCAGGCCGCAAACGGCAGCCTGATCCTCAGGGCCAGCATGATCCCCGCCGCGCTTGCCTTCCTGCTGGTGATTCCCGGCGAGACCGGAAATCATCCCTTCGACGCGGCTGAGGCCGAGACGGAGATCTGCGAGGGCATGTTGGCCGAGTATAGCGGGCCGCCCCTTGCAGTGTATAAGCTGAGCCACGCCATAAAAATGCTCACCCTCACAAGCCTTTTCGTGGCGCTGTTTCTGGGCGGCATAGGCGGAAAAATTGTAAATATCCTTGCGCTTCTGGGGCTTACGGGCGGCGCGGCCGGCGCACTGGGGGTGCTGCTGGGCGCGGTGGTGCTGTTCCTGCTCTGCGCGCTTATCACCATCGTCTGCATCTCCCTTGTCCACGCCGCCACCGCCAGGCTCAAGATAGAGCAGATATTCAAGTATTACTGGACCGTCGTCTCCGCCCTGGCCCTGATGAGCCTGGTGCTGGCCTGGTACGGTCTGTAAGGAGGGGCGAAGATGTTTAAAAAACTGATTGCGGAAAGCGCCGCCAAATCCCCCTGGCTGTTCCATATAAATGCCGGCTCCTGCAACGGCTGCGACATTGAGCTTGTCTCCGTGCTCACCCCCCGCTACGACGCGGAGCGGCTGGGCTTCAAGCTGGCCGGCAGCCCCCGGCACGCGGACATCGTGGTGGTCACCGGCCCCGTTACCACCCAGTCCCTGCCCAGGGTCCTGAGAGCCATCTCCCAGGTCCCCGAGCCCCGCTGTATAGTCACCATGGGCTCCTGCCCCCAGTCCGGCAACGTGTTCAGAGGCAGCTATTCCGTGGCCGGCCCCCTGAGCAAGTATGTCCATGTGGATGTGGATGTGGCCGGCTGCGCGCCGAAGCCCGAGGCCGTCATCGACGGCCTGGCCCTTGCCACAAAAATTCTCAAGGAAAAGAGGGGGCGCTGATATGGATTTCCCGTTTATAAAAGAGGCCATAAGCCAGCTTTTCAGCAAGAGCAGCTGTGCCATGTACCCGGCGGCTGAGAGTCCCGCGGCCCCCAATTACCGCGGCCGCATCGTCTACCATCCGGACCGCTGCATCGCCTGCGGCATGTGTGAACGGGTCTGCTCCGGCAATGCGATCACCCGCAGAGTCGAAAAAACCGACGAGGGAGACAAAATTACCCTCACCTTTAATCTGCGCTCCTGCACCTTCTGCGCTACCTGTGCGGATTTCTGCTCCCGAAATGCCATCGAGTTCACCGGGGACTACCATATGGTGGCGACAAAGGAGGAGGATCTGCTTGTAAGCGGCAGCTTCATCAAGAAGCCCCCCGCGAAAAAGCCCGCCCCCGCCGCAAAGCCCCAGGCGGCACCCGCGGAAGCGCCGAAAGAAACGCCCGCCTGCGCCGTCGTCCCCAGGGAGGATGGAAAGCCCGTCAGCGACCCGTCCAAATGCGTCTACTGCACCCTCTGTGCAAAAAAATGCCCCGCCGGGGCCATAGAGGTGGACAGAGCCGCAAAGACCTGGGCTCTGGACGAGGAAAAATGCGTCGCCTGCGGCACCTGCGCTGAGGTCTGTCCAAAAAAGTGCATCATTATGTAACAGCATAAGAAAAGAACCACCAAAAGGCGGTTCTTTTCTTATGGTTTTCATGGCTGAATTTCCAAATCCTCGTCGAGAATTTCTCCCTCGCAGACCAGATTGGTGGGGCCGGACAGAAAAAGCGCGGAGGGTTCGGGGACAACGCGAAGCTCTCCGCCGTCGGTCAGGACGCGGATCTCTTTGCCGGACAGGTGGCCCAGCATGCTCAGGGCCAGGGCGGAAGAGCCGCAGCCAGTGCCGCAGGCCAAGGTAAAATCCTCCACACCCCGCTCATAGGTGAGCACTTTTATGGCGCGGTCACCCAGCTTTTTCACAAAATTCACGTTGGCCCCCTTGGGAAAGGCAGGGGAGAAGCGCAGGGCTTTGCCCAGCGCCCGGAGGCTCTCCCGGTCGAAAGGAGCCCCTTCATCCAGAAGCAGCACCGCATGGGGCAGGCCTGGGGCGCCCAGCTCGATATAAGCGCAGTCATGATCCCGACCCAGAGCCGGGGCGGCGCGGTGCAGGTCTATGATCTCGGGCCGGTTGAGGCAGACCTGATAGATCCGCTTTGAAAGCCGCCGCCCGGTGACAAGCCCGGCGGTGGTCTCGATACGCTGAATCTCGCCGGCAAGGCCCTTTTCAAAGCCGTAACGGGCGACGCACCGGGCCCCGTTGCCGCACATTTCCCCAAGGCTGCCGTCGGCATTATAGAAAAGCATGGCATAGTCCCCGCCGTTTTTTGCCGCTGTGACCGCCATAAGCCCGTCCGCGCCCAAAGAGGTGTGGGCAGCGCATAGCTTGCGGGCAAGCGCGGGAAGGCTGGCCGGAGGTATATTTTCCCGCATAATGTCGATGATAATAAAGTCGTTCCCGGCCCCGTGCATCTTTGTAAAGCGCATGTTCCTTTTCTCCAAAAAATCAGCCCCAGAGAGCGGTAAGCATGGGAATGATCTGCTTCTTGCGGGACATAACGCCCCGGAGAAACACATGATTCTCCTTGGGGACCACATTAAAGGCCTGAGAGATCACATCGTCGCTGCCCACATAGAACAGATGGGAGCCTTCCAGAAGCACATCGGTCACCATGAGGATAACAATGTCGTATTCCTGCTGCTCCTTAAGTTTTTTCATCATTTCGATAAACTCATCCCGCCGGGAGATGAGGTGGCTGGAGTCCACGCAGGTTATCTGGCTGACGCCGATGTTCTGCTCGGAAATGTGGAACTGCTTATAGTCGGTCCTGAAAAGCTCCTCGGCGCTCTTATCGTCCGCCCCGGTGACGGAGAAGAGCTCCTTGCCCAGATCCTCCAGAGATACCCGGGCGATTCTGGCAAGCCGCTCGGCCATGGCGATGTCTTTCTTGGTGCAGGTGGGGGATTTGAACATGACCGTGTCGGACAGAATGGCCGCCGCCATGAGCCCCGCCATCTTGGGAGAGGGCATGACGCCGTGCTCCTGATACATGGCGGTTATAATGGTGTTGGTACTGCCCACGGGCTCATTTCTGACGCAGATGGGCTGCTTTGTCTGAATGTCAGCCAGGCGGTGATGGTCTATTATTTCCATGATCTCCGCCTGATCCAGCCCGGAAACGGACTGGGCCGCCTCGTTATGATCCACCAGCACAATCCGCTTGCGCCGGGGGCGGAGCAGATGAAAGCGGGACAGGGTGCCCACAACATGCTCGTTCTCATCCAGCACCGGGTAGCTCCGGTAGCGGCTTTTCAGCAGCAGTTCCTTGACGTCGTCGATGTAGTCGGACAGGTGAAAGCTGATAATATTATTTGTTTCGCACACTCTGGTGACGGGAATGGCCTGATAGATGATCCTGGCTGCCCGGCGGGCGTCCAGAGGGGTGGAGATGATGCAGGTCTGGGCGCTGCTCTCGGCCCAGCGGGGGGCGATCTCCGTCTGACAGAGGATAAGGCAGCCTACGCCGCTGTCAAGGGCCCGGTCGATCAGCTCCGGCTGGCTGCCGCAGATGAGGATGCTGTCCCGGCTGAGCATGGCCGGGTCTTCATAGGTTTGCGGCAGGGCGATGAACACATCGCCGGAAATGGTGCTGGCAAGGCTGCTGTATTCATTTACGAGCTGCCCCTCCAGCACACTCAGAAGGTTGAAGACAGGCAGCTCGTCAATGCGGCTGCCGTAAATGGTCTGCATTTCAAAGGAGGCGATATCCCCGGCGGACAGCATTCCGTAGAGAGTGCCGTCGTCGTTGAGGATGGGCATGGTGGCGATCTTGTCATCCCGCATGGTGCGCCAGGCGAGATCCATGGTGACGGAGCGGTTGAGCTCTGTGGGCCGGTCAAAGTCCAGGTCGCCCACCTGGGTGCGCATGTTTTTAATCAGCATGGGCGGCTCAAAGCCGAAGCGGTCAAGCATATTCTGGGTCTCGTCGTTTATTCCGCCTATGCGGACGGCCTTATATTCTCTGTCTCCCAGAGCGTTGCGCAGGTTTGCGTAGGCCATGGCGGCTACGATGGAATCGGTGTCGGGATTGCGGTGCCCGGTGACATATATCTCGTTCATTTGGTTTACCCCGTAATAAAAGTTAATGAAACAATTATATGTAATCCAAGCTTTAATTTCAAGATGTTTTTCCTCCTTTTCATATGAACAAGGTTATGATACAATCAAGAAAAACGCCGGGAGGGCAAAAAAACTGTGAAAAAAATAATTACCGGGCTTGTGGCCGCCGTCCTTGCCCTGGCGCTGCTTTGCGGCTGCGGGGAGAGCGGAAATATGGGGAGGAGCCTTGCCAAAGCCTTCGAGCCGGAGGCACGGGCAGGGAAAAGTGCGGAGTTTCAGGATATTGAATATGTAAGGCCCGGCACCGAGGGCCTTGAGGCCCTTCTTTCGGAGCTGGATGCGGCCCTTCAACGCGGCAGCCTGAACAAGGTCATGGCGCTGCTGGATAAATGCTATGGAGAGTATTATAATTTTTATACCATGTATAATCTGGCCGATATTCGCGCCTGCCAGGATATGAAGGACGAGTATTACGCGGCGGAGTACGCCTGGTGCGATGATAATTTTTCCCGCATGGGCAAATTGATGGAGGAAATGTTCTATGCCTGCGCCGAATCGGAACTTGCGGGGAAGCTGGAGGAGCAGTATTTCTGGCCGGGATTTGCGGCCGATTACGCGGATAAGAGCAAGGCTGTCTACAGCGGGGAAATTCTGGAGCTAATGAGCCGGGAAAGCGCCCTGCTTGCGGAATACCGGGCCCTTACCGCCAGCCCCACCATTCAGGGGGACGGCCTTGAGGTGGACTATTACAGCTATATCGAGGATCTCTACGAGGAGGATTACAGCGAGGCCCTGCTGCAGTATTACCGCAAGTATAACGGGGAATTGTCCCGGATATATATAGAGCTCGTGAAGCTGCGCCGGGAGCTGGCGGAAAAGCTGGGCTATGACAGCTATGAGCAGATGCAGTATTATTATTACTTCGAGCGGGATTACAGCCCGGAAGAGGCAGCAGGCTATATAGCGGATATAAAGGAGCACATGGTACCGCTGTATAAGGAGGTCATGGCCGGGGACCCCTATGCCGGCGTGCGCTATAACGAGCTCAGCGAGGAGGGGCTTATGCAGGTCCTGGGCTCCGCTGCCGTCTCCCTGGGCGGGGAGATAGGGGAGGCCTGGAGCTTCATGGAAAGCGGAGGCTTTTATGATGTGCGCGTCAGCCCTCAGAAAGCCTCCATGTCTTTCCAGACCTATCTCAGCGACTATGAGGCGCCCTTCCTTTTCCTGGATGCCTATGGGGATACGGAGGATATCCTGAGCCTCTCCCATGAGTTCGGCCATTATGTGGACGCCTATGTGAATTACGACGCTTATGAGACGATTGATGTGTCCGAGTGCTTCTCCCAAGGAATGGAATACCTGCTGCTCTCCCGCTATGATGGGGTCCTCAGCGAGGAGGAGCTGGATAATCTTTACCGGCTGAAAATGCTGGATACCCTGGAGCTCTATGTGCAGCAGGCCTCTTTCGCGGAATTTGAGAGCATTGTCTACTCCACGGAACCGGAAAAACTCAGCGCCGAGTTTCTCAATGGGCTGTCGCTGTCTCTGGCGAAAGACTACGGTTATTACGACGGGGAGAGCGAGGAATATTATGCCCTGAGCTGGACGGACGTCGTGCACTTCTTTGAGCTGCCCTTTTATATCATCAGCTACCCCGTCTCAAACGATGTGGCCATGCAGATATACGAGCTGGAGCAGCGGGAAGAGGGGCTGGGCCTGTCCAAATATCTGGAGATTCTACCCCGGGACTATGAGGGCCTTATTGACACCGTCACCGCAGGCGGCCTTTCCAGCCCCTTTGAGCCAGGACGGGTGGAGAAAGCCGTGGACGACCTGAGCCGCCTGCTGACTTTGCCCCGCGCCGCCTGAGCTCGGAGGGCGCAAAACAGAATATTAAAAAAATAAATCCCCTGATTTCAATCAGGGGATTTGTCTTATTTATCCGCGAGAAACGCCGGGGTGCAGACCCGCACCCGGTCGCCGAAGAGGCTGGAAAGGCGGATGTCCGCTCCATAGAGCAGGGACAGGGTTTCCTGGCTTATAACCTGCCGGGGAGAGCCCTGGGCGAGAACGCGCCCATCCTTAATGGCCAGGATTCTGTCGGAAAACATATAGGACTGCTCTGGATTATGGGTGGTCTGGATGACGGTGTAGCCCTCGGCGGCCAGCGCCTTGATCTGGCTGAGAATAAGCATCTGGTTGCCGAAGTCAAGGCTGGCCGTGGGTTCGTCCAGCATCAGCACCCGGGCGTTCTGGGCCAGGGCCCGGGCGATGATGACAAGCTGCCGTTCCCCGCCGCTCAGGTGGTGGAAGCAGCGCTTTTTCAGTCCTGCTATGCCGATCTTCTCCAGCGCCCAGTCCACCCGCGCGAGCTCCGCCCTGCCTGGGCTGGAGAAAACGCCCAGCTCTGAGGAACAGCCCATGAGGACGATGTCCTCCACGCTGTAATTAAAGGCGGGGGAGCTGGTCTGGGGGATGTATGCCGCCAGACGGGCAAGCTTTCTGGCGGAGAGATTTTCTATATCCTGGCCCGCGATGAGAACCTGCCCCGAGTAGCCCGGCAGCAGGCCCAGCATACAGCGGAACAGGGTGCTTTTGCCCACGCCGTTGGAGCCCAGCACCGACAACAGCTCTCCCTCCTCCGCACGGAAGCTGATATCGGAGAGCACCGGGCGCTCTCCGTAGGAAAAGGAGAGATTTTTAACTTCGACCATTGTGCTCCCCCCTTCTGGTGATCAGCAGCAGGAAAAAGGGCGCGCCGATGAAGGCTGTCAGAATACCAATGGGGATCTCCGTGCTGGTAAGGCTCCGGGAGAGATTGTCCACCAGCAGCAGAAATCCGCCCCCACCCAGCATGGACGCGGGCATCAGATACCGATAGTCCGAGCCGGTGAGGCGGCGCATCATATGGGGGATAACAAGGCCAACCCAGCCGATCATACCCGACACGGACACGGAGGAGGCGGTCAGAAGCGTGGCGCAGAGGATCACCGCCGGACGGAGCCGGGCCGCGTCCACCCCGAGGGAACGGGCCTCGCTGTCACCTAGAGTGAGCACATTCAGCCGCCAGCGCAGCAGCAGCAGAGGAAGGAGCCCCAGCAGCATGGGCCAGAGCACAAAGCGAAGTTCTTCGTTATCGGCGCCTACCAGGGAACCCATGAGCCAGTAAGTAATGGCGGGGAGCTTGTTGGTGGGATCGGCGGTGAGCTTTATGAAAGAGGTTCCCGCCTGAAACAGAGAGCTGATCATAATTCCAGCAAGAATAAGGCCCATGACCCGCTCGCCCTTGGCCCGTCGGCTGACAAAAAACACCAGCGCCACGGTCACAAGGCTCATGCCGAAGGCGGCCGCGGTCACGCCAACGCTGCCCAGCCCAAGAAAAATGGCCAGCGCCGCCCCAAAGCCCGCTCCGGCGGAGGCGCCCAGAATATCCGGCGCGGCCATGGGGTTCTGGAACACCCCCTGATAGGCCGCCCCCGCGGCGGAAAGGCAGGCACCCACAAGGACGGCCAGCAGGATCCTGGGCAGCCGCACATTCAGAACCGCTATGGCCTGTGTGTCCGTCCAGGTCTGTTCAATATTCAGAAAAGACAGTTTGTGGAAAATGATTCCAAGAAGCTGCCCCAGGGATACGGGATAGCGCCCCAGCATGAAAGAGCCGAAAACCGCCAGTACCAGCGCCGCGCCGAGAAGCGCCAGCACCGCGCCGCCGGAGAGCCTGCGCGCCTCCCTGTCCGGAATTCCCCCGGCGCCCTTTAAAATCTTTTCTCTTGCCTCATCCATAGGCGAAACCTCTCTTTATTTCCAGGTAGATTCAGCTTTTTGCGTTCCGCCCGGCCCGGAGCGCTATCATCTGGGCTGCAATGGAAATGGCGATCTCCGCCGGCGTCTCCGCCTTGATGTCGAGGCCGATGGGGGAGGTAATGCGGGCGAGCTCCGCCTCGGTATGGCCGTATTTTTCCTGAAGCTGCCGGAATACCCCGGCCTTTTTATGGGCGCTGCCTATGACGCCGATATAGCAGGCGGGGGTGTTGAGCATCTGGGCCTGAACCACGGTGTCAAAGGCATGGCCCCGGGTCATAACGCAGACGTAGTCCTCCGCACCCACGCGGATAAAGTCCCCGATACGCTCAAAGTCAATGAGCATAACTTCTTCGGCGAGGGGAAAAAGCGCTTTCCTGGCAAACTCCGGCCGATCGTCCAGGGCCACGCAGCGGAAGCCCACACGGGCCAGCACCGGCACCAGCTCCTGGGCCACATGGCCGCAGCCAAACACAAAAACCCGGCCGGAGCTGTTGATCTGCTCGGCATAGAAGTCCCGGCCGGCGAGCGCCGCTCGGTTGGGATGCCGGGTCAGCAGGGGGAGAAGCGCCGCCGGCGCATCCAGGCCGAAAAAGCCGGTTTCCCTGGAATAAAGCCCGAGCCGCCCGCCGGCGGATATCTCGGAGATAAGCCAAAGGTCGGCCCCGGCCTCATAGAGCGCCAGCGCTTTCTCCGCCAGGGCAAGCGTTTCCGGGTCATGGCCGGGGATAAAGCGGAAAAATACATTGACGGCGCCGCCGCATATCATACCGAGATTCTGAACATCGTCCTTGGTGAGGGAAAAATCGTGCTGGCCGGAGGTCCTGTCCTTCAGAACCTGGGCTGCGATCTGCTCCGAGCGGTATTCCACCGCGCCGCCGCCTATGGTGCCGTAGAGGCGGCCCTCCGTGCCGATGAGCATCCGGGCTCCAGCCCCCCTGGGCGTGGCCCCGGAGGAGGCAATGACGGTCACCAGCACAAGATCCTCGCCGGCATTCAGCCTGCCGGCCATGATTTTAAGCATTTCTCTCATGCGATAATCTCCTTTCCACATATTTTGTTTATCATATCCCGAAGCCTGAGCGCCTCCCCGAGGCGCCGCTGCCAGGCAGCGCGCGCTTCCCCGCCGCTGCACTTTTCAAGGCTTGCGGCAAAGCGCGCCTCAAGGGGGATGATCAGGTCCTCTTTTACCGTCTTGTCCGCCAGATAGACGGCGGCGGCCTCATCTGGGGCGAGGCTTCCCAGCTCATGGTGCCGGGCGATAATGTCCGCCTCCCGCTCATAGCCCAGAGCGCGTATCCAGGCCGCTCCCAGCGCTTCATGGCTGGCACCGCCCCTGCCGATATCGTGCAGAAGCCCGGCGCGGCGGATAAGCGGCAGATCAAGCCCAAGGCCTGCCTCGTTTAAAGCTGCCCCAATACGAACAGCCTCCCGGGAGACGGCTTCGCAATGCTGCCGGGTATTCTCCGGAAGCCCGGCTGCCTCAAGAAGGTCCCGGCACAGGGCGTCTGTCAGCGGCGGCCGGGCCGGGAGGTTGATGTCCTCCGGGCGGAGGGAAAAGCTTCCGCCCTCATATTCAAACACGCAGTAAGCGCAGTAATCCAGAGGAAAGCGCCGCCCCTGCGCAGGGGGCAGGCCCAGGGCATGGCAGATAAGGCTCCGGTTCACCGTGGCGTGGGCGACGATGGCGATATCTCCTTCCCGCAGGGAAAGGGCCTGTTCCACCGCCGTCAAAAATCTGGCCCCGCCCCGTTCAAGGGGCTCAGAGCCGGGGATAGCCGCCGAAGGGTCCCGCCCCCGGAGCGCGAAGAGCGCCGGCCAGCGTTGGCGGATCTGACGGAAAGTCAGTCCGTCCCAGTCGCCCGCGTGCATTTCCTCCAGCCCCGGCAGGCAGATCGGCTCTGGGTCGAGAAATTCGGCCGTGCGGCGGCTCCGCTCGAGACGGCTGCAAAAGACACCGCCAAAGGAAATCCCTCTGAGCGTCTCTGCCAGCAGGCAGGCCTGAAGCCTTCCGGTGGGACTCAGCGGCAGGTCTGTGGAGCCGATGCACATTTTTTCCGCTTCCGGAAAGGCCGGCAGGCCATGGCGGATGAGGAACAGGCGGCGCATCAGAGCAGGCCCCCGAAATATTTTTCAAAAAGCGCCTCCGCGCTGCGGCGCAGGTCTGCTTCAAGGGCGCTGAAAAGCCGCAGCAGTTCCCGGCCTTCCACGGTAAGCCGGCTTCGGCCTCCTCCAGCCCCGCCCTGGCTGCGCTCTATAAGGCTGCAGCCGGCCTGCGTCTCAAGAGTGCGTATCCTATTCCAGCCGGTGGAATAGGATACCTGCATCCGCTGGCAGGCGGTGCGGACAGAGCCGGTTTCGTCCACCAGTGTCAGGAGCATGGCAGTTTTCCCGTCAAAAAAGGGCAGCTCCCGGGCCAGCGCCAGACTGACAACCGGGCGCACAAGCTGCCGGTTATGGTATTTCAACAGGGCCCGGTAGTCCTCGGGGGTGTCCGCGTCGTGGAGGATGCCCGCATCCTCCACAGGGACAGGCGTCATCTCCCCCCCGCAGCGGGAGAGCGCGCCCTGCATACCCTCCTCGCCGCTGTCGGCCAGAAGGGCGGGAATCAGGGGGGAGGAGAGCATGATGGGGTGCCCGGGCCTGCCCTCGCAGACCGGGAAGGCCAGCTCTGCCCCGGAACCCAGCACCGCCCGGACGGTATCGGCGGTAAAAAGAGGGATATCCACCGGGGTGAAAAGAATTTTATCGCACTTGCCCTGCAGATACGCAAGGCCGATTTTGGCCGAGTCGAACATCTGAGTGTGTTCATAGTTCTCATTGCGGAGAAAAATCACGCCGTTGTTGGCCAGATGCCGCTCAAGAGCCAGCGCATTGTAGCCCGTGACCATTACGATCCTGTCTACCCCCGCCTGCCGCAGTGTGGCGATGATGCGCTGGGCAATGGAGATGGAGCCAATATTCAGCATGGGCTTGAAATCCCCCATCCGGGAGGACATGCCCGCCGCCACGATCAGCGCGCCTGTCTGCATTGTAAGCACCTCCGAGTTGTTATTTAAAGCGAATTGCATTGTACAAGTATTCTTAATGGCAAGTATACACCCACTGCCGCAATATGTAAATCAAAATGACCAAAAGCCGCCGGGAAATTCTATGCGCTTTTACGGTATAAGCTGTGACAGTACACAAAATTCTCCGGGCCTTTTCTGCGAGTTGCAAAGCGTTAGAACTTGACCGCATTGTTGACAGCGCATTAAAATATTTTTATCAGGGGGATTGTTTTTTTATGGATGAGAAAGTTTTTGAAATATCGTCAAAAAGCGTCACCATGGAGGTGAAGGACGATAGAACCGGGCGGGTTTTCCGGCGGGAGCTGCCGCTGGATTACTATGAAAACGCCAATTTTCTTCGCCTGCGGGGCGAAAATCTGGACGGAAGCATGTCGGAGCTGGTATTTTTCTCCGCCCGGGGCCTGGAGCGCGGCCGGGATCTGACCGGCCGCGGCGCGGAGCACGACGGCTGCGGCGAACACAAATGAAAGACATTGCGAAAAAATAACAGGAGGGAAAAACATGATCAAAAAAACGCTGATTATCAACGGTGTGGCCAGGAATCTGGTGCTGGAGGGTACGGAGACGCTCGCCACCGTGCTCCGTGAGCGGCTGCTGCTCACAGGCTGTAAAATCGGCTGCGGCGAAGGCCACTGCGGCGCCTGCAACGTGATCCTGGACGGAAAGGTTGCCAAGGCCTGCATCACGAAAGTGGCCAAGATCCGGGACAACGCGGAGATAACCACCATCGAAGGCATTGGCACCCTGACGGATATGCATCCCCTGCAGGTGGCCTGGATGGCCCATGGCTGCGCCCAGTGCGGCTTCTGCTCACCGGGCTTTATCATAAGCGCCAAGGTGCTTCTGGAGCAGAACCCCAGCCCCAGCCGCCAGGAGGTGCGGGACTGGTTCAACAAGACCCGCAATCTCTGCCGCTGCACCGGCTATAAGCCCCTTATCGACGCCGTGATGGACGCGGCCGCCGTGCTCCGGGGCGAGATGAGCAAGGAGGATCTGGTCTTTAAGCCCACCGGGGACAGCATCAAGGGCACGGAGTATATCCGTCCTTCGGCCGCGCAAAAGGTCACCGGAACCTGGGACTTCGGCGCGGACGACGCGCTGAAAATGCCCGAGAACACCCTGCGCCTGGCGCTGGTTCAGGCCAAGGTATCTCATGCCAACATCAAGAGCGTCTGCACCTGCGAGGCGGAGAAGATGCCCGGCGTGTTCAAAATTATCACCGCCAAGGACATCGTAGCCGCCGGCGGCAAGAACCGGATAAACGGCCTTGTGATGCTGCCGCTGAACAACAAGTGCGACGGCTGGGATCGCCCGGTGCTCTGCGATGAGAAAATTTTCCAGTTTGGAGATGCGATCGCCATTGTGGCCGCCGATACCGAGGCCCACGCCCGCGCCGCCGCAGACGCGGTCAAGGTGGAGATAGAAGAGCTGCCCGCCTACATGAACGCCATGGACGCGATCGCGGACGACGCCATCGAAATTCACCCCGGCACACCCAACGCCTATTATGAGACAAACTGCATCAAGGGGCCCGACTTTGACTTTGACAGCGCCCCCCATGTGGCTGAAATCGAGAGCTACTGCTCCCGCCAGCCCCATCTGCCCATCGAGCCCGACTGCGGCTATGCCTACATAGACGAGGACGGGATGCTCACCATCCACTCCAAATCCATCGGTATCCACCTGCACATGCCCATGATAGCCGACGGTATCGGTGTTCCCATGGATAAGCTGCGCATCGTTCAGAACCATGCCGGCGGCACCTTCGGCTATAAGTTCTCCCCAACCAACGAGGCCATTCTGGGTGTGGCGGCCAAGATCTGCCAGCGGCCCGTGTCCCTGGTGTTCAACATGTTCCAGAACATCACCTATACCGGCAAGCGCTCTCCCGCTTTCATGCACATCAAGCTGGCGGCGGACGAGAAGGGAAAGCTCCTGGGCCTCTGGGGCGACAACTATGTGGACCACGGCCCCTACTCCGAGTTCGGCGACCTGCTGACCCACCGCCTGAGCCAGTTTGTAGGCGCGGGCTATGATATCCCGACCATCCGCAACAAGAGCACCACCGTGTTCACCAACCACGCCTGGGGCTCCGCCTTCCGGGCTTACGGCTCTCCCCAGTCTTTCATGGGTTCCGAGATTGCCATCGACGTGCTGGCCGCCCAGATGGGCATGGATCCCTTTGATATCCGTGAGCTCAACTGCTACAAGGAGTCCGCCGGCTCCACCATTCCCACCGGCTACAAGCCCGATGTGTACTGCATGGAGGAGATGTTCAAAAAGGCCCGGCCCCTGTACGAGGCGGGCAAGAAGCGGGTGGCCGAGAAAAACGCGGCCTCCGACGGCCGGTATAAATACGGCATCGGCGTTTCCTGCGGCGTATACGGTTGCGGCCTTGACGGGGTGGACTCCTCTCAGGCCTATGCCGAGCTGAATCCCGATGGAAGCGTCACCATGTACGCCTCCTGGGAGGATCACGGTCAGGGTGCCGACATGGGAATTCTGGTTTCCGCCCATGAGACGCTGCGCCAGGCCGGGATCAAGCCCGAGCAGATCCGACTTGTGATGAACGACACCAAATTTACGCCCAACTCCGGCCCCGCCGGCGGTTCCCGTTCCCAGGTCATGTCCGGCAATGCCTGCCGTCTGGCTGCGGAGAACCTTGTCGCCGCCATGAAGAAGCCGGATGGGACTTTCCGCAGCTATGAAGAGATGAAGGCCGAGGGGATAGAGACGAAGGTCCTGGGCCAGTGGGTGGCCACGGCCTGTGCCGAGCACCCTGTGGATCAGGCCACCTCTCAGGGCGAGCCGTTCTCCGTTTACATGTATACCATCTTCCTGCCTGAGGTCTGCGTGGATACCCAGACCGGTAAGGTGAAGGTTGAGAAATTCACCTGTGTGGCGGATGTGGGCACCATTATGAACAAGCTCCTGGTGGACGGCAACTTCTATGGCGGCCTCGTCCAGGGCATCGGCCTTGCCCTCAGCGAGGACTTTGAGGATCTCAGCAAGCACACGAGCCTGCTCAAGTGCGGCATCCCCTATCCCAACGACGCTCCCGATGATATCGAGCTGCACTATGTGGAGACTTACCGGCCCGAGGGCCCCTACGGCGCCGCCGGCTGCGGCGAGGCCCCGCTGGACGCGCCTCACCCGGCTATCCTCAACGCCATCTACAACGCCACCGGCGCCCGCATCACCCGCGTGCCCGCAAAGCCTGAGGTGGTTCTGGCAGCTTTGAAAGATTTGGAAAAATAATTAACATCCGGGCGAAAGCATGTTAAAATAGAGAGGCGGGACACCGCCTCTCTATTTGAATTACTGCACTTGAAGCATTGCCCTGAATGGGGGATTGACCATGATTATTGAAGAAAGAAGCTCCACCCATGTTTATAAGCAGAAGCGTATGCTCTCCAAGGAAGCGCTTGCCGCCGTGGAGAGCCTCTGCGTCCATGAGCAGCCGGCCTACTGTGTGGCCGCCTGCCCTCTGAAGCTGGATGCCAAGGCCCTCATGGCCGCTGTGGCCCGGGGAGACTGGACCGGGGCCAGAGGGATCTATGAGAAGGTTACGCCCTTCACGCGCCTGCTTTCCGCCGGCTGTGAGGCTCCCTGCGAAAGCAAATGCCGTCTCTCATCCCTGGGGGACGGGATTGAAATCCGGGAGATTGAGCGGGCAGTGGCCCGCTTCGGGGAAAAGGCTGCGGCGAAGGGGCTGCTGCGCTTTAAGAAGAAAAAAACCGTGGCCCTTTTCGGCTCCGGGCTTTTCAGCATTTTTCTCATCGGGGAGCTTGCCAGAAAGGTATACCCTCTGACCGTGTTCTGCGCCGAGCCGGATTTGAAAAGCTTTATGGCCCGGGAGACGGGATTTATGGACGGAGAAGCGCTGGCAGCGGAGACGGAGACGATGGCCGCCCTGGACGTGGATTTCCGCTTCAGCACAAACCTTGCCCGGATGGACAGTCTCCGCGCCGGATTCGATGTGTGCTGTGCTTCCGCCGGGGCGGCCAGGCAAGCCTGGCCGGGCGCGAGGTCGGATGAGCGCATCATGATGTTTCGGGAAGAAAACCTTGTCATGGGCTGCGAGGGCGGAGTTACCGCCGCGGCCTTCGGCGCGAAGAAAGCAGCCCTCACCGTGGACAGGCTGGCCCAGAATCTGGACCCCTGCAACAGCAGGGGCGAGGAAGGCCCCTGCAGCACGAAGCTCTACACAAGTACTGAGGGGGCGGAACGGCTCCGAAAAGTAGCGGCGGGTCCGGAGGGCTATGACAAAACCGGGGCCGAGAGCGAGGCCGGGCGCTGCATCCAGTGCCGCTGCGAGGAGTGTATCAAAGGCTGCGCCTACCTGCGGCATTATCATAAATTTCCCCGTATCCTCACCCGGGAAATATACAACAATGTGAGCATCATTATGGGCGACCATATGATGAACAAGCCCATCAACGCCTGCTCTCTCTGCGGCCAGTGCAGCGTCACCTGCCCCAACGGCTACGATATGGGAGAAATTTGCCACATCGCCCGGCAGAACATGGTGGCGACGGATAAAATGCCCTTGGCTCCCCATGAGTTCGCCCTGATGGACATGCTCTTTTCCAACGGCGAGGCCTTTCTCTGCCTGCCTCAGCCGGGCTATGAGAAATGCAGATATGTGTTTTTTCCCGGCTGCCAGGCCTCGGCCGTTGCCCCGGAGACGGTAAAGGCCGCCTACAAGGACCTGTGCTCCCGGCTCAGCGGGGGCGTTGCCCTGATGCTGGGCTGCTGCGGCGCCATATGCGACTGGGCTGGGCGTTATGAGATGTACGGGGAGACGGTGGAATTCATAGACGAGAAGCTGCGCACCCTGGGCTCGCCGGAGATTATTGCCGGCTGCCCAAGCTGCAAAAAGGAACTTTCCGCCCATGAGGGCCTGCGGGTGCGGGGCATTTGGGAGCTGCTGTGCGAACTGGGGCTGCCGGAGGGGGCCGGGAGGTTTGAAAGGCCCGCCGCCCTTCACGATTCCTGCGGCGCCAGGGGGGATGCGGAAACGCAGCGCGCCGTCCGCCGTCTTGCGGAAAAGCTGGGCTGCCGCCTTGTGGACACGGACTATTCCGGCGACCGTTCCCCCTGCTGCGGCTACGGCGGGCTGACGGCCTACGCCAACCCCCAGGTAGCCCGGGAGATGACCCAAAGCTGCCTCCAGCGCAGCGGCGAGCCTTATATAAGCTACTGCATGGCCTGCCGGGACCGCTTTGCCAGAGAGGGCCGGGAATCCCGGCACATTCTGGAACTGGTATACGGTACTGCCGCCGGCGCACCGCCGGATATCAGCCGGAAGCGTTATAACAGGCTGAACCTTAAACGGGAGCTTCTGAAAGAGCTCTGGGGACAGGAGAGCGAAAAAGTGGAGAGAGAATACAAGCTTGAATTTACGGACGAGGCGCTGGAAATGATGGACAGGCGCATGATATTGGAAAGCGACGTGTACGCCGTTATGGACGGCCTCAGAGAGACCGGGGAGGCCGTCTACGACTCGGAGACGGATTATCTCATTGCCCGCCGGCGGCTGGGAAATGTGACCTTCTGGGTGAAATACCGGGAGAAAGAGGACGGCTACGTCGTCCACAGGGCATACAGCCACAGAATGAATGTGGTTCAAAGGCAGGGCTGATCATGGAGAAGAATTACTATACCATTGACCCCCTTGGAAAGCTGAGCTGCGCCAAGTGCCGGGTGCCGCTGGTGAAGGGCAAGGCCAAGTTCATGTATCTGGACAACGGCTTTCCCGTGGAGCTGCCGGTCTGCCCGGTCTGCGGCTTTGTGTATGTGCCGGAGGAACTGGCGCTGGGCAAGGTGCTGGCGGTGGAAAAGGCGCTGGAGGACAAATGAGGGGCCATCCGGGAGGTGAGGAGAACAGCCGCCGCATGATAGCCCTCTCGGGCCTTGCGCCGGGCGCCTCCATTCTGGATCTGGGCGCCGGGGCTGGGGAGACCGTGGCCCTGCTGCGCGCGCTGGGGTATGAGGCCGGGGGCATTGACCTTGCGCCCCGCGGGGCGCATGTGAAAAAGGGGGATCTGCTCCGCGTCCAGGCGGAAAGCGGCGGCTATGACGGGCTTATAAGCCAGTGTGCCTTTTATCTGAGCGGGGATATCCCCGCCGCCTTCCGGGAGGCTTACAGGCTCCTGCGTCCCGGCGGGGTGCTGATGTACACGGATGTGTGCTTCGCCCCGGCCCGGCCGATCGCGGAAGCGGCTGGCTTTGAAATCAGGTATTACGAGGATATGAGCGCCCTCTGGCGGGAGTATTATATCGAGGCGCTCTGGCGGGGTACGGCGGACTGCTGCGGCATAAAGGGCCGCTGCGGTTATGAGATGCTTATATGCGGAAAGGACTGAGAGATGGATCTTTTTGACAGGGTGCTTGCGCTGAGCCGTTACGGCTATTTCTGCTCCCAGATTCTGGCAATCTTGGCGCTTGAAACGGTGGGGGAGGATGACCCGGGCCTTGTAAAGGCCATGGGCGGGCTCAACGGCGGCGTGGGTTTTTCCGGGGGCTGCTGCGGCTGCCTCAGCGGCGGGGCCTGCCTGATATCGTATTTTACCGGCAAACCCGGTCCCACGGAGGCGGAGAGCGCCGCGCACAAGGCGCTGATGGCGGAATTTACGGACTGGTTTGATCAGGAGATGCTGATCCATTACGGCGGGACCGACTGCCGGGATATAACAAAAGGCAATCCCGCCAAGCGGGTGGAACTGTGCCCGGGGATCATTGCCCAGACCTATGAAAAATGCATGGAGCTTCTGAGCCGGGAGGGGATGATCTGATGCTGGTGGGAAGGACGAAAAGCCTCTGCCCCGTGTGCCTGAGGCTCCTCGAGGCGGAAAAGGTCACAGGGCAGGGGGGAATCTATCTGGAAAAGCGCTGCCCGGAGCACGGGAAATTCTCCGTCCTTATCTGGGAAGGAGAGCTGAGCGGCTACCTGCGCTGGGGCCGGGAAAACAACCGGGCAGAGCCGCCTGTTTTGCCCCGTGCCTCCGAAAAAGGCTGCCCCTTTGACTGTGGGCTCTGCGGAGAGCATCTGCGCAAGGGCTGCTGCGTGCTGCTGGAGCTGACAAACCGCTGCAATCTCCGCTGCCCCGTCTGCTTTGCCTCGGCGGGAGAGGGGCAGGGAAGGGATCTGCCCCTGGAGGAGATCGCCGCCCAGTATGATTTTCTCATGGCCCACGGCGGGCCCTTTAATATTCAGCTCTCCGGCGGCGAACCGACCATGCGGGAGGATCTGCCGGAGATCATCCGCCTGGGCCGGGAAAAGGGTTTCGGCTTTTTCCAGCTCAATACCAACGGCCTGCGCCTCGCCGCGGAGCCGGGTTACGCGAAAGCACTCCGGGAAGCCGGGCTGGACACGGTTTTTCTCCAGTTCGACGGGCTGGACGACAGGGTTTATCAGATCCTCCGGGGCCGCCCCCTGCTGGAAGAAAAGCGCCGGGCGCTGGAAGCCTGTGCTGCCGCGGGGCTGGGGGCGGTGCTGGTGCCGGTGATCGCGCCGGGCGTCAACGAGGGGCAGGCGGGGGAAATTATCCGCTTCGCTCTGGCGCATATGCCCGCCGTCCGGGGGGTGCATTTTCAGCCCATAAGCTATTTTGGCCGCTGTGCTCTCGAGCGAAGCGGCAGGCCCATAACCATTCCCCGCATGCTCCGCCTTATAGAGGAACAGACCGGGGGCCTGATGACGGCGAAGGACTTTGACGGCGGCGGAGCCGAAAACCCCTACTGTTCTTTCCACGCCTCCTATATGCGGAAGCCCGACGGGAGCCTGCGTCCCCTGGCGAAGAAAAGCGCCGCCTGCTGCTGTACCGGCTCCGATGATTCCCGGCTTTTTGTTGCCGGACAGTGGAGCGGGGAGAAGCGCCGGGACTTCGGACCCGAGGGAGCGCTTGCGGAAACCTCCGCCCTGGACGAATTTCTGGAAAAAGCCAGGCGGAGCACGCTGACCGTCTCTGGCATGCTCTTTCAGGACGCTTACAATGTAGACCTTGAACGGCTCCGCCGCTGCTACATCTGCGAGGTGGATGGGGAGCGGGGCATGGTCCCTTTCTGCGCCTATAATTTGACCGACACCCGGGGGAGGAGCCTTTACAGAAGATGAAGATAACGGGACTTGAGGCGCTCATAAAAGAACAGGAGGGCCTTGAACGTCTCAAAAGGGCGGATATCGAAACCCTCCAGCTGGAAAAACTGAACCGGCTTCTAAGGCTTGAAAAAGAACGGCAGGGCTTTTATAAGGCCCTGCCGGAGCGCCTGAATAAGCTCAGCGAGCTTGCGGCGCTGCCCTTTACCACGGCGGAGGATCTCTCCCGCCATGGCGGAGCCATGCTGCTGCGCTCTCAGGCGGAGATTCAACGTGTTCTTACCGAGGCAACCAGCGGCACCACAGGGCCGGCCAAAAGACTGTTCTACACCCGGGGAGACTGCGAAAACACAGTGCGCCTTTTCATGGCGGGGCTGAGCGAACTGATATTTCCCGGAGGCCGGACCATGATCTGCATGCCCTTTTCCGGTCCCTTCGGCTTGGGGGAACTCATTGCCGAAGCGGTTGCGAGGCTGGGGGCGGAGCCGCTGAAGCTGGGGCTTGGCCTGAGCTACGGGGCGCTTGGGGAAATCCTGCGGGAACGGCGGCCGGATACGTTTGTGGGGATGCCGGTGCCGCTTCTGTCCATGCTTCGCGCGCTGGGCCCGGGCAGCCTGCGCCGGGCCCTGGTAAGCGGGGACGCCTGCCCCGAGACTGTCACAAGAGCCGCGGAGATGCTGCTTGGCGAAAGGCTTTTCCCCCATTACGGCTCCCGGGAGATGGGGCTGGGCGGCGCGGTATGCTGCCAGGCCCACCAGGGAATGCACCTGCGGGAGAACCATGTGATTGCCGAAATCGTGGACGAGGCCGGGCGGCCCCTGCCGCCGGGCATGCGGGGAGAGCTGGTCATAAGCACCATAGGTATGGAGGCGATGCCTCTGATCCGCTACCGTACGGGGGACTTTACAAGCGTTCTGCCCGGCTCCTGCCCCTGCGGCAGCGAGATTCTGCGGCTGGATTCCGTCTGCCGGGGCGGCGGTTCCGGGCGGATGCGGGAACTGGATGAAAGACTGTTTGCGCTTGAGCGGCTTGTGGACTACCGGGCGGAAAGAGACGGCAGCGGACTGCGTATCCGGGCCGTTGTCCTGCCCGGAGCGGAGCCGGAGATAAAGGAAAGGATCGCCGCCGCCGCGGACACCGGGCCGGAAAAGGTCACGGCGGAACCCCTTCGGCCGGAAATGGGCCTGCTTTATCCCGGAAAACGCAGCCTTATGGGCGGGCTGGATCTCTCATAAAGCTCTTGCAAAGCGGAAAAACAAGGCGTATAATAAAAAAATACAAGTTGCATATAAAAACAACTTGAAAGAGAGCTTATAAAAGGAGAAATCAGAATGAAAAAGCGTTTTACGTCCCTCCTGTGCCTGCTGGCTCTTATCTGCACCCTGTTTTCCGGCTGCGGGCAAGGCGCTCCGGCGGAATCCACCGCTCCGGTAGCGAGCGCGGCCGCCCCGGAATCCGGCGCTCCGGCAGAAACAAGAGAATTTACGGATTCCTGCGGCCGGACAGTGGCTCTGCCGGCGGAAATCAAAAAAATCGCGGTATCCGGCCCGCTGACCCAGGTGTACCTGTTCCCCCTCTGTCCCGAGCTTTTTGCGGGCTTTTCCTCTTCGTTCTCCGAGGATGCGGCGAAATATATCCCGGAGGAATATTTGAGCCTGCCGGAGCTGGGCCAGCTTTACGGCGGCAAGGGCACCATGGATCTTGAGGCCCTGCTGGCCGCCGCTCCCGACGTGGTCATAGACGTGGGCGAGGCCAAGGGCAGCATCGCCGAAGATCTGGACGCGCTCACGGAGCAGACGGGCATCCCTTTTGTCCATGTGGACGCGACGGTGGCTACCGCCCCCGAGGCTTATCTGAGGCTGGGGGAGCTGACGGGCAAGACCGAAAAAGCCCAGGCGCTTTCGGACTGGTGCAGGGAAAATTATGCCATGATTGAGGGCATGATGGCAAAGGTGGACGCGGACGGAGCCCGGAAAAACATCGTCTATTGCCTGGGGGACAAGGGTCTGAACGTGCTGGCCCAGGGGTCTTTCCATGCGGAGACGCTGAACATGCTGGGTAATAACGTGGCGGAGCTTACGGAAGTTGTGTCCTCCGGCCTTGGCAATGAAGTGGACGCGGAACAGCTTATTCTCTGGAACCCGGATGTGATCATCTTTGCTCCCGACAGCGTGTATGACTCCGTGGGAACGGACCCCGTCTGGCAGCAGCTGGACGCGGTAAAGAGCGGGCAGTTTTACAAGACTCCTGTGGGCCCCTACGGCTGGCTGGCGTCTCCCCCCTCTGTGCAGCGCTATCTGGGCATGCTGTGGCTGGGCGCACTGCTTTATCCGGACTATGCCGAATATGACCTTCAGGAAAAGGTGACGGAATACTATGGCCTTTTCTACGGCTATGAGCTGACGGATGCCGACTATGCGGCGCTGACTGCAAACTCCCTGCCAGCCGAAAAATAAGCCCCGAGCAGGACAAAGCCCCCGCGCCCGATTTTATCAGGCGCGGGGGCTTTCTGCTTACAGGCAAGGTGAGAAATTCCGCTGTCCGCCGAAAACGCCGCAGAATCCGGCGGCGGGATGGACGCTGCGCAGAGGCGGCCGCAGGGCCGGACCTTGAACAGGCTTTCGGCCGTATTCAGGCATGCTGCCCCTTGTATAGGGGCGGCAGATGGCGTATATTATAATGCAAAGCACCGGCGGGGTGTTTTTACAACGAAAATGGAGATATTATGAATGATTCTTTTCTGATCAATACGGCGCTGTTCCGGGGTACGAGCGTGGAAGAGGCCCGGGAGATGCTTCGGTGTCTCGGTTCATATGAAAAGGAATACGAAAAGGGTGCTGTGATTTTTCGTGCCGGGGAGAGCGTGGACAGTATGGGAATGGTGCTTTCCGGCAGTGTGACCATCGAGATCGACAGCCTGTGGGGAGACAAAACCATTCTGGGCCGGGCGGAAGCGGGCCAGCTCTTTGGAGAGACCTATGCCTGCATTCCCGGGGAGCCGCTGATGGTCAGCGTTGCCGCCTGCGAGAAAAGCCGGATTTTGTTCCTGAACGCCGACCGGCTGCTGGCGACCTGCTCAAACTCCTGTACCTGCCACAATAAGCTGGTGCGAAACCTTCTGCAGATATCGGCGCAGAAAAACCTGGCCCTCTCCCGCAGAAGCCTGCATACGTCCCCGAAATCAATCCGGGGAAGATTGCTTTCTTATTTATCCGAGCAGGCAAGGCTGAACGGAAGCTATCAGTTCACGATCCCCTTCAGCCGCCAGCAGCTTGCGGATTATCTGGGGGTAGACCGCAGCGCCATGTCGAATGAACTGAGCAAAATGCGGCGGGAAGGGCTGCTCCGCTTTGAGAAGAATCGTTTTTTGCTGAGGTGAGATAATACAAAAGCGGAGAAAAACAGGAGGCCGGAATGGAAACCGAGAGAGTTTACAACATGCGTTTTTCAAGTCTTTACCTCTGTCTCACCGCAAAGGCTGAGCGGAAGGGGAGAAGCAGCGAGGGACTGGACAGAGTCATAAGCTGGTGGACGCGCCTGCAAAAGGCAGGCCCGTGGAAAAAATCTCCGGCGGGACGAATGTGGAGGGGCTGTGGCGCCGGCCCCGGCTTTGCCGCCGGAAGCTGTTTTGTGGGCAAAGCCGCTGCAGCCTGAAAGGTTCGTCGTTTTTAACAAGATTTGTGGTCTGCCTCCCGCCCGGCGCTCAGGCGGATAGGGGGATTATGCCTCCGTCTCGCCGCAGGCGGCGGATAGAGGAGGGGCGGCCGCGGCTTCCGGAGGGGCCTCCGGCCTTCTAAGCCGGCTTTTTTCCCGAGTAATTCAACGGCCTCCGGGCCGGGCCGATCTAAGCTGTGCTGCCGCCCCGCAAGCCCGGGGAGATAAATTTTCCGCCGGGGTGTCAAAGCCTTTTATTGGAGGGAATGACGGAGGCAAGGGGGATTTGCAGTAATTTTTGTACAAAATGTCGCATTTTCGTATTGTTAATTCGTTGACACGAAGCGGCTTTGATGCTATAATTCAGGAGCAGACGGAGAGAGGCCGGCCGCGCGAGGGCCGCCGGGAAAAGCAGCCGGCGTTTTTCAACGCGACAGTCCCGCTCCGTTCCCTCTCCCCCGGGAGGTAAAATACGGGAGAAGAAAAAGGCACGGTAAAGCCGTGCAAATCTATTATTAATAGGAGAGCATTATGAAAAAGATTCTTGCACTTATTCTCATGCTGTGCGTAGTGTTCAGCCTGGCCGCCTGCGGCGGCACAAGCACCCCCGCGGCTTCCGAGGCCCCCGCGGCCGACGCTTCCGAAGCCCCCGCCGAAGCCACAGAGGCCCCCGCGGCCGACGGCGCGGAGTACACGCTCGGCATGGGCGTTGAGCTCAGCACCGGCTCCTCCAAGACCGGCACTGCCCAGGTGGACGCCACTGTCGCCGCCGTTGTTCTCGATGGCGAAGGCAAGATCGTTTCCTGCCGCATCGACTGCGCCCAGAGCAAGATGGATGTTGCGGACGGCGCGGTTGACGCTGCCAAGACCTTCAAGACCAAGATGGAGCTGGGCGATGAGTACGGCATGGTCGCCTACGGCAACGCCATTGCCGAGTGGGACGCGCAGACCAAGGCTTTTGAGGAATTCGTAGTCGGAAAGACTGCTGCCGAGGTCGAAGCGCTTGAGACTGTTCTGAAGAACAACCACAATGTGGCGGTTGACGAGACGCTGTACGCCTCCTGCACCATGGATATCACCGCGTTCAAGGCTGCCGTTGTCAAGGCCTGCGGTGAGGTCAACTCCGTCAGCTTCACCGCCGCCGAAGGCTTCACGCTTGGCGTCGCCGCCATCACCAATGCCGCTGACTCCACCGCCGCCACCGCCGAGGAAGACGGCGTTGTGAAGATGTACACCGAGTTCGGCGCCGCCGTTGTTGACGCCGAGGGCAAGATCCTGGCCGCCGTCACCGACGCCACCCAGCCCAAGATCAGCGTGAGCACTGCCGGCGAGATCGTTTCCGCCGACTACAAGGGCACTAAGATGGAGCTGGGCCCCGACTACGGCATGGTTGCCCATGGCAATGCCATTGCGGAGTGGGATGCGCAGGCCAAGGCCTTCTCCGCCTACACCGTCGGCATGACCGCCGCCGATGTCCGCGCTATCGAGACCACGGAGAGCAACGGCCACAACATCACCGTCGATGAGACGCTGCTGGCCTCCTGCACCATGGACATCACCGGCATGATGGCCGTGATTGCCCAGGCTGCCGATTACGCCCGGTAAAACAAGATTCAAATGCATAGGAGATGAGTGCCCTTGAAGTCAATAAGAAAACTGCTCATTTCCCTCTGTGCCCTGGCGCTGCCGGTCCTTCTGGCCGGCTGCGCCGCCGGCGCGGAGCCGCAAGTGGAAAACAGGGGAAAGTCTTATTTCACTTACTTTGACACCGTCTCCTATGTATACAGCTATGCCGGAGATTCGGCAGAACAGTTTGAGGACCGTTCTGCCGAAGTTTCGCGTATACTGGAAGAATATCATAAGCTTTTTGATATTTATCACGAGTATTCCGGTATAAACAATTTATGCACGGTGAACCGTCTGGCCGGGGGAGAGGGCGTCAAAGTCGATGAAAAGCTCATTGACTTTCTGCTTTACGCCCGCGAGCTCTATGAGAAAACAGAGGGTGAAATGGACATTATGCTGGGTTCCGTCCTGTCCCTCTGGCATGACCGGCGCGAGGAGGCGGGGGAAGATCCCGCCGCCGCCCGGCTTCCCACGGAGGAAGAACTGGAGGCTGCCGCCGGGCACATTGATTTTTCCCTGCTGGAGATTGACGAGGCAGCCGGTATTGTCCGAATAAGCGACAGGGACGCGTCCATAGATGTGGGCGCCCTGGGCAAGGGCTACGCTGCCGAGAGAGCGGCGGAGTATCTTGAGGCGGAGGGGGCGTACGGCTATGTGCTGAACGTGGGCGGCAACATCCGCATCATAGGCACAAAACCCAACGGCGACGGCTGGGTCACCGGTATCCGGGACCCTGAGGACGATACGCAGTTTGCCATGAGCCTGCGCCTGGAGGATACCGCCTGCGTTACTTCCGGCTCATACGAGCGCTACTACACCGTGGACGGCGTTCAATACCACCATATCATTGACAAGGATACCCTGTATCCCGCGGAGTACTTTGCATCTCTCACCATTATCACAAAGGACAGCGCCCTGGCCGATGCGCTTTCCACCGCTCTTTTCTGCATGCCTTATGAGGACGGGCTGCGTCTGGCGGAGCAAATCGGCGGTGTTGAGGCGCTGTGGATTTTCCCGGGCGGAGAGATCAAATATACCCCGGGGCTTGAAGAACGCATAATAAATTGATTTAATCAGAGAATACCCGTACCAAAAAGAGGAGGCAGGAGACATATGAACCTCAAAAAAAATATCTCGATACTGAAATTGCCCCACCTTAAGAAAACCGCGGGGATGAATTCCGTGCGGATTTCGCCCCCAAAGGAAGTCCTGCTCCCTATGAACATGCATTCCGGCCAGGCCGCGGTCCCCATTGTGGCCGAGGGAGAGCATGTGCGCGTAGGGCAGCTTATCGCCCGTGAGGAAGGCAGGAACTCTTCTCCCGTCCATGCCACGGTATCCGGCGTCGTGAAGGCCATTGAGCCTTTTGGCCCCACCGTGGCCATCCGCATCGAGAGCGATGGTAAAATGGAAAAGGACCCCGGCGTCGTACCGCCGGAGGTACATGATTTGGATGAGTTCCTCCAGGCCGTCCGCGACAGCGGAATCGTGGGCCTGGGCGGGGCAGCATTTCCTTTGTGGGCGAAGCTGGACGCGGTTCGCCGCTCGCCCATAAAGACCGTGCTTATAAACGGCGCGGAGTGCGAGCCCTTTATCACCAGCGACAACAGAACCATGATCGAGCACAGCGACCTGATTGTAAAGGGTGTGGCCCTGCTGAAGAAATATCTCCTCAGCGAGGAGTTCATCATCGGCATTGAGAGGAACAAGCCCGATGCCATCGCGGAGATGAACCGGGTCTTTGCCGATGACCCTTCCGTGACGGTAAAGCCCCTCAAGAGCGTTTATCCCCAGGGCGCAAAGCAGGTCCTGCTTTATAACGCCACGGGCAAGGTGGTGGGGCCCGGCCAGCGCCTGGCCTCTCTGGGCGTTATCATCATAAACGTCACCTCCCTTGCTAAAATGGCCGAGTTTATGGAGACTGGCATGCCCCTTGTGGATAAATGCCTGACGCTTGAAGGCTCCGCCGTTAAGGAACCCAAGAACCTGGTGGTCCCCATCGGCACCCCCGTGAGCCATATTGTGGAGCAGGCCGGCGGTCTTTGCTGTGAGCCGGGCAAGCTCATTTTCGGCGGCCCCATGATGGGCCACACCAGAGAGAGCATGGACTCTCCCATCATAAAGGCCACCAACGCCGTTATCATTTTCAGCGAGAAGGACTCCCGGCCCGTTAAATCCACCGCCTGTATTCACTGCGGGCGCTGCGTGGCGAACTGCCCTCTTGGCCTGAACCCCACAGCTTTTGCCAGAGCCATGGAGATCGACGACCAGGAAGAGCGCTATGCGGTACTGGATAAGGAGAACGTAATGCTCTGCATGGAATGTGGCAGCTGCTCCTATGTCTGCCCGGCCCGCCGGCCGCTGGTGGACACCAATAAAGACGCAAAGCGCTTTGTGAAAAAGACCAAAGCTGCCAAAGACGCCATGGAAAAGAAAGAAGGGGGGAACTGAAATGGATAAACTCATTGTTTCATCCGCGCCCCATATACACGGCAGGGATACCGGCAGAGGCATCATGCTGGATGTTATCATTGCCCTTCTGCCCGCCGCCGCCGCCGCAGTCATTATCTTCGGCCTGAGGGCGCTGGGCGTTATCGCCGCCTGCGTGATCGCTTCGGTGCTGGCGGAATTCCTTTTCAATGTCTGCACCAGAAGAGAGCAGACCGTGGGTGATCTGAGCGCCGTTGTTACCGGGCTGCTGCTGGGGCTGAACCTGAGCGCCAGCGTGCCCATCTGGCAGTGCGTCGTCGGCTCCGCCTTCGCCATTGTCATAGTCAAATGCCTCTTCGGCGGCCTGGGCCATAATTTCGCCAACCCTGCCATTACCGGCCGCGTGTTCATGCTGCTGGCTTTCTCTTCCGTCGCCGGCGGCGCCATGCCCGTGGTGGTGGAGCTTGAAGCTTCTGCCACGCCGCTGGAGCTGATTGCTTCCGGGTCTGAACAGCTTCCTGGCCTCTGGGATATGTTTATCGGCCTTCGGGGCGGCGCCGTGGGCGAGACCTGTATCGCGGCGCTTCTGGCGGGCTACATATATCTGGTTGCCAGAAAGGTCATCAAGTGGTATGTTCCGGCCATCTTCGTGGGTACCGTGTTCCTCTGCTTCCTTGCAGCCACCGGGGACTTTACCGTGGCCCTCTATGAGATCCTGGCCGGCGGCCTTTTCCTGGGCGCCATCTTCATGGCCACCGATTATGTCACCACCCCCATCACCGACAGCGGCAGGATGCTTTTTGCCCTGGGCTGCGGGATTATCACCTTTGTTATCCGCCATTTCTGCGCCTATCCCGAGGGCGTGTCTTTCTCTATCCTGGCCATGAACCTTGTAACGCCCTTCCTGGAGAAGTGGACGGCGAAAAAGCCGCTGGGAGGTAGCTGAAGATGAAAAAAGATAATTTTAAGTCGGCCCTGGCGCTGATTCTGATTTTCGCGGTGTTTGCGTTGATCCTTGCCGGAGTCAATGTGTTTACCGCTCCCATTATCGAGAGCAATGGCTCCGCTCAGGAACTGGCCCCCCTGCTCAGCGTCATGCCTGAGGCAAAGGGCTTTGAAACGCTCTACGATGTGAACGCCAGTGGCTCCACGCTGGCTGAGGTACCGGAGACCGTTCAGGGCATCTATGCCGAGACTTCCGGCCTGGGCTATGCCCTGCGCCTTTCCACCACCCAGGGCTATACGGGAGAGCCTATTGAGCTGACGATGGCCGTGGACGCCGAGGGTAAAATTTCCGGCATTGAGCTCACTGCCTATCCCGACAGCAAGGACTTCGGCGCCGAATATCCAGGCAGCTTCCTCGGCCAGGATTCCGCTATGGCGGAGGTTGGCCTTGTGGCGGGCGTTACCTATTCCTCCAAGGCCTTTAAAGACGCCGTGAGCGACGGCTTTGCCGCCCTTATCGCAAACGGCCTGGTGGGCGCCGGCGTCAAGAGCGACGCGCAGCTTCTTCTGGAGCAGCTCCCCGCCGTGTTCCCCGGCATGGTCAATGCCGAGGGCGTGGCCCAGTATGAGGAGCGGGAGCTTGCAGGAGGCGAATTCACTTATATTCAGCAGGTTATGAAGGCGGCCAACGGCTGCGGCTTCGCCTATGTGGCGGCGGACGGGGACAAGAGCTATCTTGCTGTCTGCAACGCGCAGGGCGCCTGCAGGGTCTATGACGCCGAGGGCGCCGATGTGACCGGAAGCGTTAACCCCTCCCTGCTGGAGGAAGTCACCGCGGATGCCGCCGCCAATCAGGAGGTCTTTGCCGAGCGGGAGATGAGCAGGCTCGGAAAGCTTGTGGCCGAGGGCGCGGAGCTTACGGCGCTGCCTCTTGACAATGTGTTCAGCACCGTTACGGGAGCCTATCTCATCAAAGACGGCGGGACCGAATACTACGGATTCTCCGCCAGAGCACTGGGATACAGCAATCTGCCCATGATTTGTTATTTCGTGCTGGACGGCAATGGGGCCATAGTGGCCATGACCGCCGAGGAGTTCATCCTTATGGGCGATTACTTTACGGACTATGAGCTGGACGAGGCTCAGTACAAGGCAGGCTTTGCCGGGCTCACGGCGGACACCTGGACCGGCGAGCAGGCGCTTATTTCCGGCGCAACCGTCAGCTCCAACGCCGTGGCCGACGCGGCAACGGATGTTTTCGACGCGTTTAAAACCGTCACCGAGAACGGAGGAGAGGGCCAATGAAAGACAATAAATTTCGCGCGGCAATTGCGAAAAACCCGGTCCTGGCGCTGTTTCTGGGGGCCTGTCCCGCAATGGCGCTGACCACGGGGCTAATCCCCGCTCTGGGCATTGGCTGTGCCGCCCTGCTGGTGCTGGTGCTGTCCGCAGCCGTCATGTCCCTGCTTGGAAAAGCCATACCGGAAAAGGCCAGAGTTCCGGCCTGTATTCTGGTCGTGGCGGGTTTTGTATCAATCGTGCAGCTTTTTATGAACGCTTTTCTGCCTGCGGTTTACGGCATGATGGGGATCTATCTGGCCGCAGCGGCGGTCAATCTGCTGTTTTTCGGCGCGGCCGAGGAATCCTGCGGCGCAGGCTTCGGCGCGGCGCTGGGCCGGAGCTTTATGACCGGCCTGAGCTTTGTTCTGGCTCTGGCTGTAATGGGCGCGATAAGAGAAGTCTTTGGAAGCGCAAGCATTGCCGGCGTGGCTCTGCCCTTCCTGGAGAACTATAAGATCCCGTTTCTTACCCAGAGCGCCGGCGGCTTTGTGGTTTTTGCCATCCTTATTGCCGTTATAAACTGCTTTGACCGCGGCGAGCGGCAGGCCCAGCCCGGCTTTGCCGCCGCTGCCGCCGGCCTTGTGGACGCGGCCCCGGCCGGGGAAGGAGAATAAGCCATGGAATTCAAAGAAATCATGCTGATCATACTCGCCGGCGTTCTGTTCAACAACTTTGCGCTGGAACGTTTTCTGGGCGTCACTCCCCTGCTGGGCAGCCGAGGCGGCGCGGGAAAGGCTGCGCGGATGGGGCTTGCGGTGACAATTGTCATGCTCGTTACCGCCGCGCTGGCCTGGCCCCTGCAGACGCTGGTGCTTGACAAGCTGAACCTGGGCTATCTCCAGCTCCTGGCCTTTGTGGCTGTGGTCCTGGCGGTGGTTTATCTGGCGGAGCTGATCGTGAACCGGGCCATGCACGGCAGTCTCGGGGTATATTTTCCAATCATCGCCCTCAACAGCGCGGTTCTGGGCCTGGCGGTGGATAACGCCGCCGAGGGCTACGGCTTCTGGGCCTCCATGGCGGCGGCTCTGGGCGCGGGCCTTGGATTTATGCTTGCATTGGTGCTGTTCTCGGGTGTACAATCCAGGATAGACGAGAAGTATGTCCCCAGGGCCTTCCGCGGCCTGCCGGTGAGCCTGCTTGCCGCGTCAATAATGTCAATGGTTCTGGTCGCTTTTAAATGAGGAAAGCCTTTGCGAACAAAAAGCTCCGTGCCGACCTTTTGCTCATTGGCCTGCTGGTCCTTGCGGCGGGGCTGCTGTATCTGTTCTTCGGCCCGGGAGGAGATTCGGGGGCCTGGGCTGTGGTGCGTGTGGACGGGGAGGAGGAAGCCCGGTATTCCCTCCGGGAAAACGGCATATATCCCCTCAACGGCGGCACAAACACCCTTGTGATTGAGGACGGCGCGGCATGGCTCTGCGACGCGGACTGCCCGGATAAACTCTGCGTCAGGCAGGGAAAGATCAAATACAGCGGTCAGTGCATAACCTGCCTGCCCAACCGCCTTACCGTCACCCTTGAGGGGGCGGAGACGGGCATTGAGCTTGTGAGCTGACAAGAGAAAGAGAGGGCCAAATGAAAACCGGTAAAATAACCGTCATGGCGCTGGCCATCGCGCTGGCAATGGTCCTCTCTTTCGTGGAAAGCCAGATTCCCGCCTTTGTGGCTGTGCCCGGCGTAAAGGTGGGCCTTGCCAACATTGCGGTGGTCTTTGTGCTCTACAAGCTGGGCTGGAAGGAAGCGGTTGTGATCTCCCTGGTGAGGGTTTTTATGGTTTCACTGCTGTTTGGCTCCATTATGAGCCTGTTTTACAGCGTGGCCGGGGCGGTGCTCAGTCTTGCGGGCATGATTCTGCTGAAAAAAAGCGGGCTCTTTTCCCATGTGGCCGTCAGCGTGGCCGGGGGCGTGCTCCATAACGTGGGGCAGATCGCCATGGCCTGCGTTATTCTGGAAACCAATGTGATAAAATACTATCTGCCCTTCCTGGTGTTCAGCGGCGTCGTGGCGGGCATCGTCGTCGGCCTTGTGGCGGCGGTCATGATAAAGCGCGTCAATATAAAGCTCTGAGAGCGCCGGGCGGGGAAGCTGCTTGAAATTTCGGCGGGCGGGTATTAGAATGAAAGAAAGCTTTTTCCGTTCGGTTCTGCCCGTTCCCTCTGCGCCGGGCAAATATAAAGGGAAGGGGACGGATGACGTGCGGGTATTTCAAAAAGAATATGTTATCGGAGACGAGGGCCTGAGCGCGGGGGCGCTACAGCGTATATTTCAGGATATATCCAGCCTGCATGTGGACCAGATCGGGATGGGCGGAAAAGATATCGGGCTACAGGGTCTTATTTGGGTGGTGACACGCCAGACGGTTCAAATTGAGCGCATGCCGCGCCCCGGGGAAAAGATCCTGGCATGTACCTGGCCGGGCTTTACCCGGCATATGCTTTTCCCCCGCTATTACAGTGTGCTTGACGAAACCGGCAGCGAGAGAATCAGAGGCTGTGCCTTATGGGCCATGGTGGATATGGCAACGAGAAAAATGGTAAATCCCAAGGACTACGGCCTGAGCCTGGAGGGCATCGTGACAGGCGGCGAATGCCGCCTGCCAGCGGCTGCAGGGAAGCTGCCTGTGGAGCATGGCATGGAATTTACTGTCACGGAGGAATATCTGGACAGCAACATGCACATGAACAACACCCGCTATTACGATCTGGCCGAAAGCTGCATCGGCGGGGAGACCGAGGGCCTGCGTCTCTGCTCGGCGGCGACGGAATTCGTGTCCGAAGCCCGCTGCGGCGACAGGATCCATGTGGAATGGGGCCGGGAAGAAAACCGCTTTTTCATAAAAGGGGAGAGCGGCGGTCCGGTGTTCAAAATGAGTCTGGAATATAAATAGAAAGCGTTGGAACATATGAAGCGCGTCAGCTTGCCTGATTTGAGGCGGGCCTTTTCTCGCTGCGGCTCGGTCACGGCATGTCAGAGCCACGCCTTCGCTTCGCTGCCCTCAAGTTCCCCCCAGCGCAGTTGTTTTTGCTTCGGCAAGCGTTTTTTGACAGTCTCGCGCAGCCCGGTATTTACCGGGCTGCGTTTTTCTGTTTTCCTCTTGAAAAAAATCAGGGGCTATGTATAATAGCAGGGCATGATTTTTGGAAAGCGGGGGATAAAATGCGGCGGGAGAACGACCTGGGTAAGGACCCAGTGGGCAGGCTTGTGCTGCGTATCGCGCTGCCCAGCATGCTGGCGCAGTTCGTAAATGTCCTGTACAGCATTATCGACCGGATATACATAGGAAACATTCCCCAGGTGGGGGCGCCAGCACTGGCGGGCGTGGGTGTCTGCGGCCCGGTTATCACCATGGTGGGCTCCATTGCTGCCCTTGTTGGGATCGGCGGTGCGCCGCTGATGAGTATGAAAATGGGCGCAGGAGAGAACGAAAAAGCCCGGGAGATAATGGCAAACTGTTTTTTGCTGCTCTGCCTGCTGTCCGGGGCGTCAGTGGCGCTGCTGGTTCCGCTGAGAAGGCCGATGCTGCTGTTTTTCGGCGCGAGCCAGGCTACCATCGGCTATGCCGAGCGCTATTTTTCAATTTATCTCACCGGAACGCTGTTTGCCCTGCTCTCAACGGGCATGAGCCAGTTTATAATCTGCCAGGGCTTCGCGAAAAAGGCCATGGCAGCGGTTATGCTGGGGGCAGTGCTGAACATTGTTCTGGACCCGATATTCATCTTCGCGCTGAATATGGGCGTCCAGGGAGCGGCGGTGGCAACGGTGCTGTCCCAACTTGCAAGCTGTATTTTCGTTCTGCGCTTTCTTTTTGGCAGGGAGCCGCCTGTGTCCATAAGCTTTGGGGCTTACAGCGGTCGGGTAATCGTAAGGGTTTTGGCCCTGGGATTTACGCCCTTTGCTATAATCGCGGTGGATAATGTAATGATCATCGCCATGAACGCCGTCCTCCAGCGCTATGGCGGCGCAGCCAGGGGAGATATGCTGGTGACTGCCGCCACCATCGCCCAGAGCTTCATGCTGGTGGTAACGATGCCTCTGGAGGGCATTACAGGCGGTACCCAGACCATACTCAGCTTTAATTACGGAGCCCGGCAATTCCAACGGGTCCGGGAGGCCCAGCGGCGGCTGTTTCAACTCTGCCTGGCCTTTACCGCCCTGATGACCGCCGCGGCATGGCTGGGAGGCGGGCTGTTTGTAGGGCTTTTCACCGGGGATGGGGCCGTGGCGGAAAAGGCCCTCTGGGCAATCAGAGTCTGCACGCTGGCCCTGCTGCCCCTGGGCATACAGTATGAGATCGTGGACGGTTTTACGGCGCTGGGCCTTGCCCGCTACTCCCTGCCGCTCTCAGCCTGGCGAAAGCTTGTTTATTTCGGTTTTCTCTTCCTGCTCCCTGTCTTTTTCGGCGCGGAAGCCGCCTTCTTTGCTGAGCCTGCCTCTGATGTGGCAGGGCCGCTGGTGTCAGTCTTTATCTATAAAGCCGCCATGAAGCGCAATATGCCTGAGCAGGAATATCTTGGGATAAATACCTGAAAAAATAAAACTTTCTCATTGCACAGGGGAGAAAAAAGGGATATCCTAAGACGGGAGGCGATCATATGGCATACGAGAACAAAAAGGACTTTAACGCCATGCTGCACGACAGCAAGGATATGCCCAAGACGCAAATCATTACGGATGAAAAAAGCATCGCGAAATACGGCGGGAACAGAATGTATTTTGCCCCACCAATCGAATATGATAAAGTGATGAAACTAATTCCTTATGGCAAAGTAATTACTGTCGGAAAAATCCGTGAATATTTTGCTGAACTGAATGGAGCGGATTTCACAGAGCCTATTACAGCAGGAATTTTTGTATCTATTGCAGCATGGGCGAGTTACCAGCGTTCCGAAGATGAAACCCCGTATTGGCGAACCTTAAAGGCAAACGGGGAATTGAACGCAAAATATCCCGGCGGTATAGAAGCACAAAAGGAAAAACTGGAAGCAGAAGGCCACACAATTATTCAGAAAGGACGCACAAATATAAAGTATTTCGTAAAGGACTATGAAAGCGTTCTTTTTGATTTGAGATAGGAATTTTGAGTTGCAAAATATCCCATCATCGGGCCACCCTGACCCGAACTTTCAAAACTGAATACCAGCCGCCCATCGGCGGCACCACCGAGCAGGAAATCATGGAACGGTTTCCTGCTTTTTCTTTGCCCGGACGCCGGGAGAAAGGAGGTCACAATCCGTCATGCCACCATGCCCGCACTTTGACCTGAAAATCGTCCAGCGCAGCAAACGCCAGTCTGCTGTCGCTGCCGCCGCCTACCAGAGCGGGGAACGGCTGTTTTCCGAATACGACCAGAAGCAGAAATACTATTCCCATAAAAGCGAAATCGTCCACACCGAAATCATGCTGCCGCCCCACGCCCCGCCGGAGTACGCAGACCGCAATACCTTGTGGAACGCCGCCGAAGCCATCGAGGGCAAGTCCGGCACCCTGATCGTGGCGTAAGCGCCGAAAGCGCGTGGCCCGTCGACGCGCGGGCCACGCGCTTCTCCATCGTGAACGCGCGAGTCGAAATTCTGGCACAAAATAACGGGTAGGGGAACGATTCGGCGCTGTTTCGCATGTACGATAGGGGTGAAAAACAAGAAACCCCAGGTCGAAATCGTCCGCAATCCGAACCAAATTCCCCTACCCGCAAATTTGTGCCAAAAACAGGCACCCCACGTTCAAACCGCAACCCGACAAACCGATGCTAATCGTGACAAGCGGGAGCGGCTCAACATGGGCGTAAGCTCTCGTCAGGAGGTGCTCGACATTGTGTACGATGCGGGCGCCGAAGGCAAGACGACGCCCGCATCGTGAGAGGTTCTTACTCCGCTTCGAGCAGCGGTTCGGATTCGGGGGCGGGTTTTGTTTGCATTGCCCCCGCCCGCCTCAGCTTCCCGCATTCCCGCGCGGCCAGCGCCACGGTCAGGGAGGCGGCCATGAGATCGGCGGGGGGCTGCGACCACCAGACGCCGGTCAGGCCCTCGACGGCCGCCAGCACCACGATCATGGGGATGGCGAACAGCAGGTAGCGGCAGACGCCCAGCAGAATGGAGATGCGCTCCTGTCCCACGGCCTGGAAGTACGCCGAGGCCACCTGCGCCAGGAACCCGAACGGCGCGCACACCAGCAGCGGCAGGAAGTGCGAGGCGGTCAGCTCGATCAGCTGGGGGGCGTCGCCGATGAAGAACGTCGAGATGGG
>OLPA01000193.1_pt1 | contig 53461 bp, 53 predicted proteins | sample 1672811 | NCBI WGS metagenome assembly OLPA01 (sample SAMEA3136726, study PRJEB25190) | human gut metagenome | biome: human gut; feature: human-associated habitat; material: faeces | place: Austria | collected 2013
ATGTTCCTTCTATAGTATTTTCATCAACTATTTTAAGCAGTCTGAATCCCGACTGCCCGGCTCGTCACCGCACCGTCCTCTGCAGTCGTCCAGATTCTTGTATACAGCGGAACTGCATTGATGACTTTCTCCGAAGGAACCTCCTGCGTCATCCGCTCAATTCCTTCGGTCACATAGCCAAGGGAAGCTACGGAACCGGCAACCTCTGAACCGCCCCAGTGCTCGTCATAGCCCATGATGACCACATAATCTGCCACGATCCCCTGTTCCTTACGGTCATAAAACTTATTAAATTCTGCCGGGACCGTATTATCCACCGACAGCACGATGCCCTTCTGACGGCAGGGGATGGAAAGCTCCCTTAAAAACTGCACATAATGGACGCCCGCCTCCTGCTTCAGTCCCTCAAAATCCATATTGAGGCCGTCCAGGTCATATTTCTCCACATCCGCCATCAGGCTGTCAATGAGCTTTTTCCGGGTGGAGGTGGAGGCCAGGAGCTTCTCCGACTGGACGTCATCACTGAAATTGTCCAGGAGCGCCCAGACCTGGATCCCCTTATCATGGGCCGCCTTTACATAATCCTGGTCTGCCAGGGAGCTGTAATTTCCTTCGTTATCCGTTAATGCAAACCAGGTGGGAGACACCACATTGACGCCCCTTGTCTTTTCCAGGAGCTTGTTTAGCCCGGCATTGCCCTCCCGGCTGGTCACCTGGTGCCAGGCCATGACTACCTTTTCATCCATGGGCGTGCCGTAATACTCCGGAAGCTCGGCCGTCCCTTCAAAAGCCTGGGGCTCCGGCGTATCCAGACATTTATTCTGGATATAGCCCAGGTGGCCGTCGGGGGTCTGCACCTTTGACCACTTTTCCATGGATTCCAGGACAGCGACCTGCATATCTCTTTCCACTTCTGTCACAATGGGACTCTTTACCCCTCCCCGGACCCGGACCTTTCCAGACTTTTTCACTGCGGCCATATTCCGGGTTCCCCAGTCTGTGACAAATACCCGCTTCACGTCCCCGCTGTCAAAGGCCAGGATCTCCACGTCCGTATAATTATTGACCAGCCCCAGGGCCAGCCAGACGCCGTCCTCCCTGTCCAGAAGGAGCGGTTTCCCATTGGCCCCCTGGGTTTCCCCATCGGCATAAACGATCTGGTCCGGCAGGGCGTAGACCAGCATATTTTCCGTACCGTCCCAGTAGAACCGCTTATTTATGTGCTCGTTGACCCAGGAAATGGGCAGGTAGGTCTGGCCGTTCATATAAAGTCCCCTGGCCTCCTGGAGCTCCTGGTTATAAAGGATCGCCGTATCCTCCCCGCTCACCCCATAAAGGCTCTTAAGATCTGCCATTTCCTTTGTGGGGATATACTTTCTAGCCGCCCTGTACCCGAAAAATCCCAGTACACACACTGCGATCAGCCCCAGGGCCGCGATCACTGGCATTATTTTTTTCATTTGCGCTCTCTTTCCTTTCCGATGACCCGCGCCGTGTACGGCGGCTTCCATGGGTTGGTTTTCTTCTGATATCCCCGATTATATCATAGGGGTATGGTTTTGTTTATTAATTTTTTGTAACGATTTTGTATCAGATCCCTCCCGCCGCCTGCGCATCCAAAAGCATCATATTCGGCAGAACAGCATCTTCCGGCCGCGCAGGCTCCTCCCTTTTCTTCCCATCCCCCCTTTTCCTTCCTTAAGTATTTTTATTCCTCCGGCTTTTTCAGATCCTCCCGGCTGAGATACACCTTGTCGAACCGTACCTCCTTCAGCCCTCCGGACTCTGCCTGTACATAATCTCCCATATAAAACATATTATCGTCGCGTATTTCAAACAGCTTTTCCCATTCCGGCGGACCGGAGACCCGGCCGTCCACATAAATGGCGATCCCTTTTTCTGAAAGCCGCCTCAGCCCTCCCAGATACTGCTGCTTTTCTTTCTCTTTCCAGTCCTCTGTTCCTTCGCCTGCCCCCTGGCAGCCTGCCTTCTCCTCCGTATGCTCGCGTACATCTTTTTCCATATTCCCTTCCCCTTTTCCCGCCGGCGGACCCTTTGGAGGGCTTCTGTGACATATTCCCCGCCGCCGGCGTATTCTTCCTGGTCAGACCAGCTTTTCAAAAAATATTCCGCATTCCTCTGTAACAGAAAAAGCGTCCGCTGAAAACGGAATCCGTCTGGAAAGGATGCCAAAACGTCTCCAAAACTCTTTTCTGGTCTCATCGCTGCCAAAAACGGCCAGATACTGCCAGCTCTCTTTTTCCGTCCGCTCCCTTTCCATGGCGAACTCCCGGAGATTTTCCTGCTGCCATTCGCTGAAGGAGGCCACCACGAACTGTTTTTCGCAGCGCAGAAACTCTGCGGTATCTCCCTCCTCCAGCACGCCGAAATCGATCAGAATATCGTCGTACCCGGCTCCCAGGGCCATGGCAAGCTCCCTGGGACCGGCATGCTTAAAATAATCTGCCTCCAGGACCCGGTAGGCAGAGCTCTCCCGCACCATTCCCGTGCAGACCTTCTCCAGCCGTTCCAGGTCGCCTGTGCTGTTCCACTCCATAAGAGCCGCCCGTCTTCTCCTGTAACCGGCCAGATAATTGAGCAGCATAATGGAAAAATGCGTACAGCCCACGCTGTGTCCTGCCGCCGCGATCCCTATGAGCCTGGTCTTCTGGTCCAGAAGCCCCTGCGTCTCTTTTTTCTTTCCCATGTTTTCATTCCTCCTGTTCCAGTGGTCATGATCTCCCTAAAACAGGCCGCAGCATCCCGATCTTCCTTCAGTGGATTTGCAAAAAACGGCAGATAAAAACATGGAACCCCCTTAAGGTCGTCCGGCAGCTTCATGCGGAGGTCCTCCGACATATGATTAAACAGGAGGATACACCTTCCGCGGCTTAAAAAGTATCTGGATGCAGCCAGTGTGCGGGCAGTCTCCCACCACTTCCCTCCGCATACCAGTACAAAAAAGTCCGCCTCCTGCAGCGTCTCCTGTCCCTGCCAGGCCGTTCCTATGTCCTTAATGATAATTGGAAAATAACGATATGGCATTTTTACTGTTCTGCCATAGTATGGACGGATATGTAAGGATCCGATGTGGAATACGCCGGCGCCGTCCGGTCTTGCTTTTGTATTTCTCATGAACAGCCGGACCGCATCCGTATCGTATTCTTCCTGATACAATGCTGGATACCCGTTTCGGGTCAAGAAAGTTGATATGCCAAAGGCTGCATGGGTCGTTCCGATCCCAGGCCTGGCCCCGGCAAATACGATGGTCAGAGATTCTATTGCATGTTTTTCTGATAGAACGGTCTTTAATTCACAAAGCGCCTGCTCCACTTTCCCTGCGTTCTGGTAGCGCCCATCCTTTTCTGCGGCCATACACCCGCGGATGATCCGGTCCAGCTCCCAGGTATCGCTTCTGTCCCCGAGACAAAAGCCGTTCCCGGGCGGTTCTCCCCGGCACATATAATATAAGAGCGCACCAATAGCGTAAACGTCCGTCCGGCAGTCCAGGGGCTCTCCCCGGTACTGCTCCGGCGCTGCAAACCCTATGGTCCCATAACGTTCCCCGAAAGCGGTCACATCCTCTGCATACTGCGCGTGGTCAAAATCAATAAGCCTCACTGCTCCATTACAGACCAGAAGGTTCTTTGGCTGAAGGTCAAGATATAAAATGGGATTATCTGCTGTATTCATGAACTGGATCAAACGGCACACCTGAATTCCGATTTCAGCCGCCGTTTTTATTGACAGACTGCCCAGGCGTTTCACCAGGGCATATAAAGATTCGCCTTCCAGATATTCTTCGATAAGATAACTGTTTGTCAGGTCCTCTTCCACGTCGTATACAAGAGGGATCCCAGGATGGCGGAGCGTTTTTAAGAACAGGGCCTCCTTTCTGAAGGTTTCATAGTCGGCCATGGTCTTTGGAACGATCTTCACCGCACGGTATTCCTCCAGCTCTGTATGCCAGGCCAGAAAGACATTCCCGGAGCGGCCAGCGCCCAGCTTCCTGCACAGACGGTATTTACCAAACAGAACGTGTTCTCCGATCTTTGCACCTCCCTTCGGCAATACAATCTCTGATCTTTATTTTAATACAAGATCTGACCTTTTACAACAGGATTCTTCTATTCCTTAAAATTTTAATAATTTTTCCACATATCATTGCCAAATCGGAATAGGATATAGTATATTATAAGCGTAAAAGTGTATCTTTTCGCCATTCACATATATCTATACAGACAGGAAGTGATCCAATGAAAATAGAACGTATCAATGAAAACCAGATCCGCTGTACCCTCAGCAATTTTGACTTAAGCGTGCGGAACGTCAATCTGAATGAGCTGGCTTACGGAAGTGAAAAGGCCAGAAACCTGTTCCGCGAAATGATCCAGCGCGCCTCCAGGGAGGTGGGCTTTGAGGCAGAGGATATCCCGCTGATGGTGGAGGCCATCCCCATGGCCAACGACAGCGTCATGCTCATCATCACAAAGATCGAGGATCCCGAGGAGCTGGACACCCGCTTCTCTAAATTTTCCGCAGCCGATGAGGACGACGATCCCTCTGTGGGAAATCTGACCGCAGAGCTCCTGGACGGCGCGGACGCCCTTTTAAGCCTCCTGGGAAGCCAGAACCCCGGCCAGGGTGAAGGAGCAAAAGCCGCCCCGGCTGTATCTGATAAAAATGCACAGGCCCAGAAGGCCGCCAAGGCTCCCGACGGAGAGCTTCCGGATCCCGCCCGATACATCCGCTTCTATCAGTTTGACTCCTTAGACCAGGTCTGTGCTGCCGCCAGAGAGACCGGATCCGTTTTTTCCGGTTCCAGCGTCCTCTATAAAAACCCGCAGAGCGGAAGGTACTATCTGGTATTAAAAAAAGAAAGCTCCGATGAGCTTTCCTTCAGCCGTACCTGTAATCTTCTTTCCGAGTACGGGACCCGGCTCCGCCAGGATCCGGCGGCCGAGGCCTATTATGCCGAGCACTATGAGGTGATCGTGAAGCAGAACACCCTGGCAGCTCTGGCAAAGATCTGAGCATAAATAAAAAATATGCAAAAGGCTGCCGGAATATGAACCGGCAGCCTTTTTATGGCATAAAACTACGCGTTTTTCTGCGCAAAGTACTCGTTCAGGGCATTTACAAGCTGCTCGCAGCTGATGCCGTGTACAACACAAGCCTCTTCCAGAGATTCCATCTGGGAAGACGGGCAGCCAACACAGTGCATTCCAGCAGCCATCAGGATATTGGCGGTATTGATATCTGCACGGAGCAGTTCTCCCATAAGTGTTTCCTTTGTTACCTGCATGAACAGTTCCTCCTTCTAATACTTTTGTACTGCTACACAAAAAGTATAATACTTTTCGTTTCACTTGGCAAGGCGGATTTTATATAAAGGGGCTGCTAAATTCTGCATGGCCGCCGGATCCTCCCGGAAATCGTTCCGCTCTGTCCGGAGCATGCCCACTGACCGCAAAAAGCCCCGGAAACACCAGGCTTCCAGGGCTGCTGCATGTCAAATATTATTCACATGTATAGGGCATAAGAGCGACGCTTCGAGTCCGCTTTGACGCTATCTAAAATTTTTCTCAACGTCCTTTAAATACTCACTTTTCTCCATTTTTTCATCTCGTCTGATTCTGTCAGAATCCCTTTTTCGGTACTCCTTTTTGCGTATTTTTTGAGTAAACAGGTATACGTTTTCTCATTTCTTGAGTAAAACCCACCTCCCCATCCTCATCCTATAAACCAGAAATGCCAGAACCATGATTTTATTGGTTCTGACATTTCTGGTAATTGGTAATCCTAGGAAACCATGATCCTTACCTGATTCAATTTCTCCAAATCCGATCGTAGCTTTTTATGTTCGTCTTTCCACACCTTATGAACATACACCTTGGTGGCACTATTCACACCCTTTAAGGAATGCCCCAGCCATCTTGATATCTCTTCCTCTTTTAATCCTGCTTCACTGGCTCTGGTCGCAAAGGTATGTCGCAAGTAATGGGAACTGAACGCCATCATCGGTTTCATCTCTCTCTTTTCCTTTTCTGCCAGGCTTTTCTCATCCCTGTCAAAGGCTTTTCTGATTCTTTTGATTATGATGTCAATATAATCTGGCGTATATGCAGTACCTTCATTCCCATAGAAGAAGAAATGGGAATACTCTTTGTCCATCTCCACCTTATCACTCTTAACAAACATGACAGGGAGCGTTTCCTTGCACTTGTAAAGATTCTTCCTATTATTTTCCCTCTGTGCCAGAATGGCTTTTCTGACTTCATCTGGATATGGAAGTGAACGGATTCCAGATATCGTTTTTGTGTCACTGATAAACTTCACACGTTTACCGTCCACATTCCGATAATTCAAGGACTTGTAAATCAAAATATGATCGTCCATCACATCCTGATCCGTCAAAGCACACATCTCTCCAACACGTAAACCCAGCCCCAACATGATTACAAACATATTATAGTAAGCATGGAAGAACTTATGGTTTTTAATGTAACAAAGCAGTCTCTCCACTTCTTCCGCTGGCAAGGCTTCTCTCTTCTTCTGCTTTACAATCTCCGGTATCTCCTTCCCCAGACCATGGGCAACATTGACTGGGATCACTCCCTGTACAACCGCCCCATCCAATGCCTGTTCAATAATGCTATTCACTCTCCGAACCGTTCCAATGGATAACGGGTGTTCTTCTCTCTCCTGCAACTGCCTGTAATGCTGAAGCAGCTGCAATCTGGTTAAATTACGGAGTGATTTTTTTCCAATGGAAGTATCACGGACATACCATTTATAATACTCCTCCTGCCTCTGCACTGAAATCTCACTTAAACCTGTAGCTTTCCTATACTCCATATAGTAGGAAATCCACTGATTCAAGGTCATGCAGGAATCAATACTGCACACGCCAGCATCCACCTGTGAACGAAATTCTTCTGCCCGTTTTTTCAGGCGTGTTAAATCCCAATCATATATGGGCGTTGACATTTTTCCATTCCGCATCATCCGAAACATAAAACGTCCGTCCGTTCTCTGCGTTACGCCCTTTGGCAAAATACGTCCTTTATTATCCCGTCTGCTGATGGTATCCTTTACTCTTGGCATGATTTTTTCCTCCTCTTTCCTAAATAATCACTCTGTTTTTTCCTGCAAGGTACTGCCGTATTCTATCCGTATTCCACAATACCCTACGTCCAACATCCACTCTTGCCTTTGCCACATTTCCTATCTTTAATGCAGATACTCTTCCACATGATAACAAAGACTTCAATTCCTCTGTGGTTACTAAAATCTTCTCTGTATTAATTTCCATATTCTGTGTTTTATTCATATTTTTCTCCTTTCTGGTCTGGGAGGATAACGCTGATCTCCCAGACCGTCCATAGTGATTGTCACCAATGATCTTTTTTCTATCTTGTCAATAGTGCTGGTTTACTTTAAACATGGCACGTAAACAGCATACTGCATGATAAGCTTCTGATATCCTTTGTATACCGGATTTTCTTCAAGGCTAAAACTCATAATACCCGGCACAACTCTCACATACTTAAGTCTAAAATCTGCCTCTGCAAAATTGATTTCATTCCTCTTTCTCATGTTCTCAATCTTCTTGGCATATTCTGAACGTAAGACTTCTGTTACCTGATCTGTCAGAATACCAAGCCTGCCTGTCTCCTGTGCCATTTCAAACATGCACTGATCTACTCTGACAATCAAAGTAACACCCATGCACTTATACTTCATGCCCTCAATCATCATATTTCCCATGTCATTCACTTTGCTCTCATCCGGTGATACATAAAGTTTTACATTTATCATATTCAATATCTCCTTTGTCATTTTATTTTTATACCTATCTTTATATTGATGCTATTTTTCTATGTTCTTTTGGTAATTGGTAATTCCTAAGCAACCTTCTTGGTGGACATATTGATATAGGAACTTGCCACCTCTGGAAGCTCATAATTTACCCAGATGTACTCTACTGCAATATCTTTCTTCTCCTTGTTCTGGCAGGACTGTACGATTCTTGTCAGCTCATAACGTTTCCACCCTAAAGGCAGTAACGCTTGATCATACATACCACCTCCGTTCTCGTTTGCATAACCGCAAAGCATAATCTTGCACTTGGCATTTTTTAATGTATCCAGCATCTTTTTCTGATCCTCATCCGGCATTTCACACTCGTAGATTTTTTCATTTCCACGTGTTTCATGCACATAAGGGGGATCAGCAAACACAAATGCATCCGGGTTATTTTTTACTCTGGCAATCAACTCAATGCCATTTTCATTATGAAAGTCCACACCCTGATAACGCTTGCAGATTTCAGGGAAATAATAATGTGCATCCCTGATAAACCTGTCTTTGGAACAGTCTGAATAGTTCTTTCCAAGTGCATTGTAGGATAATTCCACAATCGTATACTTACAACGTGCCACTTCAATATCATCCATATCCTCCCGGTCTGTTTTTTTCAAGCTGTCCTTGGCTTGAAGAAATGTTTCTTTATTTACAGGGTGCTTGTCCAGTCTGTTCAACAGTTCTGTCATCTTGTCATGGTCTGCCAACACAGTATGCAGTTTATACAAATCCTTATCCAGATCGTTGACAATCTCTTTCTCCGTGCGGCACTTATTTAAAAGTACCGCACCGGATCCCAGAAAAGGTTCATAATATTCACTGCACTCCGGCATAAGGGGATTGATTATCTGGGTCATTCTATATTTACCGCCTGTCCATCTCATAAGTTTTAATTTCATCTTAAGCAACCTCCTTCTCAACTACATGTAAACCAACCATCTTTTTGATACAGTAGCATCTAACGCCATCTGCGTTCCTCTTGTAATCTTTTCTTCCACTGTTATGCTTCATTAAACCCATCATCTCAAAACTGTTGATTAGTTTTAATGGAGCAAAGCCTTCCACTTCCTCATTGACCCACGCCTTAAAGTCCGCAGTTGGAATCATGCAGTATTCCACACCATCAATCATTTTAATCAACTCATTTTCAACTGCGTACTTCGTTAATTTTTCATAAATTTCCTCAATCGAGCTGCCCTTACTGCACTTTGCAAAATTTGATGTGGTTGCAGCCTTTTTCAGCTTCTCTGTGATCTTCACTACATCCTCATGAGAAAATCCATAGTCAAAGAACTGATTCAGCACACTTTTACAGGTAACCAGCTGTTTTAATGAAATGCTGAAAACATCTGCCAGTCTGCCACACTCATCCTGAACCATAACCTCTACTTTTTTGGTTAAGGTATAATCAGTTACTGCCAATTTATAATAAACTTTCATATTGTTGCTGCACTTGATCTCGTTTTTAAATGTATATTTCATAGTATTTTTCTCCTTTATTGTCAATTATTGATTTATTGTCTTAATTTTCTAAATATTCAGTTTTTAATGTGCATTTTTATGTTGCAACGTATAAACATCTATATTTTGTGTGCAAATCAGCTAATTTTGCACCTACTTTCTCCGTTTGGACACACTATCCCCCCAGAAAGAATACACGTACCAATCGCCAAAGTAGGCGTATTCTTTCTTGAAGTTATAGGGCGATTTACAAGAGGTTTTGTTTTTGTTTCTTTGTTTCTCTTGATGATTTTATTATACTCAAACCAAGTAACTTTACATTAAATAACGTTCTTTTTCTTGAATGTTTCTTGTGTACTTTGTGACATCAAGTAATTTTTGAGTATATATGCAAGTAATTTTTTTGACATCTATGTAAAGGTATAAGTATCTACAGCTATTTTGAAATAAAAAAAGAGAAGATCTTCATCCTCTCTTAATTCCAATAAACCTTAATGCTCCTTTTTTAATATACGCAGTACAACTCCTACATACGCTAGCTGCTCCTGTAATGCCAGCTGATATTTTTTTAACAGTTCCTCATCCCCCAACTCACGAAGTGCATCAAACGTCCAATGGTTCATGGCACTTGTAACAATCTCTATCTTTTTTGCAGATGCAATTTCAGGTGATCCATATCTAAAGTCCTTTATCATCTTTCTATAAGGTCCCTTTACTGGTTCATCACTCGGTGATACGTTGAACTCCCGTTCTATTTCACCCAAAATCATCTTTTCCATCAATCTTAATGCAGTTACTGATTTTGGTAAATTCTTTTCATTCCTTTCCAGATATTTTTCTTTTAACTCTGCTTTTATCTCTTCTAGGCTCCCCCACTCACTGTACCAGCCACTATCCAAACCATCCAATAAACCCTTATCAAGCAACTTGATTCGCAGAGTATCCTTTTTTTCTATGTTGATATCTTCATTTTTCATTTGGGCTTGGGTTTTTCTTGTTACTCCCGTATGCTTGATTAAATATTTCAAACGTCTGTACAATACCAGCACTGTTTCTTTTTCCTTTATTTGACGGCTTTCAAACAAAACCCCCTTTTCCCCCCGGAATACCTCTGCCGGAATTCCTAAGCGTTTCCCCATTTTTTCTGCTATCTTATTATTTATATGAGATCGTGTTTCATTATTCAACGTACCACTAGAAAGATCCATCAGGGTTCTCTTGCTTGTGATTCCTACATAGTTTGCCATATCTTCGATACTTCTTTTTCCACACTGTGTCCATGTCAGAACCATAATCATAATATTAATCGTAATTATTTCATCCTTTGTTACTGCACATTTTACATGCTGAATTTCTCCCTTACTATTTTGGGTATTATTTGCATTATGCTCAAGTCTGGCATTGATCTCATCCAATATTGTTCCGTACACTACCTCTTTTTTTCCAGATACTCTCCGTTTTCCTGCGTCTGCAATCTGATGATTGAATCTATTTTCTTCCATACCTGCCTCCCAAACTATTTTATGTCCCCATTCTATCATAAAGCATTCTGGAAATCTCCATAAACTTTGCAGATAGCAGAACTGCAAGAAAATCAATCCATACTTGCTGCATAACTGTTCCACCTATAACCTCCCCACCAGATAAACAACCATACACACCCAGCCAACCAGCACGTTCTATTTCTTATCATACTTGCTGGCTGAATGTATCCTCTTTATTCCACTTATTCCAAATTCCGGTAACTTGGTAATTTTCTCACCTACCAGAATGCCAGCACCTCATACCACACTGCCCTTTAATTCCTGCACACTTGCTGGCTCTCTGTCCATTTTTTATATTAACTACCCCATATTATTTCCATGTGGTTTTTCATTGCCAACTCCACATATTGCACTGTTCTTTAATTCCTACATACTTGCTGAACTCATGTCCAGTTTTTATATTAACTACCCCATATTATTTCCATATGGTTTTTCATTGCCAGCTCCACATATCGTACTGTCCTTTTATTCCTGCACACTTGCTGATCCTCTGACATATTTATATCCCCACACCTCAAAACTGTTTCCTGTTTGCAAGCAAAAAGAAAGCCAGACACGTTTTCCCATGTCTGGCCGTTCCCTAACTACCTGTTCTTACTCAAATGTGGTCTTATGTATATCCTTTCTGGCTTCATCTACGTACTTTTTTAACCTACGTGCAAGGTCTGTCGCATACTGCATCGTAACAATTGGATCTGTCTCTGGTAATATCCGACTCTGCAATAATAAGCTCTTGGTCTTATTATCATAGATAAACAACATATTCCCACGTACCGCAGTATAAAATAATTTCTTAATCTCATTAGCGGTTGTCCTCTTATTCATTCCATCCTTTTTCTCTGCCATAACCTCTGTACTCCTTTCAAAATAGATTTTTTATTTTTAACATATACACGTTAAAAATACTGTATCTCCCATAAACCTGAACTGTAACAGCCAGTCCAAACCTACCGTTCCATCCTCCATCTCCATCGGTTCACCTACTCCCACCTACTCATGTCAACCTGTCCACGTCCACCATTTTTGTCCACATAGCTGCACCCCATTTTCAACCTATCTTTTTAATTTTTATTTCCTTCTATTAAAAATTTCCTATCCCATAAACCACCTTTCAATCTTTAATTGATTTGAGTTTTAATTAAAATTTATTTCAAACTTCTCCCTACCACTCCTTTTTTCTCCAACGAAATCCCGCATTTCCACCCAAAATCCACTTTCAAAATACCACTTTTCAAAATCGAATCGGATTTCTAAGATTTTTTATAAATATTAGGATTTTAATTTTCCACCCCCTACTATTAAAAATAATTTCATTATTCAAATTCACAATTAAAAATGACCTCATGGTTTTTTATCTCTGGATAAACACACTGCCATTCATGAGAAAACAGAAAAGCTGAACATGCGTGTCATTCCATGTCCAGCCTTCCTATCTGATTTATCTGATAAACTCAACAGACTGCCTTCCTTATTTCCTTTTCCATGTCCAGCAATCTATGATTTCCTATTTTTCTTCCACGTCCATTTCCTGTAACAATTCCTTCTTATATTTATAGAACGTCACTTTGGTAATACCTGCCAATTTCCAAGTTTCCTTATTTGACAAGGTACCTCCAAAAGCTTTGTTATGCTTTTTGATGATCTCCTTAGCTGGCAACGCCTTTTTCACATTTAATTTTCTGCCAGCTACCTGTCCAATCTGCTTTCCGTTCAATCTGGCTGTCTCAATTCCCTCCTTTGTTCTCTGGTGCAAGTCCTGCACTTCCTTCTCTGACTGCTCAAAGGCAAGAATGATCTGCTTTTCAGCCAGTGCCAGTACTAATTGATTGAGTGCGTCCATGATACTCTTAAAGAAATCATCCGTTGCACTGTCTCCACTGGTAAACTCTACCTGCAACTGGTTCTCAACTGCTCTCTTATAAGTAGAAGTGTTGATATGAGGCTCTTTTAAAAATACCAGCTCAACACCTCTGTCAAATAACTCTTTATATAATGCCACTCCTTCCTCTGCATTTCTACTCATACGAGATACACTGTCAAATACAATCACATCCCCAAACTGCACCTTCTTCAACAGTCCATCCAACTTTATCCTGCCCTGTACCTTGGTACCCGTATAAACCTCCTTAACCATGACTGCATCAGGATAAACAGATTTTATATTTCTCTCCTGACGTTCCATATTCTGTTTTGGTGTTGATATCCTGCAATATCCGTATACCATGAAATTACCTCCAAATCTTTTTTATTTGGAAATAATTCCATGCTCTTTTTCATTGCCAGTTCCTTATTCTACTGTCTCTTATCCTTATTTCATGCCGTACATTTCTAATGACCGTTTCTTTTATAACTACTACTATCTCCCAATATCCACCCAATCTCCTGCACTTTTATAACCTTTTCCACACCACTCAGATTTATCCCTCCCACCTATTTTTAACATGCACTTGTTAAATCTATCTCCCATAAACATCAAAAATTCAATCAAAAATTCCATAACATTTTCCCTATCACTGTACCCCAAAAATCACACCACTGTCCTACCTGTTTGCAGCACCTAAGCTATCCTTTTCTAAGGAAGAAGAAGCTTAAATATTTTTATGCAATTTCAATTTTTTGTCTGTTCAGCATTTCATCAGAATAAAAAATAACTTTATCACCTGTCCGGTACAAATCTCCATGCAGGTAATAAAGTCAACTCATGCTAACTTAATATTTATTTTTTCAACAACCACACTGCTGATATGAAAAATCAGCACTGTATATTTGGTAATTGGTAACTCTGTATATCAGCTAGTGTAAAATTACGCCTTGCCATCTTAAAATTCTCCTTTAAAATAAGTTGGAGGGTGACGGTACTTAAACCCGTCACCCTCTATGTCTTAAGATTCTTTCCAACTGTATTATTAAATTTAACTTATATTTCCACCTGCAGTTAAATCTCCTTGCTCAACGCCATCCATTGCTCTCATTGCTTTGTAATCCTCATATTCTATGCCGGTTAACTTTCCATCATCGTCATAATCACACAATGTCTGCTTATGATCACTTCTATCAACTGACATTCCATCATAATAACTGCCTCTACTACCGGTCTTATTGCCATCACTATCTATATTTGTAGAAGTATGAGTTGTGGTGTTATCAGCTGTTGGAATACTTGATAAACTCTTTTCTGTTACACCAGTGTTACGTACCTCTGATAAACCAGAAGTGATTGCTCCAAATGTACCGTCATGATTTTGATTAAATGTAAGGGATATGCTCTTACCATTGATGTTGTAGACTCCATTAGTGGAAATCATACGCCCAAACGTACCGTCATGGGAAACATTCATGAGGTAAGTTTTACCTGTACTCTGATCCGTCACCAGTCCTGCATACATCACAGATCCATCCTCTGCACCTAATAAATACCAATGACCAGTGACATCATCTTGAAACCAAGTGTTCTTAAGATAACCTCCTGCATTATCTGATACTTGCCAACGATCTCCTGATCCCACCCATCTTGCTGACTGATCTGCATAAACATTTATTGAAGCTCCTAATATCATCAATGCTGACAGACCAGCAATTAAACATTTTCTCATTGTATGCCCTCCAAATTTTCCCTTGCCATTTGCTGGATTGTAACGCTGAACCACCAATGAAGCAAGGCATTTTTAAATGTACACTGTTAAAATTCTGGTAATTGGTAATAAAAGTGTAGAACAGATAAACATGAATTTTAACTGTTCTACACCCTCTTACTGATATGTACAATTTAAAATAAAAATTATACCTCTATTATTTTGATGCTATCCTGCTATGTCATATTACATTAATACATGTGCGCTCTCTTAGCAGCTTCTTCATCTCTGCCACCAACGCCAAGGCCACCACCAGCAAATGGATTCCAACCATTTTCACCAAGTATGTTTGAATTACTTGTCTGCTGGTTAGTACTACCTGCCCCACCACTCTGTGGTGTCTGAGTTGTGGTATTATCTGCTGTTACCTGCTTGGTCTGGACAATACCATTAACTGTCCATGCACCATCATTATTTACTGTATAGCCGTCAACAGTTGTATTTACTGCAATATAACCATTGGAATTGAAATAATAACTTTCTGCAATGCCGTCATTATTTCCATCTACCCACTGCCAACCTGAATTATACCATGTAGTATTATTTTCATTAGTGCCATACCACCAACCAACAGTATCCTTCTGCCAACCAGAAGCAAATGCAGGGATAGAAGAAAGCACACATAAACCAGTCACTAATCCTATAAATGCTGTTTTCTTTTTCATAGTGTTCTTGTCCTTCCAATTAAAGCATCATGGTATTCTATTTTCTATAAATGTAAATCCGTGTATCCAAAAGAATAGGTTGTGGACACCGTTGATTTTCATCAGACGACATAGAATAATTCGACAGCTCACACCTGTAACCTCCCAGTAAGAATGTTATCTTGACTGTTCTACTTTGCACCATAGCATTAGCCGCCCATGGATTCTTATAACTGGATTCATTATCTGAAACCTCCAAGTTAGTCGCACCACAAGATTCTATTTTTTTCTGCAATACATCTAATTCAAAATGCTCTGGCAGATCCGGAAATAAATTTTTTACCTCCGTCTGAATAAATACTGGTTTTTTATCCGATAATATATTCCACGATGAATCTGCTTCTAATATATAGTTAGGATACCATAAAGCTCCCCAATATTTTTCAGGACTATCATCTTTATAAGCAATCTTAATCGGGCTATTGGAAAACGCCACTTGCTTTCCATAATAAGGGTAAGACTCTTTAAAAAAATCATCCCATGATGAATCTGTAGTTTCCATTGTTGAGTACTTGTCATCATAGTAAATGTTTTTCGAAAAGTTAAACTGATAATTTTGGTTTTTTTCTTCCCTTCCCTGTTCATAGTCTCCATATTTTGCTTTCAGTTCTGCATAAGTCAATCCCATATCTTCAACCATTGCCTTAGCAACAGCATTCTCTGAAACTGTCTTTCTTTCCTGCACAACTCCATTCACTGTCCATGCACCATCTCCATTTACAGTGTATCCATCTGGTGTTGTGGTGTTTGCAAGCATATAGCCATCAGCACCAAAATAATATTGTTTGCCATTGATTTCTTTCCATGTTGAAGCTGGATAAGAACCATTATCCTCCTGATACCACCAGCCTTTGGAATCCTGTTTCCACTGACCTGCAAATGCTGGAATACATGATAAAACTGATAAACCAGCAGTCAGAACCACAAGTGCAAATTTCTTATTTTTCATTGTCCCATTCCTCCATCATACGTTCTAATTCTTCTGGACCATATTCCATATCAAGGTCAACTCTCTCAATTACAAGCTGATCTTCTCCAGTACCGATTTTACAACCAACCATGTACTCTTCAATCATAACTGCAAACAAGTATGCTCTCTGTGCTGACACCTCTTCATCTAACTCGATTTCCAGTTTATCATCTCCGCTGAACTGCATTTTCTCAAAGTTTGGAATATCTCCATCAGCATATAAACCCATAAATGCTTTCAAGTTATCCTCATTGTAGAAGTCCAGTTTTTCTTTTTCTGTGATATCTCTATTAAACACTAATGTCACAACATTTCCCATTTCCTTCTCTGCTGGTACTTCTATTCTGCTATCATAATTACTGATTGCACTTATTTTCAGTTCCATACGCTCTCTCATTTCCATGATAGCACTATCTGAAATACCTGCAACCTTTGATGATTGTACAGTCATTTTATCTTTTATCTCCTGCAACTTTGCTCCTATCTTTTTCATTCCTGCTGTAAATCTTGGAGCCAACCATGTAGTACCCATATCTACCATTTTTTCAGTACCTTTACTAAGCACTGCCGTTCCAACTATCTCTGCTATTATCATTTTATATGTCCCCCATCCTTTTTGAATGGAAAACTAAAAAGCAGGGGTGCCAAACTACTCCACGTCAACACTCCTGCTGTTTTTATGTACAACAAATAAACTCCTAACCAATTCCATCTTGTCTTATGATGCTATTTCGACTATAATGGAATGGCATAGCAGTGTAGCCCACGGTGAAGAGTGTTTCGCAAGAACACTTTTCACGTCTACCAAGTGTTACCAGCACTTAGGTAGACGCTATGCTTTTTAGTTTTCTAATGCCATTCTATCACGGACAGGGAACATATTCAACTGATTTATTTGCTATGCCCTTGTCATCCAGTTCAATCCTATGCAATCATTTAAACACCACCAGCCTCTCTTTCTTAACTACATACATATCATAACGCTGAAACTCTATTTTGACTGTGGTGTAAGTGCCGGAATTGCATTACACATTTTAGATAAGATGCCAGAATGTATTCTATGTAGTTTTGGTAATTGGTAATTGCACTCTTTTCCAAATCCTATTTTTCCATATGCTAAACAGCATCTTTTATTTTATATCCTCATAAACTCTATCAGCCCCCTTTCTTATTCCACATGCCACCTGATTTCATATTTTCATAGAGGAAAAACATCTATTTTTCCTAATGCTGACTTTCCATCTACACCTGCTTTCCTGTACCTGTATACTTTCCTTTCTCTATGCTGACTTGCTTATCCATGCTTTTTAACCTATTCCGTATTGTCCGATCGGATACGCCATACATAGAAGCTATTTCCTTGTTAGTCCAGCCAGCAGCCTTAAGCTCCTTGATATTATCATTGTCAAGGTTTTTCTTTAATGCTGGCTTGACAATGCCATTCTTAACATCCTGCTGATGCTTTGTTATGCCAGCACATGTAAGCTGATTATTTTTCATGTCCTGCATGTCAAGATAACTCAGTAAACAGGACACCAGTACAGTGTCATCTATACTTATTCCATAAGCCATCTGTCTCAACTGCAATGCCAGTGCATCATAATGGCAGTCATGGTTTTTCTTTAATCTACCAATAAACTCTGCAACCTCCATTGTATTCATGTCCCTCACCATTTCTTATGTCCTCCTATATTTTAAATGATATACCTATTATTTTCATGTCACCTGCACATGTAGAAAGTTCCTTATCCATGTGGTATCTTATATCCAGATATTTTTGGTAATTGGTAATTTCCTCAGTTATGCTATTCTGTATTGTCGCATAGCAGATCTCTTTTCTCTGGATATAGTATATATATTTCAATGTCGCAAATCACGCCTTAGAACTGGTTTTTAACAGTGCACCATGAAATCTCTATGTTAGGAGGATTTCATAAAAGTGAGGGCACAGAAACACCATGCCCTCATAAACGTATCTTTTTCTATGAATGTCGATTGCGTCTATTTTTCTTACGTCCATCACCAGCAGCTGACGTATCAGGTACTTCTGGTTCTGTCGCAACTGGCTGAATCTCTGATTCCTCTTTTCCTTCAGGAGTGGTTTCCTGATTACCCAGTAAACGATCCTCCATGTTATCCGATGCTTTTTCTTCATCCTGTCCAGCATTTTCCACCAATGCAGGTACATTTAATTCCACTGTCTCTACTGGTTTATTTTCCATGTCGCTCTCTGCCAGATGCACATCCTCCACCAGACTGTCCAGACACGCAGATCCAAGCCGCACATCATCTCTTAACTGACGCAGATTCCGAATGAAATCAGGATAAACCTCTCTCTCATGGTCTGTCAGTTCCAGCACATTCACTGTGCAGGCTCTCTCAAGGTCAAGCTGAAATCTCCTGCACAGATTGGAAATCTTCTCAAAGGACGTAGCTTTTCTTTTTCCACTGCCCTTCACATAAACACCTCTCTGCACTGGAATGATCTCACCTGCACAGGTTAACATTTTAATCGCACCAGCAACCACACCATCTGTCACCTCTGCACATACATGCTCCTGCACATATTTTACAATGTCATTCCTGCTTACTGGCTGTTCACATGAACCCATAAACTCCAGTACCAGATGCTTCACCTCTGCTGATTTTGATGTAAATACCATGCTCTCCACTCTTTCCATAACGTCTTATCTCCTTTTCAAAAGTATTTTTTTATTTCTTATATCAATACTTTAACGCTGCTATCCAAAACTGTCAGTGGTGTTACTGCAAGGAAGTCACATCATGATTTTAGGGAGTTTGCACAGAAATTTATCTATTTTTCCCTATGCCACCTTACCTGCTGACCTTTAACATTACCTCCATGCAGTCTCCACATATAATGTTGATATCCTTAGTAGCACGTACACTATTCCCACAACAAGGACATACATATTTTCTGGTGCTGGTTTTCTTTGGTTTCCCGTCCGTATCAGCACCAGTCCCAGTCTCTCCACCTGTACCAGTTCCTCCACCACCTACCGAAGCAATCTCAGCACCTAACCTGTAATTTTCACATGCCACATCCAGTCCCCATGTACGGATATTCCTGATAAACATTTCAGTTGGTTCTGTCACACTCCATCCTATATAAGTGGCTTTGCTGATTTTAAGTCCTCTCTGTTCAGATTCTCTCTTAAATTTGGTATTATGGTAACGCCCACCATTGGAAGTATCCTTAATGCCATTCTCCATACAGTAGATATGAACCATCTCATGCATTAAAGTAGCAAGCACATTTTCGATTGGACGTGATAAATATTCCGCCCCCAGATTCAACTCATAGTACCGCCCCGTACCAGAAGCCCATACCTTCTGTGTAGTACAATGTCCATACGCACCACGGCTTGATTGTATGGTTATCATGACTGCTGGTAGTGTATTGTTAAAGTAGTTTTGATTGAATACGTCATACGCATGTTCCAAACGTTTTGTATCCGTACTTAACATCCGTCCATCCTCCTGACTTTTTTTATTTATTAACAATGCACTGTCAAATTTTACGCAGTATTTATATTTCTGCCGTCTATTCATAAATAAAACAGAGTCACAGTACCACGTACTATGACTCCTGATCCATACGGTCTATGGTTTCCAGTACTCTCATACATACCTTCTGTATCAGCCGGTAAGAAGCAACCACCAAAACCGCGTACATACCAATAATCAATGCAACCGCAACCACTAAAAGCACATAACCAATAAACATAATCAATACCTCCATTTCAGAATGTCGGCATTGTAACGCTGCCAGCCCAGCGATTTCAATGGTGTGATTGCACAGAAATAATCCTGCTGGTTTATCTATTATTTCCTATCATTTTCCCAACTCATCTCCACCCATAAACCCAAAATCCCATTCCCATCCAACCCCCACAACACCCTCTCTGGATTGCCAGAATACCCCTTAAACCCATTTCCTACCTTTACCCAAACATTTCCCCATGAAACACCAAAACCCCTTTAACCCCCTTTAAATTGTTTCTAAAAAATTTTCACTGCAATTCCAGCAATTCAACCTTTCTTTTGGCATGAAAAAAAGACCCCGTATGATTTCTCATACAGAGTCTCTTTAACTTCTTTATTCAAAAAATTTGAGTAAATTTTTGAGTAAAATCTTCTCTTACCCCTGAAAAACCCTTATTTTATAAGGATCATTCGCAAACGTAAGGCATCAGAGCTAAATGTCTTGCTCTCTTGATCGCAACAGTTAAAGCTCTCTGGTGCTTTGCACAGTTGCCGGTGATTCTTCTGGGAAGGATCTTACCTCTCTCAGATACGTATCTCTTTAACTTGTTTACGTCCTTGTAATCGATCTCGCCGTTCTTATCGCCGCAGAATACGCAGACTTTTTTTCTTCTATGCATGCCGCCTCTTCTTACTCTGGAAGAATCGGATTTGCCGTCTTTATTAAATGCCATTTTTAATTACCTCCTGTCAGAATTAATTGAATGGAAGTCCTTCGTCCTCGACTCCATCAGGAATATTCATAAATCCGTCGCCGATGGCACTGGACGGAGCAGGTCTTGTCCCCTGCTGGTAGCTGCTGCGGTTATTGTTCCCGCCAGAGCTTCCGCCGCCAAAGCCGCTGTCGCCGCCCTGGTTCTTGCTGTCGGCAAACTCCTGGTCCTCTACGATCACATCGGTCGTATAGACCTTCTGGCCATCCTTATTTACATAGCTGCCGGTCTGGATCCTGCCGGACACCAGCACGCGCATGCCCTGGCGGAAATACTTCTCAGCAAATTCGCCGGCGCGGTCAAAGGCTACGATATTGATAAAATCCGCAGTCTGACCCTGGTCTCCGTCCTGGCTTCTTCTGCCTCTCCGGTCAACGGCCAGCGTATATCTGGCAATGGCCATGGAACGCTCGCCCTGGGAATAACGCACTTCGGGATCTCTGGTCAATCTACCCATAAGGATAACTTTATTCATATAATCACACTTTCTTTATTAAGCGTCCTGTCTTACGCAAAGGTAACGGATCACAGACTCCATGATGCGGACATGTGCCTCTACCTCGTTCGGGCAGTTGGAATCACCTTCAAAATGAATGAAGTAGTAGAATCCCTCTTTCATTTTCTGGATCTCGTAAGCAAGCTTTTTCTTGCCCCATTCATCCACATCTGTAACAGTTCCGCCGAAACGGGTGATATAGCCTTTCACCTTCTCCAGAGCGGCTGTTCTCTCATCGTCCTCAAGCTTTGCGCTCAGAACAACTGCTAATTCGTATTTGTTCATAGTTTCTTTCCCTCCTTGTGGTCTCTGGCCCCCGCTTTTCAGTAACGAGAGCAAGGAATTAATATGTCACAGGTAATCATCATAGCAAATATATGAGGAAAATGCAAGCGTTTTCTTCGTGTTTTTCTGTGTTTTACGGACTTTCCTCCCCAAAATGCTCCCGTATCCGCTCCTTCAGATGCCGCACATACGCCTCGCCTGTTTCTCCTAATCCCCGGTCGCGGGAATAGATATAGCCTAAGATCAGAGGATCAAAGGGCAGGGGGACCGTCACTACGCCATTGGCCTCGTTATACGCCCTGGAATGGGGAAATACAAGGCTGAAGGCGTTGGTGCTGGCCACCAGGGAAATCCGTGAGGCGATGGACTGGACCCGGATCAGCTTGTCCGGATTGACCACGCTGGACCAGGGTGTCCAGTTTAAATTTCCTCCGTTCCCATCTGTATACGCCACATACGGATAATTCTTAAGCTTCGCAAAATCAAAGGGCGTTTCCCTTAAAAGCGGATGGTTTCTGGAAAGCTGCACGGAAAAAGAGGCCTCCGCCACATCCCTGTACTCCAGGTGAAACAGATTGCAGTACCGGTTGAAATCCGCATAATGGCCTTTGGTGTCGATGGTGACCACCAGATCGCAGAGATCCTGGTGAAGGAGCTCCAGCGTTTTGACCCCGGTACCGGAGGCGCAGGACAGGTTCACCTTGTCGTATCCCTGGTAATCCCTGCAAAGATCCCGGAACGCCTCAAAGGCCGGGTAATACATGGGATAGACCAGCCGGAACCGGCAGGCTCTTTCTGTATTTTTTCCCGCATCGGAGATCCCCTTTAAATGCTCCATGATCACCGACGCCTCCTTTGCCAGTCTGGAACCGGCAGGCGTCAGCTTCATTCCGGCAGAAGTCCGCTCAAAGATCGGGAAGCCCAGCTCCTGTTCCAGGTTTTTTATGGCGCTGCTCAGATTCGGCTGGGACAGGAACAGGTTTTTTGCTGCCCTGGACGCGGAGCCGCACCGGGCGATCTCCAGAACGTATTGAAGCTGCTGTATGGTCATGATCCATCTCCTCCCTCTGTCTGCTGTGCTTCTTCTATGTACGGTATCAATCTCTTCCTGGTTCCAGCACCATTATATCTGTTTTTCTTTTTAAAGTCCATCGCTGGAATTTATAGCCGCCTATAAATAAAACATATTTGTGATCTATCCATCCAGACAGTATACTTATTTTCAAAATGATACAATGTTTTACAGGAATAGGAGGTTATTCTTATGGATAATGCACAAATCATCCGTGATGCCGTCCGTAAAAAGGCACAGATTATCACCGGGCTCAACCGGTCCGTATGGGAATATGCCGAACTGGGCTACCAGGAAACGAAAAGCGCGGCGGCCATCATAAAAGCCCTGGAGGACGACGGCTTTACAGTAACTAAGGAGCTGGCCGGGATCCCTACGGCGTTTAAAGCCGTCTGGGGAAGCGGTTCTCCCGTGGTCGGCATCCTGGGCGAATACGACGCCCTTCCTGGCCTGAGCCAGAAGGCCGGCGTTGCCGCGCCGGAGCCGGACGAGGGCCATACCACTGGCCACGGCTGCGGCCACTGCGCCCTGGGAGCCGGAGCCGTGGGAGCCGCCATGGCCGCAAAGGCGTATCTGGAGCAGAGCAAAAAGCCCGGCACTCTGGTATTTTTCGGCTGTCCCGCAGAGGAGCAGGGCTTCGGAAAGGGCTTTATGGCCAAGGCCCGCTGCTTCGACGGAGTTGACATGATGTTCACCTGGCATCCGGCAGACCAGAACGTTCCCATGGGGACCCGCATGGTAGCCAACTATAAGGTCCGCTTTGACTTCACCGGCATTTCCGCCCATGCGGGCGCAGCCCCGGAAAAAGGCCGGAGCGCCCTGGATGCCTGCGAGCTGATGAATGTGGGCGTCAATTACATGAGAGAGCATGTGATCAGCGATGCCAGGATCCATTACGCCTATCTGGACAACGGCGGCGAAGCTCCCAATGTGGTCCAGGACCATGCCTCCCTGCTGTATTTTATGCGCGCTCCTAAGCTGGCCCAGAGCAGCGAGATCCTGGCCCGGATCAAAAAGATTGCCCAGGGAGCGGCTCTTATGACTGAGACCGAGGTCAAGGTCAGAGTCCTGGGCGGCTTAAGCGACGTGATCCCCAACCCCACCGCCTTCCAGGTGCTTTCCGATGCCTATGTGGAAATGGGAGGCCCCGAATTTGACGAGGAGGATTACGCCATTGCCAGAAAATTCCTGGCCATCCTGCCGGAGGACGCCAAAAAGGCTATGGTACAGAAGATGGCTGTCCTCCACAAAATGACGCCGGAGGAGTTTGAAAAGCGGCCCTTAAATTCCGTTGTGATCCCTTACAGCCCCCTGATGCGCCAGAAGGTGCTGACCGCCTCCAGCGACGTGGGCGATGTAAGCTACCTGGTTCCCACCGCCCAGCTTACCGCCTCCGCAGCCATCCCCGGCACCGGCCACCACACCTGGCAGTACACCGCCCAGGTGGGCACCTCCATCGGCGGAAAAGCCTGTCTTGCAGCCGCAAAGGCCATTGGACTGGCCTGCACCAGGATCTTTGACGACCCGGCCCTGGCTGACCAGGCCAAAAAGGAGCTGCTGGAGGAGACCGGCGGCGTTTACGTATCCCCGATCCCCGACGACCTTACCTATGTGGATGCCATGTAATGAAGGAGGAACACAGATGACCTTTAATGGAATCATGAACAGTCCCCTGCTCTACGGACTAGTGGGGCTGGGAATCGCCTATATTATCCTGTTTTGTCTGATCACGCTGAAAAAAGCCTACAAACACGCCCTGGAGCTGGGGATCACCAGAGAAAAGCTCAAACTGGTGATCACCTCCTCCGCCATTTATTCTGTCGTTCCGTCCATTTCCATCGTCATCGGCCTTTTCAGCCTGGCGTCGGTCCTGGGCGTGCCCTGGTCCTGGTTCCGCCTTTCCGTGGTGGGCTCTGTCACATACGAGCTGATGGCAGCCGACATGGTGGCCACCGGAACCGGCTATGAGTCCGTGGCAGCCTTAAACGCCGCCGGAGACGCCTCTGTGGTCGGCACCGTTATGTTCGTTATGAGCATCTGCATCATGGGCGGCCTCATTGCCATCCTTTTATTCGGCAAGCGGATCCAGATGGGGCTGACCAAGGCCAGAAGCAAGCACGGAGAACTGGGGGCCCTGATCACCGGCGTTCTTTCCCTGGCCATCATCGAGGCCTTCCTTCCCATGCAGTTAATGAAGGGCAAGGTACACCTGGCCGTTGTATTTACGTCCTGCATCATCGTTCTGATCCATTTACAGATCATCAAGCGGTTCAAATGCCTGTGGCTCAGGAACTTTGTCATGGCAAACACCCTGCTCCTGGGCATGGCGTCCTCGCTGGTCTGGATCAAGATACTTGGTTAATTTAGGAGGAACACAATATGGATAAAAAATACGAAGACAGTATTCACCGGACCGGACGGATCGGCATCATCATCGGGATCATACTCATGCTGGGGATCCCGGCGGTCATTTCCAGCGTATACGACGTATGGCCGGAAAGCGCAGCCCAGGTCATCACCGCAGGCAGCGGCCTGCTGGCCGTATTCATCCCCACCTGCATCGCTGAGGTGTTCAGCTACACCCCGATCCTGGGCTCCTCCGCGTATATCACCTTTCTGACAGGCAATGTCATGAACCTGAAGGTCCCCGTTGTGGTAAATGCCCAGATCATGTCCGACACAGCCTCCGGTACAGAAGAAGGAGACGCAGTGGCCACCATCGGCGTAGCCGTGTCCTCCATCGTCACCACCCTGATCATCGCCGGCGGCGTGCTGCTCCTGGTGCCCTTACGTCCCATCCTCACCAGCCCCACGGTGCAGACGGCCACCACCTATCTGCTCCCGGCTCTGTTCGGCGGCATCTTTTTAAGCTTCGTGAACAACGACTGCGGCGACTATGTTGCCAAAGGAAAGCCGCTGACCATGATCCTCCCGCTCTTAGTGGTGTTCGGCGTCAACGCCGTGTTCCCTCTGGCAGGAATGGAGGGCTTTGTGGTGCTGATCTGTATGGTCCTCACGGTACTCTGCGCCGTTGTGCTCTATAAGGCCGGGATCATTAAGATGACTCCAAAGGAAAAGAAGAAAAAAGCCTAATGCAAAAGGGGCTGTTGTAAAGCCGAATCCGCGCTTTTACAACAGCCCCTCTTTTTTATTCCTTTTTCTCGGGCTTACGCAGGCCCCTGGTATTTTTCTCCACCAGCCGCCTGGTCACCATGACCATATGGCCGCAGCCCAGGCATTTCAGCCGGAAGTCTGCGCCCACCCTCAGGATCTCCCATTCCTGGCTTCCGCAGGGATGGGGCTTTTTTAATTTGACGATATCTCCTACTTCATACTCCATCGGATCCCTCCCTATGTTTCCTGCCCGTCCTTTACTGCCCGAGCGCTGCACGGATCTCCTTCCGCACATCTTCTCCCAGAGGCGGGAGCTTCAGAGCTGCCAGGCTGCTGTCCAGCTGGGCCGTACTGCTGGCCCCGACCAGAACAGAAGTCACCTCCGGCCTCCGTAAGATCCAGGCCAGGGCCATCTGGGCCAGGGTCATGCCGCCCGCTCTGGCAATGTCGTTTAACTTCTTTATTTTTCCCAGCGTCTCCGCATCCAGATATCTGGCTGCCACGGTGCTCCCCTCCCGGGCCGCCCGGGAACCGGCCGGGATCCCCCGGAGGTATTTGTCCGTCAGCGCGCCCTGGGCCAGAGGCGAAAAGCAGATGCAGCCCACGCCATTCTCTGAAAGGACGGGAAACAGGCCGTCCTCCGCCTGGCGCTCCAGAAGGTTGTAGCGCACCTGATGGATCAGGCACGGCGTATGGTTCTCCCTTAAAAGCTTCACTGCCGCAGCAGTCTGCTCCGCATTATAATTGGAGATTCCCACGTACAGAGCCTTTCCCTGGCGCACCATATCGCTTAAGGCCTCCATGGTCTCTTCCAGGGGCGTTTCCGGATCTGGCCGGTGATGGTAAAAAATATCCACGTAATCCAGGCCCATGCGCCTTAAGCTCTGATCCAGGCTGGCCATGAGATATTTCCTGGAGCCCCAGTTTCCATAGGGCCCCTGCCACATATCGTACCCGGCCTTGGTGGAGACGGCCAGCTCGTCCCGGTACGGTCCCAGACAATCCTTTAAGGCCCGGCCAAAGTTCTCCTCTGCCAGTCCCCTGGCCGGATGGCCGTAATTGTTGGCCAGATCAAAGTGGGTGATGCCCCGGTCGAACGCATGGCACAGGATCTCCTCCTGCTCCTTAAGAGTCTTTTCAGTCCCGAAATTCTGCCACAGTCCCAGGGACATGGCAGGGAGCTTAAGGCCGCTCCTTCCGCAGCGCTTATATTCCATTCCTTCATAACGCCGTTCTGACGGCTGATACATACCCGGTCACTCCTTTCTGTCCCGGAGCTTAAACTCCGGCCGCGTCTCCCAGGATCTCTCCAATGGGACCGCTGATCACCAGATCCGCCCGGCTGTCCATGGGCGTCACGGATTTATTGATCAGCACCAGCTTTTTTCCCCCATAGTAGTCGATGAGCCCGGCCGCCGGATACACCGTTAAGGAGGTTCCTCCGATGATCAGGACATCGGCATTGGAAATATAATAAACGGCCTTCTGGAGCGTATGCTGGTCCAGCCCCTCTTCATAGAGGACCACATCCGGCTTGATGACGCCGCCGCAGGTACATCTGGGAACGCCCTCTGACTCCAGGACCGCCTCCAGGCCATAAAATTTTCCGCATTTTGTACAGTAATTCCTGAGCACCGAGCCGTGCAGCTCCAGCACCTCCCGGCTCCCGGCCTTCTGATGGAGGCCGTCGATATTCTGGGTGATCACTGCCCGGAGCCTTCCCTCCTGCTCCAGCTTTGCCAGGGCCTTATGGGCCCGGTTGGGCTCCGCATCGGGGAACAGCATCTTATTCCGGTAGAACCGGTAAAATTCCTCGGGTCTTCTCATATAGAAGGTGTGGCTCAGAATGGTCTCCGGCGGGTATGCATACTGCTGGTTATACAGACCGTCAGTACTCCGGAAATCCGGGATCTTACTCTCGGTGGACACGCCTGCACCGCCAAAAAATACGATATTCTCACTCTCAGAAAGCCACTGCTTCAAAGTTTCGCGTTCTGTCATCTCTGGCACTCCTTTCCCCAGGCCGAACGCCCGAAATGGATCCCCCCGGCCCCGGAACGGCCCCTAAACCACCTCGTCCAGAAAAACTCCGTGGAACGGCTCGATATACTGGCCGTAAGGAACGTTTTCCACCTGCTCAGGCAGGGCATACCCGAACAGCCACTGGGTCAGCTCTGCGATGGTGAACACCTCCATTTTTCCCTTGGCAATGAACCGGGATTCCTGGATGATCTCAGAGCCGCTCTTATTTAACTTCCAGATCCATGCGCCCTGGTTCTGGGGAATAAACAGGTCATGGATCCCGATCTCAACGGTCACCTCATCCTCCGGACATGCCTCTGAAAGGCGGATATTTTTTACAAATTCCGGCATACATACGATCCGGGCCATGATGGCCGGCTTTGTACCCGCCAGGGTCCGGTAGCGCTCCCCTGTATACAGATACCGCAGCTCCCGTTCCTTAAGCCCCCATTCGCTTTCCATGCCGATGAACCAGTCGTCCTCATAGATCAGGTTCACAAAGCCGTTCTCACTCTTCAGCTCCTTTTCCATCCGTTCCAGGTAAGCCGGATCCCGGACGGCAAACACCTCATACTGGCGCTTCAGCCAGGCATTCTGCCAGTCGGCCAGCTCCTTATACAGGGCGCTCCCCTCCAGAGGCGTCCTCCGAAGGTCCTTATTGTAGCCCAGGACCCACCGGGGCTGGTCGAAAACAAACCGGAAATCATACGGATAATACAAGGATTCCCGGGCAGGCATCAGAAATGCAAAGGGCATCCGCTCCTCCTGCATGTCCCGCAGCATGGTCAGCAGCAGGCTCCTCATATGGCCCTTGTGACGCTCGCTGACCGCCGTTGCCACGCCTACGATATAGTCGCAGGTCCTCACATCCCCCCGCATGGAGACCGCGTAGGGATTCCTCTGGAGCATGGCCACGATCCGCCCCTCCTCCTCACAGACCAGGATCCGGTTGTCCTTTGTTTTTTCCTTATAATAATAGTCTCCGAAGGATACGGAATCCTCTGGAAACGCCTCGTTCCAGAGCGCTCTTGTCCTTCCTTTTTCTTCTGCTTCCAGATATCGGATCATAACCTGTTTTCTTCCTTCCCCCGGCCCTCCTCCGGCCACAGCTGCCGGATCCTGAATTTTCTGGCGAATTCCATGGGCTCATAGGACAGCTTGGCCTGGCGCAGCGCCGGAAGCCCCATGTCGTCCTCCCGGTTCACGATCTCCGCCTCGGGAAATTCATGGATCAGGAACTGCTGGTTGATGAACTGATAAAGCCCCCGGATCTCCGGATTCGCCTTTTCGATATGGATAATGGCCATTTTTTCTTTTTCGTTGTAGCTGCCGATGGCAAAGGCCTCCAGCCGGCCGTCGATGTAAATGCCGCCCATGTGTACATGGAACGCGCTGCAGTTTCTTAATATATCGTGGATCCCTTCCACCTCATAGTCCAGGTGGCCCTCCACCTCCTGTCCCTTCTGGGCTCTCCATTTATCCAGGAACTGCCACACATCCAGACCGTCGGAGCAGCACAGGGTCCTGTACTCATACCGGCCGGCGTACTCTCTTTTTAAATAGTTGATGTGGTTTTTCTTCTTCCCCAGCTTTTTCCCGGATAAAACCTTCAGTGACTCCGCACTATAAATATAATCCCTGGCATCCGGAAGTTCTTCCACCGAATACCGGTCTTCTGGGAGCCTTAAATACTCCACCGCCTCCTCATCCGCCAGAAAGATCTCCAGCGGCAGATGGAGCTCCTCATTAAAATACTGCTCCAGCTCTTTAAAATAATGGGGCAGGTCCTCCAGGCCGCAGACCGGAAGGGCAGCGTAGTCCTTTCCGTCGATGTTCATGATCCAGAGGACAGCTTTTCCATCCCGTTCACAGAAACGGATGTGGTAATAGCCTCCCCAGAGAAAATTGTCCATGATCGTGCTGTCGCAGGTCCGGTCATGGCGCTTTCCATAATATCCTGCCAGCGTTTCCACATGCTCCGCACGGAAATTCTCAAATTTCAGATCCATAATCGTCCTTTCATGACAGCTGCGGCCCCAGGCGTCCGGCCAGTCCGGCCCGCAGCTCCATATATCCCCGGCGCCGGGGCTCCTTCCCCGGCATCCGCATATTCCGGGCGCGGCGGCGCCCCCGTCCTCCCGGTTATCTCAGCGTTCATTTTATCACATTTTTCTGTGTAAGGGAAGGATAACAAAATTACTTTTTCCTATTGACTTTTAAAGGCCGGCGAGTATAATTTATTTTAGTAAATATCGCAATACGGAACTGAGTTTCATATTGTGAAACCTTGTACCGCATGACAGAATTGTGACCCGAATTTTTATATCCCTTTCCATTAAATAAAGCAAAGGAGAAACGAAATATGAACGAAGTTTTAGAAAAGATCCAGAAGATCGGTATCGTTCCGGTGGTGGTCCTTGATGACGCCAAGGACGCCGCCCCCCTGGCTAAGGCTCTCTGCGAAGGCGGACTGCCCTGTGCAGAGGTCACCTTCCGTACCGCCGCCGCTGAGGAGTCCATCCGCATCATGGCGAAGGAATTCCCGGATATGTTAGTGGGCGCAGGCACAGTCCTCACCACCGAGCAGGTGGACCGCGCAGTGAACGCCGGAGCAAAATTCATCGTAAGCCCCGGTCTGAACCCCACAGTAGTAAAATACTGTGTTGATAGGGGGATCCCGGTAACACCCGGCACCTCCAATCCCAGCGATGTGGAAATGGCCATCTCTCTCGGTCTTGATGTGGTGAAGTTCTTCCCGGCTGAACAGGCCGGCGGCATCAACATGATCAAGGCCATGGCCGCTCCCTATACACAGATGAAATTCATGCCCACCGGCGGCATCAACGCAAAGAACATCAATTCCTACCTGGCCTTCGATAAGATCCTGGCCTGCGGCGGAAGCTGGATGGTGAAAAAAGATCTGGTTGCAGCCGGAGAATTCGATAAGATCCGCGATCTGACAAAGGAAGCCGTCCAGACCATGCTGGGCTTTGAATTGGCCCATATCGGCATCAACTGCGAGAACGAGGAGCAGGCAGACCAGACAGCCTCTGCCTTCGACGGCCTCTTCGGCTTCACAAAGAAGTCCGGAAACAGCTCCGTATTTGCCGGAACAGCCGTAGAATGTATGAAAGTGCCGGGCCTTGGCGCAAAGGGCCACATCGCAGTTTCCACCAACTCCGTTGCGCGTGCGAAAAATTATCTGGAAATGATGGGCTATAAATTCAAAGAAGAAACCGCAAAATTCAAAGGCGACAAGCTGACCGCCATTTATCTGGAGGATGAGATCGGCGGATTCGCAGTACATTTAGTTCAGAAGTAAAGGAGAATTTTATCATGGCAAAGAAAGTTATTACATTTGGTGAGATCATGCTCCGTCTCGCTCCCGAGGGCTACTACCGTTTCGTTCAGGCCAACAGCTTTGGCGCCACCTACGGCGGCGGCGAAGCCAACGTGGCTGTTTCCCTGGCAAACTATGGCATGGACGCCGCTTTTGTTACAAAGCTTCCGAAGCATGAGATCGGCCAGGCCGCTGTCAACGAGTTAAGAAAATACGGCGTAGACACAAAGGACATCGCCCGCGGCGGCGACCGTGTGGGTATCTACTTCCTGGAAAAGGGCGCTTCCCAGAGACCGTCCAAGGTCATCTATGACCGTGCCCATTCCGCCATCTCCGAGGCTTCCCCGGAAGACTTCGACTGGGCAAAGATCTTTGAAGGCGCCGACTGGTTCCACTTCACAGGCATCACCCCGGCCCTCAACGACACCGTTGCCGGTATCTGCTTAGAGGCCTGCAAAAAAGCCAAGGAGCTGGGACTTACTGTTTCCTGCGACTTAAATTACAGAAATAAGCTGTGGTCCAAGGCCAAAGCCGGCGAGGTAATGGGCGAGCTGTGCAAATATGTGGACGTCTGCATCGCCAACGAGGAGGATGCTTCCGACGTATTTGGCATCAAGGCTGCCAATACTGACGTGACCACTGGTACTGTAAACCATGAGGGCTACAAGGACGTGGCAAAGCAGTTAGCCGACCGCTTCGGCTTCACAAAGGTCGCCATCACACTCCGTGAGTCCCTTTCCGCCAACGACAACAACTGGTCTGCCATGTTATATGACGGAACCGATTACTACTTCAGCAAAAAATACAAGATGCACATCGTTGACCGCGTAGGCGGCGGCGACAGCTTTGGCGGCGGCCTGATCTATGCATGCTTAAACGGCTATGACGCCCAGAGCACCATCGAATTTGCAGTTGCCGCATCCTGCTTAAAGCACTCCATCGAGGGAGACATGAACATGGTTTCCGTGGACGAGGTTACAAAATTAGCCGGCGGCGACGGATCCGGCCGTGTTCAGAGATAATTTCCTTACTTTGCTGCCCATTTGCCAGTAAGGGCAAGTTTATTCCTCAATATATACCTGAAAACCTCCGGGGCCTGCCAGCCCCGGAGGTTTTCCGTTTTCTATCCCTCCAGACAGATCCGTGCAACTTCCCGTATCCGTTTTGCCGCTTCACATTCTGGAGCTCCTTCTATAATCGTCTTGCATTCATCTTCACACTGTTGGAAAAGATTTTCTCTGGGGATATCTCCTAAAACCGGAATCTTCCACTTTTCTGCAAATTCCTTCACCAGTTCCTCTTCTCTGCGAACATTTCTCCGGTTCAGGATCACGCCCTTTACCCTGGCGTATTCCCGGTCTGCAAACTGTCCCACTGCAGAACAGATATTATTTGCAGCAAAAAGTGCCATCTTTTCTCCTGAAGTAACAATCACCACATCTTCCGCATAGCCTTCCCGTATTGGAGCGGCAAATCCTCCGCACACCACGTCACCCAATACATCATAGAATACCACATCCGGTTTGTAATGCTCAAAGGCATCCAGCTCCTCCAATAATTCAAATGTTGTTAATATTCCCCGGCCTGCGCATCCTAATCCGGGCATCGGTCCTCCTGCCTCTGTACACAGAACTCCTTTATATCCCTCCTTAACGATGTCATCTAATTTAACATTCTGCTTGCCAGAACGCAAAAGCTCCATGACCGGAGTAATCGCGTGTCCTCCCAGTAAATTTATGCAGGAATCTGCTTTCGGATCGCAGCCGATCTGCATAACCCGCAAGCCCATATCTGCACATGCCGCAGACAGAGCTCCTGTAATTGTCGATTTTCCGATACCGCCTTTACCATATACAGCAATCTTTTTCATTATAGTCCACTCCATTATTTTAAAATCAAATTACCTGTTCCCATCGAAAATGATATCTTCTGCATCCAGCTTCCCATCGATCATACCGCTCTCCGTCATAAATGTCATTGTCTTATTTATGGATCGGATATCTTCCTGGGTCAGATCTGCATGAAAATCATAATATGGATACATTGCATCCACCGCTTCCCTGTCCAGCCCAGTACCCCCAGCAGTTATTTCCATCGCCTTGTCATGATTCCTCACCAGAAAATCCAGAACCTCCCGGTGGGATTCCTGAAATTTTTTCACCAGCTCTGGATACCTCTCGCAAAAGACTCCCGTTGATGCGACAAGCACTGTTCCATCTATCAGACCACTCCCGTCCGTTAATACAGAGGCTCCGCCTTCCTGGGCTGCATATGCGGTCGGACCTGCCAATAAGGCTGCATCAACCTCTCCTGCCTCCAGGGCCGCCCAGGCGTTTCCGATCGACATAGGAAGGTACTCCACCTCTTCCATAGAAATATTATGTTGACTCAGATAGGCTGTTAAAAGTTCATTCAAAGTCGTTCCCTTTGGTCCCGCGATCGTTTTGCCCTTCAGTTCATCTGCACAATTAATCACTGGATCTTTCGTCACGATCTGATATGCCTTAGGGGCCCTGCTATATGCGCCTATTACCTTAATATCTGCGGCATTAGAGGCGGCCAGTATCACAGACGGCGCTCCCACGGCAAACAAAATATCTACATCTCCCGAAAGCAATGCCTGTACCTGCTCCGATCCATTCATAATTTCCGCATATTCAATGTGGATGCCCATATCCTGAAACGCTCTGGAAAAAATTTTTTCTTTTCTCTCCACGATCGATGGGACATTCAACGGCGACTCAACATACGTTACCACTAAGGTTTCCTTTTTCCCCTGAGGGGCCTTGCAGCCGCTTATTCCAAATACTAAAATTGCTGCCAGCACCCCTGCAATGACTCTTTTTTTCATGTGTCCGTCTCCAGATCCCGCAGAATCTGTCTTTTCCAGATAATCATCTCCTGTGAAAGAAGATCCCGCGGTTTTTTTTCTCCGCATAAATCATAATTTGAAGTGATCTTTCCCTTTTGCAGCAGCATAATACGATCTGCCAAAACAAGAGCCTCATCCACACTATGAGTCACTATCAATATACTTTTTTTCTCCAGCTGCTGGATCCTGAGCAATTCCTGCTGCATATCCGTCCGGGTGAATGGATCCAATGCAGAAAACGGTTCATCCATCAGCATCCAGTCCGCATGATAAGCCAATGCCCGCGCCAGGGAGACCCGCTGCTGCATTCCCATAGACAACTGCCTCGGATATGCCCGTTCAAATCCCTTTAAACCGACCAGAGATATAATATGGCTGACCTGCTCTGCTGTCATCTGCTCCTTATCTGCCGCAAATACTATATTCTGTTCTGTATCCAGCCACGGCATCAATCGGGGTTCCTGAAAAACCATACAGATCTTTTCTCCAGAAGGAATTGAAACATTTCCCGAATCACCGGATTCCAGTCCCCCAAGAACCCTGAGCAATGTCGTTTTCCCAGATCCGCTTCTTCCCAGTAAAACCGTCACCTGCCCTTTTTCCAGGGACAGGCTCAACCCATCAAGCACCTCTAATTTTTGTCCATTGAGAACATATCTTTTATGCAGCTGTTGTATCACAATTCCCGACATAAGCTTCTCCATTCCATGGCAGGTGACGTATTGCCAGGGCAAACAGTTTATCACACAGATACCCAAGGGTACCAATCGTTAATACAACCACAATGACCCTGTCCGGCCTTGCCATATATTGGGCATCCAGGATCAGATGGCCCAGGCCGCTGGTGGAGGCGATCATTTCCGCCCCCACGATTGCACGCCAGCTATATCCCATTCCGACCCGAACGCCTACTAAAATGTCAGGCACTGCATACGGGAGAACAATATACCGAAAAATCTTTCTTTTTGAAAAAGAAAATGTCTTTCCCACCTCCAGCAAAGCCCTTTCGCAGCCGGATATTCCCTTTTCTATATTCAGGAACATGGGGAAAAATGCCGATAAGAAAATAAGCAGCACTTTTGACAGTTCCCCAATTCCGCACCATAGAATCAGCAATGGGATAATACTGAGAGGAGGAATATTTCGTAAAAAATGTATCATGGGTCTGGTCCAGGCTGCAAAACCACTATTTATACCATTCAGTAATCCTAGCAGCATTGCAGAAATAAAGGCGAATGTGATTCCACAAGCCACTCTCTGCAGGCTCACCAGTATCGCTTTGAAAAGTTCGCCTCCAGAGCACAGCTCCAAAAATGTATGCAGGATCTTCTCAGGGGAAGGAAGTAAATAAGTACTCCAGATCCCTAAACGACATACTGTCCACCAGATAACCAGCAGCAGTAATGCGCCCCAAAAACCATATCCTTTATTGGATGATCCCCTTTGCAAAACTTTTTTTATCATGTATCCCTTCCTCACAAAAATCAAACGGACAGATTCCTTTGACCGTAGTTTTCAGTCCCTCTGTTTTTCCGGGAGCATAATTTAAGAAAGCACCATACTCCAGTAACCATCTGCATGTCTTCCCACAAGATCAAAGGCCTCTTTATAGTGCAGAACACCGCTGACCGCCATATGGGGGATAGCAACATACTGTCTCGGTTCGTATGGAAGAAGGGCTCTGTATTCCTCATCAGCGATCACCAGATCAAACGGCCTTGATTTTTCCACCAAATCGACCAGATCCCGTTCTGCATCCAGGCTTTGGTCGCACTCCTGCATCAGCTCTGGGTCCATCCCAAAGAAGGAGGCCACTACCGCTTCCCCAACTCCGTGTTCCTCCTGCAGGCACTTCCGGACTGCATTTCCAGAAATCTGCTCCGAAATGATCAATGCACGAAGTCCGTCTTCCTTTTGTACCGGCTGCTCTTTCCATTCCTTATGGTCTAGTACACTCTTGACATTTTCTATAAAACACTTCTCCTCTTTTGATCCGCAAGGCCACCACGCCAAATACGGCGTCCCATACTTCTCCTTTAACAGCCGGGCAGCTTTCAGTCCTGCATAGGATACAACAATATTCAGAGACGAGGATGCCGCACCAGCGATCTCCTCCAGTGTTCCGCCGATTCCCCAACAGGAAATCGTTTCAGCTCCTGCTTCTTTTAAGATATGTATCATCTCGTCAACGCTGGTAGGCTCCCACATATCAATTGGGGTCGCTCCAATCAGATTGATCTGACAGGTACTTTTCTGGATATCATCATTCTCCACAAACCGTTTTACCAGAGAATGATATGCCATCTCTTCTCCACCCACATAATTTTTCAATCCCGTTGTGGGAAAGCTCAGGCATGGGATTCCTGTTTTCTTTTCCACAATACGGCAGATCGCCTTCAGATCCGTTCCGATCACTGTGGGAACCGGGCTTCCGATCAGTGCCAGGAACTTCGGCTCTAAAAGCCTGACTGCCCGCAGCAATTTGGTGATCAATTTGTCATCATCCCCAACCACAGCATCCAGCTCCCTTAACCGCGGAGAAAAAAACAACCGCGGTTCCTCATCCCATCTGGGATCATCTACATAAATACTATGCTCCAGGCAGTCTCCGGGATCGATCATGACACAAAGACCTCCCAACTCGTATAAAACTGAACAAACACCCGAATAGTCCGGCGCAAAACCGGGCGTAACCTTAAATAGATTTTTCATGCTTCTCTCCTATCTGTAAACGCCCCAGCGCTTTAGGCATCCACTTTGTCCAATATCCTTTGCCTTTTGCTCTGCCTCCGCGCGTAAACGTTCCCGCAGGTACTTCTGATCGTATCTGTTATGCTGGTCCGTAGGATATCCCGGCACTTCATTCTCCTTCCCACGATCCAGTTCGGTCTGAATCCTATGTGTCAGCGAAAGAACACTATAATAATCGCAATACTGGGAATTTGCCGAAAAGCTGAGCGCCATGGGACTTCCTGCATAATAATGATCACTTAATCCCAGTACCAGATCAAATGTTTCCGGCTGTGCACAATAGGATAATATCTCCGGACTGCCTGAAAAGTAGACCCGGCTCTGTGGGCAACGCGAACATAAAATTTCAACAAAAGGTATGTCCTCTTTCTGGATCGTCAGGGTAAAGACACTGTCAATCTGGAAGCCCAGTTCAGCAAGCTCCGCTGCCGCCTTCAGAGAACGGGCCTGTATTGTCTCTCCGACTGCAATTTTCATCCCTGTGAGTCTGGGAAGCAGCTCAGATAATTCCCTTTTAACTTCTGCTCCATATTCAAGATCATTTAATTCACAGCCGAGCGCCTGCCCTATACGGATGTAATTATCGTGGATCTCTTCCGGCAGAAACGAATTATCCAATAATACATATGGAATATGGTGCTTTCGTTCCATCAGCTCACAGGCCATTTTTGCCCGCTTTTCCAAGCCGATATTTAGGCATGCGCGCCCCATATCATCCAATTCCTCTACTGTCCCGGCCTCCGAAAAATGGAGTACCCGTTCAATGCCTGCCTGCTTAAGCACCTGATAAAGTTCACTCTCTTTTGCCGGCGGAAGAGGCCGTCCGATCAGATTGACCCAGCGTTTTTTAGGCGCATCTGGATCTGCACGGATCACACTATGCAAAGCTCTAAGGTCCTTCGATTTAAACGGCAGCTTTTTATCCTTCATCATCGGTTCCATATATGCAGTCCCAAACCGCACCCCCCAACGTTTTTCCAGCTTAGCTCCCAGAGAGTCATAATCCGTACCCAAAAGCTGATCAATGCATGTTCCGCACAAAAAAATAATCTTTGGATGTCTTTCCTGTATCATCTCTTTAACGGCCTGCTCAACCTGATCAATATATTTGCCTGTAACCAGATCTGCTTCCTGTAATTTTAACAGCCAAGTTCGGTTTTTATATCCGCGCAGGATAGAACCCAGGGTAGCGTGTCTGGAGCAAGCTTCAGGAAATATCTGGAGCATCATCGAGTCAGGCAGTGCCAGAGGATCCCGTGTCGTCTTAATATTCCCTGAATCCACATAACCAGCAGATGGATAAACAAGGTCCCGGCTTGGATCCAACGGATAAGGAGGCCCCGCTGCAAGCCATTCTCTGATCTCATGAATAGAAAAACATAATGGATGTGACATTTCGATCGTCTCCCTCCTTTAAGTATTATATAAATGACAGCGGACCTGACGTCCCTCAACACAAGTCATATCCGGACTTGTCTGCTTGCAGATATCCATTGCCTTTGGACACCGGCTGTAAAAAGGACATCCGCCCTCTGACGGCATAACCGCTTCTCCTTGCACCACCATACCCCTCCCGCTTCTTCCATTGGGAACAAGGGGCAGTACAGAGGCCAGAAGGCACTGTGTATATGGATGCAGCGGATGAAGGTACACGTCTTCTGCCTTTCCAAATTCCACAATACGCCCAAGATACATCACGCATATTTCATCACTGATATGACGGATCACTGAAAGATCGTGTGAAATAAACAGGTATGTAAGTGAAAGCTCCTCCTGAAGCCGGCTGAGCAGATTTAATATCTGGCTCTGAATCGATACGTCCAATGCCGATACCGGCTCGTCACAAACGATCAGTCTGGGGCGAAGAGCCAAAGCTCTGGCAATACAGACCCTCTGTCTCTGTCCGCCTGAAAATTCATAAGGGAACCGATTATAATACTGCTGGTCCAATCCCACGATCTCCATCAACTTAAGCACCTGTTCCCTGCATTCCCCCGAAGACACATTACCGGCAATCTCTATGGGTTCTCCAATGATCCGGCCAATTGTCATCCGGGGATCGAGAGAAGCGTATGGATCCTGGAAAATAATCTGCATATTGCGGCGCAGCCTCTTCAAGCATGCAGGATCTGCCTGAAATATGTTCTCCCCATTCAGCCACGCCTGTCCTGCTGTCGGTTCAAGCAGCCGCAGGATCACTCTTCCCAATGTGGATTTTCCACAGCCAGATTCTCCTACAATTCCTAATGTTTTCCCCGGCTGTACAGAAAATGAAACATCGTCCAGCGCCTTAAAACTCTTTCTTTTTTTTCCAGCCTTCTGATCAAATACTTTCGTCAGACCTTCTACCTTCAAAATAGGAGTAACTTCTCTTTCCTCTACCATGGATTCTCCCCCTTTACCGGACACTCCGGGTCTAAAAGCCAGCACCTTGCCTTATGTGTATCATCTCCATAAAAATCCGGCATTTGTTCAAGGCAGACTTTCATCGCTCTTGGGCACCGGCTGGCAAACGCACAGCCTTTCGGCGGACATAAGAGCTGTGGCGGAAGCCCATCAATACAGAACAGCTTCTTGCCCTGTCCTGTATTCAGATCTAAAATTGTTTTAAGAAGTCCCTGTGTATACGGATGCTGAGGCTCTGCAAAGATCGTTTCCACAGGTCCCTCCTCAACAACCTGACCGCCATACATGACCAGCACTCGAGAGCATGTATTCGCAACGACTCCCAGATCATGTGTGATTAGTATAACGGCTGTTCCAAGCCGATTTGTCACGTCCTTCATCAGTTCCAGGATCTGGGCCTGAACCGTCACATCCAAAGCCGTCGTCGGTTCATCCGCCAGCAGGAGCTCCGGCTCACAGGATAAAGCAAGGGCTGTCGTAACACGCTGCCGCATACCTCCGGACAACTCATGTGGATACGCAGAGACCCATTTTTCCGGCTCCTGCATTCCCACAAGCCCCAGCATTTCTATACATCGTGCCAGTGCCTCTTCCTTTCCTATTCCCGTATGATAACGCAATACCTCGGACATCTGATCCCCAACCGTAAACACAGGATCAAGCGAAGTCATGGAATCCTGAAATATCATGGCAATATGTTTTCCCCGCATCCCGGCTCTATCTTTCTTTGACAGAGAGAGCAGATTCTCCCCTTTGAACCGCACTTCTCCATCCGTCACACGGCCCTGTTTTGACAGCAATCCCATAATTGACAGCGCAGTTACGCTTTTGCCGCAGCCAGATTCTCCAATAACACCTATGACCTCTCCCTGATCCACATAAAAGGATACGCCACGAACAGCCTGAACCTCTCCCATATGAGTAAAAAAAGAGGTATGCAATTCCTGTACTTCTAACAAATGTTGCTCCATTTTTTTCTCCTATCTTTCGCCATATGGGTCCACCGCAGACCGCAGTCCGTTTCCAATAAAATTCAGAGATAAAATTGTGATACAGATTGCAATCGACGGAATCAGAAGCTGGTATGGAAAGGAACGAAATCCCGCAAGTCCTTCATTAACCAGCGTGCCCCAGGATGCACTGGGAGCGCTTACGCCCAGGCCGATAAAGCTCAAAAAAGATTCTGTAAATATAGCGCTGGGAACCATCATCGTCATGCAGACAATAATAGATGCAGAACTGTTTGGAATCAGATGATGGATCAAAATTCGCAGACCGCCTGCATTTGCAGCTTTCGCTGCCAAAACAAATTCTCTTTCCTTCAAGCTCAAAATCTGCCCGCGAACGATCCGCGCCATTGTTGCCCAGTTTGCGATCCCCATGGCAAGAATGATCGTCTTTACGCCAGGCCCCACTACAACCATCAGCATAATAACGATCAGTGTCATGGGAATTGTACTGATCGTATCTACCACCCTCATCATAAAATTATCAATACGTCCACCGCAATATCCAGCTATACCGCCATAAAAAATACCGATAAAGCTGTTGATCAGAGTAGCAAACATCGCAATCGTCAGCGATATCCGGGCTCCATCCAGAGTCCGGACCAGAATATCTCTGCCCAGGCCATCTGTTCCCAGAAGATACGTCTTATTCCACACCCGTTTGCAAGGCTGGATCTCCTCACCGTCCAGAAGCACCTCAAATATTTTCTGATGTTCTGTTTCCTCCTGCCTTGCCTTAGCCAGAAAACTATAATCGATCGTAATCGTATGCGTTCCAGATTCAAAGGTCCGGGTCCGTGCAGTCATATCATTTTCCACCGGTTTCAGCCTTTCTAAAATCTCCCCGTCCTCTGTCACCTGTAAGAAATAATAGTCTGGATGCATATAAAGATATGTGTCTTCATCAATCTGGTAAATATCTAAAAGAGGGGGGATATTCGTAAAATCAAGCTCCATCTTTTCATAGCTGTGAGAAGACAGGAAAGGCCCCAGAATAGCTGCCACAGTCATCAGTAAAATGCAGATCACACCTAAAACTGAAAGCCTGTTTCCTCTGAATTTCCGGAACACCTCTTTCCAATAGGAAGGGTATGCCGGCGACAGGCTGACTGGTTTGTCCTTCTCCACAGATTCCCAACGGGGATCCGATATATTATCGTTATGCATAATGTGCCTCCTGAGGACTATTTCAATCTAATGCGCGGATCGATCAATACATATACCAGATCCACAATAAACAGCATGACAACCACGATAACGGCGTAAAACAATGTAACGCCCATTAAAATCGTGTAATCCCGGCTGCTGATACTGTCGACAAAATATTTACCCATTCCTGGAATCGTAAACACCTGCTCAACCACAAAGGATCCCGTAAGGATCGATCCGACCGTCGGCCCCATGTAAGTGATCACTGGAATAATCGCATTCCTCACAGCGTGTTTAAAAATAACTCTGTATTCAGGCAGACCATTTGCTCTGGCTGTACGGATATAATCCTGTTCAAGCACTTCTTTCAAATTCGAGGACATCAGCCGGATAACAAAGGCCAATGAAAAAAGGCTGATCGTGATCACCGGGCCTATGTAATGCTTCCATGAATACAAACCATTGCTGGGTAATACGCCCAAAAGCTCGCTGAACACATAAAGAATAGATGTCGCCACCACAAATCCTGGAACCGAAACCCCCAGTGTAGTAAAAAAGGTAATAAGGTATTCCTCTGGCCTGCCTTGTCTGAGGGCCGAAGCAATACCTAGTGTAATTCCGAAAACTAATATCACGCCGATCGCTGCCAGACCAACCTTAGCCGAAACAGGAAAGCCCTGTGCAATAATATCATTGACCGTTACTCCGGGCAGGCGGTAAGACGGCCCAAGATCTCCCTTCACAACTCCCCCCAGATATGTAAAATACTGCATGATCAGTGGATCATTTAGATGATAGCGCTCATTGATCGCGTCCAGTGATTCCTGAGGCATATCCGGGCTCATGTCATCAAATGGTCCACCCGGGATCATACGCATCAGGAAAAAGGTGATCGTAATGATCGCCAGCACCGTGATAACCGTAGATACCAGTCTTTTAAGAATATATTTTCCCATCGTTCCTTCTCCTTCAGAAACAGGAAAAGGCGGCAACAGCTTACTCTGCCACCGCCCTCCCTGATTCCAGTTTTCATACGGACTTCCTGAAATGATCAGTAGTATTATCGTCTCGGTGCATCAAAAGGATATGCCATACCAACAATATAGCAGACTGCCATAACACCATTAAACAGTTCCTCATAATCATCGAAATGAATTTCTATTGTACGCCCATCCACTGCCTTGGCGCCTGGCAGCAGCATGGCAAAATCGAACATTGTACGCATATTAAACTCTATCCTAAGAGTATAAGGTGCGTCTATCTTATAAACCGGCAGCGATGTATAGTCCCCATCCAGTACCTTAATAACTGCCTCAATCGTCTCCTGGCGTAAAACGCCCTTGGGTCTGAACTTAGCTGACATCATACTCAGTGAATCTTTTGTTTTCACAAATTCCACCCATGGCATCATTCCGTCAGTGATCAGCTGCTTCTGCAATGCTGAATCACCTATAACCAGACCCACCGGTACGCCATGATATCCAGCATATGCGGAATTAATGGTAGATTCATTCATGTATTTTCCATTGATGCGGACATCGTGGAATGTACGTCCCCCATAAGAATGATCCATATTCGCACTGGCTTCTCCTACACCAGAATGATATCCCACCAGGAAAACAAGATCATAACTGGAATCCATGGACGGCATCATATACTGCGGTCTGGGAGTACCGCTGATGAGTGCAATACGGTCATCCAGATCACACAGATCGTAGCTCAGATTCCGTCCGCCGCCATGGGAATCAGCAATGACAATCTCTTCGATCTCACTGTTGCGTTTACTCTTCTGAATGCCCTCAATGACCCACTCGACCTGCTGCTGCATATTTTTCCGAAAACGGATCTGATCATCCGATTCCTGACGGGGATGGCAGATGCCTGCCATCCCTTCCATATCTACTGAAATATAAAGCTTCATAAATTATCTCCCTATTAATCAGTGATATCTGTATATCCGAAGAACCAGCCGCTGAAGCCAGTCTTATCCCAGCCAACTACATTGCTGCGGATCATACAGGTATCAACAACCTCATACAGTGGACAAATTACAGCATCTTCCATAAGAATCTCCTCTGCACGGAGCAGTGCCTTATCACGGTCGGCTCCAGTGGTGTGGATAGAATCATCAATACATTTATCGAATTCCTCATTGCTGTACTGTCCATAGTTACCTTTAGCCCCAGATACCCAGACACTTAAATATGTCATCGGATCCGGATAGTCTGCAGAAAAGCCGTAACGAATCATATCAAAATCATGATTTGTTCTCTTCTCAGCAGCAACTTTATTCTCCAGGCTTTCTAACTTAATGTCAATGTTCAGATTTTCTTTCCACATCTGCTGCGCAGCTTCAGCTACTCGCTTATTTACATCTGTTGCATTATAAGTAAGAACTACTTCCGGGAAGCCCTCTCCATTCGGGTATCCGGCCTCTGCCAATAATGCTTTAGCCTCGTCTACCTTAACCGAATCGAAATAGTAACTTCCAGCAGCGTCACGGAATTCACGTCCATCTGAAAGGAGCATGTTATGAGTGACGTTTCCTGTGCCCGCGATCTCACCGGACTTCGTTACATTTGTTACCAGTGCCTCACGGTCCATCGCCATATTTAATGCCTTACGAACACGCACATCATTAAAAGGTTCTCTTTCGACATTATAAATGTAGTAAAGCATACCAAGCATTGGAAGAGCATGGAACTCAGGATCTTCTGCCTGAAGTTTCGCAACCTCCTGAGTCGGAACGCCCTTAAATAAATCTACTTCTCCTGCCCGGTAAGCTGTCATAACACTGGATTCGTCTACCATGAAGGAAACTTCGATCTTATCCAGTTTAACGGAATCTGCATTCCAATAATTCTCGTTTTTCTCCAGAACTGCCTTCTGATTCAGCTCCCAGCCAGACAGCTTGAACGGTCCATTGCAGACATATGTCTCCGGATTACGGGACCAGGCACCTTCCGGATCCACCACATCCTCACGAACTGGATAGTAAATGTTAAATGCAGTCAGGGCCAGGAAGAACGGGGTCGGGGCAACTAACTCGACTTCGATGGTCTTATCATCCACAGCCCGGAATCCTACTTCTTCCGCAGCACATTCGCCATTATAATATTTCTCAGCATTCTTAATATAGAAGAACTGTTTTCCATAGGATAACTTCATCTCCGGATCGATCATACGCAGCCAGGAATAAATAAAATCACCAGCTACAAGATCTTTTCCATCCGACCACTTAGAATCCCTAAGATGGAAGGTATAATGCAGTCCATCATCTGAAATTTCATACTTCTCGGCAATACCCGGGGTCAGTTTACCTTCATAGGTACGCATCAGACCTTCAAAAGTATTGTTAACCACCTGCATGCCTGTGGTTCCCATAAGCATCGGATCCAGCGCTTCTGGTTCGGCTCCAACATTCCAATGTAATACTTTCTCAGCCGAATCCTGCTTTGCATCCGCAGATGCAGCAGTGGATTCTGCCTTTTCTGCTGCTGTGGTAGATTCTTCAGCAGAAGCAACGGTTCCAGTTCCTTCAGTAGAAGCAGCAGGCTTCTGTCCACTGCTGCAGCCTGCGAGGAGTCCGGTCAACATACTCGCTGCCAGAACCACGCTTAAAATTCTTTTCATAGTTTACCTCCTAATGGAACAAAACGATCAGCATACTCTAATCCAGCATCGCCCTGTTCTTCTCTCTTGTATAACCTTCCTATGTCAGACCGTGGATCCGACAAGCATTCGTTGGTTCATCCCTATCCAGTCCACGGTTCTGAACAGTAATGACCAAACCATCCCAATTTTAGCATATTCTTATTTTTTATCAAATTGTTCTTTTGAATGAATTATCTCTTAATTATAATGTTTTTCTATTATACTTTTCTTTTTATAGCGTATGTTTATGTCGATAATACGAATTTTTACAGATTTGTACTCCCCAAACAGTCCTCAAATTATATATAAAAAGGCACATACTATCATTCCCAGATAGAACATGCCTTTTTCTCTCTAATTTATATGTATTATCATTCAGTTATATATAAATCACTGCGGCTCCCGCACCAGGCAGTACTGCTTCAGTCCCATATCCTTTTCCACGATCCCAAAGGTCTTAAAGCCAAAATGGCTGTAAAAGGACAGGTTCTTTTCATTGTGGGTCTCCAGGGAGATCAGCATCCGGTGGCTCTCTGAGTAGCGGATCACCTCGTCCATGAGGATCTCCGCTACCCCCGTATGCCTGGCCCCGGGGCTCACTGCCAGATAAATGATGTGCAGGCGGTTTTCCTGGTGGAGCTGGGCTGTCCACCGGGAATTCAGATAGTCCCGTCCCCGGATGAAATTCCAGAGGGTCTTTAGGCTCCTGTCTTCTTTGATCAGATACTCGTCTGTCTTTAAGGAGGCCCAGGCCTCTGTCAGATAAAAGCGGATGGGATCGTACTCCTCCGCCTCGTCAGAGACCACCAGAAGACCCTTTAACTCCGGGCTCTCCGCATAGATCTCACAGGTCTCATAAAATTCATTCAGATCGCACTCAAACAGCTCCGGCATCAGCCGCTTCCTGGTTTCCGGATCCGGGATCAGCGTATGATACAGCGGATCCTCCGCAAAGCACTCTGTCAGCATTTTCTGGAGTCTGGGCAGATCCTCTCTCTGTACTCGATACAACGCACTGGTTTCCATAATTCTTTCCTACTCCTCTTTCGCCTTTCTCAAGCCCTCTGTCAGCGTATCCACAGCCTGGATCATATACCGGATATCGTCGTCAAAACAGCCCAGTGCCTGGCGCTCCATGGCCTTCAATGCCTCCAGCTCTGGCTCCACCCCTGTATTCCTGGTCCGTTCCTTTTCCATAAGGCTGCGGATCTGTTTTGACAGATCCAGATGATGGACGATCCTTCCGGCTCCCCACTGAAGCCGTTCCTTCTCCTGGTTCATCACATATTCAGTGAAATAGCGGTATACCTGATCGTCAAACTGGAAGGCATATTTGTTGTTATCCACCTGGTACAGGGCCTCCAGGGCGCCCCGGACGTTTTTGTCCTCCAGCTGCCGGACCGCCTCACCCAGATACCGCAGATTGGTCTGGGACGCCTCGTGGGGGAATAAAACCTCATCGTGCCAGTTGAGCCGCACAAAATATCCCTGGGCCTTTTTAAAGAGATACAGAAGCTGGCTCTGGAGCCTTCTGTCCCGCTCCGGCTCCCCATTTCCGGCATTGGCCGTCCGCACAGCCTCGTAGACCTCCCGGGCCAGCCTCTCTCCCTCCTCCAGCTTCTCCATCAGGGTCTTTAATGCATTTTCGTCTTCCCGCCCGGTCACCGGGCGGACACTTTCTCTCAAGGCCCGGAAGGTCCGTTCCAGGTTCACCGGAGCCACGTTCACCCGGTCCAGGGCCATCAAAAGAAGTCCGTAAAGCTCGTGATGGAACCGGTATGCCGCCTCGTCGTAAAACTCGTCCCGGTCGAACTGGGAATGATAATGGGTCTCCATAAATCCGGCGCTGCTGAATTCATTGACCATGGACGGGATCCCGGAAATAGCCATGGAAAAATCGTCGGACCAGGTCTCGATGGGGCAGTGGACCCGCAGCCCCTGGGGATATACGTTCGTGGGATCCACCGGCAGCTTTTCCACAAATTCCTTTAAAAAATCCTCATATTCATAAGTAGAACGGATGGCGTCCCAGGCATTGTGGGCGTAGGCCGGAAGCTCAAAATTCAGATCCACAATGACCTTCCCCGGCCAGTCAGGCCGCAGCTTGAAGACCTGCTGCCAGGCTCCCGTGGACCAATCGTATTTGGAATTGACGATCCCCCATTCCTCCGCCGCCATGGCGCAGAACACCAGAGTCTTTCTGGGCCGATATCCGGTTTCCAGAAGAGCCCTGGCGATCCCCAGCATCATGGCCACCGCACAGTTATCATCCTGGAACCCGTCATAATAAGAATCATAATGGGCGCTTAAAAGGATCATGTCCTCCTCTCTCCCAGGGATCGTTCCCCAGATATTGTAGGACTCTGTCTGCTCCAGGATCCGGGAACTGGCGTCAAATTCCACCGTAAGCCGTTCTTCCTTCTGAAGCGCCTCTTTTAACACAGCCGCGTCCTTCTGGGAAATGGAAAACGCCGGAGCATCCTTAGGACCAGCAATGTCCTGGGCGTTCAGCGCCTCTCCGTCGATCTCCCCATAGCCGTTGTCCTGGACCGCGATCACTGCTGCCGCTCCTTTTAAATGGGCCTGGTACACAGGGAAGTTGATCCACCACTCGTCCCTCTGGTTAATGTCCACCAGAACCAGACAGCCGCGCACGTCCCGGCCTGCATAGTCCTGGGCTCCTCCCCGCCCCACATAGACCAGCGGAAATTTCTGAAAGCCCCCGGTCAAAAACTGGGTCTGATAGGCCCCCAGCTGGAAAACATGGTTCCTTCCATCTGCGTCCTGAAACCGCAGCACCGCCTTTTCGAACTCCCAGCCATCCAGGCACAGCCGGTCCTTATGGATATCCTTCAGGCCGATGCGTTCCATTTCCTGCCTCAGCATTTCTCCAGTTTCAAACTCTGCCCTGGAGCCGGCGGTCCTGAATCCCAATGCCGGATTGCTTTTTATCCGTTCCATGGACTTGGCCAGACCATAAGAATAAGAAACATCCACTGCCTCCAGATATTTTTTTTCCTGCTCTTTTTCCTTTTCGTTCACCTTGCTGCCTCCTTCGATCCTGTCAGCCGGGAAAGCTTCCCTCTTCCCGTATTTTCTGCAACAGAGGGTGCCCGCAGTTTCCCACGGACACCCTCTTATTCCCACTTAATAAAAGCAGAGGATCGGTATTCCTTTGTATACATGCTCGTAGATCACGGCTGCCGTTTTCGGCGGTATATTGATACAGCCATGAGAGCCGTTGTTCTTGTAGATCTCGCCGCCAAACTTACCGCGCCAGCTGGCATCATGGAGTCCGATGCCGCCGTTAAAGGGCATCCAGTAGGACACAGGGCTCTCGTAGGAATACGTTCCGTCCGCCCGCTTCGGCCCGCGCAGCACCCGGTCCCTTTCCTTATAATAAAGGGTATAAAGCCCCTCTGGCGTGGTCCAGCCCTTGGCCACGTTTCCCGTGACAATGGGCGCTTCTGCGATCAGAGTCCCATTCTCATACATGTAGATGTGCTGGAGGCCCATATCTACCTCCACATATGTGGTCCCGAAATCGTTCCCGGTCCGGCTGGCCGCTGTGCGGCTGTATGCCGGTTCCCTGGTCTGGTTGGTGCCGTTCTGCACCATCCTGGTCAGAGCCACCGCTTCCTCTGCCTGGTTGATCTGCCAGCCGTAGTCGCCATTTACAGACACCTGGCGTCCGGACGTGCTGGTAAACGTATGGGGCTTTCCATAGGTATCGTATTTATCAGCCAGGTATTTCACATACTCCGCCACCTTCTGCTGGTTCACCTGGACTGTGGACCCGGAAACGCCGTCGATCCATTTGACTGCCTCCAGTCCCGGCAGGATCTCCTGCTGGTCGCCGAATACATAGGTGATATTGATGTCCTTATACCGGTTTAAATTGGCGCACATCTGGTTCAGATCCGCATTGTCCGCAGTGACCTGGATCGTCTTATAGCAGTCCAGATTCTCCACCTTCAAAAGCCGGGTCTGGGAATTTAAGGCATCCTTCACCGCTGCCATGAGCTTATCCATATCGATCTCCGTTCCCTGGACCTCCGGAACGATGGAAAAGGCTTTTCCCTCCTCATAAGGAGTAATATAGGCGTCGCTGGTGGGAGAGGCGTTCTTTACAAATGCCATGTTCTCCAGAAGCGCCCTGAGGGCTGCCTCGTCGTACTTAAGCTCTGCGTCCACCGTATACCGGTGCTCCACGCCGGGGCCGCTGACTCTGCCGCCGTCGTTCTCCTCCTTCAAAATGGCCTCCAGGTCCCCGGTCACGTCCACGGTATAGCCAATGGACGTATCGGTGATCGCCTCCCGGACTCCCTCAGTATCCTCGATCTCCAGGGTATAGCCGCCGTTAAAATACCCCTCTATGTACGCCTCGGCGTCAGCCGTGGTCATTCCAGACACTGGTACGCCGTTGATAATGGTCCCCACCACGAACCGGTGGAAATCCGTGTCCACAGCCGCCATCGATGAAAAGGACACGGCTGCCGTGGTCATAAAGGCCGCCGCCATGGCGGTCAGAAACTTTTCATTTCTCCTCATTAAAATCCTTCCCTTCTGCGGGAGATCATTCCCCGCTGTTTCCCAGGTCCCTCAGCGGAACCTCGGGCTTTTCCGGCTCCCTCAGCGCCTCAGCCACTGCCGCCTCAGCCAGCTTTGCCGGGTCCAGAGGCTTTGCCGGACCCGATGCGGCTCTCTTTGTAATCGGAAGCTGGAGGTTTACTCCCATGGGGTTCACCACCACGCCCCTGGCGCCCTTGGCCAGGGCTCCTGTGATCTTATCCGCCGTCATCACCGACGCCTTAAAGAAATTTTCCCGGTTGAACTTATTGAATTCCAGCATGTCCGTAAAGATCGGCTGGTAGGAATCCCCGTTCTGCTGCTTTAACAGCGGCACGCCGTTTTCCTCATTGAACGGAGCCAGGTAGGTTCCCTTTCCATAATCTGCCAGGATCTCCTCCTGGAGCTCCTGGAGCTCTTTGGGGAGCTTTTCAAATTTCTGTCTGCGGACCTCCTGCATAAAATAAAGCGCCGTCAAATGCAGTCCCGGATTCTCCACCCAGATCTGCCCCTCCTTTAAATTCTGTCCCGGACGGTTCACCAGATCCGCCAGCTGCAGCTTATACTCGTCCTCCATATAGCCGTTGAATACCAGGCAGTTGACGCCCATGGTAAACAGGTTGCTGTAAAAATGCAGGAACTGCTTGTTATCGATCTTTGCGATCTGGAGCGGGATCTTCTGATCCAGGAACCGCTGTCCCTCCCGCTTGATATCTTCCTCTTTCTCATATAAGAAAACCTCATCGTCAAAGGTTTCCGGGTCACACATTACAAACGGCATCTTTGTGCAGAGGGACATGAGCACAAAAAGCTCCTTCGATGTGCTGAGTTTCTTCATCACTGCCAGTTTCTCCGCTTTTTCCTTGGTCTGCTTGCCCTGATCCATATTGATTCCCCTTCTGTCTTCTTTATTTACACGCCGCCGGAACCAATCGCTCTTTCTGCCCCGCCGCCGTTATATACAGAGACATTATATCGTCTGGGAGAACGGCTGTCAAGAAACAGAGTCCGGCGAAACTCCGGCATTTCCGGCATTTTCTCTTACGAAATTCTGACTTTTTTTACTTTCCCGGCTCCCCCTCCTGGTCTCTCCAGTCCATTCCCCAAACCGCCTCCTGAAACTGTAAAGCCCCCTCCGTCCGCCGCATTCCTGTCGGCTTTCGGAGAGGGCTTTTTATGATTTAAAGGAGCAGTGCCGCCTGGTATACGATAAGCGCCGCGATCCACGCCAGCACGCACTGGCCGGCCGCCATAGCAGCCGCCCATTTTCCGCCCAGCTCCCGCTTCACCGAGGCGATGGCCGCCACACAGGGCGTATAAAGAAGGCAGAAAACCAGCAGGGAAACGGCTCCCGGAACCGTAAGGGTTCCCTGAAGCGCCTCCATGCTTCCAAACAGCACCGTCAGGGACGAGACCACGCTCTCCTTGGCCATGAAGCCGGAGATCAAGGCTGTGACGATCCGCCAGTCCCCAAAGCCCACCGGCAGGAATACTGGGGCCAGCACGCCCGCCAGAAGAGCCAGGATGCTGTCCTGGGAGTCCGCCACCATGTTAAAGCCCGTGTCAAAGTTCTGAAGGAACCAGATGGCAATGGTAGCCAGGAAGATCACCGTAAAGGCACGCTGGAGAAAATCCTTCGCCTTGTCCCACAGAAGATGGCCCACATTGGCTGCTCCCGGCATCCGGTAGTTGGGAAGTTCCATCACAAAGGGCACGGCCTCTCCCTTAAAGGAGGTCTTTTTAAAGATCAGTGCCATGAGGATCCCCATGAAGATCCCAAGCACATAAAGCCCGATCATCACCAGAGCCTGGTGCTCCGGGAAAAAGGCCTCTGTAAAGAAGGCGTAGATCGGAAGCTTGGCCGTACAGCTCATAAACGGCGTCAGGAGAATGGTCATCTTCCTGTCCCGCTCCGACGGAAGGGTCCGGCTGGCCATGACTCCCGGCACCGTGCAGCCGAAGCCCACCAGCATGGGGACGATGCTCCGTCCGGAAAGACCCAGCTTTCTTAAGAGCTTATCCATGATAAAGGCGACTCTGGCCATATAGCCGCTGTCCTCCAGCAGCGACAGGAAGAAAAACAGTGTTACGATAATGGGAAGGAAGCTCAGAACGCCGCCCACGCCGCCAAAGATCCCGTCGATGACCAGGGACTGGACCACTCTGTTGACGCCTGCGGCTGTCATAGCCGTGTCTGCCATGGCGGTCAGCCCTTCGATCCCCGTCTCCAGGATCCCCTGTAAAAACGCGCCGACCACATTGAAGGTCAGCCAGAATACCAGCCCCATGATCCCGATAAAGGCCGGGATCCCCGTATATTTTCCCGTCAGGAACCGGTCGATCTGGCGGCTTCTGGTACGCTCCTTGCTCTCCCTGGGCTTGATCACTGTCTCGGAACAGACCTCTCCGATGTAGTCGAACCGCATCTGGGCCACTGCGGCCGCCCGGTCCATTCCAGTCTCCTCCTCAGTCTGTCTGGCGATCTCATCCAGGATCCGTTTCTCATTGTCCGTCAGCTTCAGCCGCTCCAGGATCTTTTCATCGCCCTCCATCACCTTGCTGGCCGCAAACCGCACCGGGATCTGTGCCTGGGCCGCATGGTCCTCGATCAAGTGCATGACTGCATGGATCCCCCGGTGGATCCCTTCCTCCTTTTTACAGAAGTCCATCTCCAGAGGCTTTTCCTGGTATCTGGCCACATGGACCGCATGGCGGACCAGCTCCTCGATCCCCTCTCCCTTGGCGGCGGAAATGGGGATCACCGGAACTCCCAGGGCCTCCTCCATTTCGTTGACCAGCACCGAACCGCCGTTTTCCCAGAGCTCATCCATCATATTTAGGGCTACCACCATGGGGATCCCCAGCTCCAGCAGCTGCATGGTCAGATACAGGTTCCTCTCGATGTTGGTGGCATCCACGATATTGATGATCCCCTTGGGCCTTGTCTGGATCACAAATTCCCTGGTGACGATCTCCTCGCTGCTGTACGGAGACATGGAATAAATACCCGGCAGATCCGTCACATCTGTCTCCGGATGTCCTTTGATCGAACCATCCTTTCTGTCAACCGTAACACCCGGGAAATTTCCTACATGCTGATTCGATCCGGTCAGCTGATTAAACAAAGTCGTTTTTCCACAGTTCTGATTGCCCACCAGCGCATAGGTCAGTTTTGTGCCTTCCGGCAATGGATTTTCATCTTTTTTCGAATGAAACTTTCCGGTCTCACCGATGCCCGGATGCTTTGAGCCAAGTTCCTTCACCGTTCTTTGGTGCTCATTGCTTCGTTTTCCGATCGGATCGATCTCAATCTGATCTGCTTCCTCCAGACGCAGAGTCAGTTCATATCCATGAATCTGAAGTTCCATCGGATCCCCCATTGGGGCAAGCTTTACTACCGTCACTTCTGCTCCCGGAATCATTCCCATATCTAAAAAATGCTGACGCAGGGCACCTTCTCCACCTACGGTTTTAATTACTGCACTTTTTCCAATTTTCAGTTCTCGTAATGTCATAATGTCTTGTACTTCCTCTTATGTATTTTCTATGTGTGTTTTTGAGAAACTTTTTTCATTATAACACTGTTTTTGATATTTTTTCATCAATTATTTGCAAAAAAAAGAAGGAGATCCAACAATCCCACTGATACTTTTTCCTATCGTGCTAGTTTTTCTTCCTTCTTTTACATAATTTCATAATTCTCGGTCTGTTATACCGCTGCATGATGGCAAAGGACAGATCCATCATGGCTGACAGCACAGATGTGATCAGAAATACCCAGAAAGCGCCAAATGCAGGAACTGTAAGCAATGGAAGAAAACTGAATATCACAATTACTTCATGGCTTAGTTCCGCCTGACACATCGCTCCTGCAATTTCTTCCGGTGTACCGGTTGCAACAACCGTGCCGCCACAGTCGCCGCCTTCCGGTCCCATGTCAACAATGTAATCTGCAGTCTTGATAACATCCAGATTATGTTCAATGACAACGACCGTATTTCCATTTTCAGTCAGTCGCTGCAGGATTTCTACCAGCTTGTGTACATCT